>ENA-OPDJ01000237-OPDJ01000237.1-human-gut-metagenome-genome-assembly--contig:-NODE-237-length-52201-cov-10.766368_pt1 | contig 52201 bp, 43 predicted proteins | sample MGYA00241621_ERZ501505 | MGnify/ENA primary metagenome ERZ501505 (study PRJEB25962, sample SAMEA2042624) | human gut metagenome | biome: human gut; feature: human-associated habitat; material: faeces... | reverse complement strand
CAGGAGGGGGTCAAAGGGGGAACCCTCGCCGGGGGTTCCCCCTTTGCGGGCGGCCCCCGCCGCCCGCAACCCTCGCACCGCCATAACGCGCGCGATAACCCCGCGCCGGGCTGATGATCCACCCCGCCCGGGCGTTGTATTACCGCCTACCCACGTCGCTGCCACCCGATTTTAACCTTTCGGCCCTCCCCCGCATAGAATGGCGTGAATTTGCTGTTTGGGGGAGAGAAAATGAGCGTTTGGAAAGTCGGCGGCGGCCGAAGGCTCTCCGGCAGCGTCACTGTGCAGGGGGCGAAGAACGCGGTGCTGCCCATCATGGCGGCCTCGGTGCTCGCACCCTGCGAGACGGAGCTGCTGAACGTCCCGAGCCTGCGGGACGTGGACGCCACCATACGCATCCTCCGCGGCCTCGGCTGCGAGGTCGCGCGCGAGGGGGACGCGGTGAACATAGATTCCTCGGGCCTCTGCCGCGCGGAGATACCGCACGGGCTCATGCGGGAGCTGAGGAGCTCGGTCATATTCCTGGGAGCGCTGCTGGCGCGCTGCGGGGAGGCCCGGCTCTCGATGCCCGGCGGCTGCGAGCTTGGGCCGCGACCAATAGACCTGCATCTCATGGCCCTGCGCGCCCTGGGCGCGGAGATAGAGGAGAGCGGGGGAGACCTGGTCTGCCGCGCGCCGAGGCTGAGAGGCGCGAGCATCGCGTTGCCCATGCCCAGTGTCGGCGCAACGGAGAACGCCATGCTGGCCGCCTGCGCCGCCGAGGGCGAGACGGTCATCATGAACGCCGCGCGTGAGCCGGAAATCGAAGAGCTGCAGAGCTTTCTGCGCCTGCTGGGCGCGGAGGTCAGCGGCGCCGGCACGCCGACGGTGTGCATACGGGGATTTGCCCCTGCGAAGCGGGTCGGCCACAGGATAATGCCGGATCGGATAGTGTCCTCGACCCTGCTGTGCGCTGTTGCCGCCGCGGGCGGAGATATTGAGCTGCGCGGCACGGAACCTGAGCGATTTTCCACCGTTTTGCACTCGCTTTCAGAGTGCGGGTGTGATATAATGGTCGGCGGAAGGGGCGTGCGCCTGCGCTCGGAGGGGAACCTCAAAGCGCCGTCGCCCGTCATAACGGGGCCGTATCCCGCCTTTCCGACGGACGCCCAGCCTTTGATGCTGGCTGCCTGCCTTAAGGCGCGCGGCACCTCTGTTTTCGTTGAAAACGTATTCCAAAACCGCTTCAGATATACCGAAGAACTAATGCGCCTCGGCGCGAGGATACATACCGAAGGCCGCGTCGCGGTCGTCACTGGTGTCACGGAACTGCACGGCGCGCCCACGGTGGCGACGGATCTGCGCGGCGGCGCGGCGCTCATAATCGCGGGACTCTCTGCGGAGGGCGTGACGGAGATACTGGACTCCGGCCACATAGAGCGCGGCTACGAGGATTTGGACTCCCGCCTGCGCGAGCTCGGAGCCGAGATAGAGCGCAGCGCCTAGTCCGGAAGGAGACGTTGAATGGCAGACCTCATGCGGAATAGCAAGAAAAAGATAACGGTCCGCAAGGCCCTCTACGGGCCGGGAGCCTTTCTCATAGCCTGCGCTGCGCTTATCTTCCTGATGAGCATATTCTTCCGCGTCAAGACCGTGGAGGTGCGCGGCAACAGCTATTATACGGCGGAGGAGGTCGAGTTGGCCTCCGGCGTCGTGGAGGGCGACAACCTGTTTTTCATAAACCGTTTTTCGGTTGTCAGCCGCATTTTCACGCGCCTGCCCTATGTCGAGGACGTGTCGCTGACGCGATACCTGCCGAACAAGGTCGTTATCGAGATAAGCGAATGTCAGGCCCTGGCCTGTGTCAGCTATGAGGGGCAGAGCTGGGTCATAGACCGCAACTGCCGCATGCTGACGCAGGCGGACCAGGCGGAGGCGGCCTCACTGGCACAGGTGCGGGGCATCACGCCCCTGACGGCCGAGGTGGGCGAGGTCTTCGAGACCGGGCCGGACGATACCGGCAAGCTCGAATACCTCTGCGCCATCCTTGACCAGATACAGGAGCGCGGCATGACCGCCGACGTCGGTTATATAGACATGTCGAACATCAATTCCCCCAGTTTCAGCTACAAGGACCGCTTCGTTGTGAAGCTCGGCAATTTTGAGGAGACGGAATACCGCTTCGGCAAGCTGCTCTCGGCAGTTTCACAGCTGGTAGAGGGCGACAGGGGGACGATAGACGTTTCACCCGAGGGAGAGAAGACCGTGTTCAGCCCGTATTGAGGCCGAAACGGCTGAAAATGTTGTTATGGAAACAAAAAAATATTGACCGGGCGGGTGAAAAGAGATAATATGAATAGAAGAAAAAAGAAAAGACCAGCCCGGCGGCCAGTGCCGCAAGGCGCTTCAAAAGATAACAGGGAGGCACCGAATATGTCGTATAAATCCGAAACGGGACCCGAGAATGTCGTGACGCTGAAAGTCGTCGGCGTCGGCGGCGCAGGCAACAACGTTGTGAACCGCATGGTCAAGTCCGGCACTCAGGGCGTGGAGTTCATATCCGTGAACACGGACAAGCAGGCGCTCGCCGTCTCCAGCGCTGACCAGAAGATCCAGATAGGTGAAAAGCTGACGCATGGCCAGGGCGCGGGCTCCGACCCCGACGTCGGCAAGCGCAGCGCTGAAGAGAGCCGCAACGACATTGCCAAGTCCCTTGAGGACGCGGACATGGTGTTCATCACCGCCGGCATGGGCGGCGGCACCGGCACCGGCGCGGCTCCCACCGTGGCTGAAATAGCCCGCGAGGCCGGCACGCTGACCGTCGGCGTCGTGACGAAGCCCTTCAAGTTCGAGGGCAAGCGCCGCATGGACCAGGCCCTCGCCGGCATCAACTCCCTGCTCGGCAAGGTGGACTCCCTGCTCATCATCCCGAATGACCGCCTGAAATACGCCACCGACCAGAAAGTCACCCTCGCCAACGCCTTCGAGATTGCCGACGACGTACTGCGCCAGGCCGTCACCAGTATCTCCGACCTCATCAAGAATACCGGCTTCATAAACCTCGACTTTGCCGACGTCACCACGATAATGAAGGACGCGGGTTTCGCCCACATGGGCGTGGGCCACGCCGTAGGCAAGGGCAAGGCTGAAGAGGCCGCGAAGATGGCCGTCGCCAGCCCGCTCATGGAGACCTCCATAAACGGCGCGCACGGCGTCCTCATAAACGTCACCGGCTCCGAGGACATGGGCCTGGAGGACGTCGAGGCCGCGGCGAACCTCGTCCAGGAGGCCGCGCATCCGGACGCTAACATCATCTTCGGCGCCACCTTTGACAACAGCCTGGACGACGAGATCCGCGTAACGGTCATCGCCACCGGCTTTGAGGAGGGCAAGGCCAAGATCCCCGGCGCCGAGCCTGTGAAGCAGGCTGCCCCGGCCGAGGGACTCTATACCCAGGCGAGCCAGCAGGCCGCCCAGCCGCAGCAGCAGGCCCCGGCCCAGCAGGCCGCACCCCAGCAGCCCCAGCAGGAGGACGACCCCTACGATACCATCTTCAAAATCTTCAACTCCCGCTGAGGCGGATAAAGCGCCAGACATACCGGCCTCCAAAAGAGGCCGGTATCTTCATATTCGGAAAGGGGGCGCTCGATGAAGCTGCTCTACGCTGAGGATGAGCCCGCCATGGCCGAGGCCGTGACGGACATTCTGAACTACCACAACTTTATGGTGGACGCCGTGCCTGACGGCGAGGAGACGCTGGAATACGCTCTCTCCGGCGACTACGACGGCATAATACTCGACATCATGCTGCCCAAAAAAGCGGCCTGGAGGTGCTGCACGAGCTCAGGAGCGGCGGCTGCCGCACGCCTGTACTGCTGCTGACGGCGAAGGCAGAGGTCGAGGACCGCATACTGGGCCTGGACATGGGCGCGGACGACTATCTGCCCAAGCCCTTCGCCATGGGCGAGCTGCTGGCCCGCGTGCGCGCCATGCTCCGCCGGGGCGAGGTCTATACGCCGGACGTGCTGAGCTTCGGGGACCTGGAGCTGGACAGGGGCGGCAGCCTTCTCAGCTCCGTTTCAGGCTCAGTCACGCTTACGCGGCTGGAATACCGTATGCTTGAGGCCCTGATGCTAAACCGGGGCATCTACCTGTCAACGGAGGAGCTGCTCGTGAAGGTCTGGGGCTATGAGAGCGAGGCAGAGCAGGGGGCCGTGCAGTATGCGCAGGAGGCCGCGGCCTCGGGCGAGAATACGGGGCGCGAGGGCCGCTTCAAATACCGCATCGCGCCCTCTCGCGACGGGCGCGGCAGCTTGGTCGTGTTCCTGGACGTGTCGGAGGACACACGCTCCATGCTTACGGTGGCGGTGCTCTCGCTGTTGGCCGGGGCGGGCTGCTGGCTCGCGGCGTTTCTGGCAGTAATGCTGCTCTCGAAGCGGGCCATCAGCCCTATTGCGGAGAGCATGGCGCGGCAGAAGCAGTTCATAACGGATGCCGGCCATGAGATAAAGACGCCGCTGGCCATAATCTGCGCCAATGCCGACGCGCTGGAGCTGCACGAGGGGGAGAGCCGGTGGAGCCGGAACATCCGCAGCCAGACCGAGCGGCTGGACGAGCTCACCAAGCGGCTGCTGACGCTTGCACGGCTGGACGAGGGCGGCGCAGCGCGCCCCGAGGCGGCGGAGCTGGAGCTCTCGCAACTCATAGAGGACGCGGCTGCGCAGTTTGCCGGGCCCGCAGAGGCTGCCGGCCTGGGACTCAAGACTGAAATCGAGCCGGGGCTGAAGCTGCGCGGCGTGCCGGAGACAGTGACGGAGCTTGCGGGCATATTGCTGGACAATGCCGTGAAATACTCCGCACCTGGCAGTGTTATAAGCCTGCGCCTCGTGCGCGAGGGAGGGCGAAGCGTCCTTCGCGTGCGCAACCGCTGTGAAGAGCGCCCGAGGGAGCCTGAGCGGCTCTTTGACCGCTTCTACCGCGGTGACGCAGCACGCACGCAGAGCAGCGGCCTGGGCCTCGCCATAGCGCGCGCCCTGGCCGAGAACCTGCACGGCAGCCTGAGCGTTGAGACGCCGGGCGAGACGGATTTGGAGTTCGTCGCCCGTTTCCCATAAACGCAGCAACGAAAAAGCGCCGCCCCAGAGGGGCGGCGCTTTGCGCGTTTATTCGACTGTGACGGTCCCGTCGGGCTCGACGCTGACGCTCATGCCGTCCTGGACATATTGCAGGAACTCGTCGCCCAGCTTGTCGATGACGGGCATGTTGGCGTCCGTCCAGTTGGCGGCGAGGATGGCCCCGGAGGCCGCGAGACTGTCGATGGTCATGGAAAACAGCATGCACGCGGGCTGGTTGTCCGTGGCGCAGGCTGTGTAGAGCACCATGCCGCCGGTGGTGGAGCCTATGGTCTGGGGCAGGCAGAGCGCCGTGCCCTTCATGGGCTTTTTGTAGAGGTCGGCGTTGTTCTGGTCGCCGCACTTGACCTTTTTGTCCCCGAACATCATGGCCATCTGGAAGCTGGCCAGGGTGTTGAAGCCGCCGTGCGACACCAGCGCCGGGGCGGTGCAGCTGCCCGGGACCACCGGGCGGCCCTTGAACACCTTGCTCATCAGCAGGCACCTCCCGTGATTTTGTTGAGTATCTCATCCTCGGTGTAGTAGCGCGCCGTGGTGTAGGTGCGCAGCTTGTTCGAGCAGGTGATGACCGGCATCTTGCCCGAGAGGGGGTTGTTCATGTACATCAGCGGGCAGATGTAGGAGAGAATGACGCCCGTGCGTTCGAGCCTCTTGGCGTATACGGTCTTCTGGAACTCCTTGATAGTGGCCGGGGCGGCTGTGAAGACGGTAGGCACCGTGACCTTGGTCTTGCCGTTTTCCCGCAGGGACTTTTCAAGCCGCTCCGTCCAGCTCTGGAGCTGGCCCAGCGTCAGGTGCGGGCAGCCGACAAAGCAGAGCTTCGGGGAGGCCCCGAGGTCCTTCCAGACGCAGGGGTAGCCCGCCTTGACGCGCTCCAGCTCGGCGTCGTCGATGACGTAGACGGGCGCGCCCTCGCGGATGAGGGCCTCGCCCTGGGCCTTTGCCTCGGGCGTGAGGTTTTCGACGTGGTAGAGGCCCACCGCGCCGTTGGAGGCCGTGGCCGCGCCGAAGTCCTTGAGGTAGGCCGTGACCTCAGGTGTGATCTCCGTGCCGAGCCACTTGTCGAGGCCCTTTATGTAGGGTACCTGCTCCATGACCTTCATGCCGATGGCGGAGCCGAGCAGCTGGGCCTCCGGTTTCTTTTCGGTCTTTATCTCGATTATCCAGTCTGCGCGGCGCCCGTCGTCCGTCAGCAGCCCGAAGTAGGGCACGCAGCCGGCGATGGAGCCCATGAGCTCCAGCATGCCGGAGTTGCGGTTGCAGCGCGCGCCGAGCACGCTGTTGGCATAGACGACGGCGGAGGACTCAGCCCAGGAGAGCACCTCGCCCATCTGCGGCTTGTTGCCCACCTCGTCGAGGTAGCAGGCGCAGGTAAAGGCGTCGCGCCCGAGCATGCCGAATTTGTCGAGCTGGGCCTCATAGCGCTTCTGCTGGGAGTACATGATGCCCTTGAAGATGAGGTCCTGGAGGAGGTTAGAGGGCACCTTGGGGTCGAGAGGCAGGGGATCGGCAGAGAACTGCTGCTTCGAGACGGCGCCGGCATCGAGCAGCTGGTCGTAGAGGTCGTACACCGGCTTCATGACGCCGATGCCGAAGCTGATGACGGTGTGTCCGTATTTGCTGGTGACGGGGACCATCTTCTCGGCCCCGAAAGTCTCGCCATACATGACGAGCGAGCGCATGACCTTCGCCATGACCTCGCCCTGAGCGCCGTCCAGCATGGCCTGCTGTTCAGGCGTGAGAAGCATGACAATCAACTCCTTTTCAAAATACTGACAGAATTTTATCATGCCGCCTGCGCAAAGTCAACGCAGGGGGAAGGGCTCAGCTGTTCTGGAACTCGGAGGGGGAGCTGCCCGTGAACTTTTTAAAGGTGCTGCTGAAGTAGGCGATATCGCGGTAGCCAACGCGCTCGGCGGCCTCGCTTACGCGGCAGCGCCGGTCCCGCAGCAGGTGCATTGCCATGTGCATCCGGCAGGCGGTGATGTAGCCGGTGAGGGTGTAGCCAGTCTCTTTTTTGAAGAGGTGGCTGAGGTGGCCCTCGCTGATGTCCACGCTCCTGGCCACGGCCGAGACTCCGAGCTCCGGGTCGCCGTAGTTGGCGTTTATGTAGTCCACGGCTCCGGTGACATAGCGGTTTTTGGAGCTTATCTCGGCAAAGTCGCCGGGTTTTGTCCTGACGCGACCGCGCTCGGCAATGCGCTGGACCGCGGCCTCAAGCTCCCCGTCGTGGAAGGGCTTGAGCAGATAGTCCACTGCCCCGAGCTTGAGCGCGGTCTGGGCGTAGGAGAAGTCGCTGTAGGCCGTGAGCAGGATGACGCTGACGCCGCAGCCCTCCTCACGCAGGCGGCGGAGCATTTCGAGCCCGTCCATGCGCGGCATGCGTATGTCGGTGACGACGATATCGGGCCGCAGTCGGCGTATCTCCTCCAGCCCGGCCTCGCCGTTGGAGGCCTCGCCCACGACCTCGCAGTCTACGGAGGCCCAGTCCACGGCCATGACTATGCCGCGGCGCACCAGTTCCTCGTCCTCTATGACGACGACCTTCAACATCCTCTCTCCTCCTTTCTCGCGGCGGGCAGGTCGATCATTACACAGGTGCCGCGCCCCTCCGCCGGCAGGAAGCGCAGGCCGTGCTCCGGCCCGTAGTGCAGGCGGAGAATGGCGTCCACATTCCGGAGCCCCAGATGCCGCCCACCGTCCGCTCCACCCTCACGGAAGCGGCGCAGGCTTTCCTCGGACATGCCGCAGCCGTCGTCACGAACGGTTATTATCAGCTCCTCATCCGCAAGCCGGGCCGTGACGACGATGCTCCCGCCCGAATCAGCGAAGCCATGGATGATGGAGTTTTCAACGATGGGCTGGAGCATGAGCTTCGGCACCAGCACATCCAGCGCCAAGTCCTCCACGTCCTTTACGAGCGCAAATTTCCCGGGGAAACGGATGCTCTGTATCTCGACGTAGCGGTCGAGCGTAGTCAGCTCCTCGCCGAGCGTCACAAATTCGCCGCCGGAGATGCTGCTGCGCAGGATGTCCGCGAGGTCGGCGGCGACGGTCGCGACCTCGGGGACCTTGTTTATCTTGCCCATCCATTTGACGGTGTCGAGCGTGTTGTAGAGGAAGTGCGGATTCAGCTGGGCCTGCATCATGCGTATCTGTGCGTCGCTCAGTTCCTGGCGGCGGCGGACAGACTCCTCCAGGTGTGCGCGCAGGCGCTCCACCATGCGGTTGAAGCGGCCGGCGAGCTGGCCAAGCTCGTCTGTCGAGCGCACCTCCAGCCGCGTGTCCAGCTTCCCCTCCTCGACGGCGCCCATGGCGGCGTTGAGCGCGCGCACAGGCTCAAAAAGCTGGCGGCTGATGCGCATCGAGACTGCTGCGCACAGTGCAAGGCAAATGAGAATGGTCAGCGCCGAGACGATGTAGAGCAGGCGCATGACCCAGTCAGCCACGGGTTCCGGCTGCCTGTAGAGCAGCATGAAACCGGATACGGCGCTTTCCCGCACGTAAAACTCGCTTCCGCCGCCGTCGGAGAGGCTTTGCCCCGCCAGCAGCCGCTCCCTGAGCAGGGGGGCCAGGTCCTCGCCCCCGGCGTTGGCGGAGCGGTAAACGCAGTCCCAGTAGGGGTCGAGCAGCAGTATGCCGCCGGAACCGGCGTAGGCGGAGAAGAGCTCGTCAAGCTGGACCGCCCCGAGACTCATGACAGCGTAACCCAGAGGCACATCGCCATCGAGCAGCGCCTTGGCGGCGAGCATATAGCCGCCGTCTCCCGAAAAGGCACAGCTGTCAGCCTGGGCAGCGGCGTTCAGCAGCCCCCAGTGTGTGCCGAGCTCGGCGGCGCTGCCCGTGCCGGTCGTAAACAGCAGCTCCCCCTGGGCGGAGTAGAGCGCGAAGTCCGCCTGCCCGCGCAGACCGCTTGAGAGCGTGTAGAGCGCGTCGTAGACGCTCTGCGGCGGCTGGCTGCCCGGCTCGGAGAGCTCGGCGCACACAAGGCCGTCCCCAGCCAGATCGTGCAGGGTCTCCACGCCCTCGCCCAGCAGGGTGTCGAGCGCGCGAACGGCGCCGTCCAGCTCCGCCTGCGCCGCATCCCGGGCGTTCCCGGCCAGCGTGACCCTGAAGATGTTCAGCATCAGCAGCGTGGAAATGAGCAGCGGCACAACGCCTATGAGCAGGAAAGCCAAAAGCAGCTTGTTCCTGAAAGAGAGGTTACGAAGCCTTGCCCTCATGCCGTCACCCCGCAGAGCTCCGTCCAGCGCCGGATGAACTCCTCCTTCAAGGCTCCGGCCCAGTGTACGTCGTAGTCGATGATGCCAAGCTCCGCCTCGCCCGGCAAATCTTCGGGCGCATGTACGTCTGTACGGACGCTGCGGCGGTGAAGGTCGGAGACCAGCAGCTCCTGCACGTCGCGCCCGAGCACGAAGTCGAGGAAGGCGCGGGCGTTTTCCGCGTGCTTCGCGCCCTTTATGAGCGCGCAGCCGTCCGGCACGGCGCTGGTGCCCTCAGCGGGGTAGACTATGCCCAGCTCCGGCGAGCGCTGTTTGAGCGCAGTCTCCTCCAGCGTGACGCCGATGTAGCGGCTGCCGCTGCGCACGCTTTCCACAACGTCGCCGGAGTCCGGCAGGGCGCCGCCGTCGAGATTGTCAACAAGCGCTGCGAGGATGTCCCAGTCGTCGCCCTCGATGCAGGAGAAAAGGGTCAGCGCCGCCGTGTAGCTGGAGCCGGAGACGGTGGGGTCTGCGAAGGCGATGCGTCCCTTCCAGCGCGGGTCGAGCAGGTCCGCCCAGCCGGTCAGTTCGCCCTCTGAGACGAGGCGGGTGTTGTATATTAGCACCAGCGGCAGGCTGGAAAAGGGCGTCCACAGCCCCTCCTCGGAGAGGCCGACGCCGCGCAGGTTTTCCACGCCTTCGGGCGTGCAGGGCTCGAAGCAGTCCTCATAGGCCGCGAGGCTCTCGACTCCGCCGCCGAACATGAGGTCGCAGGCCGGCTGACCACCCTCAGCCTCCATGGCTATGCGTTCGAGCAGCTCACCCGAGCCGCCGGTGACGACCTCGACCCAGATCCCGGTCCGCTGCTGGAACTCCTTTATGATGGGTCCGTATACCTCCTCCTTGTGGGAGGTGTAGATGACAAGCCGCTCCTCCTCGCCGGGCGCAAAGGCGGAGACATCCGTCCCCTGGGCGCAGCCGGAGAGCAGCAGCAGGGCCATGAGCGCGAGGCAGAGCAGCCGTTTCATCTATATCTCACCCGTTTCGAGGAAGTTTTGGAGCACCAATTCCACGTTTTCGCATTGCAGGGGGAACTGCGCGCGCAGGTTCGGGTCGGAGGCGGCCATGATGTAGCCGCGCCCGGCGAGGGAGAGCATGGGCGCGTCGTTCCAGTTGTCGCCGAAGGCGGCGGTGTCCTCCAGAGCTATACCGAGGGCGGAGCAGAGGGTGCGCAGGCCGAGGGCCTTGTCAGCGATCGTGAAATCCACCCAATCCGGCCCGGCGGAGGCCATGCTGAGAAGGCCGTCCCATTTGGGGCCGAGAGCGTGCCGCGTTGGGCTCGTGCCCTCCGGGCAGTAGGCCGCGAGCTTGATGACGTCCTCGGGCATGTCCTCGGGCCTGGCGAGCACGCCGACGTTGTTGCCCTTGTTCGTGCGCATGTATTCTTCAAACTCCGGGTCCCCGGCGAGGACGTAGGTCGTGTTCGCGCCGGAGATGAGGGGCCTGCCGCCGGGCAGGGCGGCAATGTCGTGTATGAGCTCCAGCGCCATGCTGCGCTCCATGACCGTCTTGCCCAGAACAGGCGCGCTGTCCTCAGGCCCGGGGCCGTAGAGGATGGCGCCGTTTTCACAGAGATAGGTCAGCTCGTCGCAGACCGGCGCGAAGAGCGCGCGCAGGGAGTGGTATTGGCGCCCGGAGGCCGGACAGAAGATGACCCCGCGCTCCCTCAGCCGTCGGATGAGCGAGAAAAGCTCCGCGTCCAGTTCCGTTTTACCGTAGGGCAGCAGCGTGCCGTCGATGTCGCTTACAATGAGTTTTATCATAGCTCCCACCAAAATATAAAATGCGGCGGAGGCGAAAGCCCCCGCCGCATCTCACGCGGTTATTTCAGCTCGACAGAGCCGAGGGATATCAGCCTTCCGTTCCTTCGGCTGAATAATACCACACCGCTGCCGTCAAAGTCTATACGCACTTTCTCGCCTATCCTGTACAGCACGCCGCCGAAGACGACGCCGGTGAGCAGGTAGTCGCCTATCCGTATGCGGACGGTGGTCTCCATGCCGGTGGGCATGGCGCTGTAGATCTCGCCCTCGACGGCGCCGTTTTCCGAGAGCTTGAGGAACTCGGGCCGCACGCCTACGATGAAGTCGCCGTCCGTGGGGCTTTCCTCATCACCGAAGTCCTCCGTTTCCGTGACCATGGGTATGTGGCAGCGGAAAACGGTGTCCTTGTTGGCCTTCTCGACGTGCTTTTTGTCTCTGGCAAGCTCAGCCTCGCGGGCTTTTTTGGCCTCATCCTTTGCATCCTCGGCGGCAAACCAGCCGGTGAGGTCCAGCTTTTCGTTCGGGCGGAAGACGGCGTTCACCCCGCCGAGCATCTGAAGCGCGATGCTCCCGTCCGCGTTCTGGCGGCCGGAGGCCTCGATGAAGTTGATGGCCGGGTTGCCGACGAAGTCCGCGACGAAGAGGCTGTTCGGGCGGTTGTAGACGTCCAGCGGCGCGTCATACTGCTGCAGGACGCCGTTGTCGATGAGGCAGATCTTCGTGGCGAGGGTCATGGCCTCCATCTGGTCGTGCGTGACGTAGATGAAGGTGCTGCCCGTGTCGATGTGCAGGCGCTGCAATTCGGAGCGCATCTCCAGGCGGAGCTTGGCGTCGAGGTTGGAGAGCGGCTCGTCCATGAAGAGCACGGTCGGCTCCGGCGCGAGCGTGCGGGCGATGGCCACGCGCTGCTGCTGGCCGCCGGAGAGCTCGGAGGGGTAGCGGTCCATGAACATGCCGATTTTGACGATGCGCGCCACGCGGCGGACGGTGAGGTCAATTTCCTCCGCAGTCAGCTTGCGGACGGAGGTGAGCACCTTGCCGTCCTTCACATAGGCGAAGTCGTCATTGAACACGCAGCCCTCGGCGGCGCACTTGGCGCGCGCGCTTTCGAGCGTCTTTTCGCACTCTGCGAGCCTCGCCGCGGCTACGGTGCCGGGTTCGAGCGACTCGTGCAGCTTCCAGCCCATGACGGTCTTGGCGGAGAACATGGAGATCTCAAAGCGGTCGATGAGCTTGATGTGCGCCTTGTTCGTGTCCAGCTTGCCCTTTTTGTCTATGCACTCTTTGATGATGCGCACGGTCTCGTCGGGCCTTTTGAGCACCTCTATGAGCTGCGCGGCCTTTTTGGCCTCGAAGTCTATGCGGGGCAGCTCATCCTTGATGTTCGTGAGGCCGAAGGCGATGTTCTTGTAGACGGTCATGTTGGGCCAGAGGGCGTAGTTCTGGAAGAGGAAGCCCACCTTGCGCTTGTTGGCGGGGATGTTGATGCCCTTCTCGCTGTCGAAGACTACGCGGTCGCCTATGGTGATGCGCCCGCTGGTGGGCGTCTCGAGGCCGGCGATCATGCGCAGGGTGGTGGTCTTGCCGCAGCCGGAAGGCCCGAGCAGCGTGACGAAGGCGTTGTCCTCTATTACGAGGTTCAGGTCGTCAACGGCATAGAATTTGTCCCAGCGCTTCGTGACGTGGGAGAGAACTATCTCAGGCATGGTTTAACCTCCTATCCCTTTGTCCAGACTGGCGCCGGTCACCTTGTTGACGAGGGTGTTGCAGACCAGAATGGTGATGATGAGTATCAGATTTATGCCGCTGGAGAAGGCGTAGAGGCCCATCTCGTCGAAGTAGTCAAGCGTGGTCGAGAGTATGAAGCCCTGGACGCAGAGCAGCATGAAGAGGGAGAGCTCTCGCAGGCAGGTCATGAAGGGCAGCATGTAGCCGCTGATGATGGAGGACTTCTGGATGGGGATAATGATGCGCGTCATGCGTTTCACCCAGGGTACGTCCTGGATGATGGCGGCCTCCTCGATTTCGCCCGAGAGCTGCAGCATGGAGTTGAGCGAGCTGCGGGAAGCGAAGGGTATGTACTTCACGGTGCCGGCGATGATGAGCAGGGTGTAGGTGTTGAAGAGATTCAGGTGCTGGTTCGAGAAGAGGATGAAGAACGCCGCGCCGACCGCAAGGGAGGGCATGAGGTAGGGCAGGAAGGCAACGGAGTTCACGTAGTTGGCCCATTTACTTCGGCGCTTTTTGGCCACGGCGTAGCCGATCATCGTGCCGATGGTTCCGGCGAGCAGGGCACAGCATACCGACACGAGTATGGTGCCCTTGAAGGCAGACCAGATGGTTTGGTTGTATAGGATGCCTTTCTGGCCGTACATGCCGTTCTCGGTGATGTTTTCGCTGGTCGTCCACCACTTTGTCGTGAGGTTCGAGGCGTCGCCTGTGTAGAGGAAGCTGTAGTCGCCGGGGTTCGGCAGGAAGGTCTCGAAGGCAAAGGAGACGATGGGGAAGATGCTGGTGAAGAAGGTGAGGACGACGAGGATGAGCGCGATAATGAAGCGCCCGAGCTTGCCGAGGTTAATTTTCGAGCTCTGGCCGGACTTGCCGGTGACGGTGGTGTAGCTCTTGCGGCTGCGCAGGGACATCTGGTTCATGAGCATGATGACGATGCCGAAAATCATCATGATAATGGCGAGTATGCTGGCCTCGCCGGTGTATCGAGAGTTCAGGGAGACGTACTTGGTGGAGAGGGTCGTGAGGCCCAGGTAATGCGGCACGGGGTAGGAGCCCATCGCGCTGGAGAACACCAGCAGCACCGTGGAGAGGATGGCGGGCTTCACCATGGGCAGCGTGACCCTGAACATGGTTTTCCACTTGGGCGTGTCGAGAATGGTGGCGGCTTCCTCAAGGTTGGCGTCCATGTTGCGGAAAATGCCGCCGACGAGGATGTAGGCGAAGGCGGAGTAGTGCAGGCCGAGGACGATGACGCTCGGGAACAGGCCCTTGCACCACCACATGGGCATCTGAACGCCCAGCGTCGCGGCGAGCAGGCCGTTGGAGGTGCCGGTGACGGCGTTGGAGTTGAAGACGTTCTGCCAGACGACGGCGAGCGTCCACTGGGGCATGATGTAGGGGAAGATGAAGATGGCGCTGAGGTATTTCTTCCACGCGAGATTGGAGCGCGTGATGAGGAAGGCGAAGAGCCCGCCGTAGATGACCGCCACGAGGCAGCTGCCTACAGACAGGAGTATCGTGTTCCACAGCGGCGTCCAGAGGTTGGTCTTTGCGACGTTGCTGGTAAAGAGGTCTATGTAGTTGACTATGGTATAGCCCTCGCTCTTGCCGGTGAGGTGCGCGTCTATGGTGCCGGGGTGAATTTTAAAGGTGTCCTGCACAATGGCCACAATGGGCGCCACGGTGGTGACGGTCAGGATGATGCCCAGGAGCAGGAGTATGACGTTGTGCGGCTTTGAGAAGAAGGTGCGGAGCCTGTTAAAAACGGCGCCCGCGCCGCTCTGTACCGGAATCGACTGGTTCATGCTGCTCTCCTTCCTTTCCGAAGGTCAGGGTTTTCTAAAAAGCGTCCCCGGACGCGGATACCATCCGGGGACGCTGAGATGCTTAAGACTTGCCGGTTCAGCTGACGGAGTATTTGTCGAGGGTCTCGATCCAGCTGCCGACGGTGAAGGAGACGGAGGCGCAGTACTCGGGGTCCTCAAGCACGAGCTTGCCGTCTGTGGTCCACCAGTCGTAGCCGGCGTCGTTGAGGGCGGCGAACTCGACGGTGGTGCCGTCCTCGGCCATGCCGCCGGTCTGGTGCTGGAATATCTCCTCGTTCTCAGCGGCGACATTGGGGTTGGAGGAGTAGCCGCCGATGTCCTTGCCCCAGGCGGAGAAGCCGTCGGCGGTGCAGGTCATGTAGGCGATGAAGGCGCAGGCGGTCCAGGGCAGGGGGCTGTTCTCGGTGACGAAGAGGTAGTGGCAGTAGCCGTAGCCGCCGATACCGGTGTAGCCGTCGTTGTAGGCAGCGATGGTGATGTTGTTCTTGGAGACGGAGGCGGACTCCTCAACGGAGCGGAGCTTGGAGTAGACGAGCAGGCCGAACTGGTCGGTCGCGGAGGCATCGACGAGAGTGTTGCAGATGGGGCCGTCGTCGGTCTGGGCGTTGTAGCTGCCGACCCAGAGCTTGATCCAGGCGAGGGCGTACTTGCCGTTCTCACCGAGGCCGAGGTCAGCCGCGTCGGCGGCCATGGCGTCGATGGTGGGCTGGAAGTAAGCCTGCTCCTCGGCGGAGAGGGCGTCGAAGGCCTCCTTGAGCCAGGCGGAGTAGGTGTCGCTCGTCAGCATGTAGAGGAAGTTCTTGCCGACGACCTCGGAGTCAATGTCCATGAAGAGGCCGTGCTCGCCCTCAGCGACGAAGTCCCAGCAGTTGTCGTAGGTCTTGGAGCCGGTGTTGTTGAACATGAAGACCTTGTTCAGGGTCTGGAGGGGCAGATAGCCGGTCCACTCCTCGGCGGTGGTGCCGTTGGCCTCGGCCCAGTCCTTCGGGATGAAGGTGTCGAGAATGCCGGTCTGGACCATCTTGCTCTCGATCTGGTTGCCGTCCTGGATGAGCGTCATGGCAAAGGTGCCTACGTCCTTCAGGGAGTCGGCGGTCAGCTGGTCGAAGATCTTGTTGTTCTTCGGCTGCTGCCAGTCGTACTCAAGCGTGTAGTTCGGGTCGATGCTCTGGAGGTACTCGATAAAGAGGGGCAGGGCGGTCTTGCCGCGGCTGGAGTTGCCTACGCCGAAGAAGGTCGCGCCGTTGGACTCCTCGATGGCCTTTGCGGCCAGCTCCTCAAGCGTCATGGTCTCAGCCTCGGCGATTATCTGCTGAGTGGCCGTGAGCTCAACTTCCGGCGTGTCCTCTGCGGGGGGCGCGCTGGCGTCGCCGTCGGCGGCGGGCGGGTTGGAGGCGGGGGCGGGCTCGCTGCCGCAGCCGGCCAGCAGGCCGACCAGCATCATGGCTACGAGCAGAAGAGACAGCAGTTTTTTCAAGATGTTTCCTCCTTTATTTCATAGTGTACCAATCACCGGGGCGCAGCCGTCGAAATCCACAAAGGCCGACGCCGGGCGCCCGGACTTTCTGCCTATATTCTACAAAACTTTTCCGCGCTCTACCACCGAGAATCCTGCGATTTTTTTGAAATTTGTGACATATGTAAAAACACCCCCGCGTCTGAGGACACGGGGGTGTAAAAATTGCCGATCAAATATTGTGCAATGCTTCCAAAAGCTCTTTTGCGAGCAGTCCGTTGGAGGCGGCGATGTCCGAGGGGGAAAACATGTCCGGGGAGGCGCCCGCAAGGTCGGTCACAACACCGCCGGCTTCGCGGAGTATCAGGAGCCCCGCGGCGTAGTCCCAGGCGTTCAGGCGGCATTCGGCGTAGGCGTCGAACCTGCCGCAGGCCACCCAGCAGAAGTCCAGCGAGGCCGCTCCGAAGCGGCGTATGTCTATGCAGCGGTCGAAGAGCGCGCGCATGAGGGCGAAGTTTCTGTCTCCCAATTGCCTGAAGGCAGGGTTGGTGCCGACGGCGACCAGACTCTCAGAGAGCGTCTCCGTGCGGCTGACGCATATCTCGTGTCCGTTCAGCTTTGCGCCGCAGCCGGCTATGGCGGTAAAGCACTCGTCGGAGTCGGGGTTGAATACAATGCCGAGCAGCGGCTGCCCGTCTGAGATAAGCGCCAGAGAGACGGCGCTTTGCCTCAGCCTGTGTATAAAATTGGTCGTCCCGTCCACGGGGTCGAGGACCCAGACAAGGCCGGAGGTGTCCAGCCCGGAGTTGTCCTGCTCCTCGCCCATGAACCGGGCCTCCGGCAGTATTTCGGCCAGACGCCGGCGCAGGAGTTCCTGTATGCCGGTATCGACCTCGGTCACATAGTCGGTCTTGTTTTTGTGATGTATGTGTCCGGCGAGCTCGCGGTCATTGAACAGCAGCCCGGCTTCGCGCACGGCCAGCTCAGCCTCGGAGAGCAGGGCGGCGATATCCATTTCCAGTGCCATAATGCGCCTCCGCAGTTAAAATTTGCGCCTACATTATACCAGCTTTGCGCCGGCTGTCAAAGGCCGCAAATAAATTCCCGTCATTTGCGGCAAAATAGCCGTGGGAGTTGATAAATATGTCCGAAATGACAAATCAGCAGTACGCGGAATACGTGAAGCGCAAGTCCCCGGCGTCGCCAATCTGGGGCGACCTGCTGCGTGCGTTTCTCATAGGCGGGGCCATCTGCGCGCTGGGCCAGGTGATAACGGAGCTGTGGGTCCTGATCGGGCTGGAGGAGGCGGAGGCGGGGACGGCCTGTTCCATGAGCCTGGTGTTCCTCGGCGCGCTCTTCACGGGCCTCGGCGTGTACGACGACGCCGCCAAGCTGGGCGGAGCCGGCACGCTGGTGCCGATAACGGGCTTTGCCAACGCCGTGGTCTCGCCGGCTCTTGAGTTCAAGAGCGAGGGCTTCATAACCGGCACCGCCGCCAAAATGTTCATCATCGCCGGCCCTGTAATAGTTTTCGGCACCTGCGCCAGCATAATCTACGGCCTCATCCTCTGCCTGATAGGCTGAGCCAACTGCCCCTTTTCAAAAGTCCGAGGCTGCTGTATACTTCTGGTACAGCCTTATGAAAGGACATTTAGGATATGTGGGCATACGACAGCGTATTATATCACATTTACCCCCTGGGCTTCTGCGGCGCGCCGCATGATAACGACGGCGTTTTGACGCACAGCATACTCAAAATCGCGGACTGGGCCGGGCACATTGAAAAGCTGGGCGCGGACGCCATGTACCTCGGCCCCGTGTTCGAGAGCGACTGCCACGGCTACGATACGCGCGACTACCGCCGCGTGGACTGCCGCCTCGGCACGAACGAGGACCTCAAAACCGTCTGCGCCGAGCTGCGCAAACACGGCATCCGCGTCATCTTCGACGGCGTTTTCAACCACGTGGGCCGTGGCTTCTGGGCCTTCCGCGACGTGCAGGAGAGGAAGTGGGACTCGCCCTATAAGGACTGGTTCCACATAAACTTCGGCGGCAACAGCGGCTATAACGACGGCTTCTGGTACGAGGGCTGGGAGGGCCACTACGAGCTCGTGAAGCTGAACCTCAAAAACCCCGCCGTCGTGGACTACATACTGGACACCGTGAAGGTCTGGCGCGAGGAGTTCGGCATTGACGGCCTGAGGCTCGACGTTGCCTACTGCCTGGACCTCGACTTCCTGCGCCGCCTGCGCAGTTTCTGCAACGGCCTGGGTGACTTTTTCCTCCTGGGCGAGACGCTGCACGGCGACTATAACCGCTGGATGAACGACGAGATGCTCCAGAGCGTCACGAACTACGAGTGCTACAAGGGCCTGCACTCCAGCCTGAACAGCATGAACCTCTTCGAGATAGTCCACAGCCTCAAGCGCCAGTTCGGCCCCGAACCCTGGACGCTCTACAAGGGCCGCCACCTCCTGAGCTTCTGCGACAATCACGACGTCACCCGCGCGGCGACGATATTGCAGAACAAGGCGCACCTGCCCCTCATCTACGGCCTGGTGTTTTCCATGCCGGGCATTCCCTGCGTCTACTACGGCAGCGAATGGGGCGCCGAGGGCGACAAGCGAAACGGCGACTGGAGCCTGCGCCCCGCCTTCGAGGCCCCGGAGTGGAACGAGCTGACGGATACCATCGCCGCCATGGCCAAAGCCCGCCGCGAGAGCCGCGCCCTGTGCTATGGCGACTTCAAGGACCTGCTGATAACTAACAAGCAGACGGTTTTCCAGCGCGCCGTCGAGGGCGAGCGGGTCATCGTAGCGATAAACGCCGAGGATAAGCCCTTCCACGCCCACTTCAACGCCAACTGCGGCCGGGCCGTGGACCTCATTACCGGCGCGCCCCACGACTTCGGCGGCGGCAGCGAGCTGCCCCCGTACAGCGTGGCGTTCTGGAAGTGCGAATAAGTCAAGCGGCACGGGAAAGGAGCTGCACATGAAAAAGGCGCTGCCCCTCATCCTCCTCTGCGCCCTTCTCCTCACCGCCTGCTCGTCCGGCGGGACGCATGGCGTGAGCGGCAAGGTCGTGGAGCTCAACACCGGCCCCGAGGGCCTGGAGTCCTTCGTAATGGCTTCCGACGGCCAACTGCTCGGCGTGACGCTGACGGACAGTACCTACGTGCTGTCCTGGCTCGACGAGTTGAGCAAGGAGGACTTCCTCTCCGGCTCCGCGCCCGACGTGGCCGTGACTGTATATTTCGACGGCCCGAAGAGCCGCATCGTCACCGGCTCAGGGGAGGAGATAGAGTCACAGGAGGCCGAGGCCGTGTACCTGACTGGCTTCCTCAAGCCCGCGGCCACCGTCCTTGCGGACGGAACGGAGCTTGACGTCTGGCAGTATGAGCACGCGACAGCCTACGCCGCCGCAGACGGCACGGAAGTGCTGCGCGTATCGGAGCCGTCCGGCCCCGCGGACGTATATTACAGCGGCCTGAGCCTGAGCGACCTGGGCGAGGCGGCGCAGGAGAACATCGCCGCCTGGTTCGAGGCCCGCGGCGTGCTGTACGACGAGCAGGCCGAGCTGGAGCGCGCCTACGCGGCCTGGTCGGAGGCCGAGGAGGCCTACGACTTCCAAACCTGGGGCCTGAGCCAGCGCATCGTGCCGACAGCCATGAGCGAGCGCGTGATATACTTCCTCACCACCGTTGACCGCCCCGTGGGCAACTTCGTCATGGAACAGCGGCGCATCGGCACGGCCTTTGACCGCGAGACAGGGGAGTACATAGATAACAGCGAGCTTTTCTCCTGCCCGCCCGGCGAACTCGCATCGCGTATAATGGAGCTGTCCCAAATGAGCGACTCGGAGCTGACGGCCCAGGCGGAAGCCGCATTTTCGCCCGAGCGCGCCGTCCTGTTCGAGGACCACATGGAGATAAACTACGAGCGCGGCACCCTGCCCGCCGAAGAAAACAGCTTCACCATCGTCCTGGACCTGGACGAGGACGTAAAAGCCCTCCTCCACCCCTGGGCCGTCCCGCAGGAAACCCCGGAAGAATAAAAAACCGCCCCCGGCCAATAGGCCGGGGGCCGATTTTTCATTCCGCCGCCCGTATCGTTGCGCCAGTGCCGTTTGCCAGCGGCTCCATGACGTAGCCGGGACAGGCGAGGGAGGCGAGGTAGGTCGAGGAAGCCTCGCTGGACCGGGCTATCCGTGTGATGACTATGCTGCCTGAGACGCTCTCGCCCGACGCGTCCCTGAGCGTGAAGCTCACAACGGCGAAGGCCGTGTCCGGCTCGGGGGTCCAGATGAGCGTGTGGCCGGAACTTTCGAGCTGCCCCTCAGAGCAGGAGGCTGAAAACCGCATGTCCAGGGCATTGTAGTTGAATTCAAACCTGCATTGTATGGCGTTCAGGCTGCTCATGGCGAGGTTAGAGCTCCAGGTTACGCCGCCCGCGAGCACGCGCCCATAGAGGTCGAGCGCCGCCGCCTCATAGTCGCCGCCCATCTCATCGAGCGTAAGCTCGTGCATTACGCCGATGTAGCTGAGATCCTCGCCGTCCCGCCGCAGGAGCATGTAAAGCAGGCCGTCATTGAACCAGCCGTCCGCGATCTGTACGCCGCCCGCGGGCATCGCGTCCGCATCCGCCAGCTTGCCGCGCGAACCCAGTTTGTAGAGGCAGAGCGTCCCGCCGTCCGGCCCGTCGAACTCCGCGGCCAGCTCCAGCTGCGTTATCTCAACGCTCGTGAGCTCGTAGGCGGAGTAGGCCGCCTGCAGCTGGACGCAGAAGCAGGCGCAGTCGAGAAGCCCTTCCGGCAGCCCCTCCAGCCCCTCGGCCAGACTTATCACAGGTGCGCTGGAAGCAGCGAGCGCATATTCTCCCAGCGCCGCGGCGTCGTAGTCCGTACCGTATTCGCTGAGGACCTGCTCTGTCACAAGGCCGATGAAGCGCCAGTCGTCCCCGTCCCGGAGCAGCAGCATGAAGCGGTCTCCGCCGCTGTCGGGCCGCGTGAGCCAGCCGTCCTCTATCACCATCCCGCCCGCAGGCGCGACGCTTTCCGGCTCCGCCAGCTCAAAGCGCGCCCCGAGCCTGAAGAGCAGAAGCGTCCCGCCCTCAGGGGCCTCGACCTCGGCGTAGCAGCTCAGATCCGTCAGCTCCGCCGACTTCAGACCAAGGTAGGAAAGCTCTTCCGCCATTTCCTCGGTGCAGGCAAAGGCGTAGTCCAGCACCTGCGCGGGGAAGTTTTCCTCCAACCGCGCGCTTATGACGACGCCGCCGTCGCCGTCGTCAACCGGCTCCGCCTCCTCCTTGGGGTCCGTCAAAAAGCACACCGCCGCCCCGACGCAGACGACGACAGCCAGCAAAACCAGCCAGAACGCGGGCTTTTTGTAGCTCAGTACGGACTTCACCCGCCCCTTGACCGAGCTCTCGCCAAAGGCCAGCGGGCAGGCCCGCACGCCGCCGCGCGGGCGGCTGAGGTCCAAAAGCGCCTGGGAATAGTCTGCCCTATCTGAGAGCGACAGGCCGCGCACAACGCGCTCGTCGCAGGCAAGCTCAATGTCCCGGCAGAAGAGCGCGTAGGCCAGCCAGACCAGAGGGTTGTACCAGTGCGCCGCGAGCAGCAGCCAGCCGAGCGGCTTTATGATATGGTCGCCCGCGGTGATGTGCGCGCGCTCGTGCGCCAGCACCAGCTCCCGCTCGCCGTTTTCGAGGCTGAAGGGCAGGTAAATTCGCGGCCTGAACAGCCCCAGCACAAATGGCGAAGCTATCTCGCACTCGTAGACGTTTTCCTCAAGCCGTACCGCCTCGCGTACCCGCTTCCGCAGTCTGAGCCAGCTCACCAGCGCCCAGAGCAGCATCGCCGCCGCACCGAGCATCCAAAGCGCCGCAGCGATGGGCAGCAAGACCTGCAGGGGGTTCGCGCTCGCCCCCAGCTCGGGCGTGAAGGCGGCGGTAAAGCCCGGATTTATGGCTCCGTTCAGCGAGGAAATGCCAGTGTCAAGCACCGGCGCGCGTTCAAGCATGATGCCCTCCGGAAGCGTCTGTGCGCTGGGGATTAGGCTCAGAGCGCTCTCGATGCTCCAGGGCAGGGCCAGGCGCAGGCCAACGACGGCCCAGAGCAGCAGCCTGAAGCGCTTCGGCGCCCGCCGCAGCAGCAGACGCAGGGCGATGACCGCTAGAATCAGCCAGCCCGCAGCAATGCTCATGTTGAGCGCTTTCTGAAATATCTCAGCCATGGCCGCCCTCCCTGAACTCGTCAATCATCCGCTGCACCTCGTCCAGCTCCTCGCCGGAGAGCCGCCGGTTCCGCGCGAAGGCCGCGAGGAAGGCGGGCAGCGAGCCGCCGAATTTCTTTTCCATCAGCTCGTCTATCTCCGCCGCCTGCACCTCGTCGCGCGAGACAAGGGAGCGCACAATGCTGTGCTCGTTCACCAGCACGCCGCGCTCGGCCAGGCGCTTTATAACCGTGTAGGTTGTCGTCGGCTTCCAGCCCAGACGCTCCCGGCAGAGTGCCACCAGCTCGCTGCTGCGCACCGGCTCGTGCTCCCAGAGTATGAGGCAGAAGCGATATTCGCTCTCAAAAACTTTTGGCGTGTCCATATAAACGCACCTCTAATCCGTTAGAGTAGCCTTAGTCTAACACATTAGAGCGCCCATGTCAAGCCCCGCGGACAGAAACAGAAAAACACCCCGGCCCTGCCGGGGTGTTTTTGTGTGTTTGCGCTTATCTCACGACCTCTCCGCCGGGGGCGGAGTAAGCATTGGACCACTCCTTCTCAAGCGCATCCCAGTCGCGCTCCGCGAGCTTGGCCGTCCAGAGCTCGATGGCGCCGAGCCACTGGTAGTCGTGGCTGTTTGTGGCCTCCTGAATCTGGGCATAGTACCAGGCGTCGCGGCTGTTGTCGGGCCAGGTGAGCATCTCGTGCTCGGGCAGAAGGTTATCCTTGTCCGGCGCGCGGCCCAGCGTGCGGTTGACGATGGTGCAGGCCTCCGCCCGCGTTATCGGCGCATTGGGCCGGAAAGTCCCGTCCTCGTAGCCGTCTATGAGCCCCAGCTCCGCGGCAGCCTTGACGAACTCGGCATACCAGGCGCTGTCAGGTACGTCGTTGAAGGGGTTGGCAGAGGCCCCGCCGACGTGTTTGAAGAAGCTGACGGCGATCTTGGTGAACTCAGCCCTTGTGATGCTGGCGTTGGGCCGGAAGCTGCCGTCCTCATATCCGTCTAGGATACCTGCGCGGGTGAGGGTGGAGACCGCATTGTTGTACCAGGCCCCGGAGGCGACGTCGGTGAAGCCGCTGGATTGGCTCCAGTAGCTTTCGCGCGTCTCGTCGGTCAGCAGGCGGAAGAAGATGGTGGCCACCTCGGCGCGGGTGATGTTGGCCCCAGGCCTGACCGTGCCGTCCTCATAGCCGATGATATAGGCGACGTGGTCCTCGGTGTTGAGGCCTACAGGCGAATCGTCCGGCTCGGGAATCGGAGTTATGGGCGTGTTGTACTCGTCCCAGACGAGGATAAAAGGAGAGAAGCCGGCTGTGCTGACCGTGAACTTTACGTGTGTGCCGGTGTTTTCAACCGTGACGGGAGTGACGTCGCAAGAGTTGATGCCGCTCTCAATGACATCGACGCCCATCTCGCGGTGAAGGCCCTCAAAGTGGAGCAGCGTAAAGCTGGTGTTCCTCCCCGTACCTGCCGGGAGCGGCCAGTAGACAATGATGTCACCATCCGCCGCGACCCAGGCGTTTCCGTTGTTGGTGTCCACGAGGTCGAGATACTTCGCCTCATACCGCCGCGTGCCGGAAGCCCCGCCGAGCTCAGAATCCGCGCGGTTTATGAGCAGCTGCGTGTTGGAAACGGAGGCGCTGTTCCGTTCGATGATGTCGTCAAAGAGCAGCATAACGCCGGCATCCTCTGACACCTTTACGGTGCTGTCATTTATGTAGTAAGTCGTGCCTACAGGAGCCACAACGCCGGACTCGCCGTTGGGTACGGATGCCTCCTGGGCGACCACCTCGCCATATTCCGGGGAGTCAGTCGTGCTTCGCACCTTTAGCGTGCCATTGTCAGTGGTGACTGCATACTCGACGCCGTCGTAAACGAGCTTGACATATCCCATCTCAATGCTCTCGCCGTAGACCTCCATGAGCAGGTCCTGGCCAAGATTGTCCTCAATAACAAAGTTGTCGTCAGTGACGATCTCGCCTGTGCCTATACCATTGACCGTCTTTTCAAACTGCATCCTCACCGCAGTATTGCTGCCCTCGTAGGGCTCAAAGCGGTAAATGCCGTGAGACGTCATGCCGTCGCCAATTTCACCGTCATAGGGGACAATGTACCACGAACGTGAGACGTTGTCGTTTTCATACGTCAAAACGGCCTCGGTGGGGTCAAAGTTTGCAATGTCGGCAGCCGGCTCGATCGTGAAGCCCGGCACCGGGAAGCCGCTTGTGACCCCAAGCTCATTGCCGCCTGCGTCAACCGCACCTTCGTAGCCGCTGCCGCCAATATAGATGGTGATATCAGCGGGCTTTATCTCCATGGTCGGCGTCTTGAAAGAGACGACATAGGTGAGCATGACCAGGCTGTTGCCGCCGAATCGCCCATCTTCAGTCCCATCGATCGCGTTGTGATACCTGTGAGCCTTGGCGTTGTAGATTTCTAGGTCGCCGGACTCAAGAAGCCCGTTATCGCTCATGAACTTCAGCAGCGCCGGATAATCTTGGGGCTTGGTGAACTGGTTATTGGGATAGATGGCGTTGTACTGCGAAATCGTGATAGGAATGGTGTCGTCACGCAGCTTGCCGTCTTCGCCGTAAACGGCTTCTTTGAACTGCAACGGGTTATAGCGCCCAGAATTATCAATCTCATCGTATCCCGCCGTCTGGTCGTGGGCGATCAGGTCTGTGTTGTCCGAGTCGTTCTCAATGACCACCACCCGCACATAATACGGCGGCGATTCATGCCTCGCAAAGAGCACGACCTCGTCATTCTTAAGGACGTCATCGTACAGCAGCACTGCCGAGGTTATTTGCTTGTCGTCTGTGGTGACAGAATACCCGCCGCCGATATTTTCCGTCAACGTGGCATAGCTCCAACTGGTCACCGGGTTATCCACTGAACCGGGATAGAGATTGTTGACGTCAAAGTATTCGCCGTAGTAATACTCATCTTCAATTGTAATGATGTCATTGTCGCTGATGTTATTCTCTTCAGTCACCGTATCATCAAGGTTTACCAACTTGATGGTCACAGGCTTGTTCGGGTCAACTGGTATCTTATCTCCCGGTAGCCTGTCGAGGTTTATGATGAAAAGGTGCGTTGAGACATTGGCAGAGTAGTAAAAGTTCTGCATGGTATACGGGAAGATAACGTCTTCCCCTCTGAAGTAAAGCTCATTGACCGTCTTTGCAAACTCCGCGGCGTCCCTGTTCCTGACACCGATATTAAATTTTTTATAATACTCCGTCCTTAGCTCACTGCTACCTACGTCCACGGCGGCAACCTGTACAGAATTAGTACTTGTTGTGATATCATCTTCTGGCACGCCGCGATCGACAAGCGCCTGCTTTATCGCGAAGACGTTATTTACGCTGTCGGTAGTATAGAAATACAGCCCGCAAAGATATTCCGGCTTGGTGACGTTTACAGTCAGCTCCCGCGCAGGGAAGTCAGGATAGTCATTGAGGGACACAGTGATAGTAGCCTGACCTTCACTAATAGCAGTTATTTTTCCGCCTGGATTTACATTTGCAATGTTTGTATTGCTTGATACATATTTTACTCCACCATAAGTAGAAAAACTCAGTCCTTTGATTGGATCTCCGTTTCCGTCTGCTGGAAAAGTATATAAAATGTTGGTGTTACCCGCCGCAATAGACAGTGATTCACCTTCGCCGATAATAACACCGTTAACATTCCTAAGCCCAATACTCTTAATTCTTTCGTCAAGTCCATCCACTGCCGAGGCCGACGGTGAAAGAATGCCGGCCAACAGCGTGAGCGCTAGCAGCAGGGTCAACGTGCGCTTCAACTGGGTTTTCATTGTTTTCATCTCCTATTGCCTCCTCCAATGGTTTTTGTTCAGATGCAAGGGTACGGTACAATGACACGGATTTGTCCCGCCCCGCACACACGGGGCAGCCGCTGCGTTTGGGGCCGGTGCGGGAATATATCACGGCTTTCCACACGTGTCCGTCGTGGCATTGCCACCAGACCTTGCGGTGGGAGCCCGTTGTGAACATCTCGGGCGTGAGCTCGCCGTTGAGCTCCGGGTGCCACTGTTTTGCCAGCAGCGGTTTGCGGGTCGCGAGGTCGTTGAAGCCGGTCAGCACCTTCCTCCCCGCGCAGTAGGGACATCCGCTGCCGTTCGACGTGCGCGCAGCCACCACGGCCTGCCACTCGTGACCCAGCGAGCAGCGCCACCAGACCCTGCGGTTTGAGTTCGGCGTTACCTGCTCGGGACGCAGGGCGCCGTTCTTCTCCCTGTGCCACTGAGAGGCAAACTTTGGAAAGAGGCTGGCAAGGTCATTTTCGCCGGGACACACCCGTTTGCCGGCGCAGACGGGGCAGCCGGTGTCCTTGATTGTCCGGGAGCCCGCCGACGCCTGCCATTCGTGCCCCTTGGCGCAGCGCCACCAGACCTTCCGCTTGCTGCCGTATGTGATGTCCGCCGCGGTCAGCGGTCCGTTCAGATGCTCGTCCCATTGCGAGAGCAGCTCGTCACGTCCTGTTTCCAGGCAGAAGTCCAATAAACTCTTTCGCAAGCGTATATCACCCCCCCAAGTACCGCACAGACTTTTTGCCGCGAGCTCCGGGCCTGTATAAATTATCCCTGTGCTTCTATCAGATAGAATTATAGTGACATACGCTCCGGTAATAAATCACGGTTCGTCACTGTACCGTCACAAATGAAATTTGGTGCAAATTACTAGCCGCAATCAGAAACTTCGGCCTGTCTCAAGACAAAGGTCCGATGATCCCATCCGCAAACGCTCATCACCCCCAAGTAACAGAATCAACATTTTGCCGCATCTCCAACAGGGGCAGACCTGACAAAAAAGGCCAGAAAGAAAAAATGCGCCCAAATTGAGAGCTGATTTCTCAATTTGGGCGCGAGTTTTTAAAGACCGCAGAAAATTTGGCTCTGGGGTCTCTACTGTGATGTCAAAGTGATAAAACAAGCTTGCCAGAGTTGGAAGCATGTGCTATAATTTGCCTGATATGTACATCAACATAGCTGCACGGGTCCAGGTTCTTGGGCAAAATGTTGATTTTGTCCTACAATATCAGCCCGAGCCTGTCCAGTTGACGCATGCACTCCGAACCGGGGACGGCGAGGTATATCCTGGTCGTCTCGATGCTCGAATGGCCGAGGATGTCGGCCAGGCGTGCGATGTCCTTGCAGGCGCGGTAAAATGCAGTGGCGAAAAGGTGGCGCAGGTTGTGGGGGAAGACCTTTGACGGCTCCACGTTTGCGGCGCCGCAGAGGGCCTTCATTTCCGTCCAGACCTGACGGCGGCTTATCTCCCTTCCGCTTCTGGTGCGAAATATCGCGCCGGAGGCGATTTTTTCATTTTTGGCGTATTTTAGCAGCTTGCGGCAGAGCTTGCCTGGCAGGAGGATCTCGCGTATCTTGCCTTTCAGCGAGATTTCGGCCCGGCCGCGCTTTGCTGCCTCGACAGTGAGGCGATTCAACTCGCTTATTCGGATGCCCGTGGCGCAAACTGCCTCCATGAGCAGGGCCAAACGCTCTTTGCCAAGGGCCGAGGCCGTGGAGACGAGGCGTTCGTATTCATTTTTCGTGAGCTCGCGCCGGCCGTCGCGGAACAGGCGGCGCTGGATCTTCAGGAACTTCAGCCGGCACTCATCCCAGCCGAGGAAGCGGAACAGGCCGTTGAGCGCAGAGAGCATGGCGTTCACCGAGACCGGCGCGTAGCCGCTCGACAGCAGGTGTGCCTTCCACTCCGACGCAAGCTCCTTCGTGACCTGCCTGCCTCCCAGCCAGGCAGAGAAGGCGTTTACATCTCTCAGATATTTTTCGATGGTACCCCGGCTGCGTTCCTCGTTCAGCAAATGCCGCTCGTAGGCCGCGATACGGGGGATGGTCAAGGTGTAGTCCGTCATTTTTGTGACCTCCGTCCGCAAAAAGTTTGTGTGTGTATTTTACCGTGTTTCCATATTGCTATGCAGACGGCAAGCAATTCCGGCGTCACCGGCCCGTCAAAAAACCGCCGCCCTGTCGGGCGGCGGTCCTGTTTTTGGGCTTATCTCTTGTTGGATCTTCTCCAAATGCGCTGCTCCTCGGCGGCTTTAATGAGCTCGTCGCGGAAGTCTGGGTGAGCGAGGGAGACGAGGCCCTCGGCCCTCTCCCAGGTACTGCGGCCGGCCATGTTGAAAACGCCCTGCTCCGTGGCGAGGTAATAGGCCTGGCTGCGCGGGGAGGTTATGATCTCGCCGTTGAAGTGCGGCACGATGTTGGAGGTACGCCGCCCGTCCTTGCCAACGCGGGAGGATGCGACGCATATGAAGCTCTTGCCGCCCTTGGACATGGCCGCGCCGGTGAGGAAGTCCACCTGCCCGCCGGTGCCGGAGATGTGACGCAGACCCGCACTCTCGGAGTTTATCTGGCCGTAGAGGTCCACGGAGACGCAGCTGTTGAGGGAGATGAAGTTGTCCATGGAGGCTATGACCGTCGGGTCGTTTACGTAGGCGATGGGCAGGGCAATGACGCCGGGGTTTTCATCCAGCCAGTCGTAGAGCTCCTGCGAGCCTGTGGCAAGGCCGAGCACGCCCTTGCCGGGGAAGATGTTCTTGCGCTTGTTGGTGAGCTTTCCGGCCTTGTATAGGTCGAGGAAGCCGTCGGTGCACAGCTCAGTGTGCATGCCGAGGTCCTTGAGGTCGCTCTGGGCAATGATGGAGCCCAGGGCGTCGGGCGTGCCGCCGATGCCGAGCTGGAGCGTAGCCCCGTCCACGAGGAAGGGGATAATATTCTCAGCAATTCTAATGTCCTCGGCCGAGGGCTTCTTGGCGGGAACGGTGGGGACCGGCCCGTGCTTGCACTCGACGACCATGGTGACGTCGGAGATGTGTATGCTCTCGTTGTAGGCGCCGTAGATCTTGGGCAGCTTGTCATTGACCTCGATGACGATGGCGTCCGCGCGGCCTATCATGTCGAGCGCCGTGCCTGCGGAGAGGGAGAAGTTGAAGTAGCCGTGCTTGTCCATCGGCGTCGCGCAGACATAGGCGACGTTGACGTGCAGGAATTCTTTGTGGTACCAGGCGAGATTGCGGAAGATCATGGGGGAGAAGTAGGCCTGGCCCTGGTCGAGCAGCTTGCGCTCGTAGCCGGAGCAGTGCCAGGCGTTGTAGCAGAAGTGCTCGCCCGTCGGGTCGCATTCCACGACCTCAATGGGGCCGTACATTATCTGGCCGCGGAGCTTGACGTCGAACAGCTCGTCCCGGCGCTTGGCGAGGGCCTTGTCGCACTCGACGGCGAAGGTGGTGCCGTTGCCGTATTCGACCCAGTCGCCGCTCTTGACCAGCTTTGCCGCATCCTCCGGGGTGCCAAGCTTGGCTCTGTACTCGCTTGTGAAGTCCATATCTCATCCTCCGTAACAGTTTTTGCTGTGCTCATATATTATCGCACGGCGCGCGCCCAAAGGCAAGGGGCGCGCGCTTCACAAACAGGAGAAAATGGGATATAATCAGCCGTGCAGAACGCGTTCGCGGGCAAAATAGTCCCGCGTCAGGCGTGCGGCCTCACTGGAGAGCAGCAGGAGCGAGCAGAGATTAGGCAGGGCCATGAGGGCGTTGAGCACGTCCGCCAGCTCCCATACCGCGGCCCGGGCGCCGTTCGCGCCCATGACGGCGCAGAGGGCGTAAATGGCCATGTATGCGCCCCTCGCGCGAGGCCCGAGCAGGAATTCGCAGCAGCGCAGGCCATACATGCCCCAGCCGAAGAGCGAGGAGAGGGAAAACAGCAGCATGCAGGCCGCGAGCACCGCCGCCGCGCCGCCACCTCCGAGCACCCCGGCAAAGGCTGAGACGCAGACGGAGAGCCCGGCAGGGCTGCCGTAGGGTATCGCCGCGCCGGAGCAGAGAATGGCGAGCCCGGTCAGCGTGCAGACGACCATCGTGTCAGCGAAAACCTCAAAGACGCCGAAGAAGCCCTGTCTTACCGGCTCCTTTTCGCTGGTCGAGGCATGGGCGATGGGGGCGGAGCCGAGGCCGGCCTCGTTTGAAAACACGCCGCGGCGCAGGCCCCAGCCGAGGCAGGCGCGCAGGCTCAGCCCTCCGCATACCGCCTCAGGGCGGAAGGCGCAGACCAGTATTTCCCGCAGAACGCCGCCAAGCCTGCCGGCGTTTGCAGCAATTACTGCGAGACAGGCGAGAACGTAGACGAGTCCCATTGCCGGGACCAGCGCCTCGCAGACGCGCCCAAGCCTGCCCATGCCGCCCGAGAGGACGAACCAGCCCGCCGCAGCCACCAGCGCCCCCGCTGCAAGTGAGAAGACCCGCCCCTCCGCCGCGACGGATGGCAGCAGCTCCATCGAGAGGGTGCGCGCAGCGCCCGTGATCTCAGCGCCCTGTACGGCGCTGCCCATGCCGAAGGCCGCCAGCGTTCCAAAGAGGGCGAAGGCCCGTGCAAGCGGCATGAAGCGTTTGCCGAGGCCGTTTTTTATCGTGTACATCGGCCCTCCGCGCCACTGGCCGTCTTCTCCGCGCTCGCGGAAGCGCACAGCCAGCGTGACCTCGGCAAATTTCGTTCCCATGCCGAAGAGGGCGGTCAGCCATAGCCAGAAGAGCGTGCCCGGCCCGCCGAGTGAGATGGCCAGCGCGACACCGACGATGTTCCCGGTGCCTACCGTTCCTGCCAGCGCGGCGCAGACTGCCTGCAGGGGCGTTACAGAACCCTTGTCTGCCCCGGATGGACGCAGCGCGGCGCCGACAGTCCGGCGCATGACCTCCGGAAAGTGCGTGAGCTGTACAAAGCCGCAGCGGAGGCTGAGGAAAACTCCTGCCCCGGCCAGCATGAGGGCCATGGGCGCGCCCCAGAGCGCCCCCGCCGCGACGGAAATTACATTCTGCAAAAACCTCGCCTCCCGTAAAGCCTACGCCCGCGGCGCGCGCGGCATGACTGCGGGCAGGGGAGAGGAGCCTTATATGGAAAACGAATTGGAACTCACAAAAAAGCGACTCACTGAGCTCTCCCGCCGCGCGTTTGAGCGGGGCATCCAGACCTCCTCGGACTTTCTCAGCCCCGGCGAACAGGCGGAAGCCGTGCGCCTGCGCCTGCCGGAGCCGGCCGTGTTCGAGGGCGGATACCCGGAGGCCGAGCGCAGGGTCGCAGTGTTCGGCGGCGGAGAGGCGCCGGTGATCTGTCTTGAAATAGCTCCGACCGCACCTAAATTTGCGGGGGAGCTGACGCACAGGGATTATCTTGGCTCTCTCATGGCCCTTGGCCTGCGCCGGGGCCTCTTGGGCGACATCATCCTGGCAGAGGGGCGGGCCTATGCCTTCTGCCTGGAGGCCGCCGCGCGTATAATTGAGCGGGAGCTCAATCAGGTGCGCCGGGCCGCCGTGCGAGTAACACGGGCAGAGGCGCTTCCGGAGGGCCTGACGTCCCCACCGGAGGAGAGCGTAGTCGCCGCCGCCTCGGAGCGGCTGGACGCCCTCGTGGCCGCGGCCTTCAGGCTCTCGCGTGCGGAGAGCGCGCGGCTATTTGAGGCTGAGCGCGTGTTTGTGAACGGCCTGCCCGCGCGCTCGTCCTCTGCAAAGCCGGAGCCTGGGGATATAGTCTCCGTGCGGGGAATGGGGCGTTTCCGCTTTGAGGGCGCTCTGGGCGAGACGCGCCGGGGCCGCCTGCGGGTGAGCCTCAGGCTCTACGGCAGACAGGGGTGATGGACGTATGAGCTGCGATCTGCATACACACTCCACCTTTTCAGACGGCACCAGCACGCCGGAGGAGCTCGTATCCGCCGCGCAGGAGCTGGGCCTTACGGCCGTGGCGCTCTGCGACCACAACGACGTGGACGGCCTGCCGCGTTTCCTTGCGGCGGCGCGCGGCGGGCGCACTGCCGCTGTGCCGGGAACGGAGATAAGCACGGTCTTCGAGGGCACGGAGCTGCATATTCTGGGCCTGTTCATACCTGAGCGCGGCTGGGAAGCCGTGCGCGAGCTCACGGCCCGGATGCGCCGGAGCAAGGAGGAGAGCAATCTGACCCTGGAGCGCCGCCTGCGAGCGGCGGGCTATGCCGTGGACTACGCAGTCATGAGGGCGGCAAAACCGGACGGCTATCTCAACCGCGCCCACTTCGCCGCGGAGCTGACCCGCCTGGGTTATACGAGTTCCATAGACGACGCCTTTCACACTCTGCTGGCCCCTGGAGCGGGCTTCTATGAGCCTCCGCGGTTGACGGACGCCCTGGAGGCCGTCTCGCTGCTGAGAGAGATAGGCTCCGTACCGGTGCTGGCGCACCCGCTGCTGAAACTGGACGCAGCCGGGCTGCGCCGCTTTCTGCCCGGCGCGGTGAAATGCGGGCTCATGGGGATGGAGACGCGCTACCCGTTGTTTAGCCGGGAGGATGAACGCACGGCGGACGAGGCAGCGGCGGAGTTCGGGCTGCTGCCGAGCGGAGGCAGCGACTACCACGGCGCGAACAAACCGGACATCGCCCTGGGGCGTGGGCGCGGCGAGCTGGAAGTGCCGGACGCCTGGTACGAGGCGCTGCTGACCGCGGCGCAAAAAGTCTGACGGGGCCTCTAAGAGGCCCCGTCTCTTTTCATATGCCCTTGTATTTTCTGCGCGTAGCCATCCCGCCGCGTATGTGCCGCTCGGCCTTGTTGAGCTCCAGCAGCGAGCGCACCTGAGAATAAAGCTCCGGGCTGACTCCCTCAAGCCGCTCGGTAATATCCTTATGTACGGTGGACTTGGAGACGCCGAATTTTTTGGCGGCGGCCCGGACTGTCGCGCGGTTTTCGGTAATGTACTCCGCGAGCCTGACGGCGCGCTCCTCGATGTCAGTCCTCATTTACACCACTCCCGAAAGGTCGTGGCATATTATATGAGCCGCGCGGCCCGCCTTATTCCAGACCGGCTGTCCCAGGGGAGCACAGAGGTTTTCGCCAAGTTTGCCAAGTTAATGGCATTTATCCAGTTGCTTTTTGTGAAAATGTATGTTATACTACAGACAACCTGTGTCATCGGTTGGGAAAAACGCCAAAAGGCGCAGTCAACCGCGGTTTATCAGCCTTTTTTCCGCGGTGCCGGAGGCATTTTTCTCCGTGACAATGGATGCCCGCGGCCTTGCAGCGCGAGGTATCACTGCAACTCTAAAAAGATGTTCAGGAAAGGATGTATTGCATGGACCAAAAGTATAATGCCCTGTTTACCCCCTGGAAAATCGGCAATGTGGAGATAAAGAACCGCATAGTCATGTGCTCCATGGGCGGCACGTCCCTCTTCGGATGGATGGAGCCCAGCCACTTCGACAAGGAAGCGGCGTACTTCCTGCTTGAGAAGGCCAGAAACGGAGTTGGCCTGGTCCTGCCCGGCATGCAGTGGGTCCGTGACGTCATGGGCAACCGCTGGCTGTATAAGAACAAGAGCATATATAAGCCCCTGGCCGAGTACATGAAGGAGTTCCACAAGACCGGCTCCAAGCTGTTCATCCAGCTGGCCGCCGGCTGCGGCCGTTCCATGGCTGTTACCGACATGATAGGCATGTGCCTTGACCATCCCATCATCGGCAAGCTGGCCAGCCCGGTCATGGACGCCGAGTACCTCTGTGCCTCCGCCTCCGACACGCCGAACCGCTGGAAGCAGGACTACAAGTCCAAGCCGCTGACCATTGAGCAGATAAAAGAGAGCGTCGAGGCCTTCGGCAAGACCGCGAAGCTCCTGCGCGAGGCGGGCGTTGACGGCGTCGAGATCCACGCCGTACACGAGGGCTATACGCTCGACCAGTTCGCCATTGCGAACTTCAACTACCGCACTGACGAGTACGGCGGCTCGCTGGAGAACCGCCTGCGCTTTGCCACCGATATCGTCAAGGCCATAAAGCGCGAGGCCGGCGCGGATTTCCCCGTCTCCCTGCGCTACTCCGTCGTCTCCAAGACGAAAGACTTCTTCCAGGGCGCCGTTCCGGGCGAGGAGTTCAAGGAATTCGGCCGCGACATGGCCGAGTCCGAGCGCGCGGTCAAGATACTGGAGGAAGCCGGCTACGACATGCTCAACTGCGACAACGGCACCTACGACGCCTGGTACTGGGCGCATCCGCCTCAGTACATGCCGAACAACTGCAACCTTGCGGAAGTTGAGCACATCAAGAACTACTGCAACATCCCCGTCGTCTGCGCCGGCAAGATGGAGCCGGAGGTCGCCGCGGCCGAGATAGAGGCCGGCAGGCTGGACGCCGTCGCCATCGCGCGCCAGAACCTTGTTGACCCCGAGTGGATAATCAAGATCCAGGAGGGCCGCGAGGAGGATATCAAGCCCTGCATCAGGTGTCATAACGGCTGCTTCAACATGGCCAAGTACAAGGGTACGAACAACCTGCAGCCTCTGTGGGATTCCATGCACCTGGCCCGCTGCGCTCTGACCCCGCCGACGATGCAGCACAACAAGTATAAGATAGTCCCGACCACCAAGCCCAAGAAGGTCGCCGTAATCGGCGGCGGCATCGGCGGCATGCACAGCGGCGTATGCGGCGCGACAAGCGCGGTCTATATGCTCGCGGGGCTCCAGGGGAGCGGCGGCTCGCCCTGGTGCTGAAACGCCGCGGCCACAAGCCGGTCATCTTCGAGAAGACGGACCGCCTGGGCGGCCTGTTCATCACCGCCTCCTCCATGTCCTTCAAGGAGAACGACAAGCAGCTCATTGAGTGGTACAAGAAGGAGATCGCCCGCAACGGCATCGAGGTCCGCTTCAACACCGAGATCAACGACATCAAGACCCTGGGCGGCTTTGACGAGATAATCGTTGCCACCGGCTCCGTGCCGAGAAAGATGCCCATCCCCGGCTTCGACAAGACCATGACCCTGACGGAGCTCCTGGCGGAGAAGAAGCCCGTGGGCGACAAGGTGATCGTCTTCGGCGGCGGCCAGTCCGGCTGCGAGGCGGCGCTTGAGCTGGTGCTCCAGGGCAAGCACCCGACCGTGGTCGAGTACGCGGTGGACCTTGTCGCGGCGGCGAACGTCCCGCTGCCCAACGCCTCCTATCTGCGTGAGGCGCTGGTGTTCCACAAGGTGCCCATCTACCTTGAGTCCACTATCACGAACATTGGCGACAAGACCGTCACCATCAAGGGCAAGGACGGCACCGTCACCGAGGTCGAGTACGACAACGTCGTGAACGCCATCGGCTTCCTGCCGACGCCGGTAGCGAAGAAGGGCAAGAACGTCCACCTCGTCGGCGACTGCATCGCCATAGGCAACCTGCGTACCGTCATCTGGCGCGCGTGGGACGTCTGCATGAAGATCTAAGCAAATGATATGAGCCGGCCGGAGGAAACTCCGGCCGGCATTTTTTAACGAAGGTTTACAAAAACGCGCTGGCAAATCTAACATTGGCGGCGCAGTATATAGGCAGTCAAGACGAGAAAGGAGGCGGAAGAGTATGTACGACGACATTGACGACCTGATTTTCGGCAGCGGCGATATGCATGTGAGCGACAGATAAGCGTCAGAATGTGTGTTCCAGCTCGGCAAAGGCCGGGCTTTTGCTTTTTTCAGGCGAATATGCCCCCACAGGCCGCAATATGCTTTAGGGGGAGCGTGATGGAATGAATATCATAGACAGGAGCTTCGCAGAGCTTACGGCCGAGATACGGGCGCTGGGCGAGAAGGAGCTGTATTACCGCATCCGCCGCGGCTTTGACGCCGTACCCAAGGAGACGCAGCGCAGCTGCGCGGACTTTTTCAATCGCTTCGGCTATTGGGGGAGGCTGGAGCCTGAGAAGGGCGTCTATGAAGAGATAGAGCTCAAGGAGCTGGCCCTTTTCGAGCATTTGGAGGAATACGTCTGGCTATACGAGCAGCTGGCAGACTACCGCTCGAAGAAGACGCTCTACGGTATACTCAACAACTGGTACGCCTACGACTTCAAAACCAGCTCCCAGACCAAGGAGATGCTGTATGAGGACTATTTCGACCTGGATATAGTCCGCTGCGGTCCGGATGAGGTGATGGTGGACCTGGGCGCCTATACGGGTGACACAGTCCTGTCCTATCTGCGCAACTATGGCGACGACTGTTACCGCCGTATCTATTGCTACGAGATAACCCCCGCGAATTACGAGAAGCTGAGGACGAAGCTGGCACCCTACAGGGACATAGACTGCCGCCTCAAGGGCGTTTCAGATGCGGAGGGGCGCATGAAGCTCTTGGGAAACGCAGCCGACTCCGCAAACCGGCTTTCGGACGAAGCCGGGGAGGGCGAGGTCGTGGTCACGACGCTGGATGCGGATATCGAGGAGCCCGTTACGCTCATCAAGGCGGATATCGAGGGCTTTGAGCAGCGCGCCCTTGCCGGGGCGCGGCAGCATATCCTGAACGACCACCCGAAGCTGCTCATCTCGGTATATCACAGCAACGAGGACCTGTGGCGCATCCCTCGTTATATAAAGGAGATATCCCGAGACTACAGCCTGTATCTGCGCCACCACGGCTCGCCCATCTACCCGACGGAAATAACGCTTATAGCCGTGTAAAGAAAGCCGGCCCGAAAGGGCCGGCTTTGCCGTTTATTTGTTCCTCCTGCGGATAAGTCCGGCAAGCAGCCTCGCCGCGCGGTGGGGGATGGGCGCGGAGGCAGCGGCGTCAACGGCGGCCTGCATCAGCCGTTCCTGGCAGTCCACCGGCTCGCCCGGGCGGGGAAGGGCCTCGTAACTGCCGTCGGGCAGCAGCAGCCGCGCCTTGGCGTTGTCCGCAAGGCAGGCGTCAAGTATGCCGTGCAGCTTGCGCCGGACCGCAGCGTCGCAGATAGGGCAGGCGACCTCGACCCTGCGGCGGGTGTTGCGGGTCATGAAGTCGGCGGAAGAGATGTACATCACCTCGTCCCGGCCCTCGCCGAAGCAGTAGATGCGCGAGTGTTCGAGGTAGCGCCCGACAATGCTGACGACGCGGATGTTCTCCGTCTCACCCGGCACGCCGGGCAGCAGGCAGCAGATGCCGCGTACTATGAGCTGTACCTTGACCCCGGCCTGCGAGGCCTCGCGCAGCTTGCGGATGAGGCCGATGTCGGTCAGGGAGTTGATTTTGATGAGCATCCGCCCGGCCTCGCCGCGGGCGATCTCCCGGTCCATGAGGGCGAACAGCCCGGAGCGCAGCCCGGAGGGGGCCACGAGCAGTCGCTCGTATCGGCCGTCCAGGTTTGCGATGCTCATGTTTTTGAAGAACTCCGCCGCGTCGCGCCCTATGGAGGGGTCGGCTGTGAGCAGGGCCAGGTCCGTGTACTGGCGCGCGGTCTTTTCGTTGAAGTTGCCGGTGCCGACGTAGGTGATGCAGCGGACCTCGCCGTGCTCGCGCCGGGTGATGAGGCAGAGCTTGGAGTGTATTTTGTAGTCCTCAAAGCCGTATATCACCGTGCAGCCCGCATCTTCGAGCCTCTCGGACCAGTCGATGTTGTTGAGCTCGTCAAAGCGGGCGCGCAGCTCGATGATGACCGTGACGTCCTTGCCGCGTTCGGCGGCCTCGCAGAGATAATCCACGAGCTTTGCTTTGCTTGCCAGGCGGTAAATTGTGATTTTGATTGAGATTACGGCAGGGTCTGCGGCAGATTCCTTCAGCAGCCGGAGAAATGGCGACATGCTCTCGTAGGGGTAAGAGAGCAGAAGGTCGTGCTTCTGAATTTGGCGCGTCATACTTTTGGTGGGGGAGACGCCCTCCGGCTCCTGCGGCTCAAAGGGCTGGTAACTCAGCTCGGCCCTCTTTGCCGTGTCAAGGCGCAGGGGCAGGGAGTAGGCAAAGTCGAGGCAGAGCGGCGCGGAGCTGACAAAAATCTGCTCGCGGCTGACCGGGAGCCTTTCACTGAGGTAGTCCGAAAACGCCCGGCCGATTTTGCGCGAGAGTTCGAGCCGCACGGGCGCCAGACGCCGCCGCTGCCTGATGGCCCGGCGCATGGTCTTTCTGAAATCGTCGTTGTCTGGGTCGAAGGCCTCGTCGTCCGGGTTTATGTCTGCGTTTCGCGTTACGCGGAAGACGGCCTTCTCCAGCACGCGGTAGTTTTTGAAAATGTCCTCAACGCGCTCAAGCAGGATGTCCTCGGTGTGGATGTATCTGAGCTCCGGCCCCGGCAGATACAGCAGGGGCGAGAGCGCCTCCGGCATAGGTATGACGGCCAGCATCTCCCGGCCGTTGCGCTCGACCCATGCCCCGATGTGGAGCACGTTGTTTTTGAAGTGCGGGAAGGGGTGGAGGTTATCAACTATCTGCGGCGAAATGACGGGGGCCACGCAGGTATCGAAATAGCGCCCGCAGTATTCCCGCTCCTCCGGCGAGAGGGAGGCCGTGTCCAGGCGGCAAATGCCCTCGGCGCGCAGACGCTCCCGGAGCAGGCCGCAGATGTGCTCTCGCTTCCTGTAGAGCGGCCTTACAGCGTCGTAGATTGCCGCCAGCTGCTCGCGGGGCGTCATGCCGGAACGCGCGTCGCGTGCCTCGGAGTCGAGGTTTGCAAGGTCGAAGAGGCTGCCCACGCGGATCATAAAGAACTCGTCCAGGTTGCTGGTGAAGATGGCGGCGAATTTGAGGCGCTCAAGGAGCGGCACACCCTCGTCGAGCGCCTCCGAGAGCACCCTGTCGTTGAAGGCGAGCCAGGAGAGCTCGCGGTCCTGAGTGTAGCGCTGTTCAGGCACTGATAACACCGTCCCTTTCCAGCATGTGTTCAAGGTAGCCCTCTCGCACGCCATAGCCGCTGGTGACTATGGTGCCGGCCCCGCAGAGTTCCGCCGCCGCGCTGAGCACGACCATGCCGGGCACAAGCGTGTGGACGCGTTCGGGCGCCAGCTTCAGTATGCGGCGCATGAGCTTGCGCGGCCCCGCCTCCGCCTGGGCAAGAACCTCGCGGAGAAAATCGGGGGAGTAACCCTCTGTCCCGCCTCCGGAGGCGATGAAGAGCTCGTTTGCCGCGCGGGCCGTGCCGCCGACTGCGCAGATGGGCTCGCAGACATAGTCGCCCTTGGGCGGCAGAGCTGGGGAAATGACCTTTACCGCCTCTGCCCGCATTTCGCGCAGCTCCTGTTTGTCCGGGATGACGCCGGAGACAAAGCGGTTAAAGAGCGAGAGGGAGCCGAGCGGCAGGCTTCGCGCCGCGATGACCTCGCGGGAGCGGAAGAAAACGAGCTCCGTGCTTCCGCCGCCGATGTCCACGAGCACGCCTGAGCGCTCCTGCATCCGGCCGACCGCGCCGCGGTAATCGAGTATGGCCTCTTCGCGGCCGGTGATGACGTCGATTTTGAAGCCGGTCTCCCGCTCGACGCGCTCCAGAATGTCCTGCGTGTTGGAGAGCCCGCGCAGGGAAGCAGTGGCGAAGGGATAGACCTTGCAGTCCGGCAGCAGCGAAAGCACGCCGCGGAAGCGCCGCAGGACGCCGAGCATGCGCTCGATGCCCTCCTCTGAAAGCGCCCCGTCCTCCACGAAGCCCGCAAGTCCCGCCGTAGCCTTGCTGCTGAGCGCCTGCCTGAGCTGTCCGTCCTCAAGCGTGTATATCACAAGTCTGATGGTGTTTGAGCCTATATCAATAACGCAGTACAAATGCATGCCTCCTGATTTTGAACAGTATATATTATGATAGCTCACATATATAATATTTGCTCGAAAACCGCGTTAAATTATTGTAAACAGTGAGGCACCGCTCAAAATACAAAAATGCGCCCGACTTTAGCCGGGCGCATTTCCCATAGGCAGATATCTCAGATCTCGTACCAGCGGATCTCATTTGCGTCGAGGCTGAGCTCAAAGCAGCTGCCGTCGCCGCGGTAGACGGTGGTCTGCTGGGGCTCGTAGGTGTTGTTCACGACGCAGTACTTGCCGTTTTTCACAAAAGCGTGTACCTCGACGTTGAAGTTCGTGGAGAACCACTTGTTCAGGCTGTCCTCGTCATGCGCGGACCAGAGGATGGCGCGGTAGAGCAGGCGGCTGTTCTCGAAGGTGTAGGGCAGGCCGGAGATGTACACACCGCGGCCCTCGCCATAGCCGTTGACGGCCAGCTGGACTTCCTTCTCGCGCTGGACAAGGATCTCAGCGCCGGGCAGGGCGTACATGCTCTTTTTGCCCTCGCCGAAGTTCACGGGACCGGTGCAGTCGGCGGTGATGAAGTGGCCGGGATGCTCGTCCCAGTTGTACTTGTCGTAGCCGAGCGTGAAGCCGGTCTCCTTCTCGACGCCGAGCACCTGGGCCAGCTGGATGAACCTGCCCTGGTACTGGTGGCCGGAAGGCTCGCCCACGCCGATGAAGCCGCCGCCGTTCCAGACGAAGGACTTGATGGCGGAGCTTATCTCCGCGTCCTCCCAGACAGCGCCGCCAGTGTGGGCCGTGTCGCCGTCGCCGACGTTGATGATGACGTCTATACCCTTCAGGCAGTCCGGGTCGGCCTTGATGTCGTCAAAGCTCAGGAACTTGACGTCAAACGGCGCGCCAGAGAGCGCCTCGATGATGCCGGCGTAGCTGTAATTCTGCTTCTGGTAGAGCGCGTGGTGTACCATGTGGCAGCCCCAGGAGCGGGCCTTGCCCCAGGAGTTGAGCACTGCGACGGTCTTGACGCAGTAGGGCGTCGTGCCCTTGATGTTGCCGTAGAGCTCGCGGAACTCGTCGCAGACAGACTGGACATAGTCCAGAAACTCGGGGAACTCGCAGGCGAGTTTGAGGTAGCCGCCGTAGCCGATTCGGTCTATGGGCTTGCGCAGGATGGCGCGGCGGGCCGTGACCCAGTTTTCCTTGGCCTCACGCACAGGGTCTCCGCCCTCGTGGAAGGTGTCGGGGAAGAAGTAGGGCAGGAAGCGGCCCTCGGTGTACTTGACGCCGGGGATGTCGGAGATGAGCCTGAGCGTCGAGCCGTTGCCCACGCTGCCGACCACGGCGTCGAGGCCGATGGACTTGAACTCGTCCATGTAGGGCTCGGTGCCGATCCAGTGGTCGCCGAGGAACATCATGGCCTCTTTGCCCAGCTCGTGGGTGATATCGACCATCTCCTTGGCGAGCTTGGCGACTTCGCGGCGCTGGAAGGCCATGAAGTCCTTGAACTCCTTGCTCGGCACGCGGTACTGGTTGTTGTAGTAGCCCTGGTCGATGATGAACTCGGGCCGGAACTTGTAGCCGACCTCGCGCTCGAACTGCTCAAGGATATAGGGGCTGACGCTGGCGGAGTAGCCGTACCAGTCCACGTATTTCTCACGCTTGAGCTCGTCGAACACCAGGGTGAACTGGTGGAAGAAGGTGGTGTAGCGGATGACGTTCACATAGGGGTGCTCGGCGATGAACTTGCGCAGGCGCTCCATGGTGAACTTGTGCGTCTTGGGCTGGCGCACGTCGAAGGTTATCTGGTGCTCAAAGTTGGTCCAGCCGTTGGTGACGGCGTTGTACATGTGCACCGGGTCCCAGATGAGATAGGCGAGGAAGCTGACGGAGTAGTCGTGGAAGGCGGCAGGGGCCGGAATGACGACGCAGCCGCTCTCCTCGTCATAGCTCCACTCATCGGGGGAGATGGGCTGGCCCAGGGTGCGGTCCATGACCTCCCACCAGCGCTTGATGTCGTCCCGGGTGTTGACCTGCATGAGCTCGCGGCTGATGCCCTGCATGAGCTCGATGCGCAGCTCGCCGCCGGAAGAGGTCTTGAAGCCGGTGGAGATGTAGCACTGCTGCACCTCGTCGGGGTTGGCCTTGGCCCAGGCGTTATCCTTGCGGGTGGTGTAGTAGGTGGAGTAGACCTTGGCGTCAACGGCCTTGAGCTCCTCGGGGTAATCGGTGCCGTCGCAGTCGCGGATGGCGTCCGCGCCCCAGCGCTTCAGCAGCTCCATGGTCTCAGGCACGACATCAACGTCCGTCGGGATGGTGACGCGGCCTCTTTTGAGTTCACTTTCGCTCATTATGATCTCCTTTGTTATTTCTTCGGGTCTTCAAAGGGCTTGTTGTAGAGCAGCAGAGCGGTCAGGATGAATATCACTCCGACTATCATGATGATGAGCCCGGACATTTGGCTTGTCAGCGTCCAGCCGTAGATGACGAGCGCCAGACCGCCGATGGAGAATATCAGCATCAGCAGCGCGCGCAGGCCCATGTGTTCTTTCCAGAATCTCATATCCGCACCTTAACCTTTCAGACCGCCGACGGTCATGCCCTGGATGAGCTTCTTCTGTACGCAGATGTAGAGTATCAGCGTGGGCAGCATGACCAGGACGAGGCCGGCGTACTGCGGGCCGTAGTCCGCCGCCGACTGCTGCGCCTGCATCAGGTTCAGCAGGCCGACAGGCAGCGTCTTCGGGCCGTTCGCCGAGCTCATGAGGGTCATGGAGATGATGTACTCATTCCAGAAGGAGAGGAAGTTGAACAGGATGATGGTCACTATCGAGGGCTGGGCCATGGGGAAGATGATGCTTATCATCGTGCGGCCATAGCCCGCGCCGTCTATATACGCGGCCTCCTCATAGTCGTGCGCCAGCGTCGCAAAATAGCCCGAGAGCAGGTAGATGGTGAAGGGCAGCGCCGTCGCAGCGTAAACTATGGAGAGCACCACGATATTGTTGAGCAGGAAACCGTTTCCGAAGACGTTCTTCAGCCAGGTGTCGCCGTCGCGCAGCATGAGGAAGATGGGCACGACGATGTAGTTCACGTTGATGAACAGGCCCGCCATGAACATCGTGTTCAAAAACTTGCTAGTGACAAACTTGAACCTGGACAGGCAGTAGCTGGCGGGCAGCGCCACGACGAGCAGGATCACCAGTGAGAGTGCAGTGACGAATACGGAGTTGAGCATGTAGTCGCCCATCTTCGCGGTCTCCCAGGCGTCCACGAAGTTCTGCCAGTAGAAGCCGAGGGGCAGGGACCAGGGGTTGCCGTAGAACTCGCTGTTCTGCTTGATGGAGGCCATGAACACCCAGGCCACGGGGACTACGATGCTGACGGCGAGAAGGATAAGGACGACATAGATAAAAATCTTGTAAATCTTTTCGCCGGAGTTGCCCTTGCCGACTTTTTCAGTCTTTTCCATGTTCTCGCCTCCCTTCAGAATTCAAGCGGCGTGCGCTTCGTGACCTTGTTCACCAGGGCGGAGAGGAGGAAGGAGAACAGGAAGATGACCACGCCGATGGCCATGGAGTAGCCGTAGAGGCCGGCGTCCTTCTGGCCGTACATATACGAGAGTGCGACCTCGGAGGCGCCGTTGGGGCCGCCGCTGGTCATGGCCTTGACGAAGAGGAAGGCCATATTGATGGTGGAGATTATGAAGAAGGTGAGGGTGGTGCGGATGTTCGTCCAGATAAGGGGGATGGTGATCTGGAAGAACTGCTTCACCCTGCCCGCGCCGTCGAGGCCGGCGGACTCGTACAGGCTCTGCGGCACGGCGGCCATGGAGGCCATGTACATTACCATGTAGTAGCCAATGGCCTGCCAGACCATGGCAATGATGAGGCTGAGCATGACCAGGTCCTCGCCCTTCCACAGGGTCGAGACCTCGTGCCCGCTTATCATCGACAGCAAGCTGTTGAGCATGCCGTTTTCGGGCTTGTAGATGGCGGAAAAGATGCCGGAAATGACGACGATGGAGAGGATGTTCGGTATGTAGAAGATAACGCGCAGCAGCTCCTTGCCCTTGATGTTCTCGCGGGTGAGTATGCCCGCAAAGACGAGCGCCAGCGCGAAGGTTACCATTGTTACGACCACGATGAGCAGAATCGTGTTCTGCATCGCGCGGATGAAGTTGGAGTCGTTAACAAGCGACTTGAAGTTCGCAAAGCCCACAAAGGTCTCGTCGGGCGAATATGCTCCGCGCTCAAACAGAGACATGCGGAATACGTTGATCGTGGGGATTATCATGAAAATGACGAACAGAATTACTGCCGGGGCCACGCACAGCACAATAAAACGGCTGCGTCCCTTGTTCTTTTCCACGTGTTCAGCTCCTTTCCGAGCGGAATGATGCCGGTAAACTCTCTTTTTGCCAGTGTGCATTTGGGAAGGGGGACGATGAGCCGCGGCTCAACGTCCCCCGAAACATTAGGGTGTTATGTAGTTGTCGCGAAGCGTCAGGCGAGGTTGGCCCTCATCTGGTCGCTGGCGGCCTTCCAGTCGGAGACCCACTGGTCGCGGGTCAGGCTGCCGGAGACGAGGCTGTTCACGGGATCGAAGAACTCCTCGCGGTTGGTGCCGAGGCCGGCGACGGACTTGTAGGCGGCGAAGTTGCCCATGGCGGCCTTGGCGCCGTCGTCGTAGATGGAGTAGAAGAGCTGGTTGTCGCCCTCAAGGCTGTCGGCAATGCCGAGCACGGGCTGGATGGCGTTGGAGGCGGCGAAGATCTCGCAGGCGGTGTCGCTGTACAGGAAGGCGATGAACTGCTTGGCGGCGTCGATGTTCTCAGCGCCGGCGGGGATCCAGGCCTGCTCGAACCAGGTGTAGCTGTAGCGGTCGCCGCCCTCTTCGACGGCGGGCAGGGCGGTCATGCCCCACTTGAAGCCCTCAGCGCGGGGGGCCTCGGCCATCTCGCCGACGATCCAGGTGCCGTTGGGCATGAACAGGGCCTTGTTGTCAAGGACGAGCTGCTGGTTCTGAGTGAAGTCCTGATCGTTGGCCTGAGCCGTGGTGATGGGGTTGGTGTAGGTGGCGAGCTTCTCGACTATGTCGAAGCAGGTGGTGGCAGCCTCGCTGTCCCAGATGCCCTCGGTGTAGACGGTGGCCTCGTTGAAGAACTCGGGGCCGCCCGCGGCGTACATCAGAGCGTAGAAGAAAGCGTCAAAGTAGCCGGTGGTGGGGTAGGTGAAGAGGTAGATGCCCTCCTCAAGGGCCTTGTCGCCGAGTTCCCACATCTCGTCCCAGGTGGTGGGGACTTCCCAGCCCTTTTCCTCAAAGAGGCCGGCGTTGTAGAAGAGGCCGCAGGGGGAGTAGAACATGGGGGCGAGGTAGGTCTTGCCGTCGCCGTAGGGGTTGGTGAGGCTGGTCTCGGTGAAGCCGCCGGCTATCTTCTCGCTGACGGTGACGTCCTCACCGGGGACGGTCATGGACAGAACGTCGGTGATCTCGGCGATGTTCTTGTCCTTGATGAACTGCTCGGTCAGGCCGGCTTCACGGCCGGTGGCCAGGTGGATGACGTCGGGATACTCGCCGCCCTGCATGGCGGGGCCGATGACGTCCTCAAGGTTCTTGTCGGTGACGAGCTCGACCTCGATGCCGGTGGCCTCGGTGAAGGCGGCGCAGACATCGACCCACATCTGGGTGCCGTAGGCGGTCTCGATGGCGGCTACCTTGATGGAGCCGGCGGGCTCGGCGACGTCGCCGTCGTCGGGAGTGGTGCCGTCAGTGGCGGGGGCGTCGCTGGCGGGGGCGTCGCTGGCGGCGGGCTCGGTCGTGCCGCAGGCGGAGAAAACGCCAAGAGCCAGAACGAACACGAGAAGGAGCGCGAGAAGTTTCTTCATTTTCATTCCTCTTTTCTGAAAATTTGGACTGCAAACCATACCATTGGATGGCAATTCCATCCCTCTGATGGCTTAAGTATAATCTTTCCTGTAGACTATTCAATCAAATTGTTGCTCTATTTTTTATATTTGTTGCTTTATCTGTCAAATTTGACGGCGGGGACGAATTCGCGAGAAAAAAATTATGCAACATGTTAAAACACAAAAAACCTTGCGTGGCGCAGGTTTGCGAGCTCAACGGGCCAAGTGTACTCATCTTTCTCAAAAAATTCGGTTATTTTGCACATATTGCACAGAGCAGGCAAATGTAATATAATTCTTAAAGATAAAAGCAGCAAGATTGCTAAAGAAATCGAGGTGGCCGGCCCTGAGCACCAACAGGTTCACGCTAGAAGATATGGGAACCTCGCCCGTAGACCGCAGCCGCGTGAAGCTGCTGTATGTCAGTACTGCCAAATATGGGGGCGATTGGCACAGCACATTACACACACATGATTGCACCGAGATATTCTATGTTGTCGGCGGCAGTGGGAAGTTCAACATATGCGGCAAGCTGCTGCCCGTCTCGACGGATGACATGGTCATAGTTAACCCGAAGGTGGAGCACACTGAGGTGAGCTATAACAAACGTCCGCTGGAGTACATTGTCCTGGGTGTGGAGGGACTGGAGTACTCGGCGGGGGAGGATGCGGACGAGCGCTGGTTCATGACGAATCTCCAGAGCACGCGCGAGCCCCTGCTCCACGCGCTGCGGGAGATGCTCAAGGAGATAGAGCTGAAGGACGAGGGCTACGAACTCATCTGCCAGGACCTGCTGGAGGTGCTCGTCCTGCGCCTGATGCGCCAAACCGGCCTGAGCTTCCTGACCAAAAAGCCGGAGCACCGCCGCCCCGGCCGCAAGCCCAGCAAGGAGTGCGCCACTGTGCGGCACTATATAGACAACCACTTCAAGGAGAACATAAACCTGAACCTCCTGAGCGAGCTCGTCCACGTCAATAAGTATTATATGGTACACTCCTTCACGAAGGAGTACGGCATCTCACCGATAAACTATCTGATAAGCCGAAGGATAGAGGAGAGCAAATACCTGCTCGGGGACACAGACCATTCGTTGAGCCAGATATCGCATATGCTCGGCTTTTCGTCTCCGAGCTATTTTTCCCAGAGCTTTCGCAGACTTGAGGGCATGAGCCCTATGGAATACCGCAAGACCTCGCGCACAAAGGCGGGGGCCTAAGGGAAGGGGAGGAGAGCAATGCCGTTCAAGCCCACGGAGATAAAGCGCCCGGTCTGCGTGGACCGGGTCGTGACGGTGCACTATTTTGAGTATTCGAGCAGTTACTGTTTCGAGGGCGAAAAGCATGACTTCTGGGAGTTCGTTTACGTTGATAAGGGTGAAGTTGACGTCATAGCGGGCGGCAGGCAGCTGCGTCTGGGCCGCGGGAATCTGCTGTTCCACCCGCCGGGGGAGTTTCACGCCCTGCGGGCCACAGGCGGCTCAGCGCCTAACCTGGTGGTCGTGAGCTTTTTCTGCGAGGGCGAGGCGGCGGAGCGCATAGGCGACGAGATTTACCCCGCGGGCGAAGCGGAGCGCGCGCTTATAGGCGGTATAGTAGCCGAGGCGGAGCGCGCCTTCAAGACCCCGCTTGACGACCCTGCAACAATGGCGCTGGAGCGCCGGGAGGACGCTCCTTTCGGCGCGGAGCAGCTGGTGTCGCTGTACATAGAGGAGCTGCTCATCCGCCTGCTGCGCGTGGGCGCAGCAGGACAGAAGCAGAGCGGACCGATCGAGGCCCAGAGCCGAAATGAGGTCTTCCTGCGCGTGGACAAATATCTAGCCTCGCGCCTTTCGCAGACGCTGACGCTGGACCGCATCTGCCGGGACAATCTGGTCGGCCGCAGCCGGCTGCAGCAGATATTCCACGCCGAGACGGGCGGCGGCGTGATGGAATATTTTGGCCGACGCAAGATAGAAGCTGCCAAGGAGATGATACGCAGGGAGGACGGCAACTTCACTGAGATTGCCACCCGCCTGGGATATCAGTCCATCTATTATTTCTCGCGCCACTTCAAAAAGGTCACGGGCATGACGCCGAGCGAATACGCCTCCGGCGTGCGCGCGCTTGCTGCCAGGAACAAACCCGGAGAATGAGCGCCTGTTCGGATGATACTGCAAATCAGCCCCGCCGCAAGGGGAAAGCGGCGGCAAAAAGTGCAAAGATAATGCTAAAATGTCTATTTCTTTTTGAGCGGGCTTGACGTACAATGGTTTCAGACTGGAAAAAAGACTAATTAAGGAGTGTTCAGCATGATACTTGTCAGCGGCGGAGCCGGATACATCGGAAGCCACACCTGCGTGGAGCTCATCGAGGCGGGCTACGAGATCGTCGTGGCGGATAACCTCATAAATTCCAGCGAGGAGGCCGTCAGGCGCGTCGAGAAGATAACCGGGAAGAAGGTCCCCTTCGTGAAGTGTGAGCTCTGCGACCCTGTGGAGGTCAAGGAACTCTTCCGCAACTACCCGAACATCGACGCCGTCATCCACTTCGCCGGCCTCAAGGCCGTTGGCGAGAGCGTTGCAAAGCCGCTTGAGTATTACACCAACAACCTCGTGAACACCCTCATGATACTGAACGTCATGCGTGACTACGGCGTGAAGAACTTCGTGTTCTCCTCCTCGGCCACCGTGTACGGCGACCCCGCTTCCGTGCCTATCCGCGAGGACTTCCCGACCGGCGGCACCACGAACCCCTATGGCACGACCAAGCTCTTCATTGAGCGCATCCTGATGGACTACTGCAAGGCCGAGCCGAGCCTGAACGTGGCTCTGCTGCGCTACTTCAACCCCATCGGCGCGCACGAGAGCGGCCTCATAGGCGAGGACCCGAACGATATTCCGAACAACCTCGTGCCCTATATCGCCCAGGTCGCCGTCGGCAAGCTGGCCAAGCTCCACGTTTTCGGTGACGACTATCCGACCCACGATGGTACCGGCGTGCGCGACTACATCCACGTTGTGGACCTCGCCCGCGGCCACATCGCGGCCCTGAAGAAGCTGGAGACCAAGTGCGGCCTCTTCGTCTGCAACCTTGGCACCGGCAAGGGCTACAGCGTGTTCGACGTGCTGCACGCCTACGAGAAGGCCTGCGGCAAGACCCTGCCCTACGTCGTTGACCCCCGCCGCCCGGGCGACATCGCCGTCTGCTATGCCGACCCCACCAAGGCGAAGGAAGAGCTCGGCTGGGAGGCCAAGTACGGCATTGAGGACATGTGCGCCTCCTCCTGGAAGTGGCAGAGCATGAACCCGAACGGCTATAAGGGCTGAACGATATAAATAACAGATATGGCCCGCACCTGCGGGCCATATTTTAGGTATGAAGAGGGAGGAAACAGCAATGAAGAAACCCGTGCTCGTTGTCATGGCCGCCGGAATGGGCAGTCGCTACGGCGGACTCAAGCAGATAGACCCGGTGGGCAATCACGGCCAGCTCATCATCGACTACTCCATCTATGACGCCAAGCGCGCCGGCTTCGACACCGTTGTGTTCGTCATCAAGCACGAGATCGAAGAGGCCTTCCACGAGGCCATTGGCGACAGGCTTTCGAAGTTCATAAACGTCAAGTATGCCTACCAGCAGCTGGACGACCTGCCGGAGGGCTATGAGGTCCCGGACGGCCGTGTGAAGCCCTGGGGCACCTGCCACGCGGTGCTTGCCGCGCGCAAGATCGTGGACGGCCCCTTCGCCGTCGTGAACGCGGACGATTACTATGGCCCGGAGGGCTTCCGCGAGATATATCAGTACCTTGAGAGCCATCCGGACAGCGAGGGCTGCTATGAATTCGCCATGGTCGGCTATCTGCTGGGCAACACCGTCACCGAGTACGGCCATGTCGCCCGCGGCATCTGCGAGGAGGACGCGGACAACTACCTTGTTAAGGTCACGGAACGCACCCACATCGAGAAGATGGGCGACGACGCCCGCTTTACCGAGGACGGCGGCGAGACCTGGACCGAGGTCCCGGGCAGCACGATAGTCTCCATGAACCTCTGGGGCTTCACTGAGAGCTTCCTGAAGGAGGCGGAGGCGCGCTTCCCGAAGTTCCTGGATACCACGATAAAGACCAATCCCCTGAAGGGCGAGTATTTCCTGCCCAGCGTCGTGACCCAGCTGCTCGAAGAGGGCAAGGCCCGCGTGAAGGTCCTGCGCAGCGCGGACAAGTGGTACGGCGTCACGTATAAAGAGGACAAGCCCTGCGTCGTCGCGGCCATCGCAGAAAAGACCGCGAGCGGGCTGTATCCCGATAAGCTGTGGGAGGTCTGAACATGTCTGAGGCTGAGAAGCTGCTCAATGAGGCCCTTGCCGCATACGATTTCGGCGGCCAGCTCGTCGGCGCCGTGCGCTACGGCTCCGGTCATATAAACGACACCTTTGTGGTCCACACCCAGCCGGGGGAGGACCCCTGCCGCCGCTTTATCCTCCAGCGGATAAGCTCTGCGGCCTTCAAGCACCCGGACGAGGTCATGGCGAATATCGTCGGCGTCACCTCTTTCCTGGGCGAGAAGATAAAGGAAGCGGGCGGGAACCCGGCGCGCGAGACCATGAGCGTCTGGGCTACCAAGTCGGGCGAAAACTTCCATACCGACTCCGAGGGCGGCGCCTGGCGCGTGTATCCCTTCGTAGAGGACACCATTTGCCTCCAGAAGGCAGAGACGCCGGAGCTGTTTGCGGCTTCCGCGCGCGCCTTCGGCAAGTTCCAGCGCATGTTGAAGGACTACCCGGCGGACACGCTGTACGAGACAATCCCCAAGTTCCACGACACCGAGGACCGCCTTGCCAAGCTCAAGGCCGCCGTCGCGGCGGACGTCATGGGCCGGGTGAAGGAGGTAGGGCCGGAGCTGAAGTTCGTGCAGGAGCGCGAGGCAGACTGCTCCGTGGCGCTCTCCGCGCTTCGCGACGGGCGCCTGCCCCTGCGCGTCACGCATAACGACACCAAGCTCAACAACATCCTCATCGACCGCGAGAGCGGCGAGGGCATTTGCGTCATAGACCTCGACACCGTCATGCCGGGCCTTGCTATAAACGACTTTGGCGATTCCATCCGCTTCGGCGCGAATCACAGCGCAGAGGACGAGCGCGACCTCACGAAGGTGAATTTCGACCTTGAGCTGTTCGACGTCTATGCCGCGGGCTTCCTCGAAGGCGCGGGCGGCGCGCTGACTGAGACCGAGCTCGACTATCTGCCCTGGGGCGCAAAGCTGATGACGCTTGAGTGCGGCATCCGCTTCCTGACGGACTACCTTGAGGGCGACCACTACTTCCGTATCCACCGCGAGGGCCAGAATCTGGATCGCTGCCGCACGCAGTTCAAGCTCGTCTCCGATATGGAGGCAGCCTGGGACGACATGAAGGCCGTGGTGGACAAATATCGCTGATATCCCACTCCCTCCAAAGGGCCCTTGGGCGCAAGCCCGGGGCCCACTTTTTTGCCCGGCCGCGCGTTGAGCGAATGTTGAATATTGGCGCATAAATTTAAAAGCAGTCGGCAGCCCGCCGCGGGCATTGACCTCGGCGGGCTTGTGTGATATATTTACTTTCGGAAGTGGTTTTTTTGAAAAAGGACTGGCGAAGAGAGTATTTTTCCATCCCCAATTTGATGAGCTATTTTCGTCTGCTTCTCATCCCGCTGTATCTTTATTTCTATTTTGCAGCGGACGACGAGGGCGGATACGGCTGTGCCGCCGCAGTGATAGCTGTCTCCGGCCTGACGGATATGCTGGATGGGAAAATTGCCCGGCGCTTCAATATGATAACGGATTGGGGCAAGTTCATCGACCCCGTGGCGGACAAGCTGACCTTCGCCGCCATAGCGCTGAGCATGTCCTTCAGCTACCCGCTCATGGGCGTGATGTTCGGCGTCTACGTCGTGAAGGAGCTTTATATGTTCTGCATGGGCGCCTATATGCTCAAACGAGGCTTCATGATGGACGGCGCCCAGTGGTACGGCAAAGTCTGCACCGCCGTGACCTACGGGGCAATATTCCTGATACTCATAATCCCGAACATGTCCGCGCAAGTCCGGGACGGGCTCATCGGCCTGTGCCTTTTTATGACCATTGCCGCTTTTGCGGGATATGCGCTTTTCTATGCCAGGGCGATCAAGCGCCTGACAAAGTGAATAGGCAAAAAGAGGCCCCGTTTCTCCGCGTGCAGCAGAGAAACGGGGCCTTTTGGCGTCCAAAGGGTCTATCTTCTTCCGCCGCCGCCACCGCCGGAAGCATAATTCTTGGCGGACTGGAACCCGTTACAAGTGTTATTGCGGATTATCCCTCCGTTCATTTCCATAGAAGCGCGGTAGGTATACTCCTTGCCCGTTACATGTACGCCGCCTCCGCGATAATTCGTATTGTTTTCAATCACGCCGCCGTTCATTGTAAAGGAAGCG
>ENA-OPDJ01000217-OPDJ01000217.1-human-gut-metagenome-genome-assembly--contig:-NODE-217-length-55027-cov-5.897038_pt1 | contig 55027 bp, 55 predicted proteins | sample MGYA00241621_ERZ501505 | MGnify/ENA primary metagenome ERZ501505 (study PRJEB25962, sample SAMEA2042624) | human gut metagenome | biome: human gut; feature: human-associated habitat; material: faeces... | reverse complement strand
TAATCTGTTATTATTATAGCAGATTACAACAAGAGCATCAACAGGATGGAGAAAGTTTCTACACAAATATCACAAGCCGAGCATTTCTGGGAGAAGGAGCATATAAATGGAGCGCAACAAAAAGAAAGAACCTAGATTAAGAGTATTTCGAGAACGATTTAATATTTTGCGAGAGGAACATGGTCCAAGCAATACAGAATTTGCAACGTTTTTGGCAATGTCTAGGCAAACAATAGGATTTTATTTGAACGGGGATAGAATTCCAGACGCTCTAACGCTGAAGAATATTGCAGATAAGTGTCATGTTTCAGCTGACTGGTTGTTAGGAAAGACAGACATAAAAACAGATAATAAAGTAGTATCTGACATTTGTAAATATACGGGACTCTCTGAAGATTCTGTAGAGAAATTACATGGAAAGCTTAAAAATGATTCTGCCTTGAACGTTATTCATGATTTTGTCAATAGTTTCTTATCTTCACGATATCTAGAATCCTTTGAGTCCGTATCATTCTGGAATTTTGCTCTAAATGTCTTGAGTCGAAGGCCCCCACAGAGAGACGCCACTCTCGAAGAATATGTAAAGCGGCGCAACAAAAGAGAGCAGGATATTATAGTTTTACATAAATTTTATCTTAGACTTCCTGTATAATTCTCTTAAGCAAATATGTTCGGTTAAACGGGAAAGAAAAATAATAACCGTCCGCAAAATCTCTTGTAGCCGCAATCATTTCTTTTGCAAGTTCAACACCTACATTTTCGCCGTCTTCACGGTCGCCATTTTCGGGATAACGCTCAATAACTTCATCCGTAACATTAACTCCCGAAATTTCGTTTTTCATAAACAGAGCATTTTTTCGGCTGACCAACGGCATAATTCCGCACAAAATTCTTGCACCCGTTTCTTCTTTTACTCTGCGCAAACGCTCGGCATCTTCTGCTGTAAATACAGGTTGAGTAAGGAAAAATTCTGCGCCTGCCTCCATTTTCTTTTGAACACGCTTAATTTCCGATTCTATTCTTCGTCTGCTCTGATTTATAGCGCCGCCGTAAGTGAGCGGACTGTCTTTTAATGCCTCGCTGTTCATTTCATCGGCAATGCGCATAAGACCCACGGAGTCGAAATTAAACACAGACTTTACTACTTGTCTTGCCATAACGGGGATAGGGTCACCTGTTATGATAAGAAAATTATTAATGTCGTTTATACTTGCGCCAAGAAAAGTTGAGCGCATGGCAATGGCGTTTTTGTCACGGCAACAGATGTGCGGCATAACTTCAAAACCCGTTACATTCTTGACTTTCTGCGCCATAAGCACAGAGTCGATTCTTGTTCTGCCCGAAGGAGAATCGGGAAATGTAAGTACGTCCACTCCAAGACCTTTGAGCATATGTGCTGCCTCAAGCAGTTTTTTATCATCTGCGCCAAAAGGCGGAGCAAGTTCTACCGCAATAAGCTTTTTATCTTTAATTGTACCGTCGGCATTTCTGAAAAAGCTCTTTTTTATAACAGGCTTTTCGTTTTCGTTGTTTGCGGAAGTTTCATCCGATTTTTCGGTAGGTGTAAGGTCAACGGTTTTTGCAACTTCTCTTATGTAATCAGGTGTTGTACCACAGCAACCGCCTATAATATCCGCTCCGAGCAAAGCCATATCATTTACCTTAGACGCAAAATATATCGGATTATCAGCATATTTTACACGGTTGCGCACAAGTAAAGGATAACCGGCATTTGGCATAGCCGTGACAAAACAATTGTTGTTAAGATTAATTCTTGACAATATCTGCTGCATATGGGCAGGACCTACACCGCAGTTAAGACCTACGGCGTCAACGCATTTTGAAAATGCAGTTTCACTAACAAGCCTTTCCGCACTTTCGCCCGCCTCACTGTAACCGTACTGATTCACGCAGAACTGCACAATTATAAACGGATTACATTCCTCTTTAATTCTCTTTATTGCAGGCATAATATGTTCGGACTGTGTAAAGGTTTCAAAACATAAAATATCTGCGCCTTCATCTATAAAAGTTTTCGCAATCTGATAGTATTCTTCTTCCACAGCCTCAAAATCAGGCTGAAAAACTGCGGGAACAGGACCGATATTGCCTGCGATAAATATTTCTTTTCCGCTCTGCTCAACCGCTTCTTTTGCAATTTTGTAAGCCGCTTTTATATTTTCCTTAACCTGTTCGATTGAGCAGTCAAGAGAGTATGTGTTGCTCGCAAAAGTGTTGGTTCTGATAAGTTTTGCACCGCTGTTTATATACTCGGTATGAATTTCCGATATTCTCTGCGAAGCGGTAATATTTGCATATTCGGGAATATCGACCGTTTTATATTTTTGGGAATAGTATGTGCCGAAAGAGCCGTCTGCAATCAGCTTGCTCTTTTTAAGGTATTCTCTGATATTCATAATTTCTCCTATATTTTTATTATGCCTGCTTTGCGCAAGCCTTGCAATTCGGGTTTTGTTTCGGGAGTTTTATTTTGCGAAAAGACGCATTTAAAGCATTGTAAATAAGCATATAGCCGCATAAAAGTTCACCCTTTGAGAGTAAAAACTTTATTGCCTCCATTGCCTGCAAACTTCCTATAACGCCGCAAGCCGCACTTATAACTCCTACCTCCTTTGGAAGAGGTACATCGCCCGCTTTCGGTTCTTCTTCAAAAACACATCGGTAGCACGGGGATTTGTGCGGAATATATGTCATAAGCTGACCTTCAAAACCGACAACGCCTGCATGACAAAACGACTTTTCCGCCTTTACACAGTAATCGTTAATCAAAAACTTACTGCCGAAATTATCGGTGCAATCAAGCACAAAATCATAATCAGAGATAAGCTCGGCTATATTTTCACTGTTCACATATGTTTTGTAGGTTTTGACATTAACATCGGGATTCAACTTATTTATTTTTTCCTTAGCCGATTCAACTTTTGCTTTGCCTATATCGGCACAGTTATGTATAACCTGTCTTTGCAGATTAGACACATCAACTTCGTCGGCGTCTGCAATGCCAATTGTGCCTACTCCTGCGCTTGCAAGATACATAAGCGCAGGTGAGCCAAGACCGCCCGCACCGATTACAAGTACGCTTGAAGAAAGCAACTTTTTCTGTCCGCTCTCTCCTATCTCTTTCATTACAAGCTGTCTTGAATAGCGTTTGTTTTGTTCGTAGGTTAAATTCATAAAAACTCCTAAAATAAAAATCAGGGCAGAAAAACTCTGCCCTAATATTTTAATACTATTTGATTGCAATTGTCAACTTAAATCAGATAAAATCTTTAATATCCTCGCAAATCTGCTCTTTGGTGAGATGATTTTCGGCAAGAACTTCATTATAGTCATATCTGTCGAGAAACTCTTTCTTTAAGCCGTAGTTAAATACTTTGACATCCGATTTACCGTAAAATCTTGCAATTTTTTCGCCAAAACCGCCGTTAAGAATACCGTCCTCAAGTGTAATTACAACATCGTGAGTTTTTGCAAGTTCTGCAAGCAAGTCTTCGTCCGTACCTGTAATGTAAACAGGATTTACAACGGTAGCGTCAATACCGTACTGCTTTTTAATTTCATCGGCAACACTTTCACCGAGCTGATAGAATGTGCCGAGTCCGAGAATTGCAACCTTGCCGCCTTCTTTTGTGACACTGTATTTGTTAAGGTTGTCAAAGTCAATCGGTTTGTAATTCGGATTTGAAACAACTCCGTTGCCCGGTACTCTGATTGCAACAGGGTACTTTCTCTGCGACATACTCCATTCAACCATAGCAAGATATTCTTCCTTGCAAGTAGGTGCAAGATATACAAGGTTCGGAATATTTGAAAGCATTGCAATATCGTAGATACCGAGGTGAGTTACATCGTTCATACCGAATACTGTCGCAGCAAAAACAATAATTGTAACAGGGTTTGAATTAATACATAAATCCTGTGAAATCTGGTCATATGTTCTCTGTATAAATGAACTGTAAACACCGTAAACAGGTTTAGCGCCGTTTTTTGCCATACCCGAAGCAAGGGCTACTGCGTGCTCCTCGGCAATGCCTACATCAATAAACTGCTTGCCGGCAATATCACGCTTATCCTTTGTAAAGCCTGCAACGGTAGGTGTGCCCGAAGTAATAACGGCAACGCTCTTATCGTTCTTCATCTTATCAAGAAGATAATTTACCGTAATATCATCATAGCTTTCTCCGTCAAATTCAAATTTAGATCTGCCTGTTTCAATGTCAAACGGCATACACCAGTGCCAATTCTCTTTGTACTTTTCGGCAGGAGCATAACCCTTACCCTTTTGTGTGCAAATATGAACGACTACAGGGTGGTCAATGTCTTTTACGCTTTCAAAAGCTGTAATAAGCTGTTCAATATCGTTACCGTCCTTGACAAATACATAGTCAAGTCCCATTGCCTTAAAGAGGTTACATTCGGCTTTACCGTCCGTATCTCTTAAAAGTTTGAGATTTTTATAAAGTCCGCCGTGATTTTCGGCGATAGACATATCATTATCGTTTACAACAATAATAAAGTTGCCGTCAAACTCGCCTGCATAATCAAGGCCCTCAAGAGCCTCTCCGCCGCTTAACGAACCGTCGCCGATTACGGCAATTACATTTTCCTTGCCGCCGTTTAAATCTCTTGCCTTTGCAAGACCCGACGCAAGGCTGACAGATGTTGAGGTGTGACCGATATTAAAAAAATCGTGCTCGCTTTCGTCAGGATTTGCATAGCCTGAAACATCGTCATACTTATCTTCAAAAATGAATGCGTCTTTTCTGCCTGTAAGAATTTTGTGGCAGTAACTCTGATGCGATACATCAAAGACAAACTTGTCAACAGGTGAATTAAACACATAATGCAATGCTATAATAGCCTCTGCCATACCGAGGTTAGGGCCGAAGTGTCCGCCGTGGATACTTAGCTTTTTAATGAGGACTGTACGCATTTCCTGTGCAAGCTGTTTCATTTCTTCCGTATTGAGTGCTTTTACATCTTGAGGTGAATTAATTTTTTCAATATACATAATAACATCTCCTGTAAATTTTATAAAGATATTATAACTGTTAAAGCTGACTTTAAGTCAATAGTTTTTTTAAAATTTTTTGCAAAAAATTTGCAGATGCCGTTTAAATCGACATCTGCAAATAAAATTATGAAATTGAAATTACATTGTATCCCTGGTCTTCGACAGTTTTCTTTAGTACATCGTTTGAAACTTCTGCGGTAAGTGTTACAACAGCTGTGCCTTTTTCGTGGCTTACTTCTGCCTGACTTACCTGTGCAAGTCCCTCAAGACTTTGTTTTACTCTGCCCTCGCAGTGTGAACACATCATACCGTCAATTTTCATTGTCTTTGTCATAGCATTATCATCCTTTTTTGATTTATATTTTATTTTTCTGTCTTTCTTTGGATTTGTAATGTCAAAGAAATTCAGCCTTAGAGCATTGGTTACAACGCAGAAACTCGACAGGCTCATTGCCGCTGCACCGAACATCGGATTAAGCTGCCAGCCGAGCAGCGGAATCCAAACGCCTGCCGCAAGCGGAATACCGATAACATTATAGATAAATGCCCAGAAAAGATTTTCGTGGATATTTCTTAATGTTTTGCGGCTAAGTCTTACCGCTGCGGGAACATCCGTAAGTTTGCTCTTCATAAAAACAACATCGGCGGCATCAATTGCAATGTCCGTACCCGAACCGATTGCCATACCTATATCCGCTCTTGTAAGCGCAGGTGCGTCGTTTATACCGTCGCCGACCATAAGAACCTTGCCCTGCTTTTTGAGTTCGGCAACAACTTTTTCTTTACCGTCAGGCATAACGCCTGCAATTACTTCGTCAACACCTGCAAGCTTTCCTACAGCCTTAGCTGTTCTCTCATTGTCGCCCGTGAGCATTACAACCTTAATGCCCATATTTTGTAATTGTTTAATAGCCTGCGGACTTTCCTCTTTTATTACATCGGCAACGGCTATTATTCCCAAAAGCTTGTTATCGAGCATAAAGAACAGCGGTGTTTTGCCCTCTTCGGAAAGTTTGTCGGCTTTGCTTAATATATCGTTTGAAATACCGATAATTGAAGAAATATATTTCTTACTGCCGCCGATAATCCTTTTACCGTTGTATTCGGTAGACAATCCGTTACCCGATTCAGCCTTAAAATCTGTAACTTCATACGGATTTAAAGAAAGTTCCTCCGCTTTTACGATTATCGCTTTTGCAAGCGGATGTTCGCTTTTGACTTCGATTGAATATGCATATTTTAAAAGTTCATTTTCTGTGATTTCAAACGGAATAATATCGGTAACCTTTGGTTCGCCCTTAGTGATTGTACCTGTCTTGTCAAGTACGGCAATTTGAGTTTTGCCTGCCTCTTCAAGAGATGCTGCGGTTTTAAAGAGAATACCTTTTCTTGCGCCCATTCCGTTGCCGACCATAATAGCAACAGGTGTAGCAAGTCCGAGTGCGCATGGGCAACTGATTACAAGAACCGATATACCTCTTGCAAGCGCATAACCTACTGTCTGGCCGCACAAAAGCCAAACCGCAATGGTAATAAGGGCTATCACGATTACTGCAGGAACGAATACACCCGAAACCTTATCGGCAATTTTAGCTACGGGAGCTTTGGTTGCCGCAGCGTCGCTTACCATTTTAATAATTTGAGAAAGCGCAGTGTCTTCTCCTACAGCCGTAGCACTGCACTTGATAAATCCCGATTTATTAATCGTCCCTGCCGACACGCTGTCACCTACTGTTTTATCAACGGGAATACTCTCGCCTGTAAGCGCCGACTCATCAACAGCCGTACTGCCGTCTGTGATTTCAGCGTCAACGGGAATACTCTCACCCGGACGAACAACGAATACATCGCCTTTTTTCACCTTATCAACAGTTACTTCGGTTTCTTTGCCGTCAATCAACAAGGTTGCTTTTTTAGGTGCAAGGTTCAAAAGTGCCTTGAGCGCATTTGTCGTCTTACCTTTTGAGTGAGCCTCAAGCATTTTGCCCACCGTAATCAGCGTAAGAATCATTGCCGCCGATTCAAAATAGAACTCGTGCATATAACTCATAACAAGTTCAGCATTGCCTTTTACCTGTGCATCGGTCATTGCAAAAAGTGCATATACACTGTACACAAACGATGCACCCGAACCAAGCGCAACAAGCGTATCCATATTCGGCGAACGATGAATTAATCCTTTAAAGCCGTTTATAAAGAATTTTTGGTTAATCACCATTATTATAACGCATAGCAACAGCTGAGCAAGTCCCATAGCGATGTGGTTGTCTGTAAAAAAGTTTGGCAACGGCCAACCCCACATCATATGCCCCATTGAAATATACATCAATACGACAAGAAAGCCGACAGAGGCAATCAGTCTGTGCATAAGTACAGGCGTGTCTTTATCTTTCAATTTATCGGTTTCGGCAGACTGTTTTTTCTCTGCGCCTGCCACACTCGCACCGTAACCCGCCTTTTCAACAGCTGCGATTATGCTCTCTTCACTTGCACTGCCCTCTACTCCCATAGAATTTGTAAGCAGGCTTACCGAGCAGGACTGTACGCCCTCAACCTTTGAAACCGCTTTTTCAACACGAGAACTGCAAGCAGCACAACTCATTCCCGTAACATTAAATTTTTTCATCAAAAGCACCTACCTCATAAGCTTTTGCAAGGTTGCGACAAGGTCGTCAATTGTTTCGTCTTTACCATTGCGAATATCCTCCGCCACACAGGTTTTGATATGATTTGCAAGCAGCTCTTTATTAAATGAATTGAGCGCCGCATTAACGGCAGAAACCTGAACCAGAATATCGGTGCAATAGGCATTTTTCTCAAGCATACCTTTAATACCCCTTATCTGCCCCTCTATGCGGTTAAGACGATTGATGAGAGCCTTGTACTCTTTTTCGCTTCTTTGCTTTGTTTTATTACTGTGACAATTTTCACATGCCATAAAATCAGTCCTTTATACTTTCATACCCCATAAGGGTATATTTATTATATACCCCCGTATGGTATATTGTCAATACTAAGATATTGATTCCAAAAATTTTATAGATATACTTATAGCAAAAAGCATTATATTCACCTTAAAACCTGTCACATACTTTTTCGTACGAAATTCGTGCAAAATGAAATTTAAAATTCTCTTGATTTTTAAAAATAAATCTGTTATAATAATCTCATTGCGGATTAAGCGATTAGTTCCGCCTCGGTTTGCTATGCCGTGTAAAAATTAAGAGCACCTATGCGGGTGTGGTGGAATTGGCAGACACGCAAGATTTAGGTTCTTGTGCTTACCGGTGTGCAGGTTCAAGTCCTGTCACCCGCACCAAACAACAAAGGGTATCAATACAAAACAGTATTGATACCCTTTGTTCTTATATTCAGCAAATGAACATCTTGTCTTTAATTATGTATAGTTTTGCAATTAATAGCAAAACAGTCAGTCAAAGCAAAAACTTTAACTGACTGTTTGTGCTAAAACTACTTAAAAAGATAGAATACAAAATATGATAAAATAAATACAGCTAATGCAATTATTTTTTTATTTCTATCATTTCTAAACATTGCTATTTGTTCGTTCCCATTTAAGAAATTTACCTTTTTAAGTTTGCATATTCTTTTTACTGATTGTAGTATAGAGCCAACACCTAAATAAATTCCCAAAACATAAGCTAAATTTTTAAAAAAAATAATTATATTTATGCCTTGAAATAAACCTCGAGGAATATTTGAATCTCGAAAAAACTCATTATAGTACATGAAATATTCAGTAATCAGGACAAATACAAACAAGCCAATAAAAATAATAATTAATTTATTTTTATTAATATATTTACTTTTCTCCAAATCTTCCTCTGTTCGATTTTTAACAATATATGCTGATTGAATTACTGCAATAACAGCCAAAGTGCACATACCTAACAGCTGCACAGATATATCCAAAATCAGTTGATGAGGTGTTCTGTAAAACCATTCTAATTCAAATAAACTAACACAGCAATAAAAAATAAAGCAACTACAAACAAAAAGGCCATTTGAAAATATAAATATTGATGTTTTTCCTTTAATTATTTCTTTACATTCCAAAATGGTAAATACAACAGAAATAATTATAAATGCTATTAAAGCGAAAAAATCTATAACTCTGCCACTGCTTATATAACGATAAAGAGGAATATTAAAAAAGCCGTAGCTTAATGGGAATACCAATAATTTATGCTGTAAAATACATCTTACTATGTTAATAATCGAACATAATAATATGATACCATGAACAGATAACATAGAAATTTGAATAATTTGTTTTTTAGTCATAATACAATTTTGAATCCTCATAATAGATTTACCTCATAAAGCTAACTGTTTGGGTTAATTACTTAAATATTATAAAAATATTTTAGTGCATTCAACTCAATTTACGTTTTTACAATTAAGCCAAGTCGTTGTCACACTATTGTAAAGTATGACAACGACTGATTTTTAAACTACGCTTTAGTCATCTGAATTACTTAAATCGGCATATGTAATAAACCACCAATGTTTAACTCTGGGTTTAGCCAAAGTTGCCTTAGAATAAGGAGCTTCTACAGTAATATCTTTAATAGGCTTTGCTTTATCTATATAATAATAGCAAACTGATTTTTTCTTTTCGTTAATTAATATTTTATCAACCGTTGTCGCATAAGTAAGTTCGTTATCATTTAATGTTGCCGTATGATTATCAGGAGTTGGTTGATCACGTACTACAACATCATAAAATGAAACATTCGCACTTTCGTTATACATTACAATTACATCAAACCGTGCGTGTTTATATTGTAATTCTTGATACTTATCGCCTGATTGCAAACTTATAACATAGCTGTATCTGTCACCGATTTTCGTTATCGAATATATTTTATCTTGCCTTTCACTGCGTTCAACATAGAATATTGCATTATCACATTCAAATCGTTCATATTTTGAAACATCTTTACATATATAAGCGAATGCAGATTTTTCACTTGAAAAAGTTACAAAATACTTTTCAAACGGATAACTAAAAACTTGAAACAACAGAAAAAATAACAACATAATAAGTATCCAATAAAAATAATATTGCTTTTTTATCTCTATCGGTTTTTTAGCAGTACGAGTATAAGCAGCGTTAGTATTAGTTTTACTGTTTGCAAATTTCTTTTTTAATTTAATCAGTATGTATATTGTCGGTAAAGTAAGCAATAAATTGCATAAAACAAATCGTATAATATAAAACATTAAAATGCCCCCGCACGTTGTGATTGTTCGCAATTGATGTAGGATTAAATATTATAAAACCGCATAATGTTCAGCAAAAAAAAACAGATCGTTTACGCTGTCAAGATAGCCTGTGGTTGAATTGTAATTATATGTATCACAGTTGCCGTCCTGATCATACAGTTTATCCAAAAATCTTCCATTTTTAGTATAAAACAAATTTGATTTTAATGCAAGCTTTTTATCCGAACTGTTTGCTGTAAGTTCCGTTGACTGATTGTATAAAAATAAATATTTTTCACTTATAATTTTATGATATTATACTTTATAATAATATCAAATAATTTTTTAAATTCTTCATTTGCAAATTTTTTATCATTATCTTTCTTATATAATATATAAATCTTTTTTAAATTAATCCTTTCATCAGCTTTCTTTGAGTAATTAAAATCATATTCTTTGATTTTAAAGCTTGAATAATCATCAACAAACAAATTTAAATTTTCTACACAATCAATATCAACTTCTATTTCTTTTTTCTTATTAATAACTTTAAAAAATTTTCCGTGTAAATTAATCAAATATTTTAAAACATATTGCTGAGTAAACAATAAATTTTCATCTTCGCATTTCATCTCACATTTATTGTAAATGCTTTCAATGACTTTATCTAACAATTTAATTTCATACTCATTTACAAATTTTTTATATGATTTAAGTTCTTTCTTTTCACCGTATCTTAAGCATATAAAATAAAAAAAGCATAAAAATGGAGGAAAAATATAAATAAGTAATAATATATAATATTCATCAATATTAAAAAAGTCTTTTGAGAAGAGTGAAAAAGTTATGGTTGAAAAACTGCTAAAAGCCCAGCCAATAAGCTCTGAAGAAAAATTTATGTTATTATTTAAAAAATCTTTTCTGACATATAAGTCAGCTAAATTTCCTTCATCTATTAACTTTCCAACAGGACCGTCTTTTGAATAACAATAATTAATATACGAAATCTGTCTTTTATAATTATTGCTTTTATCATTATTCCAAAAACTTTTAAGTGCATCAATCTTTTCAAAGCATTCTATACCACAATGTTTTATATTATAAAACGAATATTTAATTTTTACTATTGTTTTTACTGCAAGTACAAAAAAGTTAACAGCAAAGGCAATAATCGATATCCAAATAAAAATTGAGTATAAAACAGGTAATCGAATACTAAAACACGCCAGAATAAAACTGACACACAAAACTACAAATAAAAATTTAAATATCTTTTGAGAATATTTGTCAATAAATTTAATCATATCAATACTCCTTATTGTCTTTTATGGTTTATATTATATCACAATTAAATTTTAATTCAAAATTATTATAATAACTCAAATCACTTATATTATTACCTAATAAATCTTTTAACTTCTCAATCCCCCGTACAATACTTAACAACCTTAGCAGGCACACCGGCTACTACTGCCCAGGATGGGACATCGTTTGTTACTACAGCGCCTGCGGCTATGATTGCGCCGTCACCGATTGTTACGCCGCCAAAGATTATTGCGGTCGTACTTGCCGTTGCTGTATTTGCAGCTACAACAGCCGCCTTGTTTTCTTAAATTTTTAGCGGCAGTTTTATTTGACTGCCGCTTTTCTTTTGATAAAATACATCTGAATTATTATTTTAAAAGCACTGCCGATTGACTGCCCATCTGATTGTAACGGGTTTGCGCAACGGATTTTTCATGACGAACCAATCCGTTGCTTTTGTACGGGTCAAGCAGATAATATCCGCTGTCATCCTCACCGACAAGTACCATACAGTGCTCGCCTGCAGTCCAAACAAAAACTTCTCCGTTTTCCAAATACCAACTGTCCCCCTTATTAGGCTCTCTCATATTTATTGTAACCCATATAAGAACAGGTATGTTATTTGAAACATATTTTTGCATTAAATAATCAAGGCTTTCTCCGCTTGTATTTTCGCAATGGTAATCAGTGCTTTTTACCGCTTTATTTATGGCATTAACGATTACAGGTGCGTAACAGCCGTAACTGTCATAATCGTTCGGATTTCCTATAAAGTATTCGTAAGGAGATGCGTTGTGCATCTTGCCTTTATCGTCATAAACAATTTCTTTTTTATCAAGATAATTATTTGCAAAATCAGTCAGTTCAATATCAAAACCGTTATATTGCAGTACCATTACTGCACAAGCAGATTCGCAGCCTGTCGGAAGTACATTTTCCTGGGTGACATACGGCACATTATTGATTATACATTCCGTGTCATCGTCAGCTAAAAATACATAATAATGCGTTTTGGTTTCACTTATCAATATAATCGAAAGAATAAGTACAAAAGCCGTTATAATTATAAAAACAACTTTAGCGGTAAATCTTTTATTTTTCAATAACATAAAATCACATCCAAAATAAGCCGTTTCCTTTGTTATTAAAATAATAGCAAAAGAATACGGCTTATTTTCTTCATAGATGTATTTAATTTGTATATTTTACTCCGCTATTTCTTCTGATTCATCTCGGTAATTTCCAAATTTAAAAACAATGCTGATTTCGGAACAATTTGTATTAAAACTTACCAAACATTCGGCATCAATATTATTGTCAAACGAATAATCTAAAAACAGTTCGTTAAAGTCAACATTATCGTAAAAATCAGCATTTATATTTTTTGCGTCAAAATACTTTCCGAGCCCTTTAGAAAAACTGTCGCTGATATTGTCGTTTTTATTAAACAACGCTTTTGAATTTACAGAGCTTATATTTAAATTAAATATCATATGCGACTCATCGTCCATAACAAAACTGATCATCCAATCATTGCTTTCCAAATTAACATCCCAAAATATAGCGTAATATGACGGGTCATCATAATATGAAAGAATATTCGGATTGCAGTTTTTGTATATAATGTCATTTTTATTTACATTGAAAGTCAAACCTACATCTTCACTGATTTTATTTAATTCTTCAAAGAATTCCTGCACAACGGTATCACCGTCCAAAAGTGCGCTTTCTCTGCTGATTGATGTTGTGGTAACTTTGTAAGTATCATTAGTAGAATCGATATAAAGTTTAAGTTTTTGAGAAACGGTAAGCGTCTTTTTTGAAATATTTAAGGCTGAAATCTTATTTACTTCTTCATATTTTAAGGCGTTATCCGTCTGAATTTGCGATACGGTAAACTGAGATACAAGACAAGCAAAAATAATAAGACAAGCAAAACAAATTACAATAATAAATCTTCGTTTCATTCGTTTTCCCCCTTTATCAAAAATTCCACTCTTGTACCTTCGTTGAGTTTACTTTTAATTGTCAGTTTTCCGCCGTGCATTTCTACTATTTTTGAGCATAAGGCAAGTCCCATTCCGGCACCGCCCTGTTTTCTTGCTCTTGATTTATCAACCATATAAAATTCTTCTGCCACCCTCGGCAAATCTTCTTCACTAATACCTACACCGTAATCTTTTACGGCAAACATATATCCGTTATATACGGAATTTCCTGTCAATTCAACGAAACTGCCGCTTTGGCTCGCCTTTCTTGCGTTGTCTACAAGGTTAATGAGTACGGTTTTAATTAAATCAAAATCAATATTTATTATGCACTCGTCTACATTAATATAAAGAGTTATACCGCTGTCGTCAAGCAAAAGTTTTACGGAATCTTCTACGCTTTCGGCAAGATATGTTGCGCTGACGGGCTTTAAATCGAGCTTATCAAGTTTTAAAACCATTATTTCCATAAGTTTTTTAGAGAGAGCCTCAAGTCGCTTGCCCTCCTTAAAAATATAATCCGCATAAATAAATTGCTCGTCCGTGCTGAGTTTTTTGGAACGCAGCATATCGGAGTAACCGATAATTGAAGTCAAAGGAGTTTTCAGTTCGTGTGCAAAATTTCCCGTAAAATCTTCCTGCCGCTTTACTGCGTCTTTTAATTCTTTTATATTGTCCTCAATCTTGTCTGCCATAAAATTGAAGTTTTCCGACAACTTACTTACCTCGTCATTGCCCTTGATTTCAACTCGCTTAGAAAAATCACCTTGAGCAAATTCCATTTCCGTTGACGAAAGTTTCTTGATTGGGTCGGTAATCAATTTTGAAAAAATAAAAATCATACCTCCGATTACCAATGTCATACTCGGCAACAGTATTTGCAAAACCGAGTAAAGCCTGTCTTTTTGTTCAAATACATTTGTAATTTTAGCATAATTTTCTAAAAAAAGTTTCTTGCCGTCAATGGTTGTTTTTACAATCGTAACGGAATAATAATTATCACTGTCGCAATACACAGTAGTCAATTGTGATTCATTTTCAAGGCTCATAACTCTGTCTTCGTCAAGCATTACAACATTATCACTGCAGCCAATCAGCTCATAATTTTCATCACGCAAAGCAAATTGCAAATCGCCGTACGAAGTTGAAACCTTAATGTTTGAAGTTACTTTCTTTAAATCGGAAAGCGAGATATCTCCGTTGTGCGGTTGATTATATACTGCAGTAGCAAGCGCACTTCTCAACGATAAATTTTCGGTTTTTGATTTTTCAAATTCATTGTTAAGGTTGCTGTGAAATTCCGAGTCAATAATTATATGACCGCAAACAGAGAATGAAAGCACAGTTACGGTTACAACGCTTAAAAATATTTTTAAAAATACTGACATCAGTCGCCCTCCAATCGGTAACCGATTTTATAAACCGCAACTATTTTCTTTTCCCAGCCGAGTTTTTTTCGCAGGCGCTGAATGTGTAAATCTATGGTTCGGCTGTCGCCTATATATGTTTCGTCCCATACACGCTCAAATATTTTTTCTCTGAACAATGCTATGTTTTTGTTTTGAACAAGCATTAAAAGCAAATCAAATTCTTTTACCGTAAGAGGAATTGCAGTTCCGTTCTTTTTTACGATATGAGAATTAATATCTATTACAACATCGCCCTCTGTGATTATTGATGAATTTTTATTGTATCTTCTAAGTACGGTTTCAACTCTTGCGAGCAATTCTATGATTTCAAAGGGTTTGGTTAAATAATCATCGGCACCGAGTTTCAATCCCATAACTTTGTCATAAGTTTCTGATTTTGCGGAAATAAAAATTACGGGTATTTCAAGCGGTTTTATGTATTCCATAAGTTCATAACCGTTTATTTTCGGCAGCATTATATCAAGCAAAATCAAGTCAAAGCGTTCGTTTTCAATTAAATCTGCCGCCTCCATACCGTCAAATGCGCAAATGCAGCTGTAACCTGCGTCTGTAAGATTTATTCGTATGAGGTCTGAAATACTTTTCTCGTCCTCTACAATTAAAATTCTTATCAAAAAATTCCCTCCGTTCTGTTTGCTTTTATTATACATCAGCATTGTATCTTAATTGTATATAAAAATCAACAGCAGTCATCAAAAAAGATAACTGCCGTAATTATTACTGATATTTATTTTCGTTCTTTTCAGGAGTTGGAGAAATTATTGTTTAGCAAATTGATTTGCCAATCAATTATAAAAGTTTGGTCACCTTTTCAAAGGTCGTGGGTGTGGGCAAAGCCCACAAATACTTTCCGTTTATGCAATCTAAGGATAGCCAAACAGCCTGCTGCTTGCGCCTGATAAATTGTTATATCGGAAGATTTTATTGGCGCTGCCCAAACCTGCAATTTTTGAAAAAATTGAGTAAACTTTTGTTTTGGGGAGGATAATTTAGCGTTAGCTAAATTTCAATGCCCGACCGACACTCCGCCAAACCATAATTCATCCTAACTTTTGATAAAGAGCCCAAAAAGAAATGCAGATAGGGAAGATCCCTGTCTGCATTTCCGATTATAAAGAGGTCGGACAAAAATGACCTTAATATAAAATTAATTTAAAAACTGAAAAATTTACCTAATCAGTTGTTATTCTTCAACTGTTTCAACTTTTTCTTCAGCTTTAGTTTCCTTAGTTTCTTCCTTTTCTTCAACTACAGGTTTTTCATCGACTTTTTCTTCTGCCTTGCTTTCAGCTTTTGCGGCTTTTTCAGCCTTTGCCTTCTTAAGAGCGGTAGCCTTGCGGTTTGTAGTCTTTTCCTTCTTTGGCTTTTCGGGTGCAGGAAGTTCCTTGTCAAGCTCAATGTAGATTACGGAAAGCGGTGCAAGCGTAATGTTGATTGAGTACGGAAGATCGTGATCGGTTGTATCCTGTGCCTTTAATTCGCCCTCGTTTACGATACCGCAACCGCCGAATTCCTCTGCCTCGGAGTTGAGAACTTCTTTATAGATACCAAACTTCGGAACACCGATTTTGTAGTTCTCACGGAGCATTGGCTGGAAGTTACATACAACAATAACTTCGCTTCCGTCATAAGCAATTCTTCTGAAAGAAATAATGCTATGCTTGTAATCGTCGAGAGCAATCCACTGAAAACCGTTCCAGTCGTAGTCGTTTTCGTGCATTGCAGGTGTATCGCAATAGAATTTGTTTGCTGTAGCAAAGAAGTGATTAAGCTGACGGTGCTTTTCGTAGCCGAGCAAGTTCCACTGGAGCTGTTCGGTAGAATTCCACTCGTCAAACTGTCCGAGCTCACTGCCCATAAACATAAGTTTTTTACCGGGATGAGCAAGCATATAAGCAAGGAATCCTCTTACGCCCGCAAACTTGTTGTCATACAGACCCGGCATTTTGTTGATAAGCGAGCCTTTGCCGTAAACAACTTCATCATGAGAGATAGGGAGCATAAAGCTTTCGCTGAATGCGTAAACCATACTGAATGTAAGAGTATCGTGGTGATAATTTCTGTAAAGCGGGTCAAGGCTGATGTATGAGAGCATATCATTCATCCAACCCATATTCCACTTGTAGTCAAATCCAAGTCCCATATCCTTTGGCGGGAAACCGGTAACATTCGGCCATGCTGTGCTCTCTTCGGCAATCATCATAGCTTCCGGGTGGAACATATGCACAACAGTGTTAAGCTTCTGTAAGAAATCAACAGCAACAAGATTTTCTCTGCCGCCGTAGATATTTGCAAGCCATTCGCCGTCTTTACGGTTGTAGTCGAGGTAGAGCATAGATGCAACGGCGTCAACTCTGATGCCGTCAATATGATATTGGTCAAGCCAGAACATTGCGGATGAAAGCAAGAAACTTGCTACTTCGTAACGGGCATAGTTGAAGATATATGTACCCCATTCCTTGTGTTCGCCGATTCTCCAATCCTCGTATTCATAACAGCCTGTACCGTCAAATCTGCCAAGACCGTGCTCGTCCTTAGGGAAGTGAGCAGGTACCCAGTCAAGAATAACGCCGATACCTTCCTGATGACATTTGTCAACAAAATACATAAGGTCTTTAGGAGTACCGTAACGGGAAGTTGCCGCAAAGTAACCTGTTACCTGATAGCCCCAGCTGCCGTCAAACGGATATTCTGTAAGAGGCATAAACTCAATGTGAGTGTAGCCCATTTCTTTTACATAAGGAATAAGCTCCTCGGCGAGCTTTCTATAGCTGAATACATTGCCGTCCTCGTATTTTCTCCAAGAACCTGCGTGCATTTCATATACATTGATAGGAGCGTTCTTGTGCGGGTGAGCTTTCTTGTGCTCAAGCCACTCGCTGTCGTTCCATTCATAACCGTGAATTTCATATACACGAGATGCGTTATCAGGTCTTGTCTGGCAATGGAATGCATATGGGTCGGTTTTCATTACCTTTTGCATTGACGGAGTTTCTACGCAGTATTTATAGCAAGCATATTCCCATACACCCTCAATAAACAATTCCCATACGCCTGAATTGTCGATTTTATACATATAGTTTGCATCGGGGTTCCAATCGTTGAAATCACCTACAACGGATACGGAAAGTGCGTTTGGTGCCCATACTCTGAACACAACGCCATCTCTGTCGCCCCAGTTTACAAAATGAGAGCCCATAAATTCATAAGCTGTAACAGATTCGCCCTGCAAAAACTGTTCAAGCGGAGTTCTTTTGTCATTTAAACTAAAAGCCATTTATATATCCTCTTTTCTTTAAGAAATTTGGGAAAAGGGCGCATATTGCTCGTTTTTCCAAAAAAATAAATCCGCAGTATGCTTTTACAGTGTTTCCCTTGATTTAATTATATGTTTATAGTATAATATATTCTACACAAATATACAAGAGTTAATTTTAATTTTTATGTAAATTATTTTACAAATTATTAAAATTTGTTTATTTTTTCAAAAAAATTTAAGGTGAAATTTTATGGATAAAAGAGTAAAAAATACCACAAAGGCACTCAAGCAGACACTTTTTGATATGCTTGAGCAAATGCCTTTGAGCAAAATTACAGTAACCTCTCTCTGTAAGCAGGCGGGAGTGAACAGAGTTACTTTTTATCACCATTTCGCCGATGTTTACGATATGATTTCTCAAATAGAAATCAGCTATGTTGAAGAATTAAAGGATTACAATTTTAAATTTACGCAGAACGGCAAGGTGAATTTCCTTTGGATTGTGCGCTTTGTAAAGAAGTATTCGGATTTTTACAGAGTGGTTTTCAATAACAATATCCAGACTAAATTACTTGACGAAATGTATGCGGAGCTCAAAAAAGAGTATTGTGCGGCATTTGGCAAAAAGGATATTCCACAGACCAAACTTGAGTATATGTTTACATTTCTCGAAAGCGGTGCGTCAGGTATTTTAAAAAAGTGGGTAAGAGGCGGAATGGCAGAGAGCGAAGAATATATCGCCGACCTTATAAGCGAAATATTTATCAGTATGCACAGTCATATATAATAGTTGCCCACAGCCGAAAATTATGTTAAAATATGTAGTCAAATGAAAAAAATTACGGATGGTGTATATATGAAAAAAAGATTTCTTGACAGCGGAAAAATTGTAGGCACTCACGGCATAAAAGGCGAATTAAGAATTGACCCGTGGTGCGACAGTCCCGAATTTTTGTGTTGCTTTAAAAAACTTTATCTTGACGAGCAGGGCAGAGAGAGCATAAAAGTTAAGTCACGCCCTCACAAAAATATTGTGCTTTGCAAGGTTGACGGAATAGATACAATTGAGCAGGCGGATAAAATGAGAGGCAAGACAATTTATATCGACCGAGAGGAGATCGTCCTTGACGAGGGTGTAAACTTTGTTCAGGATTTGCTCGGTCTTGAGGTAAAAGACGCCGACAATGCAACTGTTTACGGCAAAATTACAGATGTTTTGCGCACAGGTGCTAATGATGTTTATGAGATAACAGATGACAACGGCAAAAAATATCTTGCACCCGTTATTGACGAGGTTATTACAGAAACCAATGTTGATGACGGATATGTTCTTATTCGCCCGATGAAAGGAATATTTGACGATGAGGATTGATATTGCGACTCTGTTTCCGGAGATGTGCGAGACGGTTCTGAGTGAAAGTATCATTGGACGTGCCAGACGCGCAGGAAAACTGGAGATTCACTGCCACAATATCCGCGATTATACCAAGGATAAACACCGCAGGGTTGACGATCCCCCGTACGGCGGCGGAATGGGAATGTTGATGAAAGCCGAGCCTATAGCGCTTTGCTTTGAGGATATATGCGATAAAATCGGCAAAAGACCGCATTTTGTCTATATGTCGCCGCAGGGAAAAACTCTTACGCAGCAAAGACTTAAGGAAATAGCCGAGATTGAGAATGTCTGCATATTGTGCGGTCATTACGAGGGTGTCGACCAGCGTTTGCTTGATGAATTTATAGACGAGGAAATTTCAATCGGCGACTATGTGCTTACAGGCGGCGAACTTCCTGCAATGGTATTCACGGACGCACTTTCAAGAATGGTGCCGGGTGTACTTTCAAATAATGAATGTTTTACCGAAGAAAGCCATTTTAACGGTTTGCTTGAGTATCCTCAATACACAAAACCGTCGGTATGGAGGGGCAAAGAAGTGCCCGAAGTGCTTTTGAGCGGTCATCATGCAAACATAGCAAAGTGGCAGAAAGAAAAAAGTCTTGAGGTAACCCGTGCAAAGCGCCCGGACTTGCTTGAAAAGATAAAAGAACAGCAATAAGAATTAACAATAATTTAGTGCTGCAAAATAATATTTAGCAATACTTAATATAATTTAATTTCAGTTTTAGTAAAGTTGCACAACAACAGACCAAAATTTTTGGTTGTAAGTGAGTATTAAACCAAAAATTAATTAACTTATTGACCTTTTTTTGAAAAAATACTATAATATTTATTAAAAGATTGCAAAATGCAGTCGGATTACAAAACGGGTTAAATTATATGGCAAGAGAGGGATTTTAAAATGTATGTTAAGGAAGTATTAGTACAGAACAAGGCAGGCTTACATGCTCGCCCAGCTACATTTTTCATTCAGAAGGCTAACGAATACAAGTCAACTGTATGGGTAGAAAAGGAAGAAAGACGAGTTAATGCAAAGAGCCTTCTCGGCGTATTGTCACTTGGTATTATCGGTGGTACAACCATCAAGGTTATTGCTGACGGTTCAGACGAAACAGAGGCTGTTGACGGTCTTGTTGCTCTCGTTGAGTCAGGTTTTGCTGAATAAGTTAAATAATTTATACTCTTTCAGAATTTAAGGGCGGTTTTCCGCCCTTTTTGTTTTGCCTTTTTAAAGGTTGACCAAACTTTTATAATTGCTTGTCGAAACAATTTGTTAAACCATAGTTTTAAATATTCCAAACATAAAAACAAATCCGATTTACATTATTTTCAAAAAGATTTTTAAAACCTATTGACAAACGGAAACGGTGGTGTTACAATAAACCTACTTTATCGGTAGGAATACTAAGTTTTAAGAAAATTCCCGCTTTTTAAAGTAATATTATTATATATCCGCACACAATGCGGAAATTTAAAATCAGAAGGGTGATAATATGAGCGAAAAGAATGTAAAAGATTTAGGCTTTCAGACAAGAGCCGTGCATACAGGCAACGGTGTTGACGGCGAAACAGGAGCAATTAAGAGGCCTATAACTATGGCAAACAGCTATGAATTGCCCTATGACCCAAGTGACCTTAACTGGAGCAGTGCAGGTAAAAACCTTTATACAAGAAACGGAGGCTCAAACCAGCAGTATCTTCAGGAAAAAGTTGCCTCTCTTGAGGGCGGCGAAGATTGCGTGGTGCTTGCAAGCGGTGTTGCCGCTTTGTCGGGACTGTTCTTTGCTTTACTCAAAAGCGGTGACCATGTAATTTTCTCAAGCGTTACTTATATTGCGGTTTACAGACTTTTAAACGAGCTTTTAAACAATAAATTCGGTGTGGAAACAACAATTGTTGATACCTCCGACCCCGAAAATGTAAGAAAGGCAATCCGCCCGAACACAAAACTTATTCATATAGAAACTCCGGGCAACCCCACACTTACAATTTCGGACATCAAGGCGATTGCAGACATTGCGCACGAAAACAATGCGCTGTTATCTGTTGACAATACATTTGCTTCTCCGTACAACCAAAGACCCGTCGAGCTTGGCGCAGACTTTTCGATTGAAAGCCTTACAAAATATATCAACGGTCACGGTGACGCAATGGGTGGTGCTATTATCGGTAAAAAAGAATACCTCGACATCATCAGAGCACAGTCGCAGATTAACCTCGGTGCAACAATCAGCCCGTTCAATGCTTGGCTTATTATGCGTGGTGCGGTTACTTTACCGCTTAGAATGAAACAGCACAATGAAAATGCACTCAAAGTCGCTAAATATTTAAAGACTGTAAAGGGTGTAAGTTTTGTGGCTTATCCGGGACTTAAAGACCACCCGAACCACGATATCGCCAAAAAGCAGATGACAAACGGTTTCGGCGGTGTGCTTTCGTTCGGACTCAAGGCTGACCATGATACATATAACAGATTTGTAAGCCATTTGAATGTCATAACTTCGGCAGTTTCTCTCGGTCACGATGAAAGCCTTATCGTTTTCCTCGGAGAAAATGACGAAAGACAGTATCTTTATCCCGAAGAATTTCACAACGGCTTTTTCAGATTCAGCGTCGGCATTGAAGATGCAGAAGATATTATTGCAGACCTTGAACAGGCATTTAAGAAGGAAAATTTATTATGATAAGAAAAGCCACGGTGCTTGATTTGCCGGCTGTCAAAGAAATTTACAATTATGCGGTTTTAAACACTACCGCAACCTATGACATAAATCCCAAAGATGACAAATACTTTGTTGATATGTTAAATGAGCATACAGGCAAGTATTTGCTCTCTGTGTATGAGGAAAACGGCAATGTAATCGGTTATGTTGCACTTTCCCGCTACAGTAAAAGAGATGCATACGACATTACAGCTGAGCTTTCGGTATATGTAAAAAACGATTGTCAAAACAGGCACATCGGCACTCAACTTATTGAGTATGCACTTCAAGAGGCGCAAAAGAATAATCGGTTCTTGACTGTGGTTTCGCTTATCACAAGCGAGAACGAGCACAGCATTTATTTACATAAACAGTTCGGATTTGAATTTGGCGGAAGAATTAAAAACGCAGGATTCAAATTTGACAGGCTCTTGGGCGTAGATATTTATTACAAGAATTTCCAATGAGTTTTTAACGGATTGGCGCAGATGTATTGACTTTTATCAATTAATATGGTATTATCAGAACATATAAAACCTATTAGGTTTATAGGACTTCAAGAGAGGAGAGCAACCTTATGACAAAGCTTGTTTCATATGTAAAAAGCTCTATGTGTTGCTGTTGCATGTGCACAATGTGTATGTGTTTATTTCCTATGCTCTCCGACGAAAAGTTTTGACCAGATAAAGTTTTACTGACCGGAGTGCATATGTTCTTCGGTCTTTTTTAATGCTTTTTATTATTCTGTGCATAAAATGTTAAGAGATTAGGAAAAAGGTGAAAAAATGAATTGGGAATTTATTTTTAAATATCTTCCTTTGTACCAAGAGGCAGCTTTGCTCACTTTAAAAATCGGACTTATCGGAATCGCCGTTTCTATTATAATCGGTCTTTTCTGTTCATTGGTTCAGTATTACAAAGTGCCCGTGCTAAGGCAGATTGCAACGGTATATATTGAAATATCCCGTAACACTCCGCTGCTTATTCAGTTGTTTTTTATTTACTATGCGCTGCCAAAGGTTGGCGTGCAGGTAAGCTCTGAAATGGCAGGCTATATCGGTCTTGCTTTCCTGGGCGGAAGCTATATGTCGGAAACTTTCAGGAGCGGACTTGAATCTGTAGATAAAATTCAAACCGAAAGTGCTTTAAGTCTTGGTATGAAGCATCCGCAGATTATGAGATATGTAATACTGCCGCAGGCTTTTTCAACAAGTGTACCGCCGTTTGTGGCAAATGTAATATTCTTGCTTAAAGAAACAAGTGTATTCAGCGCAGTAAGCCTTATGGACCTTATGTTTGTTGCAAAGGACTTAATCGGTCTTTACTACAAAACAACAGAGTGTCTGTTTATGCTTGTTGTGTTCTATCTTATTATACTACTGCCTGTTTCAATACTTGGAAGTGTGCTGGAAAGGAAACTGAGATATGCCGGATTTGGGGATTGATGTTCTTTTTAAGGGAACAAACTTTATACGCCTTTTGGGCGGCTTGTGGACTGCACTTGAAATCAGTCTTATTTCAGTCGGTCTTAGCATACCGCTTGGCATTTTGCTTGGCATTGTAATGACTATACCAAACAAAGCAATAAAAGTTATAACAAAAATTTATCTTGAAATTATCAGAATAATGCCGCAGCTTGTGTTGCTTTTTATAGTGTTCTTCGGTGCAACAAGAACTATGGGAATTAACCTTTCGGGCGAGGTTGCCTCGGTAATAGTGTTTACGCTTTGGGGTACGGCAGAGATGGGCGACTTGGTGCGAGGCTCAATTATCAGTATTCCGAAACACCAGTCGGAAAGCAGTCTTGCGCTCGGACTCAGCAAAGCACAAACCTATTTATATATAATAATTCCGCAGACGGTACGCAGACTTTTGCCGCTTTCAATCAACCTTGTTACAAGAATGATAAAGACTACAAGCCTTATCCTTATGATTGGCGTTGTAGAGGTTATAAAGGTTGCACAACAGATTATTGAAGCAAACCGTGCCACAAGCCCGAACGCAGCGTTCGGTGTGTACCTTGTAGTATTCATTATGTACTTTATAGTTTGCTTCTCAATAAGTATGGTTGCAAAACATCTTGAAAAGAAATGGAGTTGAGGAAATGTCGCAGGAACTGTTAAAAATAGAAAATCTTACAAAGCGTTACGATGATAACACCGTACTTCAAAGCATTAATATGACAGTCCGTCAGGGTGAAGTTGTGGTAATTATCGGCCCGAGCGGCTGTGGCAAGAGTACCTTTTTACGATGTATAAACGGTCTTGAACCTATACAGGAGGGCACAATTTCTTTTGAGGGCGAGTTAATCGACCGCAAAAGCAAAAATATAGCGGAAATTCGCCAGAAAATCGGTATGGTGTTTCAGAATTACGAGCTTTTTCCACACCTTACCGTTATGGATAATATCTTACTTGCTCCCACAAAAGTGCAGAAGAGAAATAAAGAGGAAGTAAAAAAAGAGGCGGAAGAGCTGCTCGAAAAAGTCGGATTAAGCGAAAAGAGCAACAGCTATCCACGACAGCTTTCGGGCGGTCAGAAACAGAGAGTTGCAATTGTAAGAGCCTTGTGTATGCACCCGGACATTTTGCTTTTTGATGAGGTTACAGCCGCACTTGACCCCGAAATGGTAAGAGAAGTGCTTGATGTAATGCTCGGACTTGCAAAGCAGGGAAGAACAATGCTTATTGTAACTCACGAAATGCAGTTTGCCCGTGCGGTTGCCGACAGAATAGTATTTTTTGACGGCGGTCACATTGTGGAGGAGGGTAAACCCGAAGAGTTCTTCACAAATCCAAAGACCGAGAGAGCTAAAAAATTCCTTGATATTTTTGAGTTTGACTCAATAAAATAAATTTTCTTTAAGAAAGAGGAGAGATTATTATGAAAAGAATTACAAAAATCGTTTCTGCAATCCTTGCAGTGTTAGTTGTTACAGCGGTGTTTGCAGGCTGCTCAAGTTCAAACGACAATTCAACCGCTAACGGCTTTAGAACACTTGATGAAATCAAATCATCGGGTACAATCAATATAGGCGTATTTTCCGACAAAAACCCATTCGGTTATGTTGACGAAAACGGCGAGTATCAGGGCTACGATGTATACTTTGCAAACCGACTTGGCGAGGACCTCGGCGTAAAAGTAAACTTTGTTTCAACTGAGGCTGCAAACAGAATCGAATACCTCCAGACAGGTAAGGTAGACCTCATTCTTGCAAACTTTACAGTTACAGACGAGAGAAAAGAAGAGGTTGACTTTGCACTTCCTTATATGAGCGTTTCACTCGGTGTTGTATCTCCGAAGAGCAAAACAATAACAAGCCTTGACAATTGGAACGAAAGCGACAGTATGATTGTAATTTCAGGTACAACTGCCGAAACTTACCTCACAAAGAACTATCCGAACATCAAACTTCAGAAGTATGACGCATATGCACAGGCAAAGACAGCTCTTGAAAACGGCAGCGGCGTAGCTTGGGCAAATGACAATACAGAGGTTATCGCATACGCAAACCAGAACAGTGACTTTGTTGTAGGTATTCCTGAGCTTGGTTCGGCAGATACAATTGCTCCTGCCGTAACAAAGGGCAACGATACACTCCTTAACTGGATTAACGATGAAATTAAAGCGCTCGGTAAAGAAAACTTCTTCCACAAAGATTACGAGGCAACACTCCTTGACACATACGGCAAGGATTACGAGAATCAGCTTGTAATCGAGGGCGGCGAGCTTGCTTCTTCAACAAACGATACAGCTAAATAATTTAACTTAATATTCAACAAAACAACGGCAATCGGAATTTAATCCGGCTGCCGTTGTTTGCTTATAGCTTGGTGTTTATTTTTTTTATTGTAATTTTTGTTTTGGTATATGATATAAGCCATATAAAGAAATATATTGTAATAAAAACACTGTAATAAATCAAAATCGAAATTACATTGTGCGGCATCCAATACAGAAAGTAGGCAACAGGAATTGTAGCTGTTGAATAAATCAGTAAATGAGTAATTGTTTGCTTTATTAAACTCCACCTGTCTATTGTCCATATGACCGATGTACCGCTTAAAATTGCGCCGTATATCATACTTATAATTGTTTGAGCTATTACTGCATTTAATTCTGTTCCAAACAATTCAATTGCCTGCGGAACAACAGGGTAAAATTCTCCGTTTCCGATTATAACGGATGTGATTATTGTTATAAAATAACATATAAAAAATCCGACTGCCGCTCCGATTAATCCACGAATTAATAACTGTTTTTTAATACTCATTTTATACACCCAATCTTTCTTTAATTTTTGATACATATCTTCTTGAAACATATGTGCTTTTTCCGTTTTTAAACAGAACATAAACAGTACCTGAAATTTTAAGATTAAATCTGCTGACTTTTTCTAAATTTATAATTTCTGATTTTGAAATCCTTACAAATTTATTGTAGTCAAGACTGTTTTCAAGTTCGTATAAACGCTGTGTAACCGTAAATTCTCCTCGATCGGTTACCGCAAAAACTTTACCGTTACTTGCATAAATGTTAATAATGTCATTTTGGTTTATAATCGAAACATTATCTCCGCTTTTACCTGTAACAGTATTTTGTGTAGTACAGGAAAGCTTAGTTATGTATGATTTTATCTCTTCGGTTATTTGGTCGGTGTAAATGACGCATAACGGAGTTTTGTAATTGTTATCTATCTTTAATTCAACTTTCAAATTTTTACCTCCTCAATGTATTATGCTATTAGTTTACAATAATAAAAAATAAAATCAACCGTTTTTTTATATGCGGTTGATTTTATCGTTTAAGCGGTAATATTCAGTTGTTGAAATTCAGTTTTTAATTTTAAATGTATGTCTGAAAATAAATCTTGCTGTCGGCAGGCTTTACAACTTTAAACGCAAACTCTTTCGCAAAACGGCTTGAAACAAAATATGCAAGCACGGTGTTGTACAGCGTCATACCGTATACCGTAATAAATGCGGTAATTGCGGTGAAAAATAATGATTGCGGTTTTGTCTTTGGCATAAAAATCCTCCTGAAACGCAAAAAAGACAATAAATAAGCCTTCCTGGCTGACATTGGAAAAGCGGCATTTATTGTCTTAGATTTGTATATTTAATTTACCGTATTATTTTAAAATAGTTAAATAAAAATTTTGATTTAGCGAAATACTTTTAGCTTGACCTGTGCACTAAACCGCAATTTTCCTTAGTTTTTGATAAAATTGATTTATCAAATCACAAAACAACAACCGCAGCCGAAACTGCGGTTATTGTTTTATATTTTATTGATTTAGAAAAGGAGTAAATATAAACAGATTATGAGTGGATTACAACATTACCGCCAAAGTCTGTGCTCTGAATTACATCAGCAGAGTCAATTCCGCTTATTGTAGCTGTGTGTCCGTTATAACCTGCCGCATAAACAGGGAGTTTGTTTGCGATAATAAAGCTTGAGTTGATTGATGTTAAAGTTGCGTCATACGGATAAGATATAGCACCCTCTGCGCCACGGTTGCCTACTACTACTGCCGCTACAGGCACTTCGTTGCCGCTACCCCATTTATTGTTATCGTAGTAATCCCAACTGTTCTGCTGTATCACATCGGTTGTGACATTTGATTTAACTGTTGAGTTTTTTACTGTTCGAGACGAGAGTGCTCTATAATCGTATGCGGCTGTTATTGGATTGCGGAAAAATCGGTATGGCAAAAAAAGCTTGCTTGGAAATTTTTGATTTGAACAATGATGATAATTTAGGTGCAAGATTTATTTTAATGCATATTTACGCATATTTTGAAGATGAAAAATATGCGGTTAAGTTGTTTGAAAGGTATGACTGCCAAAAATCGACGCAATTTTTATTGCCTTTGTCAACTTTATATTATAAGCTTGGAAAAACTCGCAAAGCCGCAGCTTATATTAAAGAACTTGTCAATATAAATAAAGATACACACAATTTCTTTAATCGTTTGGTGATAGGCGAAGGTTTGTCAGATATTGAGTTTGGTATGTATGGTTATCGTGCAAATTCTATTGAAGAACTTGCAATTGATGTTACAGATAATAAGTTTCTTTTTGTAAATTGCGGTGTTTATTTTAAATGGGTATTAAAAACAATTAAGAGTATTGATTAATAAAAGCCTCGCCAAAATCATTTAACTTGGCGAGGTTCTTTTGTACCAAAGCGTGTAAAGCTGTTGCTGTCAAGTTTTGAATTTAATAACCATATATAGTTGTCTGCAAGAATTTTAATATATTTTATTGCAGTACATTAAGCAAAGACCAAATTTTCTTTATGAAGTGTAATAATGTTATTATATTTGTTTAAATATGTGTTTTTATGTCTAACAACATTAAAATGATTTATTTTTCAAAAATTCCTTGACAAATTACGCAAAGTTTGATATAATACATCTTGTCTTGAAAATTAAACAGATATAGGGGTATAGCTCAGTTGGTAGAGCAGCGGTCTCCAAAACCGCGTGCCGAGGGTTCAAGTCCTTCTGCCCCTGCCAAGCAAAAACGGCTTAAACACTGCGTTTAAGCCGTTTTTTTGATATATTTTTATTACGGAGCACGGTCTGAATTTCCGCTGTTGATGCTCATTTCAGGCATCAAAATGTTCAACCGGTGCTAATAGTTCCAACGTTTCCGTCTGCTACATCATCAAAATAGCATCAATTTTAGTGATGATTATTCTAAAAACTCCAAAATATATTTACTGTACTTTTCAGGCTCTTCAATTCTCGGAAAATGTCCGCTGTTTTCAAAAATAACCTGTTTTATATCATTTACATTGTTAAGCATATAACTAATTTGGTTCTTTCCGCAAGCTGGATCATATTTGCCGTTTATCAGCAGAACAGGTTTTTCAGCTTTTTTAAGTATTGGCAAAAAATTCTCAAGCATTTTTCCGTCATCAATAAGTTTCATTAAATGACGTTCTCCCTTTGCCCACATATCTTCGGTAATATTATCTGTCTGTAAACTCTTTGAGTATTCCTCGAAAGTTATGTTGTGAAGATAATTTCTGAGTTGATTATCCTTTACATAATCAAGTAAGGTAAGAATATCAAAAATTACCTGCTTATCTTTATATTCGGCTTTCTTGATTTTTTCGCATAATTCTATTGCTTCACTATTGTGAGATTTGTTCATATAATCTGTCAGGTAATATGCAACAGATTTTGATGAATCAATAAAATTCAGACTCGGACAATCCAGTATGATTTTATTTACACAATCAGGATATGTATATGCATAAAGAGTTGCAAGAGAACCACCGTAGGAATGACCTAAAACGCTCCATTTCTTTACAAGCAGTTTTTTTCGCATTTCTTCTATCATTTCAACCTGAACAGACATACTGTATTCTTCATTTCCGTCTATTGCATCTGAACGAAGAACACCGAGCTGGTCAAATATTATAACTTTTATTTTTTTGCTCAACATTTTAGCCTGGTTAACAAAATCCAGGCAACTCGCACCCGGTCCGCCATGGAGATATAATAATGCATTTTTGTTACCTTCTCCATAAATCTCATAATAAATATTTTTATCAAATATATTTATATAGGGCATAGCAAAGCTCCTTTGAATTTAGTATCTTTATTTTAAATTACGAAAAGTATTTTGTCAATAAACTTTACTATTCAGCAACCAATAGTTGCTAGATAGTGAAAGTTATAATATTAGATTAACTAAAATTCAAACCCATCTGTCACACCATTCAGTTTTGTCAAATCTCTTTTCACATAATACAGCTCTGTAATTTCAGAAGTTGTATGTCCGAGCAAGTCGGCTACCTGTCTTGGAGTTAAGGATTTTATTGAACCGTCAGGTTGCTTTATGCCGTTTACAAGGTTTGTTGCGAAAGTATGGCGGAGCGAGTGCAAGCCTTTAGTTTCTATTCCTGCGACTTTGAGGATTCTGTAATAGCGTTTGCGGAAGTTGACAGGTCTGGTGAAGTTGCCGTTTTCATCGGGTATGAGCGGCGAGTCTTCTCCAAAGTAGAATTCTTTTCTCAGGTCAAGTATCATTTCTATTGCAGTATCGTTCAGCGGAACAGCTCTCTTGCTTGTGGCACTTTTCAGCTTGCCGACCTTAACCTCTCGTCCTTTTTCTGCTGTTACTCCGTCACGCTTTGATATTTCCTTTACTCCTCTGTTAAGGTGCATTACACGATTTTCAATGTCAATGTCGCTGTTGAGAAGTCCGAGCACCTCGCCTGTTCTCAAACCGGTATTCAACATAAGGATATATGCGGCGGCTTGCTGATATTTTCTCTTGCCGTTTGAGAATGTACTAAACGCTTCATCTTTAAATATTTTAATCTCTTCCGGCGTGAATATCGTTATGGTTTCGCTCGTCGGAAGATTTTCTTTGTCCTGCGCCGCCAAAAAGTTGCTCTTCTTAATCATCGGAGCGCTTATCATAGGATTTCTGTCAATATACTCTTGTTGAGTAAGATAACGGAAATACTCATTCAGCACATTATGAACCTTCTTAACCGTAGTGTAGGCATAGCCCTCGTTCATTTTGTCATTGAGCAATTTTTTAATGTCCGCCGACTTGATATCTCCGACTACCTTATCTCCGATATACGGATAGATTTGATTTTTCGCAGTACATTCATACCGGTCATATGTAGTGCGTTCCACAGACGGAAACTTAAACACCTCAAGCCAGTTCTGCATACTGTCTTTCAGCCTTTTCTTTGTTTCCTGCGACTCAATTATTGAGTCATTGAACGCCGCAATATATTCCGTCATCTTCTTGTTGACCTCAGCCTTTGTTGTACCCGAAAAGCTCTTTCTTTTTCGCTCTCCGCTTTCATCCATATACCAAACAACACCGCCCCAACGATTATCCGTCCTTTTGAAAGCATTGCCGTTAGTAAGTAATTTCCTTGTTGACATAATATCAAGCCTCCTTTTCAAGTACAATAACATACCATAAATGAGTCTGAATATCCAGACCAAATTTAAAACTCTCAAAAATCGCCCGTGTCGGTTTTATTCATCTTTTTCGATTACTTTGCTACTGAATGCAACAAAATCGCAACACGGGCAACACATGGCTCAACAGAGGGATTACATTGACATTGTAAATTCCTGCTCTTCATCATTTTCAATTTCATTCCGATTAACTGTTCTGTCGGTTTTAAGTCCGTGGGCAAGCTTTTTCTCTTCAAGCTTGGATTTCAGTTTGCTATCAATCTGACCGAATAATTTAGCTCTTTTATTCTTGCAACTGCTTGCAATCAATTTTGCGAGCGTAAGGACTACTCCTGAAACAGATTGCTCAACACTTGATTTATCAATTTCCATTGTCGGAGTTGCTTTGGATAATAAACTAATCGACTTCAAAATATAGTTCTTGATACTTCTGAATTCCTTGTTATCTTCAAGCTGTATATCGGGTTTTTCTTTATCGTAGTACAAGTACAGTTTTTCTCTGTTGATTTCATTCCACTTTGAATAGAGCTTTGACAAATTTTTATCCTTTGCAAGTTCCGCCATAATATTGTTGACGGTTTCTTTGATTGATTTAGGAAGATAGCCATACATCAATCTGCCGTTGTAATTTCTGAGCTGTTCATCAAGTTTTCTGAACAGTTCAACCATTTTATCGGAAACATAAACATCTGAATCAATATTTGAAATTAAATCATCAATTACATTCTTTGCCTCATTTTTAAGTTCGTCACGGATTTCTGTCTGCATTTCAAACAGTTTGTACTGCTCGTTTCTGAAAATATCATTACCGAAGGCACTTCGCATACTTTCTATGCCTTTGTTGGTTAGATAACCTTGTCTTGATTTAGAATATACAAGCAGATGTATGTGAGGATGATGTGTTGTGTTATGAAATGCTCCGTACCACTGCAAGTCGCTTGGCTCTATTTTATGAGCTTTGGCAATCTCAAGAGCATTTCTTCTGATTAAACTTTTCCACGCATTTGCATTGTTGTAGCCAAGTCTTTCAGCATCTTCTCTTTTAAGACTTATCACATGAGTCCACACAATTCCATTGTGATTTGAAACTTCTTCAGCTACCTCATCAAGATTTATCTTGTCATCAGTTTGAGAAAACAATCCATGTTTACCTAACTTCTCAACACCGGGTCTTTCTGCATAATATGAAACTAACTTTTTAACACCGCCTATCCTGTCTGCGTTGCGTTCAAGAAATTCGTTGAGGAATTCTGTTGCGTTAGACTTTGTCTTATTTTCAAGATAAGACTTTATCTCGGGATAATCCCAAGCTTCCGGAACAGTTTTGAGTGCAGTGCAGATTAAATCATTTTGCTTTTTAGTTGCAGGGGAGTTATCAATACCGTTTGGCAGTTTTTCAACACCCTCACGAGTGCCCATATATTTTATCAGCTTACCTGCATTTGATGATGCAGGATTTTTTATATATCGGCTTGTAAAAATAATCTTCGGCATAGATTAACCTCGTTGGAATTTGTACGCATCTTCAAAAGTTATAATGCCGTTGTTTCTTGCAACTTCTTCTGTGCAGAGATTATTGAGTGCCGACAATGAAACTTTATCAATCTGATTTGTTGCTGCTATAACATTACTTAGCTTTGCTTGTTCAACAGCTATCTTGAACAGCATTTCAGAAACATTCTTTTCCACGCTTTCAATTTCACTTTTAATGGTTTGTGCGAGTATTGGCGAGAGATAATCAATACATTTTTTCTGATGAAGATAACCGATGTAAAACTGAACAGCCTGACAGACAAAATCACTTTTTGAAGTTGCATTTGCTGTATCAAGCATTTCTGTTATTTCTTCAACCATTGAAGGCTTCATCCAATAGGCATATTTCTTTTTATTTTCGCTCATTTTTGATAGACCCCTCAAATTCTGATTTTTGACATACTGCAAAACCGCATAACAGTCGGCTCTGCCGTCTGATGTGACGCCGTGTGGAGACGCCCCACTTTAACCTGCTTTTCATAATTTCCCCGAAAAATCGGCTCAATTATGCGTTCCTCCACAACTGCTCATTATGGAAGCAATCAATAGCTTCTGCAATAGGACGAATAGTATAGAGCAGAGTACCGTTGCGCTTTCGTCCGTCTTTTGCAATTACCTCTGTTCTCTCGGTCGAGATTAAATGTTTATCTTCAAGGCTTTGAACATATTTCCTGACTGTATTCTGACTCATCTTCAAAGCTTGTCCGATTGTACGGTAGCTGGGATAGCGCTGATATGTTTTTCTGTTTTCGCACCTCAAAAGATAACTGTACACGGCAATTTCTCCGGAGGATAAGCCGATACAGAATATTTCATTCGGCAGCGTGAAGTAACGCTTTGCATTATTTATAGAATTATATTTCAAATGCTTCCTCCTATATTCTGCTCCACCCATTTCCGAAATTTATCTTTCGGCACTATAAGCCTTGAACCAATTTTCAAAACAGGAAAGCCTTTTGACCTGACCAGATCATACGCACTCGTCTTTGATATTCCAAGCACTTTTGCAATTTCCTGCACTGATAACATCAACGGCGGTTCGTCATAGCTTTTATAGAAATTTTCTTTCATCTTCATCACCTCTGCTTTTAAAATAACAGAAAATTGACAGTCAGACAATAGAATTGTATAATCTTAGTTAGAGTGATGTTAATTATCTAATTTTAAAAGAATTTAGATTTTCTAAAATGAGGAGCAGATTATGAAGAAAGATTACTCGGAATATAAACATACAGATTATGAAAAATATAATATTGCAAGGCAAAGTAACAGCTATGTGTACTATGATTTCTTCATTAACTTTGCATCATTCGATCCAGACTCGAAGTTGTTTTCAATCAAAGTTGATAGGGTTAATGAATACCTTTCAATGAAAGAGGCTATTGATGAATTTGAAGAACTTGAACGGTCACTCAGAGAGGTTCGTCCTGATATTTTGTCTGATGAAGATATTGCTGATTATGAACAGAGTAGGGTTGAAGGCTTAGAGAAAAACAGAGCCTTGCGAGAACATTTCTCTGCAAAATATAATATTGACTGGGATGATAGTGACAAGTATTTTCAAGATCTTATGGATGAATATGAAATAGAAAAAGAAGAGCCTCTTCATAATGTGCTTAGCGGTGCTGTCATTAACCTGCAAATAGGTGAGGGAATTCTTGATTTTATCTATGCAGACTTTAAAACACCATTTAAAGAAAGCTACGGATTTGTTTCTGCTTTTGATAACTTAATTAAAAACAGCGAAGAGAAAAATCGCTTTGAAATCAATGAAAAACCTGAAAAAATATACAACTGCAATCAGGAAAATGTTGAAATGTATTTCAAATATACAGACAGCAAACTTTTCATTGAGAATATAGCCAATGCGTCTTTATACTCAGTGATTTGTCCTCCTGCGTTTTTGAAAGAAAACTTACCAGTTGAAGGTCTGACGTGGTATTACAACTATCTGCTTACATTACAGAATGAGTATAAGGAACTAATTGAATTCTGTTTTGACGAGGACTTTTATCCGGAGGTAATGGAGAAAATCAAGCCGGCTGAAAGGTATTATCTTTACAAAATAATACATAATCAACCTCTGACAATTCAAAGAGAGGAGTATTTTAGTTACAGCAGAAGCAATCCAAATGGAAAAATCCTGCCGATTCATTTATCTCAAGAAGATTTTCTCAGCAGATTTATGAATGAATATGAGCCAACTGAAAAGCATAAGGAATTTCAGAAGAAATATAGTTTAAGTGATGCCGAGATGGAAGTGTTCTGCCGTTTTCCTATTTCCCCTAATACGAGTTATAAATTCAGGAACATCAGAAAAGCACTTGACCTTGAATTTACAAAAATGCTTGAACAGGATATCCGTTTCAGAAAATGCAAACGCTGTGGTAAGTATTTCATTATGAAAGGCAACTACAACACAAACTACTGTGACAGAATAGCTGATGGTGAAACACGGAACTGTCAGGATATTATAGCACTTGAAAACTACAAAAAGAAAACGGCGGACAACGCCGCCATTAAGATTTATAACAAATATTACAAGAGATATTCCGCCAGAGTTAAGGCTCATACCATTCTTGAGAATGATTTTAAAAAGTGGAAATATCAGGCAATGACTAAAAGAAATGAGTGTATGGATGGTAAAATAACAGAGGAAGATTTTATCAATTGGATGGAGAGTTGCTTTAAAAATAGGAATAGGAAGCATTAAAAAACAGACCAGAAAATTTAATCAACTTGATACACAAACTTTTCAGCGGTCTCTTAGCTTATCTTTGTTTGGTACAAAATAAGTATAGCAATAACTACACACTAAGTAGTAGGAATCTATGCTCACTTCAGTTTTTCAATTCAGCAGAATAAGAATTTGAATTCAACACGGTTTTCTTATCTTTGATTACACCGTATCAATTTTTGACACTTATTCTCGTTACAGGAAAACAGAAAAGCGTAGCTTAAACTACTCATTTCGGAAGTTAAAGCTATGCTTATTTTTGTTATAATGGGAAGGTAATGGACTGACGGTTCTTTGTTTTGGACAAGACTAATATAATTTGAATGAATTATATTATATTGGTTAATGTTAGTGATGTTATGATTAATGCTAAAACAAGATTTATTGCTAATACCGTAATATAAGATGCCGTATTTCTTATCTTTTAAATATATATTACATATCTCTCGATCATTATGTATTTCTATTTTACAATCATAGATGATGCCATTATTACCGTTAATTAAAGGAATAGCTTCATCAGTAGGATCGAAATAAATGATAAAAACATAACAATAAATAAAATTGCTACGACTCTTTTATTCTTCTTTGAAAATCTGTTAAACCCAAGTTTTAGATTTGCATCCTTTTTTCTCTTTTCATATAATTTCATAATGTAATATTCCATAACTTATACACCTTCCTTAATTGTTTTGTTTGAAATAAATGTCGTCAAATGAAATCTAATACTAAGCACTGATTGAAAATATGCCAAATAGATGTACTTTTTAATCAGTGTTTAGTATAATATCACAATCTCTGTTCAAAAATATAAAGATACAAATCCTCAAGCGTCGGATTGACAGGGGAGAGGGAATAGCTCTCGGGCGGATTGTCGGTTACGGTTCGGACGATGATTTTATCATCGCTGTGATACAGATTTGAAACTCTGTAATTTTTCTGAAAATATTTCAAGTCATCTTTGCCGATTTCGATTTCGTAAACCTTGTTTTCAATCTCTTTTATAAGATTGTTGCAGGCGTCGTGGGAAACAAGCTTTCCGCTTTTCAGCAGGATAATTTCCTTTGCTATAAATTCAATATCCGACACAACGTGGGTTGAAATCAGAACGATTTTATCCTCCGCAATTTCGCTTATGAAGTTGCGGATTCTTATTCTCTCATTCGGGTCAAGTCCTGCCGTTGGTTCATCCAGAATTAAGATTTTGGGATCATTTAAGAGTGCCTGCGCAATCAAGGCTCTCTGTTTCATTCCTCCGGAAAACGAGCCGAGCTTTTTGTGTGCGGAGGAGGTGAGATTTACCGTATCGAGAAGTGAAGTGATTTTCTGCTTTGTTCGGGTCAGTACCGAGTTGATATTCTCTCAGATTGTTAAGAGTGTCACTGTCAGCGTCTTCTTGTCCGTCAGTTGTTCCGTTATCGTCACTGTCAGCCTTTAAAGGGTCCGTGCCAAGTGTCATTACTTCATAACCGTCAGGCAGTCCGTCACCATTGGTATCAACATTATTTATATTTGTACCAAGTACAAGCTCCATATAATCCAAAAGTTCATCACTGTCTGTGTCGCTTTCGGAATTGCACCATACACCGTTTTTATACCACATTATTCCGGTTGCGTCAAGACCCGGCTGGTTTTGTGCAGGAATCTGATTTGTACCGTCATTAAACATAACCTTTGCAGACGCATACTTGGTAATATTATAAGCATACCAGCCATAAACACCACCATATATCTTGGTGGTGTTCTGGCTGATAAACTATATTATTTACTATAATCACCACAGTTGGTTTTCATGGGCTTTATTAAATGAAAAATTACCAGTCGAATAAAAACCTATTGGATTCATCATATGTGCTACTGCTGAAATTCAAATCCTCCCAATATAATCTAAAGGATTTTTCACTCCCTTTATTATTGATGGTCGTTATTTTTACATATTCATCATGCCATTCCAATCTGTAGTTGTTTTCATCCGGAACATCACCGTCATTATCCACAGTAATCATCATAGTTGACGTTTCATGATTTTCATTAAATATCATTATTTGAACGCAGATTCTTTCCGAAGTATTGTTGCCGATAAAATTAGCTACAATAGTGTGTTGTTCATCGGGAGAAACTTCTCTGAACCATTGTGGATCTTTTATTGTTGTATGTTCACTGATATAACTGCAAGATAAAGGCAACAATAAAAATAAAAATACAATAATAATCGTTTCGATTATGACGATAATTTTAAACTTCAATATTATCTCTCCTTTTGCAACTGATGCATCAAAAAGTCAGTAAAAGCCTCGGCAGATGCATTCGATTGATTTTCTGAAAAATTATAATATTCAGTTCCATCAACCTTATTTGATTCATTGAATAATGGCCACCTTAACATATCTATATCTAAAAGATAATTAGTATTTGTACAGGATAATTTCCTTTGCTATAAACTCGATATCCGACACAACGTGAGTTGAAATAAGAACAATTTTATCCTCCGCAATTTTGCTTATGAAGTTGCGAATTCTTATTCTCTCCTTCGGGTCAAGACCTGCCGTCGGCTCGTCTAAAATTAAAATCTTCGGGTCATTTAAGAGTGCCTGCGCAATCAAGACTTTCTGTTTCATTCCTCCCGAAAAAGAGCCGAGCTTTTTGTGTGCGGAGGAGGTGAGATTTACCGTATCGAGAAGTGAAGTGATTTTCTGCTTTGTTCGGGTCAGTACCGAGTTGATATTCTCTCAGATTGTTAAGAGTGTCACTGTCAGCGTCTTCTTGTCCGTCAGTTGTTCCGTTATCGTCACTGTCAGCCTTTAAAGGGTCCGTGCCAAGTGTCATTACTTCATAACCGTCAGGCAGTCCGTCACCATTGGTATCAACATTATTTATATTTGTACCAAGTACAAGCTCCATATAATCCAAAAGTTCATCACTGTCTGTGTCGCTTTCGGAATTGCACCATACGCCGTTTTTATACCACATTATTCCGGTTGCGTCAAGTCCCGGTTGATTTTGTGCTGGAATCTGATTTGTACCATCGTTAAACATAACCTTTGCAGACGCATATTTTGTATATGTTGACCTCGGACTTCTTCCTATCAAAAACATTGATTTACCTGAGAAAACTGGCAGAAAGAAGAAATCAACAATCGTCCGAAAAAATAAGCGTGTGTTTGGCAACAGCATAGAAGAACGCCCAAAAGAGATTGAAAAACGCAATGAGTTCGGGCATTGGGAAATAGATACCGTTGTTGGAACAAAGGACGAAAGCGAGCCTTCCGTTCTTACAATCGTTGAAAGACAAACAAGAATGTCCTTATGGTTTAAGATCAAAGCACATACATCAGAGGCTGTAACAGAGGCTTTGAACAAGCTCGTTCAATCGTTTGCTGATAAAGCGGCTTTGATCTTCAAAACGATTAAAGGTGATAACGGCTCTGAATTCGCTCAGATTGCCGAGCTTGAAGGAAAAGGCTTGCAGATCTATTTTACTTACCCATATTCTTCCTGGAAAAAAGGAACAAACGAGTGTCACAATAAAATGCTCCGCAGATTTATTCCAAAAGGCAAAGCGATTTCCGATTACTCAGCTGATGACATCTTGTTCTTTTCAGATATTATCAACAACTTACCAAGAAAAATCCTGAACTATCAGACACCTGAACAACTTTTTGAACAACAACTCGATTTGATTTATGCTGTTTAGTTTTCTTTATTCTATTGTGATGAATTGCCATACATTTTCCGGATAAAAAATTGCATCTTCCTATTGCAATTTCCGTATTATACAAATTTAATCATATTTTGTCAATAATTTCTAAAAATATTTTATCACTTTTTTGCTAAATTCTTTTATTCATGGGTTCAAAATGGTTTAATTTTTTCATTATGCCTGTTCAAAAGCAAGCACAAATTAAGATTCCACTTTTTGGCATAACATCTAACAGAAAGTTATTCGTATTTTTGTACACATGCATAGTACCAATGATCGGTAATTTTTTCTACCCAAATACTTTTATAATCATCATCGGGACGGTTTACAAAGTTTGGCTTCTCATTGTTGACAGAATAGATGAATGAGGCTCTGCCATTGGCTATACCAAACGATACAAAATTATCACATGCTCCAATAAAATCCAAGTCATGTTTATCCAGACGGTAATTATCATATATTGTTTTTAAGGCTTGATATTTCTCATCAGTAAGTGAAATGGTATGTTTTTCAGGATTGTAAGATGTAAGTCTCTTTTTATCCAGATTAAATAGGTATACTGAATATTCTATATTATCGTTCTCACTCAGTTGTAAGTAATCTTGATAACATAACTCAGCGATTTGAGTATATTCATCCTCATAGTTCAGCAATTTATCAGGATCATACGAAATAATCGGTCCCACACAGGTGGAAATATACCAAACTATCAACAATATGCATAAAACAAAAATACACACTATAGATATAATATGCGCTCTTTTTTTCATATAATTGTTCCTTCTATAGATATAATATGCGCTCTTTTTTTTCATATAATTGTTCCTTCGAATGTTTTATCAAACTCCATATATGAAATAAAAGGCTGATATTTCCCAGCATATTCATCATAATGCTGCAAAATGTACCATGCTCTAAAACCAGCAAGTATGCCAAAGGGGGGGCAAAGCTTATATAATTGTCTGTAATATCACTGCTATCCAGACCAAATATATCATACATTGTAAAATGCAAGGTATATTTATAGTTTACACCATCAAATTCATATGATGTAACTTCTATTCTGTTACCGTATAATCCATCAACACATATACCTAATCCAGAAAAATAATCATTATATATTGGTTCGTTAACCTTATTCCATTGTGATGAATTACCATACATTTTCCGGATAAAAAATTGCATCTTTCTATTGCAATTTCCGTCCAGTATAATCTGAATGATGATCCTATTTCTCCTTGATTATTAATGAATGTTATTGTTACACAATCTTCATACCATTCACATTTGAAGTTTTCCTTATCTGAAAATATATCAGCAATATTGGACTTTAGGTAACTTCATAAAGAGTCTTGATAACAATTTCTGGAAAATCTGAATTCACAATTCGCACATTATAATTGTGGGGTATTGTCTTAATTTTTCAGCTGATTGCAGTCGGAATTTCCATTTCTATATTACCATTAATAGCATTAACATAAATAAGTTTACTGTCAATAGGATCTTGAGCTTTAGTTTCATATTTCCAGCATAAAACAGGAGTTATATCGTTCATAGCACAAATTACCAATTGTGCAGATTTTATATGTGTGTTGGATTCCAAATCTATTGATTTTTTGCTGTCTTCATACGATATCTTCGGATTTGTTTCAACATCGCTTACCTCGATAAATGTTCCTTTTACTGAAACTGCTTGCCCATTTTTTGAAGTAACTATGCGAAAATATCCTCCGTCTACAGGTATTCCATTATGAAGTTGATGCAATAATATACTAATTTCATCTCCTTCATTAATATCTTCACAATAAAAACTGTATTCGGTTATACCAAACAAATTTCTTAAGCTTAGCAATGCGGTTGCTGCGTCTTCTTGATTGAGGATTTTCTGTGATGTAAATCTTCCTTTAATTTCCTTTGGTATTTCCGTTTTCGATTGGTAAGTTGTAATATAACCACCAATATCATTAACATCATCTATTGTCAGATTTTCAATATCTTCAACTGATCCTACTGAAATTTCAGTTGGTGAATCAATTAATTCAGGTACCTGAGTATCATTATAATATTTTGCAAATAAAATAAATATTATTATTGTAGCAACTAAAACAATTACAAGCAGAAGTAACATTGCTTTTTTGCTTTTAGAATTTTTGATAATCATAATAAGCTCCAAACTATAGTTTACTCATATTCAGCGGAATTTCCATAAGAGTTAATAGTTTCAATATTAAAATTTCCGTCTGGATTTGACTAAATATTCCGCAATTTTCTTTGCGGTTATTTCTAACAAAAAATTCACATCCATCATTAATTTATTTAACTATACAATACAAAAAGTTTTGTGTCTACTTATTTGGCATAACGTGTTATATTTAGGCAAAAGATGTAATATTAATATCCCACAGAAAAGCAAAATTTTTCCGCTTTCCTGTGGGATATTAGTATAAAAGAGTAAGTATGGAATTAGAGCTCTATATAAATATTGAAGAAATAAATAGAGCCTGAAAATATAAAAAGCAGAGCATACTTGAAAAAGTCCGTTAAATTGGAATTGGCGGTAAAACAGAAACGGAAGTCAAATATGCTCTGGAAATTTTAGTCAAACCGACTATTTGTAAATAACTTATTTGTTTTTCAATATAATGCTACAGATAAAGTAACCGTTTTCTTCATAATAATCGAATGCTCCATTATATTTTTTAGCAATATCATTTATTATCTTTGTACCGAAGCCGTGGATAATTTTGTCTTTCTTCGTTGTATTTAGTTCAGGATTCCCTTCTAACACGGAATGTCCAATCGTGTTTTTCATACTAAAATAATAAACTGATTCATCTTTTTTGATTGAGAAATCTATATGTTTGTTGCTGTTCATTTTTTTACAAGCTTCAATGGCATTATCAAATAAATTGCTGATAAGACTGCATAAATCTATATCGCTTATGCCATCAAAATCCAATACAGTGATTATTGAAACCTCTATTTCAAGTTCCTGTGCGATTGCCGATTTATAGTTAATAACGGCATTTACAACATCATTATTTGTATTAATAACGTTTGCAAACAAAGTAAAGTTATGTATATTATCATTTATATATTTTGTTGCCTTGTCAATATTTCCGCTCTTAATCAGCGAACCGATAACAATATAATTATTTTTTATATCATGCCGCATTTTTCTGATGATTTCATATTGAGCTTTTGCATTTTCAATATAATTTGATTGATATACTTGCTGCATACGAAGCATTTCATTTTCTTTTATAACAGAGTTCTTTTTACTTAAATCAATAACAAGGTATACTGTAACAATATTAATAAGTACGATCCCTGCTATACAAATCACTATTACAAGCCTGGTGTTACTCGGAACATTTTGTGTAGATGTTAAAGTGAGAAATCCTGCTATTACTACGCTTATAAAAAGAACCGACAATATGAGTATCCACTCTCTGCTGCTTAAATCATTCTTGTTTTCTTTTTTGAAAATTCCTAATGTAAGCTTATATACATATAAAATGATTAACTGACATACGACAATGCTAATAAAACGTTCCAAGCTTTGACGTAAAAAAATATTATTAACCGACTTATTAAATAAAAGTGCAAAAAAATTAGCAACTAAAGATGTAATAATACTAATAAATATTACGGAAAAAGACGAAACGAAGAATTTTTTTAGTATTTTTCCATCCAGACAAATAAGTGAGTATATAAATACTATTCCTATATATACGCACAGATATACTCCTTCAAAATTAATGAAATAGTTAATTATGCTTATTGTGATTGTCAATATAAAAGCGCACACAATCCCGCCGCTTTTGAAGAAGGAGCGTTTTTTTCTGTCACCAAGGTTTGAATATACATAATCAGAGATAATAATTCCTTGATAAAAATTTACTACGACTTCAAGTAACTGCCACAGAGTATCGATCATATTGTATTCCTCAAATACAAAGTATATTTTTCATTAACTATTTTCTTATAATTCCTGCTCATTGGTAATTTCAGGTTTATGTGTTTTAATATAATTTCATCTTTGCGGTTGTCTATAAAATCAATATATACCGGATTGATAATATAACTTTTATGTATTCGTATAAAGTCATATATTTCAAATCTATTTTCACATTCTTTAATAGTACATCTATCTTTAAAAGACTTATTTTCATTTAATACATAATAATTAATATAGTGTTTATTACTTTCCAAATATATAATATTTCTAATAGGGATAGGGCATTTTTTAGAAAATTCATCCTCTAAAATCATAATTTCATTTTGTTTCATATGACGCATTAATTTTCTTACAACATTCGCAAAACTTTTATCTAAAGTTTCCGGTTGATCTTTTCTGATAAAATCAAAGGGTTGAAAATCAAAGCTGTCGTAGACCAATTCAGAATGCGATGTGATAAATATTATACGACATCCCGAATATCCCATTCGTATGTTTTTGGCGACATCAAATCCATTTATTTCCGGCATATCGATATCTAAAAAAATCACATCAAAATTACTCTCCTTATGAGATTTTAATAACAAATTACCCGAACTGAAGCTGAATATTTCAAAATATGATGTGTATTGTTTAAATATATTCTGAAGTATAAAGTGCATATTCTTTAATAAATCTTCGTTGTCATCACAAATAGCTATTTTCATTTTTCCCTCTTCATATAATGCAAGCCTAAATATGTATATTATATTTTATATTATATCACTAATGTGCAGAAAAATAAACAAAAATTTATTTTTGTCGCTGTTTTCACATGGAACTTTTTAATATGTTGCATTTTGTGACATAAAATTACACCTTGTGCCCCAAATATTGATTTTTTATTTCAAAAATGATATAGATTGTATATAAAATATTTGGGATTTTAGTATCTTGAAAAATACTGCTCGAATCTATATAATATATTGAGCCTATTGAAGAGTCTGTTAATGTAAATATCAATACAAAAGAATTATACCGGAGATTACAAGCCAACACCGCATGAGTATATTGAGGATAAAAAACCGAAGAAATTTAACTATGTACTCTTTGTTTACTGCATAGCAAATTTTGAGCAATAACTTGCTTTTCACGGAATCCCCATTATGTTATACGTCATGTATCCATAATCAATTATTCAAGTGGTAATTTTCCAATAGCATCAATAAAGCATCAAAATGATTTTAGTGTTCTGGCAAGAGTGCAAAAACGACTTAAAAATGGCATTGCAATCAACTTTTTGGAGACTTCAACAGTCCCTCCAAAACCGCGTGCCGAGGGTTCAAGTCCTTCTGCCCCTGCCACAAACAAGTCCTTGAAAATGGCTTAAACAAGCCGTTTTTGAGGATTTTTTCTTTTGTCGTTTTTCTTCTGATTTTTTCAATTTCACATCAGTTCCACCACTTTGGCGTTTACAGTGGCTTCAAATGTTGTAGAAAAAGTGTAGAAATCAATCCGCTTGCAGGCTGTTTGCAATTGCTAATTTTGAGGTTTTGTCAATGTGAGCATAAAATTTTAATGTGGTTGTTGAACTGCTGTGTCCCAGCCATTCGGCAACCTGAACAGTAGTAAATCCATCATTCAACAGATTACTTGCAACGCTATGTCGTAAATCGTGAAATCTGATTTGCGGAAAATCGTTTTGCTTCTCAATCAACGTATGAAATTTTTCGTCAGATAATTAGGCGTTATCTCCTTACCGTTATCGAAGGTACAAACATAGTCATTTGAGATATATGCGTCTTTTAGAAATTCTTTGTTTCTCACCTGACGCTCCCTCTGTTCAAGAAGTATCTTTTTTACCTGCGGTATCATTGGCAAGGTTCGGTTACTGCTTTCTGTCTTTGTGGATGATGTATAATTACTGTCTCCGCTAATTCCCTTTGTGCTTTGCTGTAAGGTTTCCCTAATCCATATGGTTTCGTTTTCAAAATCAATGTTATGCCACTTTAAGCCTAACACTTCACTTCGTCTGAATCCGTAAACCGTACAAAGATATGTCGGCAGGTAAATACTTGTTCCTTCAAGATAAGCTAATAGCTGTTTTATCTGCACTCGGTTAAGAAATTCCGCCTTGAATTTTTCTGTCTGCTTTGGCGTTTTGGCGGCTGTTGCAGGATTTATCGATATTAAACCCTTTTCTACAGCGTCGGCAAGAGCCTTTGATATGTTTTGATGATGATGCTTTATCGTTGTGACGGATATTGTTCCTACCTTCGACTTGTAATAATCGGAAAGCTGATGCGGCTTTAGCTCTTGAAGCTCAGTACCCAGCTTTTCAAAGTAGGGGATAATGTGATTTTCCATATTCCCCTTATAGCTGCGATAAGTATTAGGACGAACTTCTGATTTTATTGCTACAAGCCATTTCTTGAAATAGTCGGCAACCTTGATGTTGGAGTAAAAGTTTAAATTCTTGTTGTCATACTCAACACATAATTGCTTTAATATCTGTTCTGCTTTTCGCTTATTATTCTTAACAGGCAAGCCTGTTGCGTGGGATTTCTGAATTCTCTTTCCTGTACTATCATAAAGATTGAGTACAGCATAATACCTTCCTTTTTTCTCTCTTAAATATCCTGTGGTCGGCATAATAGCTATCTCCTTTCCAAATTGAAAGCCGACCAATATTCATTAGACTTATTCTAACTTAATCAGTCGGCTTTGACAATTATGCGTTTTTAATATAATCCTGAATTAATAAAGTCCGTAACGCTTTGCTTCGGGATTATGTATTTTCTTCCTACCTTGACTGTTCTTATCACACCGTTTTGCAATAATGAATAAACTGCTGATCTGCCAATGTGAAGCATTTTCATAATATCATCAACGGATACTATGTCTCCGTATTCAGCGAACATTACAGTTTCTTGGTTGGTATTTTTTTCTTTATCCATTTGTTTCTCCTTTCGTTAAGTGCATTTTATTTTAATTGAAAGCCGACCAATATTCAGCAAACTTATTTTAACTGAGTCCGCCGACTTTGACAATTATTCGATTTTGATTAATTTTTGCTCACCATAGCTCCTCCTCTTTTTTTAAGTACTTCTTTCTTGTCAAAGAAAACATAATCATATCCGAGGTCATTACATTTGTCACACTTATCCTTTTTAGCCTGGAGCGGATCAAAACGCTTAATAATAAAATCCGGCAAAAGTTTGTATTCTTGTAAGTGCTTTTGGCATAAACAACGTATATCGCCTGTGTTTATACTGTTATTCTGCCGAATTCCGAATGTTCGCATCAAAGCAGCATTTATATTTCGGATTAGTGCCTTCTCCGTGACTTTTCCGAGGCAATCCTTCAAATCACTTTGATTTACCGTAGTTATCTGTTCCATAAGTATCATAGAAGGAATTTCAAGCCTATATCTTTTTCCTATATAAACATGAGAAAAGAAATAAGGCTTTTTAATGATTCCCGTCAGAGGAGCTACTATGGTTGTTGTTGAACGGTCATTAATTTCATCCGCCTGTAAAACAATCACCGGTCTAAATCCGTTCTGAACAGAACCACGGGTTTCACCAAAGTCAAAAAAGAATATTTCGCCTCGCTTGACTTTATGTCCTTTCGTCATATCATTACCTCTTTTCATAAATTTAAGGGAATACTACTCCCTTCACTTATTTGGACAAAGGGTACCCGTTTGTCAGGGCGTTTTGAAAAAATTTTTTAATTTTTTTATTGCTTCCTCAAGAGATTCATTTATTGTTTGATATTTAACATTCTCTTCTTCGGCAATATCTTGCAATGTTTTATCTTTTACATAATACTTAACAACTCTTGATTTTTGCTTTTCTGTTAAAGTATCAAAAGCTTTGTAAAGGGTAGAAAGTAACTCACATTCCTTCTCTTCGTTAATTCTTTCCAATACAAAATCATTAACTAAAAGCTCCTTATGAAATACAGCGGTAGTTTCATCAAAGTTAAAAATGTCTTGCGTGCGCTTGGCTCTTTTGCAAAACTTATCTTCGTTATTGATATACTTTTGACGGACTTCTATAAAACTCAAATCCACCCTTACGAACGGTGCATAGAGTTTCGCTTGCTTTGGATATTTATTCCAGATTTCCTTTTCTGTAAGGCAGCTTGCTATGATGTACCTCTCTGTTCCGCTATAGCCTTCATATTCATATCTGATATTTATAACTTTACAATCCTTATTAAACTGCTCCTCGAGAGCTGAAATAAAATTATTTGACATTTACTGTAATCTCCTTTGAATTTTGAATTTGGGTTAAATCAAAATCCAAAGGTTACGGATATTTTGCAATTACAGCTTGCCAGTATAGCAAAAACATTTAGTGCCCTTTCCGCAGAGAACAGTCAGGGCAAGCATAAAAATAGGGTTGGTACCAATCGGTACCAGCCCTTGCAATTTTGAGTATACAAAGGTAAGGGTACCGATTTCTGCTTTTGACCTTTCGGTCTTTTTAGCAAATATCTGTATCCTCGCCCTGATGTACACTCAGGCTTGAATATTTTTTATTTCACATTTTGATGACAAAACAAAAAGCCGACACGAACATTTTCAAAATCTCAAAATCAGAAATTCTGAAAATACTCGTGTCGGCTTAATTCATCTTGATTAAGCTCAATCGTTGAGCTATATTTTTTTGTAATGCGAAAACCTCATATTTGGGTTTACTGCTTAATTTTGATTGGACATCAAAACCATAAGTTCAATTAGTTGGCTCATTGATATTGTTTCATACATATCTTTATTGCTCTTTTTTACTTTGAGTGCGGGTTCTCCCGTCTCCGTTCTCACGCACTCACCAAGCGTAATTCTTTCTTTCGGTGTTTTTATCAAATTAGTTTTTTTCATCTTCCATCTTCCTTCCGAACTAACTTCATTATTCACATAATTTGATACATATTCAATTGAAAGTAAAATTACACTTTTTTTGAATCAACTCCCATAAATGCTAATATATTTCTAACCTCGCAACGGGGAAGCAAGGAAAGATGCTTGAATAAATAGAACTATCGTTCGATTTATTATGTGCTATAAACCTGTTTACAAAAAATGTCAAGTTTTTTATTAAAGAATTATCTATCCTATTCACTACAATTTAATTTTTTTACGCCACCGTCACCCGGAGGCGTTTAATGTATTGTTTATTAGTGCAAATTTGCAGATGTGTGCAAAAGCGAAAAAGCAATAACGGCATGCAACCCATAAAAACCAACCCGCAATTAAGATACGCTTTGTATCAAAATTGCGGTTCTCCTAAATCTGTACAATAACATAATTCACTCATAGTGATTTCTCCTCATAATTCTTATTTGTAAAATCAATATCTGCCTTAATTTCATCAACAAAGCTTTGTTAAAAAATAACCCTGATATGACTTGAATATTCAGCACCCACATTTTTATGGCAATCGGGCATACCTTTCCCGTCACAGTGACCTCATCACCTGTATAGCAGATAAAATTCTTATATGTTTATTATAACCGTGCGGATGAACCAAAATTGTACCATACATCAAATTATAATAGTATTTGAAAAGCAGATAAGAGTTTATTTTTCAGAAAGGAACATTTCCTCTATGTCGGATACCGAAAACATTTATGAACAGTTGACTTTGGATGATATTTTAAAAAAAGATCTGTTATCAGACTCTGTATCATCTGAGGATATTTCAAAGATAATCGTTGAACTGCAAAAAGCAAAACAAAAAGCCAAAAAGCGTGAGCAAGCTCTGAAAATAGAAAAACAAAAGCGCGGAGAAAGAGAGGAACAGGCAGAAAAAGAGGCACACATCAAGGAAGTAACCCGTATGGATTTGCCTCTTGATTGGGAAAATGCATTTACAGGTGATTCCCGTACGCAGGGAGTACATACAGAAAACATCCCCGATGCCTTGATTATGTCTCTTTCAAATTTAGGTCGCGTTGACATTGAATATATTTCGTCTGTTACCGGAGAAGATTGTAAAACCATAATATGTGCGCTCAAGGGTTCAATATATCAAAATCCGGATACCTGGGGTGAGTGCTTTTATAAGGGCTGGGAAACGGCTGATGAATATTTATCCGGCAACCTGATGCGGAAATGGCATACGGCTCAAAAGGCAAATGCGGAGTATAAAGGATATTTTAAGGACAACATCAGGGCGTTGAAAAAAATTCTTCCCGATACCGTTGCAGCCAAAGATATTTATATCACACTCGGTTCTCCCTGGGTACCGATAGACATTATTGATGATTTTATTACTCACATACTTAATTTGAAAAATAATAGCTACAGCGGAACTAAGCACGATGAGCTTACCGGAACATGGAAAATTCCGCAAAAAAGCGACTATCGTTATCGTTGCAGCGTTGCCGCAACTCACACTTACGGCACTTCACGTATGCCTGTGTTGTATATACTCGAAAGAACATTGAATATGAAGACGGTAGCGGTAACAGATGAGGTTATTTGCCATACTAATACGTCGGGCGTAAAACGAGTTATCAATAAATCTGAAACTGTGCTGGCTCTGGAAAAGCAGCAGAAAATGATTAAGGCATTTCAACGCTGGGTATGGAATGATGATAAACGCAAGGAACGTCTTGAGATTATTTTTGAAAACAATTTCAGCTGTGTCCGCAGACGGATTTTTGACGGTTCTTTTCTGGATTTTCCCAAAATGTCACCGTCTGTAAATCTCTATCCTCACCAGAAGAATGCTGTTGCAAGAATTCTTTTCTCCCCGAATACTCTGCTCGCCCACGATGTAGGTTCAGGCAAAACATATATAATGATTGCTGCGGGTATGGAGCTGAAACGAATGGGACTGTCACGCAAAAACCTCTATGTAGTACCTAATAATATAGTAGGTCAATGGGAAAAGCTTTTTTCGGTTATGTATCCGGATTGCAAACTGCTCTGTGTTGAGCCGAAAAATTTTACACCGACTAAGAGAGAAGCCGTATTGGAACAAATCAGGGATAAGGACTTTGACGGAATAATCATGGCGTACAGCTGTTTTGAGCAAATTCCTTTATCAAAAGACTTCTATACGGAGCAGCTTCAGGAAACGCTTGATAAGATTTCGGAGCTTGCATCAAACACCAATAAAGCCACCTCTAAATTAGAAAGAAAAAAAGAAGCTGTTCGCAAAGCGTTATCCACACTTGAGCTTGCTATGGATAATATGTATGATACCGTGTATTTTGATGAGCTTGGCATAACTCGGTTATTTGTTGATGAAGCACACAACTATAAAAATGTGCCTATTGAAACAAAGGTAGACAAAGTTCTCGGTATCAGCTCAAAGGGTTCAAAAAAATGCCGTGATATGATGGACAAGGTTCGTCTTGTGCAGAAACAGAATAACGGCGGCGGTGTGGTTATGGCGACAGGTACACCTATTACAAATTCGATTACAGATGCTTTTGTTATGCAAAAATATCTGCAAAGCGGCGAGCTTGGTATGCTTGATTTGCAGAGCTTTGACAGCTGGATAGGTATGTTTGCCGAGCGTGTAACCGAGTTCGAGATTGATGTCGACACAAGCAGCTACCGTCTGGCTACACGCTTTGCCAAATTCCACAATCTGCCCGAGCTTACCGCTCTCCTTTCATCTATCGCCGATTTTCATCAGGTAGATTCAAGCGTAGGTATTCCGGATTTTGACGGGTACAAAGACGCACTAATATCAAAGACAAGCGAATTTACCGCATATCTTGACGATATTTCCGCACGTGCCGAGCTGGTTCGCAAAGGAATTGTAAGCAGAAGTGATGACAATATGCTGAAAATCACAACGGATGGCAGAAAGGCTGCTTTGGATATACGGCTTGTTGAGCCAAACACGAGCTTTACATATCAGTCAAAGGTTGCAAGATGCGCCGAAAATGTCTTTGATATTTATTGCGAAACTCAGTCCGACAAAAGTACCCAGCTTATTTTCTGCGACAGCTCCACACCGAAAAGCGGATTTAATGTGTACGACGATGTGAAACGACTTCTTATCTGTATGGGTGTGACCTCGGAGGAAATTGCATTTATACACGATGCAGGAACCGAAAGTAAACGAGAAAAGCTATTTTCAAAGCTGCGCAGCGGCAATGTTCGTATCCTTATAGGGTCAACATTCAAGCTCGGTCTGGGTGTAAATATTCAAAACAAGCTGATAGCCTTACATCACCTTGATGTGCCGTGGCGACCTGCAGATATGACGCAACGTGAGGGTCGTATTCTGCGCCAGGGTAACGAAAACAAAAAAGTGTATATCTATCGCTACATTACCGAGGGGAGTTTTGATGCGTATTCATGGCAGCTGCTTGGAACAAAACAGCGTTTTATTTCGGGATTGCTTTCAGGCTCACTTACTGAGCGAAGCGGTTCCGATATTGAAAGCACTGTCCTTGATTATGCGGAGGTAAAGGCTTTGGCTGTCGGAAATCCCTTGATAAAAGAGCGTGTTGAAACGGCGAACGAATTAACCCGTTATCTGGCACTGCAAAGAAAAGCAATAGATAACCATATCCGTATGGAAAAAGAACTGATGGAGCTGCCTGCAAGGATAAAGCATCAAAAAGAGCTTATTGAAAAATGCGAATGTGATATTGAATTTTACCGTTCAAATCGCAAGGAGTACAGCAATGAAGAAAGAAAGGATATCCGTCAAAAGCTTTTCAGTGCCGTAAAAGGGAATGTGCTGATGAGGAACGAAACACCGTCAATCACTTATCAGGGATTTCAGATTGTTTTACCTGCTAATATGACGGCAGAAAAGCCCTATATCTGGTTACAAAAAAACGGCATATACTATGTTGAGCTGGGTGATACCGAAATTGGCGGACTTATTCGTATTGATAATTATCTTGACAGCTTAGATAAACAACTTGAAAAACTAAATGAAGGTCTTACTAATCTTTGCGGCAGACAGGATGCTCTCAAGGTGGAAATCACGAAAAAGGAAGATTACGTTGACAGAATTGAAAAAATAAAGCAACGGCTTGAAAAGCTTGATAAGAAGTTGGGAGTTGATAAAAATGAGTGAAATCAGACTTACAAATATCCCTTCTATGGATGTGGGGAAGGTTATCAAAGAGCTTTCAGATGCCTACTGTAAAATTATAAACAATAAATTACCCATAAGGACATTGCCCTCGGTTATGCTCTGGGGTGCACCGGGTGTAGGTAAATCTCAGGCAATAAGGCAGCTGGCAAAAGAAATTGAGGAAAACACAGGTAAAAGGACTATAGTCACAGATGTACGTCTGCTGCTTTTTAACCCTATTGATTTGCGTGGAATCCCCACTGCAAACGCCGACAAAACATTAGCCGTATGGTTAAAGCCGCAAATATTTCAGATGGATGACAGCGAGGACATTGTCAACATTCTTTTTCTTGATGAAATTTCTGCGGCACCGCAATCAGTTCAGGCTGCCGCTTATCAAATCACCCTTGACCGTGTAATCGGCGAGCACAAGCTGCCCGAAAACTGCATTGTTATTGCAGCAGGCAACCGCACTACCGATAAATCGGTGGCTTACAAAATGCCGAAGGCTCTTGCCAACCGTCTGTTACATATTGAGGTTGAGGGAAGTTTTAGATCGTGGAAAGAATGGGCAATACGAAACGGAATTAATAATAAGGTTATTGGCTTTTTATCCTTCCGTCAGAACTATCTTATGTGCTTTGATTCATCGTCGGATGATCTTGCATTTGCAACACCTCGCTCATGGGAAATGGTTAGCAATCTTCTGAATTATGTGAGCGATGATATTGAAAAAATGTATTCGCTTATTTCGGGTCTGGTTGGCAGCGGTGTTGCCGTGGAGTTTCGTTCATGGGCAAAGGTGTATAAGCAGTTACCCGATATTGAAGAGATTTTTGACGGCCAAACGCCTCCCCTGCCGTTTGGCACAGACGCAATGTACGCATTGACGGCATCGATGACAGCATATGCCCGTGAACACAAAACCGAACTTTCAAAAATTGCAAATTCTATTGCATATGCCGACCATATGCCTCCCGATTTTTCAACCGTACTTATGAAGGAATATATGTATATTGAAAAGAACTACAAGGAAAAGCTTTTACACATACCGGAATTTGTCCGCTGGCTGCAAACGAAAGGAAAGCTCTTGAATGGCTCTGTCTGAAGAAAAAATAAGAAAATACATACAAAGACTGCTTTTATCCCGTATGCGGATACTGTGCAATCACGGCTTTTACGGCTTACTTTTAATGCATATGGTATATTCCATTGACGAAAAGCTTGAAACCGCCTGTACTGACGGCATTCGCATAACTTTCGGTACTGATTTCTTAGACAGTCTGACCGACAGCGAGCTTGATTTTGTTATGATGCACGAAATACTCCACGTTGTACTGCAGCATTGTCTGCGTGGAGAAGATCGTGACAACGAAACATTTAATATTGCCTGCGATATTGTTGTTAATTCAAATATTCTTCTTGAAAACAAGATGAAAATCGGTAGTATCACGCTTAAAAATCACGGTGAATCAATGCACCTAGCTCCTGACGGAAAGGAGGGCTATGAATACACAGCAGAGCAAGTGTATGATATGCTACCAAAGCAAGAAAAGAAAAAACTTCATTCAAAAGGCAGCGGTGTTGCCAAAGGACGTGCAAGACAGCAAGCAACGAACGAGAATTACAAACCCGAATGGCGATGGGACGACCATTCCCGTTGGGGTATGTATGAGGAAGATGCTGCACTGCGTGACGTATGGGCAAAGCGTTTTGAGGACGCTGCGCAGGCAATAGAAATCCGTGATCCGTCCAACTCCAGAGGCTTATTGCCACGCTTTGCACAACGCATTTTAGGAGAGCTGAGAAAGCCTCAGACAGACTGGCGGACAATACTCAATGACTTCATTCAGGAGGAGGTTGTGGATTATTCCTTTTCACCGCCTGACCGCCGTTTTGATGACTGCCCTTTCTTTCTGCCCGATTTCAACGGCAAAGAAGATACGGTTGAAGATATACTGTTTATGATAGACACATCGGCATCTATGTCCGACGCTATGATTACGGCGGCATACTCGGAAATCAAAGGTGCTATCGACCAGTTTGACGGCAAGCTAAAGGGATGGCTCGGTTTTTTTGATGCTGCAATCATCGAACCAAAGCCTTTTTCAAGCAAAGAAGAGTTTAGTATCATTCGCCCTGTGGGAGGCGGCGGAACGGATTTTCAAATCATATTTGAGTATGTTCATAAGCATATGCAGGATAAATTGCCGGCAAGCATAATAATCCTGACAGACGGGTTTGCACCGTTTCCGCAGGAAAAACTGGCTATGGGCATTCCCATATTATGGCTTATTAACAATAATGAGGTTGCCCCTCCTTGGGGTAAAGTGGCAAGAATAACGGTTTGACAATATGACGAGTGTAAGATTGAATTAAATCTTGACCGATTATGTAAATTGAAAAGTCAAACAACATCATAAAAAATCAGCCTGCGAGAGTCATTTGTAGCTCGCAGGCTGATTTATATATGCGTTTTCTTTATGAATCTATGCGATTTCCGTTCCTTAAACCGGAACTTTGCCCATCGGGAACTTTTCACTCCTCAATCCGGCTTTCTTCACACTCCGCCCCACGCCGAACCCTGGCCTTAGGCTGACAGTTTCTACTGCCAAGATGCAGTAGACTTTTGCTGGCAAGTGTTAATGCGCGCACCGAGTGCACACTAAAAACCGCAGGAATCCAATGAGCTGACCCCCAAAAGTTAGATTTGAAAGCGTAGTGGCTTTTAGCTGCTACGCTTTTG
>ENA-OPDJ01000213-OPDJ01000213.1-human-gut-metagenome-genome-assembly--contig:-NODE-213-length-55224-cov-9.716580_pt1 | contig 55224 bp, 56 predicted proteins | sample MGYA00241621_ERZ501505 | MGnify/ENA primary metagenome ERZ501505 (study PRJEB25962, sample SAMEA2042624) | human gut metagenome | biome: human gut; feature: human-associated habitat; material: faeces... | reverse complement strand
AGGACACCTGACAGCAAAATTAGCCTGCAGGACTATTTGTTGCGGATTTTAGGAATATCTAGACTACTTTGCCTCTGTAAAACGAACAACAAAAGCTCCTATTATTATTTCAACACAAACACTAGATATTAATTTCCTTATGAAAGAGACAAAAAGGAATTATCTACCTATTTCTTTTAATTCTACTCCTTTATTAAAAGCTTGTCCGTTTATAAAATGCTAACTTATGGCTCAGAACAGCATTGCTAAAAATACTATTTTACTCTATTTCAGGACTCTCTGTACTATCATTATTTCTCTTTATACTTCGCGAATTGTTTTACAGGTTCTAGGAGTTAATGATTATGGCATATATCAAGTAGTAGGGGGGATATCAAGTATGCTCAGCTATGTAATCAATGGCTCATTAGCGTCTGGATCTTCAAGATTTATTACATTTGAAATGGGAAAAGGAGAAAGAGGAAATGTTAACGAAGTCTTTTCTTCTCTACTCACAATTCATATAATTATTGGAATCATTGTAATATTACTATCTGAAACTATAGGATTATGGTTCGTATGTCATAAACTTGTCATCCCTTCAGAAAGATTGAATGCAGCTCTTTTCACTTTCCAATTTTCTATTCTAACAACAATAATCGGTATAACACAAGTTCCCTATACCGCCATCATAATTGGGCATGAAAAGATGAATATATATGCATATACAAGTATTATAGAAGCAATATTAAAACTTATCATAGTCTATTTGTTGAGTGTATCAGGATGGGATAAACTGATACTATATTCAGCATTACTTTTTATCGTACAACTTTGTATAACATCCTTCTACAGAATATATTGCGTTCGACATTACAAAGAATCTCATTATCATTTCAAGATAAACAAAGTAACAATTAAAAAGGTTTTATCTTTCTCAACATGGAATTTAATTGAAAATACTTCCATATCATTGAATGCTCAAGGAACAAGCGTTTTATTAAATATGTTTTTTAGCTCAGGCGTCGTTACTGCTCGTTCTATAGCTAATATAATTTCTATGACTGCAAATAATTTTATTAATAACTTAAGGACAGCAACAAATCCACAAATAGTAAAAAGATTTTCTTCAAATGATTTAGAAGGGAGTAAACGGTTACTGTTGAATTCAACAAAATATTCATATTATATGATGCTAATGTTAGCTATACCAATTTTCATGGTGGCACAACAATTATTGTATTTATGGCTAGGACAAGTCCCCGAATATTCAGTGATTTTTTTAAAATTCACAATCATAACAGCCCTTTTTTCAGTATTCGACCAATCGTTTTATACAGCGTTTACGGCTAAAGGACAAATTAAAGAAACTACACTATATTCGATTTGCATAGGATATATAACTTTCCCTATTACATATGTATTATTTAAGTTAGGTTTTTCTCCTATAGCTCTATGTTGGACAATGTTAGCATCATCCGTTATATCATCAATTATTATTAAACCAATATTACTTATAAAAATTATCGGCTATAAATGGAGCGATCTTAAAGCCCTGCTCTTAGACTGTTTAAAAATTACAATGATAGCAATTCCTATTCCTACTATCGTTTACATATACAAAAATATCATATTCCCCAATAATATAAGCCTGTTTTTGGGGCTAAGTTTTGTGTCTATTGTATGTACTGCAACAACAATATGGGCTATAGGAATAGATCATAATATACGATTGAAAATCATTCAAAAAATCAAGCATATTTTTTAAAAGGGAATTTATCTTATGATACCTAAAATTATTCATTATTGCTGGCTTAGCAATGACCCCATGCCAGCAGAATTAAAAAGATGTATAGCAAGCTGGCGAAAAGAATTACCAGATTACAAAATAAAAAAATGGGATACCAAAAATTTTAATTTTCAATCAATTCCATTCGTGGCAGAAGCGATACAAGCAAAAAAATGGGCATTTGCATGTGATTACATTCGAGTATATGCACTATATCACGAAGGAGGCATCTATATGGATTCTGATGTTTTTGTTCGAAAAAGCCTTGACTTTTGCTTACAAAATCGTGCTTTTACCGCCATTGAATGTTATCCCAATCTAATGGAAGAAATCTACAAAAATGGAATCGTTAACCAAAAAGGTGAAAAATCCAGCAACATAGAATATGTTAATGGGATACAAATTCAAGCCGCCATATTAGGAGCCGAGAAAGGGCATCCATATATAAAAGAATGTATGGAATATTATCATGACAAACATTTTATATTACCTAATGGACAAATGAATACCAATATAATATCTCCATTCATATTCGCGAATATAGCAATCAAATATGGGTTTAAATTTTTAGATATAGAACAAGAACTAAAAGAAGGTTTAAAAATATATCCATCATCTCTATTTGCCTCTAATATGGATCTAATTGCTGATTCAAACGTAGCTATACATTGCTGTGCAGGAAGCTGGAGATGGATGCCATCTACCCCTATAGCTTATAGAATACAAATCATAAAAGAACTAATTAAAAATATATTATTCAGACTCGGAATTAGAGGAAAGGAGATCCGAGAAAAATTACATTAATCATGATTGTAACAATCGATAATATAAGTCAAATTGTAAAAATCTTACGATTTCCATTAGCAATTTCTGTCGTAATGATACATAGTTTTATTAATGGTTGTAATAATATCTTCACCTATTTACTTCAGAACATAATTTTTTTATCAGTTCCATTATTTTTCATCATCTCTGGATTTTATTTCACTAATAGTTCTAAACCGTATAAACAAAAAATAAAGGATAGATTAAAAAAAATTGCAATACCTTATTTAATATGGAACACTATTGCATGGATTGTATCTTTAAGAAATACGGGATTTACTTTACCTTCATTCGACACTTATGTCAGTACACCTATAGACTTTCCCCTGTGGTTTCTTCGAGATCTTTTTTTTCTGTGCTTAATCCAACCTCTAATTTTATGGTTAGCTTCAAAATACAAAGGACTAATATTAATCTTTTGTTGTTTTGTTCTATATTACTTTGAATACACCATACCATATCTAGAAATAAGATATAACTCTATATTCTTTTTTAGTATAGGAATCATTCTTAACACATATATAAAAATAAAGCCATTTAATATTACAAAAATGGCAGAACTATATATTTATACAATAACAAGTATTTTATTTATACTTACAATAATTTATAGAGACTTTTTCAAAGTAGATTCTATCCAATATTCTCTCTATATAGTACTAGGATGTATTACTATGAGCCTACTACTATTAAGAAATATTCAAAGGATTCATATTACACAGCATTATAAAGAATTTGGAGCATCAAGTTTCTTCATTTACGCATCACATACCATTCTCATAAATGGAGCAATAAAAACTATTTGTACGCATCTCCCAATTCCACCTGAATTAAATATTTTTTTAATAAGCTCCTTTACCTGCATTATCTGCCTTCTTATGTTTTTTATATTAAAAAAATATTCTCTCAGTCTCTTAAAAATCCTAAACGGAGGACGAATTTAAATCTAACAACTCAAATTCTATATGAAATTAACAGTCGTTATACCTATTTATAAAGCCGAGAAATTCTTACAACGGTGTATAGAAAGTATCATAAATCAAAAGGCGAACTTTGCATATGAAATTCTCCTGATTGATGATGGGAGTCCAGATAGTAGTGGAAGAATATGTGATCAATATTCTTCCATTTACAAATTTATCCATACACTCCATCTTGCAAATCAGGGTGTAGGACATGCAAGAAACACTGGAATAGAGCATTCACATGGAGAGTACATCATGTTTATTGACTCTGATGATTTTTTAGAGCCTGATTTATTCCATAAATTTGAAAATATATTCAATCAATATAACAGTGAATGTTATATTTATGGTTATAAATCATATCCCAATGATTTACCTAACGATCGACATTATTTACAAGACAGATTTTATACTAATCAAGAAGATATTGCTAACTTATATATTGATTTAAAGAAAAATTATCTACTTTTTTCACCGATAAATAAGTTTTATAAAGCCGACATAATAAGGAAGTATAACATAAGATTTAGAGAAAATATACATTATTATGAGGATTATTTATTTAACTTGGATTTCTTCTGTCACTGTAAAACTATTTATACTATAGGTGAAACGTTCTATAATTATGTACAACATGAAGGTGAAAGATTAGGCAGTAAATACACTCCTGCGGATACTCGTATAAACGTAGCAAAAGAAATACTCACCAAAAGCAATCTTCTTCCTTCCAATCCTTCAAGTCAAAAATACAACATCTTAGAATATTACAATTATTTATTAAATTGCATAGATAGTGAGATACTTTATAAACAAAAAAGGAGGAAAATCTTACAATATATTAATTATCTATTAACCCAAATAAAACGTTACGGATATTACAAGGATTTCAAAAAATTTATAGGTCCACGGAAATATATTTTCCTCATTAATAATATATTTATTATATACTGCATGCTTATTATTAGAAAAACTATCATTAATATAATTAGAAGATAAATATGTATCAAGGTTATAAGATTGTCGTAAATACAGCCGCAGGTCGTAGACGATATATGCAATACTTAGTTCCACCAATTTTAGAATCAGACATTGTAGATAGGTATGATATCTGGATAAATACACATAATATGTTAGACATTGAGTTTTTTACTCAACTGGCTAAACATTATTCAAAAGTAAATCTAGTATGGCAACCAGACGGTATTGTAAATGGGATACAAAGTATTAATGCATTTTATAGGAATTGCATTGAGGATAAAACCATATACATGAAATTAGATGATGATGTCGTTTGGTTTGAGCCTGACCTATTTAAAAAAATGGTCAAATTTAGAGTGGAAAATCGAAATGCATTCTTAGTTTCTCCTCTTGTTATAAACAATTCTTTATCAACATATTTATTGCAAATACACAATAAAATCAAGCTTAATAAATATTATGAAGCGCAATGCTCACATCCTATATTATGGGAAAATGGGAAATTTGCAGTAGAATTACATCATTGGTTCATACAAAATTATCTAATTCCCAATAATTACTCAGAATTATATATAGGAAAACAACCTTGGGGTATTACACGTTTCTCTATTAATTGTATACTTTGGTTTGGTGAAGATATGAAAGTTTTTCATGGAATCGTTCCAGGAGATGATGAAGATTTTCTTTCATGCATATACCCTTCACAGAACGGCTTATATAATTGCATAAATGGAGATGCCATAATCTCTCATTTTGCATTCGGACCACAACGCGTACAGCTCGACCAAGCTCAAATTCTAGAAAAATATGGTGAAATATTATATAAGTTATGGAAGAAGACCCCTAAACTTAATGAAATAAACGAATGTATTATAAAGATTTTAAAAGATATCGAAGAACAAAAAGAAATACTTGCTCTGAAATCGTCTCCATACAAAAAAGTCAATCAGCCCCAAAAGAAAAACCTGTATTTTAGAAATATTCTTCCCAAAAAAATTCGTAGAGCACTTAGAATTATCATGGAAAAAGAACCCTTACAATATATTCAGAAATAATCAAATGGAACAATCAGCCCGTTTAAACTATATAGATCAAATTAAAGGAATAGCTATTTATTTCGTTATTGTTGGACATATCATTATTTTTTGTTTACCTAATTTCCCATTTTCTAGATTATTATTAGATAGCATTTCTACTTTTAATATGCCTTTATTTGCATTTATATCTGGACTATTATTTAAACATAATACTCCGCCATCATTAAAAATAATCTTACGACATATTCAAAGATTAATATTTCCTTTTATCAGTGTTAGTATTCTATTTACAATCTATAAAGGACATACTTTAGAAAGACTTATATGGGATAATTTCAAACATGGATATTGGTTTCTATTATCTCTATTTTGTGTTTATCTATTAGCCTATCTTATACTCTTTATAAATAAAAAAATTAATACTAATAATATTTTTATATCTGAAATTATGCCGATATGTGGATTATATATCATATTTTGGATAGGTACTAAAACTATACCATCCACATATTTAAACTTATTTTCGATTTCACTCACCATGTCATTAATTCCAGGATTTTTTTGCGGATACATTATAAATAAGCACAAATTATTTGAAAAGATATTTACAAAACCATTGATTTTCAATATTAGTTCGATAATATTTCCTACATTTATTCTAACGAATTATTGCTATCATTATTCTAATTTACCCTTAGACATCATCATTAGCTTTATAGCTATATATTGTTTTGTTTATATCATCTATATGCAAAGAAACATACATAATAATGTAAAGAATCTATTAGAGAAGTTTGGGAGGAATAGCTTAGGAATTTACGTATGCCATTATTTCTTTATAAACTTTTCTAATTTAAGGGACATTTATATACCAAAAGAATATATAATAATACAACTCATACTTATTCTTATTTTAAGCATAATCATCATCTTTTCTGCTAATTTCACTTGCAGAATTATTGAGAAAAACCAATATCTTTCACTTATATTATTAGGTAAATAACAATGGAAAAATATGATTATTTAATTGTTGGCGCTGGATTATTCGGAGCAACATTTGCTTATAAAGCAAAACAAATAGGTAAAAAATGTTTAGTAATCGATAAACGTTCTCATGTAGGTGGAAATATTTACTGTGAAAATATAAACGGTATCAATGTACACAAGTATGGCGCACACATTTTTCATACATCCAACAAAGATGTATGGAAATTCGTCAATTCAATAGTAGAATTTAACCGCTACACGAATTCACCTATTGCAAACTATAAAGGACAATTATTCAACCTCCCTTTCAATATGAATACTTTCTATCAAATGTGGGGGGTAACGACGCCAGAGCAAGCAAAAGCAAAAATAAACAAACAAAAAGAGGAAGCATTACATAAAATGCATGAAGCTGGCATTAAGGAACCCCGCAATTTGGAAGAACAAGCAATTCTATTAATAGGAAAAGATATTTATACTAAATTAATTAAAGGATATACAGAAAAACAATGGGGTAGAAAATGTACTAAACTTCCAGCCTTTATCATAAAAAGGCTTCCTGTAAGATTTGTATTTGACAATAATTATTTTAATGACAAATATCAAGGAATACCCATAGGAGGATATAATAAGCTTATCAATGGATTACTAAACGATATAGAAGTTCGTACCAATATAGATTTTTTTAATAATAGAACTTATTGGGAATCTATCGCCGATAAAATTGTATTTACAGGAAAAATTGATGAATTTTACGATTACCAATACGGAAAGTTAGAATATAGAACAGTAAGATTTGAAGAAGAAATACATAATTGTAGTAATTATCAAGGAAATGCCGTGGTAAACTATACAGAAAAAGAAGTACCGTATACCAGAATTATTGAACATAAACATTTTGAAATGTTTGGCGACGAAATACAGCAATGCCCTATTACAATAATATCAAAAGAGTATTCCACAGAATGGAAAGAAGGTATGGAACCATATTATCCTGTAAATGATAAGAAAAACTCAGAATTATATTCAAAATATAAGCAATTAGCTGATTCTGAAACTAATATAATCTTTGGAGGAAGACTTGCGGAATATAAATACTATGACATGGCGCCAATCATAGAGAATGTACTAAATTATTTTAACGGGCACAAATATGAGTAAAATATATCTAGTTATTACACCTTTCTTCCCCGAACCAAACATGTTCAGAGGCCCATATGTATTAGATCAAGTTAAAGCAATACAAAGAAACAGTGATTTCGATGTTATTGTAATGAAACCATTTAATGCTTATAAAAAGGAAGAATTTGATTACGAAATAGATGGCATAAATGTCTATCGTTTCAAGGATTATACACTACCAAGTAACATATTTCCCAATGGATATATAGATAATTTATCCTCCCATTCACTCATTAGAAAGCTCAAACAAATCAATATTAATGTAAAAGACATCCAATATTGCCATTGTCATGTGAATGAAACGAGTAAATTTACTACATATTTAAAAAAAATAAATCCTGCAATAAAAGTTATTATTCAACATCATGGGTTTGACGTACTAAATATCACTTTAGGAATATTTGCAAATTACCAATGGCATAAAAAATGGTGTATCTCTTATGGGAAAAAATTATGCATGAAAGCTGATTTACATGTAGGCGTAAGTTATAAAACATTAGAACACCTTAAACAATACGCTACAAAAGAAATAAAAAATGAGTATGTATTATATAATGGAATAGACAAATCTCTATTTCACCCTCAGTCTCCTACCATAAAAAATACTATATATACTATTGGATGTGTAGGAAATTTCTGGCCATTAAAAGATCAGATGACTTTAATTAAGGCCATTGAGTTTTTAAGCACTAAAAGAACAATAAATATTAAAGTTATTTTTATCGGATCAGGAGAAACCTACAACAATTGTATAAAATATATAGAAGATCATCATTTAGAATCTTATTTTGAATTTAAAAAAGAAGTAATGCATGAACAATTAGTACAATTTTATCAGTCACTAGACTTATTTGTACTACCCTCATATTACGAAGCTTTTGGCTGTGTATACGCAGAAGCCTATTATTGTGGAGTAAATTTTATTGCAGTAGAGGGACAAGGTATTTCTGAAGTTATTGCAGATGAAGATAAAAAGAAATGGCTAATAAAAAAAGGCGATTATCAAACTTTAGCTCACTTAATAGCAGAAAATATAGATACTCCACAAAAACAAAAATTAAATGTCGATTTAGATATTAATGTTCTCATTAAGTCATTTATAAAAAAATTAAATACCATATAATTTTATGAATAAATATATTATTTCGATACGAAGCAAAAAAAACCCTGATGACATAACCCAGGGAGGAGCGGCCACTAAAGCACCTAAAGACATTTTATATTTAGCAATTCAACAAGGATACATAGAAATTCCAATCTATACATATACATCATATAATAACCTCCATAGAACATTTGTTCTAATACTGCAATTACTAAAAGCCGCATTTCGTATAGAGAAGAATAGCATTGTATTATTCCAGTATCCAGAAATTCATCCATTCATTTACCCTATCATACTTCCATTTTTCAAAAAATTCAAAACAATTGCTATCATTCATGATATAAATTCCCTTAGAGAAAAAGGATATTTAAATAAACTTGAAAATTATAATTTCAGCTCTTTCAATGAAATTATTGTTCATTCTACTCAAATGAAACATATATTAGAAGAGAGAAATAACTATTCAAATTTCCACATATTAAACTATTTTCCATATTTAGCAAAAGAAGAAACCAATCATCGGACTTTAGGACATGAAATATGCTTTGCAGGTAACATATACAAAAGCCCATCAATAATTCAATATTTTAATAAAATAAAAGAATGTAAATTGTTATTATATATCAAACTCAGGCCTAATCTCATTTTAAATGAGCGAACAATTTATAAAGGTCTTTTTGATCCAGATCACATAGAAAATATTGAAGGGAATTGGGGGCTAATATGGGATAGTAATGATTTAAATGATTGCACTGGAAATCTAGGTGAATATACAAAATTCAATGCACCGCATAAATTGTCATTATACTCAGTGGCACATCTTCCTATTATAGCATGGGATAAATCTGCAATAGCACATATAATAAAAGAAAAAAATATAGGTTTTACTATTTCATCTCTTCTTGAAATAGAAGATAAAATTAATAGTATAACGCCAAGTCAATATAATACTTTCATGCAAAACATATGTAAATTCTCCAATGAAGTCACTAGTGGAAATAATTTTATAAGCATTTTAAAATCGATAGAGTCAAAATCATAGACATTTAACAAACAAAAAAAATGCTGCAATATCTCAAAAACAATTTAAAGTATATTCTGCTTGCATTTAGTTTAATATCTAGTGCAATAGTAGTAATTCCATTCAGAGAATATATATATTATATGGGATTAATCTATTTATTTTATTATTCCCTTAGAAATTTCAAACAAAAAATTAGCTACGGCACTTGTTTTCTTTTTTTTCTCTTATCTTGTTATATATCAAGTCTTATTGCACTTATATTTGATTATAGACTATTTGCTTTTACTGGAATTATTATCTCGTGTACTTCAATAACAATGTCTAAAAAACTTTTCATATTCAGAAAAAGGTATCTGTTCAATTGTCTAATGACGTTTCCTTTCCTATCTATAGCATCACTGCTTTGTTATTATTTGGGTATTAACTATTTCACATTTGCAGATGGAAGCAAAGGCTCTATTCTTGACTTCTCCGGATTTTTTCCCCATCCAATGTGGCTAGGTGCTGCAACAGGATTATCCAACATTGTTCTCATTTGGCTAATATTCACAACACAGAAAATAGCCTTAAAGATTGTTTACACACTCATATTATTACTTTCAATTTATATGTCAATCATTGCGGCATCACGATCAGCTTTTTTCGCATCACTATTATCTATGGTATTCTTTTTAATTTTAAAGCTAAGAGATATAAAAAAAATAATTATACTAGGATCAATAATATCCATTCTCACAATAATAACAATTCCGATATATCTCAGTGGTGCAGAGAGAATGCAAGATAAATTTGAAAATGCAGAAGGTAAATACGGATCACGAACAGGCATTGTTACAATAGGAATAAAGCACTTTAAAGAAAATCCCTTATTTGGAACCGGATTTGCAGTAAGTTATAATTCTGAGAATGAGAAAGTTATAGGAAGAATGGAATCTGGTTCTGGATGGTTGTCAATTCTGTTTCAAACAGGAATAATTGGCTTCACTATAGTCATCATCTCAGTTTCTAAAATATATAAGGTTATTAAGTATACAAAATATGACAATAAACTTTTACTTTTTATTAATTCTTTTTTATTTCTATGTTTACATTCCATATTTGAAGGCTATATCCTAACAATTGGATATTACCTATGTATATTGTTTTGGACATTATTAGGATATTTATATAGCTATCAACATTACAAGAAAATAGCATTAATTGCATAAGATATTCTTCTGACTATAATATATCTATTAAAATAATAAATGAACAATGAACTTGTTATTTTTTCAAAACTGTATTAGCCCACATCAAATCCCCTATATTCGAGAATGTACAAAAGATTCAAGAATTAATGATGTGTATCTCATTACTCCCAGAATCGATTATTCTACTAGGAAACAAATGGGATGGGATAATACAAATTTAATTAAAAATACGACAATTAAGCTTTTATTAAAACCCACTAATCAACAAATTCAACAGCTGCTAAAAGATAACGAAAATATGTATTGTTTTTTTTCGGGAATTAGAGCAGATCAAGATATTTTTCAGTGGTTCAAATTAAGCCTAAATTTCCAAATAAAACGTTATATTATCACAGAACCTCCATTTACGTATAAGAAACCTGAATGGATGCATTACATTCGTTTTTTTATTCAAGATTATCGTTTTGTAAAAAAAATCGATGGAATATTTGGAATTGGAGATCAGGCCGTTAAATATTATCATAACATCTATAACAAATGGAAAGTTTTTCCTTTTCAATATGTCACAGATACAACCCAACGCATGCTACCTGTCCCTTCTGGAAATATTAAATTAGTATTTGTAGGCAGTTTAACCCCAAGAAAAAATGTAAAGTTCGTATTAAAAGCCCTTAAAGAGAATCACAATCTTAAGTTTACCATCATAGGAGATGGTATAGAAAGAAAAAAATTAGAAAAGATTGCGATTAAAAACCATGTAGATACTACATTTATGGGAACACAACCTATGAATTTAATACCCAAGCTTATGCAACAACATGATGTACTAATTTTACCATCACTACATGACGGATGGGGGGCTGTTGTTAATGAAGCAATGACTTTAGGACTTTATGTAATTGTCAGTAATCAATGTGGAGCAAAATCTCTAATAAGGAACAAAGAAGAAGGATATATATACAAATATAATAAAATAGCAGAATTAAAGAAGGCAATACAATTTATTACTCATAATATAACTAACATAAGGAAAAACACTAATAAACGTATAAGCCAAGCTCAACGCATACAAGGAGAGGCTGTTGCCAAGTATTTTATTAATTGCATCTTACAATCATGAAAATAATTCATTTTATACCAAGTCTTGATAGGAGCTCAGGCGGCACTGCATCTTATATACAATTATTAGCAAACGAATTAGGGAAATATGGAGATTTATATATTGTCGCAGCCCCCTCACAAAATCCATTGCCAATAAACCATGCAAAAACAATATTTATTCCATGCAACTGGAAAGAAAAAAAAATAATGAAAACAAAATGGATTGAACTACTTAATACTATTCATCCAGACATTATTCATGTAAATTGTTGTTGGCTTCCTCAATGTGCATGGGCTCAATTATGGGCACAACAATTAGGCTATAAGGTCGTTCTTACTCCACATGGAATGTTAGAACCTTGGATTATGGCACGCCATTATTGGACTAAAAAATTACCAGCACTCCTACTTTACCAAAAAAAAGCAATAGTAAAAGCTAATTATATACACGCCACAGCGGAAAGTGAAAAAAACAATCTACTAAACTTGGGATATAACAATAAAATAGAAGTGATTGCTAACGGAATAGATGTAGACAGTATCCAAATTAAATCCACTTGGAAAAAGAATAAAACGCTTCTATTTCTTTCTCGAATTCACGTCAAAAAAGGAATTGAGTTTTTATTGGATGCGATTGCTGTACTAAAAGAACAACTCCAAGGATATATCATCTACATAGCAGGAGAAGGCGAAGCTAGTTATATTCAAGTCTTAAAAGAAAAAGCCCAATCATTAGGAATAGACAATTTGATTTCTTTTTGTGGAGGGATATATGGAGAAAAGAAATGGAAATTATTCCGACAAGCAGATCTTTTTATATTACCCACTTATTCAGAAAACTTTGGTATTGTGGTAGCAGAAGCACTAGCTTCAGGTACTCCTGTGATAACTACAAAAGGCACACCATGGGAAGAGCTGGAAACGGAGCATTGTGGTTGGTGGACAGAAATAGGAAGTGAACCGACCATAAAAGCCCTGAAATCGTTCTTAGCATGTACTGAAAAAGAGTTAGAACAAATGGGAAAAAACGGAAGACAATTAATAGAAAGAAAATACTCCGCCAAGAAAATGGCCGAGGATATGGTAACATTATATCAGAAAGTTATTAAGCAATGAATTTAGAAAAACATACACCAGGACATATAACAATAAATACAAAAATAAAAAGAGCTTGGTGGAATATAACTTATACTTTATTCTTCAGACCATTTATTACCAAAATATTCCGAAAATGGCGAATTGTAGTTCTAAAAATATTTGGAGCAAAGATAGAATGGGATGCAGAAGTATATTCCTCCGTAAAAATATGGGCACCATGGAATCTTCAAATGGGACACCGAGCATGTTTAGGGCCTGAAGTTATTTGTTATAATCAGGATAAAGTAATCTTAGATAATGATGTAGTTGTATCACAATACAGCTATTTGTGTACTGCATCCCACGATGTCAATATGCTCAACACAGCCAACGATTCTCTGATTATTGCCCCTATTTGGATAAAGGAAAAAGCTTGGATCGGTTCAAAAGCATTTATCGGCTTAGGAGTATGCATAGGAAAAGCAGCGGTTGTGGGAGCAACGGCGTCTGTATATAAAAACGTAGATGATTATCATATAGTGGGAGGAAATCCTGCTAAAACATTAAAGATAAGAGAGCTAAAATGATGAAGAAAAGACCAACTATTTGCCTTGCATGTTCTGCGGGAGGACATTTAAGAGAATTACAATTGGCAATTGGAGATATTCCCAATCGATGGCATTGTTACTGGTTAACTCTTAAAACTACTTCCACAAAAGCATTTTTAAAAGATAAAGAACATGTATTTCTTACAAACTTCCAGCCTCAAAAGAAATGGACATTAATCATTAATTGCTTCCAGGCTATATTCTGGGTATTAATCAAACGACCAGATGCAATTATCACTACAGGAGCAGGTGTGACCGTCCCTACCGTATTTTTTGCCAAAAAGCTATTAAAGACAAAAATTATTTTCATCAATTCGGCAGCTGATGTGACACATGCCTCTAAGACTCCCATTTGGATAGAAAAATATGCAGACTTATTTCTTGTTCAATGGGAAGATATGAAAAAAATATTTCCTAACGCAACTTGTATTGGTGTTTTATGATTTTCGTAAGTTTAGGTACTATGGACATGCCATTTTATAGAATGGCCAAAGCTGTGGATGAATGGGCAGCAACAGCAAATGAAGAAGTAATCGTCCAAACAGGGTATACTGATTTCAATTATAAAAATGTCAGCAAAGTTTTTAAGTTCTGTACAAAAGACGAAATGCAGAATTATATAAATAAAGCAGACATTCTAATTCTACAAGGCGGATGGGGAGCCATATCCGAGGCCATGGAGAAAAAGAAGAGAATTGTCGTAATGCCTCGACATGACAAAACGGAGCATATCCATGACCAATTCCAGCTTATCCGTAAACTCGATGAATTAGGCTGTGTTATTGGTGTATTCGACGAAAAGGATTTATCTAATAAAATACAACAAGCATACTCATTTGAATTCAAACAATTAAAGAGAGGGAATAGCCAATCACTCATCGAAGAAACGTTGAACAAATGGTTTTCCAATAACTAATAAAACTCTTAAATGTAAAAAATTTATCAAAACTTATACAATATAAGAATTAGATGTCGCATTCATCCATTATCATCATTATAATGATATCACTTTTTTTCATCTCTCCCACAAATGAAAAAGAAAAGATCAATAAAATATTATCATTCAATACCTCAACTATATTAAGAGGTATAGCTATCTTATTGGTAATATTACAGCATCTTGGAGGAAGTTTTGGAACCAACCTGCTGACTCCATTAGGAGGTACTGGAGTCGCTATTTTTTTAGTTCTTTCGGGATTCGGACTAAATGAATCTTTTAAAAAGAAAGGGCTAGATTATTATTGGAGAAATAGAATAATCAGAGTATTTATACCCTATTTTATTCTCATTTCTATCATATCATGTTTCTCCGAGAACTTCAACATAAGAACTTATTTATTGGATATTTTCGGAATAAAAACTTCTTATTGGTATATTGCCTTTCTTTTAAAACAATACATTTTATATTATATTGCGACCCGGTTCTTTTATAAATTTAGGCTCCAAATAATATTTATCGTATCCATCATTTTTATATTTATCTTACCTAATATTGAAGCAGAACAAGGTCTATCATTCCTATTAGGAGTCCTTATTTCTGAAAATTATAACAAAGTATGCTCAAGCAAACTATTTACAAAGAGCATGTTAATGTTTTCATTTTTCTGTATCGGATCTATTTTCTTAGCAATTAAGCAACTACCCATCATTCGAGAATATGAAGACCATTTTATATATAACTGGGTACAATTATTCATAAAATTACCGTATGCAATATTTTTTATTCTCATTATACATAAACTCTCAATATTCAACAGAAAATTTTTAACCTTCACTGGGATGATATCTTATGAACTATATCTTGTACACATGATATTCCTGAAATATATTGATATGAAACTTATAAACGCTTTCATTGTCCTTATAGTATCATTTGCATTATCTTATTTATTTTATCTCTTAAATCAACAGATAAATACATTCTTAAGAAAAAGAATAAAAATCAATTTCTAATAAACTAAAGAATGGTTCAAATCCCATTGTGAGGTAGCTAATAAATTACTTGTAGAACTTACAACACAACTAATGTTTTACATCCTATCCAGACTATTAGCCTGTACAGCCAGCCCGTGGCTATACATCCTATTATTGTTGGGGTTTGCCTGCTTCACTGCCAAACGGAAAATCCGCATCGGCTGCTTCTCAGCCGCCATGGTGTGGTTCCTCTTCTTCTCGAACGGGTATTTCTACAATCTCTGTCTCACGGCATACGTGAAGCCGTACATCTCGGAGTTCGATTCCATCGGGCACTACAAGTATGCGTTGCTGCCGGGTGGATTCACAGGCTATGACAAGATACGCGAACGGACAGACTACGGGTTTGCCGCAGACCGTCAAGTGGATGCCATCGAGCTATACAAGTCAGGCAAGGTGGAGAAACTGGTAGTGACGGGTGACGGAACTTCTGGAGAAGAAGGAAATGCAGAAGTGTATCTGGAGCAACTGGAAAAGGTGTGGGGCGTAAACAGGAAGGATGTGATCATCGAACCGAAGGCACTGAATACCTTCCAGAACATCGACTACACGCTAAAATTAGTGCCGGACATGCGCAGCGAGAACACAATCATAATCTATTCGGCCATCTACATGCGCAGAACATTGCTGAGCTGTCGGAAACGGAATTTCCACCCGGCGTATTATGCTACCGACGTAAACATTTCAAGAAAATGGACGTGGCAGTCGTGGATTCCGGACTTTCATGTGATGGACGACTGGATGCGGCTGATACATGAAGGAATAGGAATGATTGCGTATAAAATAAATTTTTAACTACCTTTGTGCCATAACTAACTTACAAGATCATGAAAAACCTACATATCGCAGTAGCCGGCACGGGCTACGTGGGCCTGTCTATCGCCACCTTGCTGTCGCAGCATCATCACGTGACGGCCGTGGATGTCATCCCTGAAAAGGTAGAGAAAATCAACCGCCGTATCAGCCCGATTCAGGACGAATACATCGAGAAATATTTAGCGGAAAAAGAGCTGGACCTGACGGCTACGCTGGACGGGGCCTCGGCTTATCGTAATGCAGACTTCGTGGTGATTGCAGCACCGACGAACTACGACCCGGTGAAGAATTATTTCGACACTTCGCACGTGGAGGAGGTGATTGATTTGGTGCTGGAAGTAAATCCGGATGCGGTGATGGTAATCAAAAGTACCATTCCGGTGGGTTACTGCCGCAGCCTATATGTGAAATATGCGGAGAAGTTCCGCTCCACTCCTGCCCTTGCGGGAAAAAAATTCAACCTGCTGTTTTCGCCGGAGTTCTTGCGCGAAAGCAAGGCGCTGTACGACAACCTCTACCCTAGCCGTATCATCGTGGGTTTCCCGAAACTGATTAACGGGCGTGACGAGGAGAATGCAGCTATTCAGGCGATTGCCGGGGAACACCTGGAAGAGAAGGCGCACGAATTTGCGGCGCTGTTACAGGAGGGTGCCTTGAAGCCGGATATCGATACATTGTTTATGGGACTGAAAGAGGCAGAAGCGGTGAAGCTGTTTGCCAATACCTATCTGGCATTGCGTGTAAGCTACTTCAACGAGCTGGATACGTATGCAGAGGTGAAAGGGTTGAACACACAGGCCATCATTCAAGGTATCTGTCTGGACCCGCGCATCGGTTCGCATTACAATAATCCTTCTTTTGGCTACGGAGGCTACTGTCTGCCGAAGGATACCAAGCAGCTGTTGGCCAACTACCAGGATGTGCCGGAGAACCTGATTCAGGCCATTGTGGAGAGTAACCGCACGCGCAAGGATTTCATTGCCGACCAGGTGCTGAAGAAAGCGGGATACTACGACTATTACAACCGCGGGGATTACAGTCCGGAAGCAGAGAAGGAATGTGTCATCGGGGTATATCGCCTGACCATGAAGTCGAACAGCGACAATTTCCGCCAGAGCAGCATCCAGGGGGTAATGAAACGTATCAAGGCAAAGGGTGCCACGGTCATCATCTATGAACCGACTCTGGAAGACGGCACTACATTCTTCGGCTCAAAAGTGGTGAATAACTTGGAGGATTTCAAGAAGGAGAGCAACGCCATCATTGCCAACCGCTACGATGCGTGCCTGGATGACGTAAAGGAAAAAGTTTATACACGCGATATTTTCAGAAGAGACTAGTTACAGTTAATAATTAACAATGAATAATGAAAAACGGGTACGTGCACCGTTCTTCATTCTTCATTATTCATTATTCATTTTTCATTTTTCATTATGGAGACTTTCAAACGTAACATACTGATTACCGGCGGTGCCGGATTTATTGGCAGCCACGTGGTGCGCCTGTTCGTGAACAAATATCCGGAATACCGTATCATCAACCTGGACAAGCTGACGTATGCGGGAAACCTGGCGAACCTGAAGGACATTGAGAACCAGCCGAACTATGTGTTCATAAAGGCGGACATCTGCGACTACGAGAAGATGCAGGAGCTGATGGAGCTGTATCACGTGGACGGTATCATTCACCTGGCTGCAGAGAGCCACGTGGACCGAAGCATCAAGGATCCGTTTACCTTTGCACGCACCAACGTAATGGGTACGCTGTCTCTGCTGCAGGCGGCCAAGGTGTACTGGGAAAGTCTGCCGGAGAAGTATGAGGGCAAGCGTTTCTATCATATCTCTACCGACGAGGTGTACGGGGCACTGGAGATGACGCATCCGGAAGGCATCGAGCCACCGTTCACTACCACGGCTTCGTCGTCGGAACATCACCTGGCGTACGGAAAGGATTTCTTCTACGAGGATACGAAATACAATCCGCACAGCCCCTACTCTGCCAGCAAGGCAAGCAGCGACCACTTTGTGCGGGCATTCCACGATACGTACGGCATGCCGACCATCGTGACGAACTGTTCGAACAACTACGGGCCGTATCAGTTCCCGGAGAAGCTGATTCCGCTGTTCATCAACAACATCCGTCACCGCAAGCCGTTGCCGGTATATGGCAAGGGCGAGAATGTGCGCGACTGGCTGTATGTGGAGGATCACGCACGGGCCATCGACGTCATCTTCCACAACGGAAAGATTGCCGAAACGTATAACATCGGCGGGTTCAATGAGTGGAAGAACATCGACATCATCAAGGTGGTGATCAACACGGTGGACCGCCTGCTGGGCCGTAAGGAGGGTGAGGATATGGACCTGATCACGTACGTAACGGACCGTCTGGGCCACGACATGCGCTACGCCATCGACTCGACGAAGCTTCAGCAGGAGCTGGGTTGGGAGCCCAGCCTGCAGTTTGAGGAAGGCATCGAGAAGACGGTACGCTGGTATCTGGATAATCAGGAATGGATGGACAACGTGACTTCAGGGGATTACCAGAAGTATTATGAGACAATGTACGGAAAGTGACAAATATCAGGTATTAAGGGATAATTCTCCATTTTCAATTAGAGGAATAGTGAACTACAAGGAACTTGACACCCAAAAGATAAAGGACTATATCCGGCCGCATCCCAACGGAGTGGAGGTGGAGGACATCATCGCCCACAGCGGAGCGGAGAAACTGCGGGTGTATCCGGCACTGTTCGAACTGGAGCAGGAGGGATGGCTCACGGTGACGGAACGGGAGGAGCTGGGAAGTCCGAAGAGAGTGAAGTTCAGGCGTCAGGCATGACAAAAACCGACGGAGCGGCAATGAAGCGGCTCCGCCAGTTTTTGTTTTTAGGGGAAAGATGGTTGTGGCGACGAAAAGTTGGTTTTCTACGAAGAATTGCATATCTTTGTTACACAAAGAAAAGAAAACGGGTATGAAGACGAATCAGGAATATGATAAACAGCGGGTATGCAAGCAGGAGGTGGATGAACCAATTGCCGGGTATGGAAGTATAGATGTGCTGAAAGTGAGGCTGGTGAAACGGATTATGGGGATGGAAACGTTGGAAGATGTGCAGTCTGTACTGAACTTCGTGGAGCGGCAGAAGGTTTCGGAGACTTTTGAACAGGAATGGGAACGGGGGGTGACGCTTGAGCAATTTCGGGATGCCTGCAAAGGGAAATTGAAGGAAATCTATGCAGACATGTGAAATTCGAATCTTACCGGAAGCGGAGGACTTCTTGACACTCCTGCCTCAAACACTGGTGAAGGAGGGTTATGGACGTATTTTGGTAAAGCATATTACAAATAATTGGGTTGAAGGACAATATATCAGATAAAAAGAATAGAGTATGAAGAATCGGGCGAAGCAGCGACAGAGCGGCTTCGCCCGATTTTTGTTTGGAAGTGAAGAAGGATGAATCAAAAAGCTTTGCTTTCAGTTGTTTATGCGACTTCTTTTCTTTACTTTTGCAGAAAAAGAAATATGGAGAAATCGAAAATATATAAGAAACTGGAAGATTTGAAGGCTGAAATGCATGAGCCTGTAGCGACTTATGGTAAACCGTCGGAAACGGTTCAGGACGTGGTAGCTGACTATGTGTGGGAAGACGTCAGAATAGGTATGGAGCAGTACAGACGCGGGGAGTGCAGAAGTGTGGAAGAGTTTCTGAAGAAGTATGGAAGGTGAATATAATTTGCTTGTCTCTTCTCGGGCTGAACAGAGAACATTGTATTTCTATTATTCAAAGATAAAGATTAACTATCAAGTATCAGATATTGGATGTTGGAAAATCGGGCGGAGCGACTGAGAGGTGGCTTCGCCCGATTTTTGTCTGCGGACAGAGGATGATTGTGGCGGTGGAGATTTGGTTTTGTGCGGGGAATTGTGTATCTTTGTTATACGAAGACAGGAACAGAAAAAGAATGGATATGAAGACGACTCAGGAATATATTCAACTGTTGAAGGAGTATAAGCAGAAACGGGGAATACTTTATGGTATATCCCGCATTGGTATTTTCGGATCTGTAGCTCGTGGAGAGCAGACGGAGGGTAGTGATGTGGATGTTTGTGTGGACTTGACAGTGCCCAGTATATTCAGTCTGGTGCATATTAAAGAGGAATTGTGCCAGTTGTTCGGTTGTGAGGTTGATGTGGTCCGCATCCGTCAGAATATGGATGCCCTGTTGAAACGGGATATTATGGAGGAGGGAATTTATGTATAAGAAAGAGCATGTCTTGCATCTGTTAGGACATCGTTAAATCGAATCTTCCGGAAATGCTTGTGGTGGTTGAAGATATGATATCGTTTGTAGAGAGAGACGACGAGTGATAATACAAGCTCAAGTATTAGGTATGAAAAATCGGGCGGAGCGACTGAGAGGTGGCTTCGCCCGATTTTTTTGTTTGGAAAGTAGGGGACCGGAAACAGAAAGCGTCAATAGACATTGAAGAAGACTTCCTGACTGGAGATGTATTGGCCTCCTACCGTGACTTGTACCAGGAATTTGCAATCGGCTTTTCCGGTGATGTGAAGTTCGCTGTAGGGCATGAACAGCACGTAGTCGTTGAAAATACAGGAATCGTAGTTGGATATAAAGGAACCGCCGCAGCAGACTTGCCCGTCTACCGAACGATAGGCGCCGTTGTAGTCCATGAGGCGGGTGCCGTTGGCAAAGCTGAAGTAGGCCGCACAGTTGCCGGGAAGGCCTCTTACTCCATAAGTCTGGAACCGGACGTGTATCTTCATGCCTTTGACAAGGCCCTGGCGCTTGTTGTGTTCTACCCATACTTGTTCGATGGATGCCTTTAGAGCGGCTTGCCTTACTGTCATTTGGGTGGTTTTGTCGCCTGCCTTGACATATACATTCGCACTGCGGGTGGCTCCGGTGGGATTGGACTCCCATTTCAGCAGGAAAGCGGTTTCTGTTTGGGTGCGTATGGTAAGCCAGTTGGCATCGGTCCATACTTCATAGTCTTTCAAGTTTGTTTCGTTGACGTATTTGCCGGTCTTGGTACGCACGGGATATGCCTTCTCGCTTTCATTGCCGGGGATGTCGACGGTGTGAGGTATGATCCATCCTTCGATAGACAAAGGAAGCTCCAGGTCGGATAGGCTTCTGAAATTGATAAAGGCGCCTGTACGGTTACGGTATGAATCCAGTAGGGATGTGTATGGATTGTCGTTCGCATGTTCATTAGAATGTTTGAGCGCATGGGTGATGGTGTCATTGGATATAACCTCGGAATACAGGGCGTAGGTTCCGCTTATGAATATGACATGGGGCTTTTGTTTTGACTGCTTCTGGTCGGAGGCGCTGTATAGAGAGAAGAATGTATCGGCCAAAAGGTTGGCTGACACAAATGTAAACTTGTAGTGGAAGGAATCTTTGCCGCTTCCGTAGTATTCGATCGTCCGGTTATCGTATATCTTGATGTATCCTTTTCCCGGCGAATCGTTGACGGTATCGAAATGAAATGTGTACAGAAGGTTCTGTCCCTGGATAGGCATGAAGATGCCTGCCAGAATGAGGAGTGTGAGTAATGCAAATTTTTTCATGGCCTGATATAATAGAGGGTTAACAATCATGCAGCTTCAACGTGTAGGGCAAAAGTAAACAAAATAATGGAGAAATGGGCTCGAGTTGGTGAAATAATTTTTATGGTGGGGTAGTGGACGGTTGGGGTAGAGAAAGATTGCAGCGGTGGAGATTTGGTTTTCTGCAGGGATTTGTATATCTTTGTAAAAAGAATATATATGTATGGATCGTAGAGAATACATATTGCAGTCTATCAAAAATAGGTCGGCAGAGATAATGCCGATGAATGCTAAGGTCATTCTTTTTGGCTCTCAGGCTCGTGGTGACTATCACGAGGGGTCTGATTGGGATATCTTGATTCTGCTGGACAAACAGAAATTGTCTCCTTCTGATTTTGATGAATTTGCGTATCCTTTGTTTGAGCTGGGTTGGATGATAGATGCGGAAATTCATCCGATGCTTTATACCTTTAGTGATTGGGAACGTAGAAATATGCTTCCGCTTTATAAGGATGTTTTAAAAGAGGGAATTGAGTTATGCTGAGCATTGAGGAAAAGAAGGCTTTAATCGGATATAGGAAACAGAAAGCTTATGATAGTCTGAAAGAAGCCAAAGCTGTGGCACAGTTGGGATTTTGGAACTTAGCTGGTAACCGTTTGTATTATGCGGCTTTTCATATGGCTTCTGCTTTGCTCCTGGATAAAGGTATCGTTGCTAAAACTCATAGTGGTGTGATACATTTGATTGGAGCAAAGTTTGTTACACAAGGGCTTTTGGAGCGAGAATATGGAAGGCTTTTCTCTCGTTTATATGAATTAAGACAATCGGGAGATTATGATGACATGTATGATATAACGGAAGAGGAAGTGATGCCTTATATGGAGAGTACGGAGCTTTTTGTGGCCAAAATGGAAAGTTTGATGACGTTATAAATATAATAGAATGAAGAATCGGGCGAAGCTGAGGAATGGTGGCTTCGCCCGATTTTTGTCTGCGGAGGTTTGGGTATGTCGGGGGGATTGCCTAACTTTGTATAAATAACGCAAATGGAAAACCTTAAGAACGATTAGATATGAAGGGTATTGTATTGGCCGGTGGTAGCGGGACGCGTCTGTATCCCATCACCAAGGGCGTGAGCAAACAGCTGCTCCCTATCTTCGACAAACCGATGATTTATTATCCGATATCGGTGCTGATGCTGGCGGGTATCCGCGAGATACTGATTATCTCGACACCACAGGACTTGCCGGGCTTCAAACGCTTGCTGGGCGACGGTTCGGACTACGGCGTACACTTTGAGTACGCGGAACAGCCAAGTCCGGACGGACTGGCACAGGCGTTCATCATCGGTGAACAGTTTATCGACGACGATTCGGCCTGTCTGGTGCTGGGGGACAATATCTTCCACGGGAACGGACTGAGCGCGATGCTGAAAGAGGCGGTGCGCACGGCGGAAGAGGAGAAGAAGGCAACGGTGTTCGGCTACTGGGTGAGCGATCCGGAACGTTACGGTGTGGCGGAATTCGACCACGAAGGGAACTGTCTCTCCATTGAGGAGAAACCACAGCATCCGAAATCGAACTATGCCGTGGTGGGCTTGTACTTCTACCCGAACAAGGTGGTGGACATCGCGAAGAATATAAAACCGTCGGCTCGCGGGGAACTGGAGATAACGACGGTGAACCAACGTTTCCTGGAGGATGGGGAACTGAAGGTGCAGACGTTGGGCCGCGGCTTTGCCTGGCTGGACACGGGGACGCATGATTCGTTGAGCGAGGCGTCGACGTTTATCGAGGTGATCGAAAAGCGGCAGGGTTTGAAGGTTGCCTGCTTGGAAGGTATCGCTTTCCGCAAGGGCTGGATTACGGTTGAAAAGATGCGGGAACTGGCACAGCCGATGCTGAAGAACCAGTACGGACAATACCTGCTACAGGTGGTAGACGAGGTGGAACGAACGGGAAAATCGAACCTTTAAAAATGAAGAATGAAGAATTAATTTTCAACTTTCAATTCTCAATTATCAATTAAACAAGTGGAAATAATCAAAACAAGTATAGAGGGCGTGGTGATTATTGAGCCACGTATCTTTAAGGATGCGAGAGGATATTTTTTTGAATCGTTCTCGCAACGGGAATTTGATGAGAAGGTGAAACCGGTTACTTTTGTGCAGGACAACGAGAGCATGTCGAGCTATGGCGTGATGCGCGGGTTGCATTTCCAGCGTCCGCCGTATGCGCAGAGCAAGCTGGTGCGTTGTGTGAAGGGCGCGGTGCTGGACGTGGCGGTGGACATCCGCAAGGGTAGCCCGACGTACGGGCAACACGTGGCGGTGGAGCTGACGGAGGAGAACCACCGGCAGTTCTTCATCCCGCAGGGCTTTGCACACGGGTTTGCGGTGCTGAGCGAGACGGCGGTGTTTCAGTACAAGTGTGACAACTTCTACCATCCGGAGGCGGACGGGGGGATCAGTATCCTGGACGAAAGCCTGGGTATCGACTGGCGCATACCGACGGAGAAGGCGATCTTGAGTGAAAAGGACACGAAGCATCCGGTGCTGAAGGACTTTGAAACGCCGTTTAAGATTTCAGAGTTCTGATTTCTGAATTTAGGGTTCTGATTTCAGATTTCAAAGTCGAGTTTTTGTCATGTTTCAATTTTCAACTTTCAATTATCAATTCAAATGGCAACATTTCAACGTACTATAGTCATTACCGGCGGTGCCGGTTTCATCGGCAGCCATGTGGTTCGCCTGTTCGTGAACAAGTATCCGGAGTATCGCATCATCAACCTGGACAAGCTGACGTATGCGGGTAATCTGGCAAACCTGAAGGACATTGAGGACCGTCCGAACTACAAGTTCGTGAAGATGGACATCTGCGACTTCGAGGCTTTCTACCGCCTGATGCAAGAAGAACACGTGGACGGCATCATCCACCTGGCAGCGGAGAGCCACGTGGACCGAAGCATCAAAGATCCCTTCACCTTCGCACGGACAAACGTGATGGGTACGCTGAGCCTGCTGCAGGCTGCGAAGCTGTATTGGGAAAGCCTGCCGGAGAAGTACGAGGGCAAACGGTTCTACCACATCTCAACAGACGAGGTGTATGGGGCGCTGGAGATGACGCATCCCGAAGGTATCGAGCCTCCGTTTACGACGAAGGCGTCGTCGGGCAAGCATCACCTGGCCTACGGCAAGGATTTCTTCTATGAGACGACGAAGTATAATCCGCACAGCCCGTACTCGGCTTCGAAAGCATCGAGCGACCACTTTGTGCGTGCGTACCACGATACGTACGGAATGCCGACCATTGTGACAAATTGTTCGAACAACTACGGCCCGTACCAATTTCCGGAGAAGTTGATACCGCTGTTCATCAACAACATCCGTCACCGCAAACCGTTGCCGGTATATGGTAAAGGTGAAAACGTTCGCGACTGGCTGTATGTGGAGGACCACGCACGGGCTATCGACGTAATCTTCCACAACGGAAAGATTGCCGAAACGTACAACATCGGCGGCTTCAACGAGTGGAAGAATATCGACATCATCAAGGTGGTGATCAACACGGTGGACCGCCTGCTGGGTCGCAAGGAGGGTGAGGATATGGATCTGATCACGTACGTGACGGACCGTCTGGGCCACGACATGCGCTACGCCATCGACTCGACGAAGCTTCAGCAGGAGCTGGGTTGGGAGCCTAGCCTGCAGTTTGAGGAAGGCATCGAGAAGACGGTGCGCTGGTATCTGGACAACCAGGAATGGATGGACAACGTGACGAGCGGGGATTACCAGAAGTACTACGAAACGATGTACGGAAAATAAAGATTACACGGTGTGATAGGGGGCGTAGTGGTAGGCCACGGCTTTTCGCGCTTTCAGGGAAGCCGGTACGTCGATGAGCCGTTGGTTGCTGCTGCCCCGGAAACAGAGGCTCTCGTCGCGCAGGTCCTGACGGAAGTGTCCGTCGACCAGCACGTCGATATACTGCAGCAGAAGGCTCTGGCGAGGGTCTTCGAGCAGCTTTTCGAAGGTATATCCGGTGTAGCACCAGATGTTCTTGTCGCTTTTTTCCTTGATGGCGCGGGCCAGCTCGGCGAAGCCCTCCGGTTGGAACATGGGGTCGCCTCCGCTGAAGGTGACGTCGGCAAAGGGATCGTCGAGCACTTTTTCCAGAATTTCTTCAGTAGACATGCGACGGCCATGGCGAATGTCCCACGACTCGGGGTTGTGGCAGCCGGGGCATGCGTTGGGACACCCGGCCGCATAGATGGAAGTGCGGAAACCGGGGCCGTCGGCAGTCGTGTCTTCGAGAATGTCGAGTATGGAGAGCATGGCGAACGGGGTTATTGGTGAATGACACGATCGTTCAGTTCGGCCAGCTTGGCCTTGTTCCAGCGGTCGGTGGTACCTACGAGGTAGCCGGTGATGCGCTGAAGACGGTCGATGCGCGTGCTGCCGCATTTCGGGCAGGCGTCCAGGTGGTCGTCGGAGTTCTCGTAGCCGCAGTCCATACAGCGGTTGCGGTTGTGGTTGACAGAGCCGTAGCCGATGTTGTAGCGGTCCATCATATCGACCACGCGCATGATGGCTTCGGGATTGTGGGTGGCATCGCCGTCTATTTCTACGTAGAAGATGTGGCCGCCACGGGTCAGGTCGTGGTAGGGCGCCTCGACTTCTGCTTTATGACGGGCACTGCATTTGTAGTAGACCGGAACGTGGTTGGAGTTGGTGTAGTACTCGCGATCGGTGATGCCAGCCAGGACGCCGAACTGCTGACGGTCGGCACGGGTGAACTTGCCGGAAAGACCTTCGGCAGGTGTGGCCAGGATACTGTAGTTGTGCTGGTATTTCTCCGAAAATTCGTTGGCGCGGTCGCGCATGTAGGTGATGATCTTCAGACCGAGCTCCTGCGCTTCGGCCGATTCGCCGTGGTGCTTGCCTGTCAGTGCTACCAGGCATTCGGCCAGGCCGATGAAACCGATGCCCAGCGTGCCCTGGTTGATGACGGGGGCGATGGTGTCGTCGGGGCGCAACTGGTCGCATCCCAACCACAAGGACGACATGAGCAGAGGGAACTGCTTGGCGAAGGCGGTCTTCTGGAATTCCATACGTTCGTGCAGCTGGTGTGCGGTGATGTCGAGCATGGCGTCGAGCTTGGCGAAGAAGCGGGCAATGCGTTCCTCGGGCTTGGCAATGTTCATGCACTCGATAGCTAGGCGGACGATGTTGATGGTAGAGAAAGACAGGTTTCCTCGTCCGACAGATGTCTGAGGACCGAAACGGTTTTCGAAGACGCGGGTACGGCATCCCATGGTGGCTACTTCGTGCAGGTATCGCTTCGGGTCGTCGGCCTTCCATTCCTTGCTCTGGTTGAAGGTGGCATCCAGGTTGAGGAAGTTGGGGAAGAAGCGACGGGCTGTTACCTTGCAGGCCAGTTGGTAGAGGTCGTAGTTGCGGTCGTTCGGCAGATAGCTGACGCCCCGTTTCTTTTTCCAGATCTGGATGGGGAAGATGGCAGTTTCGCCATTGCCCACACCGCGGTAGGTGCTGTTCAGCAGTTCGCGGATGATGCAGCGTCCTTCGGCCGAGGTGTCTGTACCGTAGTTGATGGAGCTGAACACGACTTGGTTTCCACCGCGTGAGTGGATGGTGTTCATGTTATGGATGAAGGCCTCCATAGCCTGATGGACACGGGCGACGGTCTGGTTGACGGCGTGCTGTACCAGGCGTTCGTCTCCCTGGAGTCCGTCGAGCGGACGGGACAGGTAGTCGTCCAGCTCTGTCTGGTAGAGGTGGGAATAGTCGGCACCGTTCAGGCGTTCGAGGGTTTGTACTTCTTCGATGAAGCTATGGCGGACGTAGGGGGCCAGGTAGAAGTCGAATGCCGGGATGGCCTGTCCGCCGTGCATTTCGTTCTGGGCGGTCTCCAGCGAGATGCAGCCCAGGATACTGGCTGTCTCGATACGCTTGGCCGGGCGTGATTCGCCGTGTCCGGCCGAGAAACCGTGAGTCAGGATGCGGTCCAGCGGGTGTTGTACGCACGTCAGGCTCTTGGTGGGGTAGTAGTCCTTATCGTGGATGTGCAGGTAGTTGCCCTTCACGGCATTCAGGATCTCTTCGTCCAGCAGGTAGTCGTCTACGAACGGCTTGGTGGTTTCGCTGGCAAACTTCATCATCATGCCGGCGGGCGTGTCGGCGTTCATGTTGGCGTTCTCGCGGGTGACGTCGTTGGACTTGATGTTGATGATCTCCAGGAACATGTCGCGCGTCTTGGCTTTGCGGGCAATGCTGCGCTGGTTGCGGTAAGCAATGTATTTTTGTGCCACATCTTTGCGGCTGCTCTTCATCAGCTCCAGTTCTACCATGTCTTGGATGGCTTCTACGGTCATCTGTGCTGCACCGCGGAAAGAAATGTGATCGGTGATCTGGTGGATGAGCTGCATGTCTTCGCCTTTATCGGTGTGCAACATGGCTTTTCGGATGGCAGTGGCAATCTTCTCTTCGTTGAAGCCGACAATGCGGCCGTCACGCTTGATAACTGTCTGTATCATACGGTTTAGAATCTTGTTTGATGTGGATTATTGTTCTTTTTAGGTGATGCAAAGGTATCAATCTTATCTGATAGTTTCCAGTTTTGGGAAACTTTTTGTGATACAAAAATTGTTAATCGTCTGATTTACAATACATTTTTGTCTTATTTTAGAAAACTTTGTGTTTTATGTGGTTTCTATTTGTGTTTGCATATATGCAATAAAAAAGCTCCCGCAGGTGACGGGAGCTTTCTCGGCTTTCTATGTCGAAAATGATTATTTCAGAACTTCGGCCAGCTTTTCCTGTAAGCCTTCGCCGTGGAGGCCGCGGGCGATGATGGTACCTTCGCCGTCGATCAGGACAGTGTGAGGAATGCTGCTTACGGCATACAGTTTGGCACCTTCGCAGTTCCAGTATTTCAGGTCGGACATCTGAGGCCAGGTAATGTTCAGCTGTTTGATGGCAGCTTGCCAGGCTTCACCGCTTTGGTCGAGTGATACACCTACGATTTCAAAGTTCTTGTCCTTGTAGAGCTTGTAGGCTTCTACCAGGTTGGGCATCTCGCGACGGCAGGGGCCGCACCAGCTTGCCCAGAAATCAACGAGTACCACTTTGCCTTTGCCTACATAGTCGGACAGCTTCACAGTCTTGCCTTCGGGAGTCTGCATCTCGAAGTCGGTGAACTTCTGGCCTACGGCGGTAGCTTTCATCTTTTCTACGTTTGCCTTGATCTTGACGATGGCCTCGTCGTTGTCATACGTAGCGGGGATTTGAGGCATCAGCGGATCCAGTTCTTCAAGCTCCATGTAGTAGAAGTTCTGTTTCAGCAGGTGGACACCTACGGCATTGGTGATGTTTTGGCTGATGGCGTCTTTCAGGATGCTGACAGACTTGTCTTGCAAGGCTTCGATTTCGCTGCCTTTGGCGTTACGTTGCTCTTCGGTGAGGGTTGTGTCGTTGGCCATTGATTCGTAGATAGCCATGATTTGTCCGTTCAGGCCGTTGAGCTGGGTACGGATAGTCTGGTAGATGTCGTTGTTCGGAGTACCGGTGGCCGAATCGTTGTCGCGCGTCAGGTTGATGTTGATTTGTCCGTTTTCGAGGAAGAAGTCGATCATCAGCGGTTCCTTGTCCTGTGCGGCATACGTGATATAGCGGTTGGCAACGGTGTCTTGTACACCTTTGAAAGTAAATGTTCCATTGGCGATGACAGCAGAGTCGAGGCTGACGAGCTGGCGGCCTTCTGCCATTTTCAGGTATACGGTGTCGCCGTCGGCGGCTCCTTCTACAGTACCGGTTACGGTGTAACCCTTGTTGCCGTTACAGGCTGCCATTACGGCGGCTGCGGCGAGTAGGTAAGTAAACTTTTTCATTGTTTTGTTATGGATTTAAATGTAATTGGGGCAAAGGTACGGAAAAGATTTTAGATTTTATCGGGAAGTCTGCAAAAGAAAAGAGGACGTGTCCGGAAGACGCGTCCTCTTTCTTGTTTGTTTGAAATAAGTATATTAATGTTTTTTTATTCGGCTGCGGGAGTTTCAGCTTCAGCAGCAGGAGCTTCGGGTGCTTCTTCAGCAGCCTTAGCAGCTTCTTCAGCAGCTTTGGCAGCAGCTTCAGCAGCCTTCTTCTCGGCTACGATTTTAGCTTTAGCTTCGTTTACCTTCTTCTCAGCATCGAGGCGTGCTTTGGCTTCAGCCTTCTTGGCTTCGTCCTGCTTAGCCTTCAGTGCGGCCAGTCCGCTCTGCTTGTTGTTCTTCCAGGCTTCGAACTTGGCTTCTGCTTCCGCTTCACCGAATGCGCCTTTAGCTACACCGCCCAGCAGGTGTTTCTTCATGTAGACACCTTCACGAGAAAGGATGTTACGGACAGTGTCGGTGGGTTGTGCGCCATTCATCACCCACTTCAGTGCGCGTTCAAAGTTCAAATCTACTGTGGCAGGATTCGTGTTCGGGTTGTAAGTACCGATTTTTTCAATAAATCTACCATCACGTGGTGCTCTTACGTCAGCAATTACGATGGAGTAGAAAGCGTAGCTCTTACGTCCATGTCTTTGCAATCTGATTTTTGTTGCCATAAATGTTTATTAGTTTAATGATTTGAATTATGCTACTAACTCGTAATAGCGGGCGCAAAGGTAAGCATTTTCTTTTTGACCGCCAAGCAAATGCACAGAAAATGTGTGGAATGCGTGGACTGCAGACGTTGCGACCGGTCATCAGGAATATTTCTTCGGATACCTCAACAAGATGGACAGCAAGGCAAAAAGTCCCATGCAGAAGGGGTAGTAGAGGTTGCCGATGATGCTCAGGGGCGAGATGGACGCCAGGCCTGCCGCGATGAGCATCTGGGCTCCGTAGGGAATGAGTCCTTGCGTCAGACACGAGAAGGTGTCGAGGATGCTGGCCGTCTTGCGGCGATCCAGGTGGAACCGTAAGGCTATGTCGCGGGCGATGGGACCGGTGGTGATGATGGCGATGGTGTTGTTGGCGGTACAGAGGTTGGCAATGCTTACCAGGGCGGCGATGCTCAGTTCGGCACCCCGCTTGCCCTTGACGTGGCGGGTGAGGCGGGAGATGATGAAGTCGATGCCGCCGTTGTAGCGTATCAGTTCGAGCATGCCGCCTGCCAGCAGTGTGATGATGATGAGTTCGCCCATGCCGGTGATGCCCGAGCCCATGGCTCCGAACCAGTCGAAGAACGACATTCCTGTCAAGAAGCCGATGAAGCCGGTAGACACGATGCCCAGCATCAGGACCAGCATGACGTTGATGCCCGCTACGGCAGTGCCCAGTACGACCAGGTAGGGGAGGACCTTGAGCCACTGGATGCTCTCAGTCTGGGGTGGTGCGCTGACGTTCAGTCCCTGGAAGATGTAGACGCCCAGCACAATCAGGGCCGCCGGTACGACGATGAGGCAATTGACGCGGAATTTGTCCGTCATCACGCAGTCCTGCGTTCGTGTCGAGGCGATGGTGGTGTCGGAGATGAACGAGAGGTTGTCCCCAAAGAACGAACCACCCACTACGATAGCCGTCATGTAGGCCAGGTCGACACCGGTCTTTTCCGCCAAGCCGACAGCTACAGGCGTCAGGGCCACGATGGTGCCCACGCTGGTGCCGATGGAAAGGGAGATGAAACAGGCGGCCAGAAAGATGCCTGCCAGCAACAAGTTGTCCGGCAGGATGTGGAGGGTCAGGTTGACGGTAGCATCGATGGCCCCCATCTGCTTGGCGCTTTGGGCGAAGGCACCGGCCAGTACGAAGATCCAGATCATCATCAGGATATTCTTGTTGCTGGCTCCGAGAGAGAACTGGTAGATGCGCTCCTCCAGCTTCAGGCTGCGGGTGATGGCTACGGCATAGCACGACGAGAACAGGAAGGCCACGGTGATGGGCATCTTGTAGAAGTCGTTCATCAGCAACGACGTCACGAGGTAGAGGCAGAGGAACACGGCGAGCGGGCTGAGTGTCCACCAGCTTCCCTGCCTGGGTTGGGTGGTTTCTTGCATAAGTAAGGAAAGGGTTATTGATAAAAAAAGGATAATGGATAACGACGTTTCATTATCCATTATCCACAGTCTATGATCCTTTAAAGCGTTACGCCATTCTTGAAGATGGCTATTTCTTTGTAGCCTTTCTTCTCGTTGTTTACCGGTTCGCCACTGGCCACACGGATGATGTAGTCGATGAAGCGTTCGCAAGTCTGTTCCATCGGTTCGTCTTCCAGAATGACACCAGCATTGAAGTCGATCCAGCCCGGCTTGTGATTGGCCAGGTTGGAGTTGGTCGAGATCTTCATGGTGGGCACGTAGGTGCCGAAGGGTGTTCCGCGTCCGGTGGTGAAGAGTACCATGTGGCAACCACACGAAGCCAGAGCTGTAGCGGCCACGAGGTCGTTGCCCGGGGCAGAGAGTAGGTTGAGGCCCTTCACTTTCAGGCGTTCACCGTAAGACAATACGCCTTCGACATAGCTCTTGCCGCACTTCTGCGTACAGCCCAGGGCTTTGTCTTCCAGGGTGGAGATACCGCCTGCCTTGTTGCCCGGCGAGGGGTTTTCGCCGACGGGTTCGCCGTGGCTCAGGAAATATTCCTTGAAGTCGTTGATGAGCTTCACGGTCTGGTCGAACAGTTCGCGGTTGCGGCAACGGTTCATCAGGATGGTTTCCGCACCGAACATTTCGGGTACTTCGGTCAGAACGGTTGTACCGCCCTGTGCCACGAGGAAGTCGGAGAACATGCCGAGCAACGGATTGGCCGTGATACCCGAGAAGCCGTCGGAACCACCGCACTTCAGGCCGACACGCAGTTCGCTCAGGGGCACGTCTTCGCGTACATCCTGCGAAGCCTTGGCGTAGAGTTCGCGCAGCAGCTTCATACCTTCCTCGAATTCGTCGTCCACTTTCTGGGTAACCATGAACTTCACGCGGTCGTGGTCGTAGTCGCCCAGGAACTCGCGGAATACGTCGGGCTGGTTGTTTTCGCATCCCAGGCTGACTACGAGTACGGCGCCCGCATTGGGGTGGAGCACCATGTCGCGCAGGATTTTCTTGGTGTTCTCGTGGTCGTCGCCCAGCTGGGAGCAACCGTAGTTATGCGGGTAGGCCATGATGGCATCCACGCCGCTACAGCCGGTCTCCTTGCGTAGGCTTTCAGCCAGCTGGTTGGCAATGCCGTTTACGCAGCCCACAGTGGGGATGATCCACACTTCGTTGCGGACACCTACATCACCATTTTTGCGGCGATAGCCTTTGAAAGTCAGTTTCCGGTCTGCAATGTCCAGGCTGGCGTCTACAGGATTGTAGGTGTAGTCCAGCAGGCCGGCCAGGTTAGTCTTGATATTGTTTTCATTCATCCAGTCACCCTGCTTCCGGGCTTCGCGTGCATGTCCGATGGGGTATCCGTATTTGATGACGTTTTCGCCTTCAGCCAGATCTTTCAATGCAAATTTATGTCCGGCGGGTATGTCTTCGTTCAGTGTGATGTCCTGTCCGTCCACCGTGATGGTTTCGCCGGCCTTCAGAGGCAGGATGGCTACCGCAACGTTGTCGGCCGGATTGATTTTCAGGTACTTTGTATTCATAATGCCTTTTTAAATTAGTTAGTTCGTTATCGGTTGTAGTAGAAGTCAATGTTTTCCTTGGTCAGCAGATCGATAGGCATGAAGTTGACGTGTGGTACTTTTTTCTTCAGAATCAGGTGGTCACAGAGGTACTTGATGCCGTTGAAGCCTTGCAAGGTGGGTTGCTGGGCTATCAGAAAGAAGATGCTTCCCTGCTTCAGGCATTCGACGTTGCGTTGCAGCAGGTCGTAGCCTACAAGATTGAAATCTGTCAGCTGCTTTTTCTGCAGGTATTCGCCGATGATGTAGGCTTTCGAGTTGAACGTGATGCCGTTTTTCAGCGTAGGATGTGCGGCAAAGAAGTCGTCCAGCATCTGCGTGTCTTCACTGTCGCGTTTGGCGTGAAGGTTGAGTTCCCAGATGTGGCAGGCCGGGTGGTTCTGCTTCATGTATTCCCGGAAACCTATTTCGCGTCTTTCCTGCTGGTTGGAGCCTACGATGCCTTCGTTTATCTTGCGGAAGATGGCAATTTCCTGTGCGTCTTTTCCGGCCAGAAGCATCAGCATGCGGGCGGCAAAGTGTCCGCTTTGGTGTGAGTTCTGCCCGAAGAAAGAAAGGGCCGGCTGTTCCTTGATGTTTGAGTCTATATATATATAAGGTATATTCAGGCGGTTCAGTGCGTCAGTAAACGGTTGGGTGTACTGGGGGACAGTGGGGGCAAAGAGTACCCCGTCGGGCTGCATGTCTACGATTTGTTGGGACGCCTGCTCGAAGGAGTGGTAGTCGTACGGATCGTAGTGGGACAGGTGTGCCTGGATGTTGAAGTCCGAGTAAGTGGCGGTTGCTTCCCGGATGCCGGCCTCCACAGCTGTCCAGTATTCACTGGCTTCGTGTTGGGGCAGCAGGCAGGCGTAAGTGTAGTTTTTGTTGGTGGCCAGTGCGCTGGCATACATGTTGGGCTGATAGTCCAGTTGTTTCAGTATTTCCTCCACGCGCTTGCGGCTGGACTCGGATACACCGCTGCGGCCATGCAGGACGCGGTCTACCGTGCCCACCGAAACGTCGGCCATCTGTGCTATGTCTTTGATTCTGATTCTGCTCATCTGTTCAGTTACCTTTTACCGTGATATACCTGTCTGACGGACCTTGTTTGTCGTCTTTGTGTACGTACACAATAATAATCTTAATATTTTCGATACAAATATATAATAATTTTTTGTATTCCAAAAATTGTTGTATCTTTGTGCCCGCACACGAAAGATGTGAGATATGGTCGGTTTTAGACCTTACTTGCATATTTTCAAGCATTTATATGTATTTGTAACGCGAAAGTTATAAATTGAAAGAAAACTATTATTCATTACTTATTAAAAGATAGAAAGATTATGGGAAAGAAAGTCGTAACCCTTGGTGAGATCATGTTGAGATTGTCTACTCCGGGCAATACTCGTTTTGTACAGTCTGACTCTTTTGATGTTGTATACGGTGGTGGCGAAGCCAACGTAGCTGTAAGTTGCGCCAACTATGGACACGATGCCTATTTTGTAACTAAATTGCCGAAACACGAAATCGGTCAGTCGGCTGTCAACGCACTGCGCAAGTATGGTGTGAAGACAGACTTCATTGCCCGTGGCGGCGACCGTGTAGGTATCTACTATCTGGAGACCGGTGCATCCATGCGCCCCAGCAAGGTGATTTACGACCGTGCCCATTCTGCTATAGCCGAAGCTGATCCTTCTGATTTCGATTTCGATGCTATCATGGAAGGTGCTGACTGGTTCCACTGGTCGGGCATCACGCCGGCCATTTCCGACAAGGCTGCCGAGCTGACTCGTCTGGCTTGCGAAGCTGCCAAGCGTCACGGTGTGACTGTTTCTGTCGACCTGAACTTCCGCAAGAAACTTTGGACAAAGGAAAAAGCTCAGTCTATCATGAAGCCGCTGATGAAGTATGTAGACGTATGTATCGGTAACGAAGAAGACGCCGAACTCTGTCTGGGCTTCAAACCCGATGCTGACGTTGAGGGTGGAAAAACCGACGCCGAAGGCTACAAGGGCATCTTCAAGGCCATGGCCCAGGAATTCGGTTTCAAGTATGTTATCTCTACACTGCGCGAATCTTTCTCGGCTACACATAACGGCTGGAAGGCTATGATTTACAACGGTGAGGAATTCTATGAGTCTAAGCGCTATGACATCAACCCGATCATCGACCGTGTTGGTGGTGGCGACTCCTTCTCCGGTGGTATCATCCACGGCTTGCTGACGAAGCCCAATCAGGGTGCTGCCCTCGAATTTGCTGTAGCTGCTTCTGCTTTGAAGCACACTATCAACGGCGACTTCAACCTTGTTTCTGCAGAAGAAGTAGAAGCTTTGGCAGGTGGCGATGCCAGCGGACGTGTACAGAGATAAACATTCATCAATCATTTATCGTAAATTAAATCAAGAAGATCATGGCAAAATTCGATAAGATAGCCGTATTGAACAAGATTGGTTCGACCGGCATGGTACCTGTGTTCTATCACAAGGATGCAGAAGTAGCAAAGAAAGTGGTAAAGGCATGTTATGACGGCGGTGTCCGCGCTTTCGAGTTTACAAACCGTGGCGACTTCGCTCACGAAGTATTCGCCGAGGTTGTGAAGTTCGCAGCCAAGGAATGTCCTGAAATGGCTATGGGTGTAGGCTCCATCGTAGATCCTGCTACGGCAGCTCTTTACCTTCAGCTGGGGGCCAATTTCATCGTAGGTCCGCTGTTCAACCCCGAAATAGCAAAGATCTGTAACCGTCGTCTGGTAGCTTATACTCCGGGTTGCGGTAGCGTATCTGAAGTAGGTTTCGCACAGGAAGTAGGCTGCGACCTCTGCAAAGTATTCCCGGGTGATGTACTTGGTCCGAAACTCGTGAAAGGTCTGCTGGCTCCGATGCCCTGGTCCAAACTGATGGTGACTGGTGGTGTAGAGCCTACTCAGGAAAACCTGACTTCTTGGATCAAGGCCGGCGTATTCTGCGTAGGTATGGGATCCAAGCTCTTCCCGAAGGACAAGGTAGCTGCTGAGGACTGGGCCTATGTCACTGAGAAGTGCAAGGAAGCTTTGGGCTACATTGCCGAAGCAAGAAAGTAATTTTTTGACGTATCAGTCCCGTGTAGGTTAGCAGTGGGTTTCGGAAATCTGTTGCAAAGCCGAAAGGGAAAATGCGATATTCATTTTGTTTAAAGGTGTTTAAGGGGACAACCATCGGAGCACTCTCTCGAGCGCTTCGGTGGTTTGTTTTTTGATGAATATTGTAAACAATCCTGTCGAACTTGAAAAAGATGTTATAGATTGGCGGTTTTTGAGCCTGCCGTATTGCTGATTACAGAAGAATTCATACCTTTGCATCGTGGTTGTGAAACCGCAGTTTTCATAGGTAAATTAGTTAAGTACTAAAGAGAATTTTTTTCATAGGCTATTTAGTTAGAGTTTTCATAGCGTATTAGATTTTTTTTGATGTAAAATTTTTAAGATTGATTTTTGGATAACAAGATGATGTAAAACAAAAGAAAAGCCTTAGGGCTTTTCTTACGCCGAGGCGAGTAGTTCGTGAGAACTGACTCGTTTTTTTTATGTCTGTTTCTGTAGGCTATAACTACCTACTTTAGCTCCGTAACTACCCACTTTAGCGTCGTAACTATCCACTTTAGCATCGCCATTGCCTACTTTGGAATCCCCATCTTTAATTGGGAGGAATGGTCGTATATAGATATAAAACAGGAATAAGTTGCCTGGAATTTTGGCTAATCCGAAAAAGAAAACTATATTTGAGAGCTGAAAAACCGGGCATAAATCCCGTTTGGAGCCTTTCTGAAGGGGAGTGTTGCCCATTTATTTCTCTGGTTGCCGACGGTAATTTATAAATCCTAATAAAGGCAAAAAAAATTAAGAAAACATGTTATAGGACATACTTTTTTATTTGGCTTGTCAAACGAAAAGGGCCTATATTTGCACCGTTATCCTGAAAACAATCTTTTTACCTTAAAAAAAAACTAATACCTATTGAAAACTGAAAACGGGACTTTGTGAAAAGCTCCGTTTTTTTTTGTTCTATTTTAGGGAGCAAAAAAGAAATACCCTCCTTATCAAATGTTCAAGACAGGTTTGATAAGGAGGGTATATTTTAAAGGATGTATTCAATCCGCTTTTTTCGGATTATAATTCAATTTCAGCAATCTGCGGATTGTGATCCGACAGGAACGTAACTCCGGTGCCTCTGGTCGGTTCTTCAGGAATAAGCACGCTGTTCACTTTGATTTGTGGAGTAACGAATATGAAATCGATCATTTCACGTTGGCTTTTTTCTCTTCTTCCAAAGCTATGGTATGTATAGTCTACACCAGATTTCTTGTCTGCTATTTGGAATGCGTCTTTAAGTACAAATGTATTTTTAGTAAGGGTATTGTATGCGTCCGACTTGTTGTTGACATTAAAATCTCCAGTCAGTACTGCAGGTTCATTTCCAGCCAGTTCTTTGATTCGATCGATGATAAGCAGAGCACCTTTGTTTCTCGCTTCTCCTCCTACATGGTCGAAGTGTGTGTTTATCGCCATGAATACTTTTCCCGTTTTCTTGTATTTAAGTTTTACCCATGTGGCGATACGTGGACATGCACCGTCCCATCCGATGAATCCTGCGCTGTCCGGGTATTGGGACAACCAGAAGGTATTGCTGTCGAGCACTTCAAATTTGTCTTTTTTGAAGAATATCGGAGTATATTCACCTTTGGTGGCTCCGTCCTCGCGTCCCACTCCCACCTCTGTGTATTCAGGAAGTCTTTCTTTGAGGTCTGTCAGCTGGTTATGAAGTACCTCCTGCATACCTACAATGTCAAGTCCCTGTTCTTTGATAAATTGGGCCACAGCGTCTTTTCTGTATTTCCAGTTGTCCATGCTGTCGGCTGGATTATCCAGTCTGATGTTCATGGTTGCCCATTTAAGGTTTAATGTTTCCTTCTTGTTTGTGCATGCAGACAGGAAACAACTTACTCCCAGTAATAATAATCCAATCTTTTTGATCATAGCGTTTTTAGTTTTTTGTTCTGTTTTTGATAGTTTGTTGTATATCCAAGCAAAAATACGATATTTTGTATATAATCCCACAATACTATTGATAAATCTTATCGGTAAGTTCGATTTTGCTTCAGAATAGGAGAACAAAGTTGATTGGTAACCGGTCTGTTCGGGTAGCTTGGACTGTTTTCAGCGTAATCGCTTGATTATTAATAATAAAAAATAGGCACTTCCTGACGTGGAAGTGCCTAACAAAAACTAAACTAGACTTAACTAAACTATTCTATTGAAGAGTTTCACAACTCCATTGTTCTATTTGTCCGCAAATATACGATTTATTTTCGGAATATCAAGTATGGATAGCTAAAAAGTTGATAGTGTGGGCACTTCAACTTCTGCGGTCGAGGTATTCCTGAAAAGCGGCCTTGTAGCTTTCACTGACAGGGATACTGGTTTTACCGAAGATGATGCGGCCTCGGTCGATGATACGTATTTTGCTCTTTTGCACAATGTAGGAACGGTGGACGCGCATGAAACGGGAGGCCGGTAACAGCTCTTCCATAGCCTTCATGCTCATGAGGGACAGGATGGGGCGTTGGTTGCCTTCTTCGTATATCTTGACGTAGTCTTTGAGGCCCTCCACGTAAAGGATGTTGTCCAGTTCGATCTGTACCAGTTTATAGTCGCTTTTGACGAAGATGGAAGTGATTTCGTCGTGGGGTTGGTTGAGGAGTTCGAACCAGCGTACGGCCTTGTTGGCAGCCTGGAGAAAGTCGGTATAGGAGATAGGCTTGAGCAGATAGTCCAGTGCGTTTACCTTGTAGCCATCCAGCGCATACTGTTCGAAGGCGGTCGTGAAGATGATACGGGTACGCGAATCTACCATTTTGGAAAACTCGAGTCCATTCAGTTCGGGCATCTGGATGTCAAGAAAGAGAAGGTCGGTTTGTTTCTCAGGAAGTTCTTTCATGGCTTGTACGGCACTGGAATATTTCCCTGTCAGTTCGAGGAAAGGAGTCTTTTCCACATAGCTTTCTAGCAGGCCGAGAGCCAAGGGTTCATCGTCTACAATGGCACATTTCAGTTTCATATCTTTTATTCGTTTTGAAGTTCGTTAGTGGGATAACATTCAATGGTAAGTGTCGAATGGTATTCTTTTCCGGTTTCGTCAATTCCCTGTTTCCAGGTGTAGCGGCCGGGGTAGGAGAGTTCGAGGCGGCGACGTACTTGTTCCAGTCCGATGCCACTTCCACTCTTGTCGGTTTGCGATTTGGGGTGATAGCTGTTGATAATTTCGCAGCAAACGCAGTTGTCAGTCTGGCTGAATCGTATGCGGATATAACTGGGCTCGGTGGGCGAGATGCCGTGCTTGAAGGCGTTCTCGATGAGGGAGATAAAGATAAGTGGGGCTATCTCCGTACGGTTCTCAGGCCCGATGTCGAAGTGGGTTTCTACCGTGACATTGGCTGCCAGCCGGATACGCATTAAGGCAATATAGTTGCGGATAAAGTCCATTTCCTTGTTGAGGGGAACGAGATTCTGCTGATTGTCGTAAAGCACGTGACGTAACAGACGGCTCAGTTCCTGTACTGCCTGTTGTGCCTTGTCGGCATCGAAGGCAATGAGGGCATAGATATTGTTGAGCGTGTTGAGCAGGAAGTGAGGGTTGAGCTGACTGCGCAGATTCTTCAGTTCAGCTTCAGTACGTTGTTGCTCGGCTTCCCGACGTGCATTCTCATTGGCAGCCCAACGCCGACTCATGCGGATGGCAGCGCTGAGTCCCACAGTGAGTATCATCGAGAAAATATCACGCAGGAAGAAAATCCATTTTGGGGGGCCGTCAGGCCGTTTTATGGGACGGAGGGTATCAGGATGTACCATGATAAATTCCTGCCAAAAATGCGATCCGGTTGCGATGAGCAAGATGCATAAGACATTGAGTGTAAGATAGGTTTTGACATGATTCCTAAATAAATACCGAGGGATGAGCAGACAGTAATTTAGGTAGAAAATAATGAGAAACGAAAGGGGAACGATACATCCATGGCGCAAATAGCTGGTCCATGTGATATTGAACCCGCTCCGGCTCATCATGAGGAACGGGAAGCCGAAGACGATACCCCAGCCAATGATGTGGGTTAAGGCTTCGACGAGATAGGGGCGTTGTGACAGGTTTTGTTTTATCATAGTGGGACAAAGATAAGATTAAATGAAGAATTAATCATGAAGAATGAAGAATTATTTGAAGGCATGGATGATACGGATATACGTGATAAAGGAGGAGCTTTATTCGTGAGAGTCCGTACAATCCATGCCTGTAAAGCGTCTTATTCGTAGCGGATAGCTTCGATCGGGTCGAGACAAGCAGCCTTCTTGGCAGGATACCATCCGAAGAACACGCCGGTGACGGTGCAGACAGCGAACGAAAGGATGACACTCCAGGGCTGGATGAAGATGGGCCAGTGGGCTACGTTCTTGACGATGAACGACGCGCCGCATCCGATGAGTACACCGATGATACCACCTGTGATACTGATGAGGATGGCTTCGATGAGGAACTGCGACAAGATGTCGATGCCACGGGCGCCGACGGACATGCGCAGACCGATTTCTCGGGTACGCTCTGTGACGGAGACGTACATGATATTCATGATACCGATACCACCTACGACGAGCGAGATGCCTGCGATGCAGGCCAGCAGGGTGGTCATCAGGTCGGTCGTGGTGTTGAGCATCGAGCTCAGCTCCTGTTGGCTGCGGATGGTGAAGTCGTCTTCGTCCGTTTCGCGCAGTTTGTGGTTGCGTCGCAGGATGGTGTTGACTTCTTCCGTGGCATAGTCGGTCATGTCTTCAGAGAGGGCCGAGGCGAAAATGCCTTCCAGATAGGTCTGGGCCAACAGTCGTTTCATCACGGTGGTATAGGGAGCCAGTACGACGTCGTCCTGGTCCATGCCCATGGAGTTGTAGCCTTTGCTTTTGAGGACACCTACCACGCGCAGGGGGACCTGATTGAAACGGATGATACGTCCGATGGGGTCGGTACCGTCAGGGAAGAGGTTGTCTACGATCGTCTTTCCGATGACACAGACCTTGGCGGATACCTGGATATCGGCTTCGGTGAACATCTCGCCTTCTTCGACCGTCAGCTGACGTATCTCCAGATACTCTGTGCCTACACCGCTTACCGAGGAGGGATAGTTGTTGTTACCGGCAATGAGTTGTCCGCTGCTCGATACGTTAGGACTGATAGCCGAGAGAAAAGTCGTTTCGTTGCGTAACGATTCATAGTCTGTCAGCTTCAAAGTCTGCATTTCGCTGGGATCCATGCGGACACCTCCTCTGCGTTCACCTCCCGGATGGATCATGATCATGTTTGAACCCATCTCGGAGATTTGTGCCTGGATGCTCTTCTTCGAGCCTTGGCCAATGGCCAGCATCGTGATGACGGAGGCCACACCGATGATGATGCCCAGCATGGTGAGGAAGGCGCGCAACTTGTTGTTGGAAAGAGCACGCAAGGCTATTTTGAATAAATTTGTTCCGTTCATAATGTTACTTGCTTTTTAGATTCAGTCCTCTTCGGGGACGGGGAGGGCGGCCAGTGCTTCGGCTGCATTCAGGATGTTCGGGTTTACGCGGTCATCCTTTACTTGTCCGTCGCGCAGGGTAATGTTGCGGCTGCTGTACTGGGCTATTTCAGGATTGTGGGTGACGAAGATGATGGTACGTCCTTCGGCATGAAGCTTCTGGAAGAGGACCAGGATTTCGAACGAAGTTCGTGTATCGAGGTTACCTGTCGCTTCGTCGGCCAGGATGACGGCGGGATTGTTGACCAGTGCACGGGCAATGGCCACACGCTGCATCTGTCCGCCGGACATTTGGTTGGATTTGTGCTCCAGTCGGTCGCCCAGACCGACGGCCACCAGGGCGTCGATGGCCCTGCGGCGGCGTTCGGCGGCCGAGACTGAAGGGTTGTACATCAGCGGCAATTCCACGTTTTCTACAGCAGTGGTTTTCGGCAGAAGGTTGTAGTTCTGGAAGACGAAGCCTATCTTGCGGTTGCGCAGGATGGCGCGCTGCGGCTTGGACATGGTGCGTACGGCAATGCCGTCCAGCAGGTATTCGCCACTGGTTGGCGTGTCGAGGCAGCCCAGGGTGTTGAGCAGGGTGGACTTGCCCGATCCCGACGTTCCCATGATGGTAACAAACTCGCCTTCGCGGATGGTGAACGAAACGCCACGCAGAGCATGTACCGTTTCATCGCCCACCTGGAAATTGCGTTTGATGTTCTGAAGTTCGATGACAACTTTGTTCATGGCTGTTTTTTTTATTGTTTGCCGTTACTGCTGCTCTTTTTCTTGTCGTTTCCCGGAGGGCCAGGCATGAAGGGGCTGCGTTCGCCGGTCTCCTGTTCGGCTTCGGGTTGAGCGCCGCGGGTGATGTTGGCCTCGCAGATGACTTCTGTTCCGGCTTCGATGCCGCCTGTTATTTCAGTGTAGCTTCCGTTACTGATACCTGTGCTGACGGGGTGGGCAGTGAAGACATTGCCTTCCTTGGTCCACAGCTTGTGTTCACCTTCGCAGTCGTTGATGACGGCATCAGCTCCTACAATGGGACGGGCGGGGGTGAAGCGCAGGGCAGCTGCTGGTACGCTGTTTACACCACGTTTGTCCAGCGTGTAGATAGTGATGTTGGCTGTCAGACGAGGCTTCAGTTTCAGATCAGGATTGGGAGCCGAAATGACAACTTCATAGGTGACTACCGTCGTGCTGCTGGTAGTACTTGTGGATGAGGAGGCTTCGCCCAGGCGGATCTGCGTAACTTCGCCTTGGAAGGTATCGTTGGGGTAGGCGTCTACGGTAAACTCTACACGTTGGCCCAGCTCTACGCCGCCTATATCGGCTTCGTCAACGTCGGCCACTACCTGCATCTGTGTCAAGTCGGCAGCAATGGTGAAGAGGGTCGGAGTTTCGAAGCCGGAAGCTACGGTCTGTCCTTCTTCCACATCCTTGCTGATGACTACACCGTCGATGGGCGAGGTGATGGTGGCATACGACAGGTTTCGTTCAGCCTTGGCCAAGGCTGCCTTGCTGCTGTCGAAGGTGCTTTTTGCCTTCAGGTAGTTATATTCGGACTGTTCGTAGTCGGTGTCGCTAATGAGGTTCTTGGCTTTCAGTCCTTTGTTGCGTTCATAGTTTTTCTTCTGATACTCGTATTCGGCTTTGGCACCGTCGTAGGTAGCTTGTGAGGAAGCCAGCTCGCTTTCCAATGTTACCTTATCCATCAGGGCGATGAGCTGTCCTTCCTTGACGATGGTGTTGTAGTCTACATAAATTTTGTCGATGATACCACTGACCTGTGTACCTACTTCGACTTCGGTGACGGGTTCGATGGTTCCGGTAGCAGTGACGAAGTTCGAGATGTCCGCCGGTCCTACCTTGACCATCTCATAGGTGACCTGCTGCTTCCGGCTGCTCCCTCCGAACAGCCATATGGCTGCTCCGGCTACGATGATGACGCCTGCCGTGAGGCTGATGATTTTCTTCTTGTTCATATTCTAAATCTAAATTTTGATTGTTTTCTATTTTGTTAGAGTTCAAACTTCTCGCCTTGATAGAACTGGAGCAGGCCGGCGTTGAGTAGTGCCATGTATTTTGCCTGCAACATTTCCTGCTGGGCGCTGAGGAGATTGTTCTTCTCGGTAAGCAGTTCGACGGTGTTCTTCATGCCGAGGTTAAACTGTTCGCTGACGAGGTCGTAGCTGGTCTGTGTGCTCTCCAGTTTCTTGCTGGCGGCCACGTATTGTTGCTGGGCACTATTGGCGTCTAGCCACAGGTTCTCGATGGTCTTGTAGAGCGTCTTCTGCTTGTCGAGCAGGTCCAGTTCGCTGGTCTGCTTCTGGAGCTTGGCCTTGTTGACGGACGACTTGGTCTGCCGTTTGTCGTAGAGGGGGATGCTCAGGGTGAGGCCCAGCGAGTTGTTCCAGTTCTGCTTGATCTGTTCGGTAAAGGTGAAGTCGTTGCCGTTGGCATTGGTGCTTCCGATACCTGCGCTCAGGCTGATGGTGGGCAGGTAGCCCGAGCGGGCTATCTTGATGTTGAGGTCGGAAGCTTCGACATCGAGTTTGCCCGACTCGATTTCAGGGCGCATCAGCAGGGCTGTGCGGTAGACGTCCACTTTGTTGGGCAGAGGGGTGAGTACCTGGGCGTCGTCGGGCATCGTCATGTCGAGGTTCATTTCTTCGCTTCCGTCCAGTTCGAGGAGTTGCTTCAGCTGGAGCTTGTAGTCCTGCAGGGTGGCCTGCGAGGTGACCAGCTGATAGTTGTCGCTGCTCACTTGTGCGTCGAGCTGGGCCAGGTCGCTCTGGGCGATGCTTCCGGCTTCGAAGAGCTGCTTGCCGCGTTCGTATTGGGCCTGGCTCACTTCGAGGGTGGCTTCGTTGATCTTGACCGCTTCGGCGGCATAGAGTATCTGTACGTAGACCTGCATGATGCTCTCTTCGATGGAATTCTCGCTTTCGGCCACGGCCAGGTCGGCGATGCGCTGGTTCAGCTGTTGCTGCTTGATGGTGTTCAGCCGCTTGCCGCCGTTGTAGAGGGTCCAGTTGGCATCGATGCCATAGCTTCCGTTATAGGATGTCTTGCTCTGACTGGTGGTGATGTTGTCGCCGCTGATGATGGTACCGTTGGTGGTATTGGGGCGGTTTACGACGCGCTGGCTCACGCTGGCGTTGAGCGAGGGAAAGAGGTCGGCCTTGGCCGTCTTTACGTCTTCCTGTGTGCTCTGTGCACTGATACGGTTGCGGCGGATGGTAATGTTGTGCTGCAAGGCATAGTCTATGCACGTCTGTAAGTTCCATTGCTGAGGAATGGAAGTGTCGGCTATGCTGTCGGTCTGCACGGTCGGCACCGTCTCGACGGTTTGTGCTTCTACGCAGGTGATACCTGCCAGGCAGAGAGCCGTCAGGGTGAATGTTCTTAGATCTGTCATATTGCTTGAGAATTTGGATTTTTCTACTCTATGATTTTGTATCTCTCTTCTTTTTCCTGACACAAAAGTAGTAGACTACTGGCAGATGTGAAAAAAAGATGGACATAGGGCGGATGGATAACGGCCAGTCGACAGATTTCACCGACCAATCGGCTTTTCTGTCGGTGAACAGTTTTTTTAGGTGGTGGACTATTGATTTTTCCGGTGAAAGTGGTTGGTGGTTTCAAAGATTGGATTATCTTTGTATTATTATGTTTGACCTTAAACAATGAAACAGTTTATTCTGACAGTTTGGCAATTCTATCGCGACGGCTTTCGCAGTATGAAGCTGGGGCGGACGTTGTGGCTGATTATCCTCATCAAGCTTTTTATCCTGTTTTTCATTCTTCGATTGTTTTTCTTCCCTGATTTCTTGAATCAGGCAACTGAAGGTGGAGAAAAGGATGGATATGTGAGCCATGAATTGATTGAAAGGATGCCGTAAAAAGATTCATTTATTTACAACCTAACCATTTATTTTCTGATTAAAATCTTTATTATTTATGATTGAACACATTGATTCTTCGCTGATCGACTGGTCGAGGGCACAATTTGCACTGACCGCCATCTACCATTGGATTTTTGTGCCGCTGACCTTGGGGCTGGCCGTGGTCATGGGCCTTATGGAGACCTTTTATTATCGGACGGGCGACCTTTTCTGGAAACGGACCGCCCGATTCTGGATGAAACTTTTTGGTATCAACTTCGCCATAGGCGTGGCTACAGGGCTTATTCTGGAGTTTGAGTTCGGTACCAACTGGAGCAACTACAGCTGGTTTGTGGGCGACATCTTCGGAGCACCGCTGGCTATCGAGGGTATTGTGGCTTTCTTCATGGAGGCGACGTTCATTGCCGTGATGTTCTTCGGCTGGCAGAAAGTGAGCCGTGGCTTCCACTTGGCTTCTACGTGGCTGACGGGTTTGGGTGCCACCATTTCGGCCTGGTGGATACTGGTGGCCAATGCGTGGATGCAATATCCTGTGGGGATGGAGTTCAATCCTGATACTGCTCGCAACGAGATGGTGGACTTCTGGGCCGTAGCCACTTCGCCGATGGCCGTCAACAAGTTCTTCCACACCGTCCTTTCAGGTTGGGTGCTGGGAGCCTTGTTTGTGGTGGGCGTCAGCTGCTGGTATTTGTGGAAGAAGCGCGAGCGCCGCTTTGCCCTGAGCAGCATCAAGGTGGGTGCGTCCGTAGGCCTGTTTGCGGCATTGATGGCCGCCTGGACGGGCGACGGGTCGGGCTACCAGGTGGCCCAGCACCAGCCGATGAAGCTGGCCGCCATGGAGGGTTATTACGAAGGGCAGGAGGGAGCCGGCCTGGTGGCCTTCGGCGTGCTGAACCCTGCCAAGCAGAAGGCCGACGACGGCGTGGAGCCTTTCCTCTTCCGCATGGAGATTCCCAAGATGCTCTCGTTGCTGGCCGAGCGCAAGGCCGATGCCTTTGTACCAGGTATCAACGACCTGCTGGAGGGTGGTTACGAGATGAAAGACGGCACGACAGCCCTTTCGGCCACAGAGAAGATGGAGCGCGGACGCAAGGCCATCGAGGCCTTTGCCGCCTATCGGGAGGCGCGTGCCCAGGGTGACGATGCGGCGGCCGAGGTCGCTTCCGTCGAGCTGAAGGAGAATATGCCATATTTTGGCTACGGATACATCAAAGACGTGCACGAGCTGGTGCCCAACGTGCCGCTCACCTTCTACATGTTCCGCGTAATGGTGATGTTGGGCGGATATTTCATCGTGTTCTTCCTCGTAGTGCTGTTCGTGGTCTTCAGGAAAGACCTGAGCCGCTTGCGCTGGTTGCAGATGGTGGCCATGCTCAGTGTACCGCTGGGATATCTGGCCGGACAGGCAGGTTGGGTGGTGGCCGAGTGCGGGCGCCAGCCGTGGACCATCCAGGACATGCTGCCCGTAGGCGCGGCCATCTCGAAGCTGGAGGTGGGTTCGGTACAGACAACCTTCTTCCTCTTCCTGTTCCTCTTTACCGTCCTGCTGGTGGCCGAGGTGGGCATCATGCTGAAAGCCATCCGCAAGGGACCTGAGAATTCAAACGTAGACATTCATTCTTCAAATTATTGACGTTATGGCATTACTTCAACAATATTGGTGGTTTGTGGTCTCCCTGCTGGGAGCCATTCTGGTGTTTCTGCTTTTTGTGCAGGGGGGTAATTCGCTCCTGTTCTGTCTGGGCAAGACGGAAGAACAACGGCGCATGCTGGTGCTCTCGACGGGGCGCAAGTGGGAATTTACGTTCCCGACGCTCGTTACCTACGGAGGCGCCTTCTTCGCTTCCTTCCCCCTGTTCTATAGTACCAGCTTCGGCGGGGCCTATTGGTTGTGGATGATTATCCTCTTCAGCTTCGTGTTGCAGGCCGTCAGCTACGAATTCCAGCTGAAGGCGGGCAATCTGCTGGGCAAGAATACGTATCGTGCCTTTCTGGTATTGAACGGTGTGGTGGGGCCTATCTTGCTGGGCGGAGCGGTAGCCACGTTTTTCACGGGTTCGGCCTTTTATGTGGACAAGGGAAGCATGACGGAGACGATGATGCCCGTCATTAGCCGTTGGGCCAACGGATGGCATGGGCTAGACGCATTGGGTGATCCCTGGAATGTGGTGCTGGGGCTGGCGGTGTTCTTTCTGGCACGGGTGCTGGGTGCTTTGTACTTTGTGAATAGCATTGCCGACGAAGAGTTGGTGGGCCGTTGCCGCCGTTCGTTGTGGGCCAATGCGAGCTTGTTTTTGGCGTTCTTCTTGGGCTTCTTGGTGCGCACGCTGCTGGCCGACGGCTATGCGGTCGATCCTGAGACAGGACTTGTGTGCATGGAGCACTACAAGTATCTGACGAATTTCCTCGAGATGCCGCTAGTGCTGGTGCTGTTCTTGGCAGGTGTGGTCTGTGTGCTTTGGGGCATCGGGCGTACATTGTGGAAGAAGGGCTTCGACAAGGGCATCTGGTTTGCAGGCATTGGTACGGTACTGACAGTACTGTCTCTTTTATTGGTAGCCGGCTACAACAATACGGCTTACTATCCTTCGACGGTCGACCTGCAAAGCTCGCTCACCTTGCAGAACAGCAGTTCCAGTGAATTTACTCTGCGAACTATGGCTTATGTATCCATTCTCGTCCCCTTTGTGCTGGCCTACATCTTCTATGCCTGGCGGAGCATCGACAATCGCAAGATAGAGCGGCAGGATACGGTTGGTGAATGACAGTAGCGTTTTTCTATTATCGTCTTAAATGAAAAAAGGCACGGATGCTGCAGCTCGCGAGCTGTTTGGCATCCGTGCCTGAATAATATAGAGAGTTTTTGAGTTTGCTTTATTTGACCAGTGTCGATGAGGGGTGATGCCCTGCTCGGGTAGTAGCATCGGTTGCTGCATCCTTGAACTTCACTTGATAGAACTTTTCGTTCTCATAAATGGTGTTCACGCGGATATTCAGTCCTTCCTTACCTTCCAGCAAGTCTGCTATATTGTCCAGTTTATAGGAAACAATGGCCGAGCCGGGTACGAGTTGTGAATCTTCATTGGCATTATGGCGGAATTCCAATGTCACATAACCAGCCTGATCATTTTCGCCTGTTGAGGCTTCGTTTACTACCAGGCTCAGCATGTGCTTTTTGTCGGGATTTTCGCTGTGCATGAACTGACATTCAATGTTCAGGTAATCCTTGCGTGTGAGCCACATCTGTGTAATGTTGATTTTGTCATCACCGATGCTGTCTTCTTTTTCAGCAGGCATGAAGTAAATATCCTTAGTCAGGATGTCTTCTATCCAACGAATTTTTGCATTGTATTCATAGCCGGGCATTTCTTCGGGCAGTTCGTCAAAGAAAACGAAAGCTCGCTGGCCGTCTACAGCTTTGTAGTTGTGCAGATTGCTCATGTCGCCGGGGAAGAGCTTACTGTCTTCATCCAAGAGGACGTAAAAATCACCTTCACTGTCACTCAGTGTCTTGATGGTTCCCACCGTAAACAGGGGATTGCTGTCGTCGTCGTCCAGACACGACTGGAATATCGGCATGACCGATAGCAGAAGTATGCACGCAATGAAAGTCGTGCGGATTTGTTTCATCATGTTCGTATAGTTTTTAATGGTTTTTGTCTGATAAACGCAGTTTTAGATAAAATACTGCATTCCGATTTGTTAAAGAAACAAAAGTGTATTTTTCTTCCCGGACGATGCAGTATTTTTGCGTCCAACGCATTTTATAGACAAACACGTGTAAAAGGAGAATGGAAGAAAAAGAATTGGCCGAACAGTGTCGGCGGGGTGACAACCGTGCCCGCCGGGAATTGTACGAACGCTATGCAGGGCGCATGTTGGCTTTGTGTCTGCGTTATTCGGGCAATCGTGAAGTGGCCGAAGATCTGCTGCACGACGGCTTTTTGAAACTGTTCTCTTCCTTTGATAAGTTTACCTGGCGTGGCGAAGGTTCGTTGCGGGCCTGGATGGAGCGGGTGATGGTGAACACAGCGCTGCAATACCTGCGACAGAACGATGTACTCAACCAAAGTACGGCTTTGGATGATCTTACTCTTGAGGCTTACGACGAACCAGAACCTGAAGCCTGTGAAACCATTCCCCAACAAGTGTTGATGCAATTTATCAGTGGACTGCCTGCTGGTTATCGTACAGTATTCAACTTGTATGTTATGGAGGGCAAATCACATAAGGAAATTGCTGCCCAATTGGGCATAAATGAACGTTCGTCTGCTTCTCAACTGGCCAGGGCCAAGGCTTCATTGGCAGAACAGGTGAGGGCGTGGATGAAAGCGAATAGATAATACATTATATTATAGTATTAAAGATATGAGCGACGAATTGTGGTTAAAGAAAATCAAGGAACGGTTGGACGACTGTTCGGAATCTCTACCTCCCGGTGGTTGGGAGAGGTTGCAACGAGAGTTGGACAAGGCTGCTCCTGCTGCGGTTCCCCATCGGAGTCGTCTGGTGATGATGCGCCGATGGTCGGTAGCAGCTGCCGCTTCGGCATTGGTAGCAGTTGCTGCGGTCAGCCTGTGGTTGCTTCAGAGTCCTGTAGGGCAGGAGGTACGTCGTGCCGAGGTGCCCGTTGTTACTCAGCCGGACGAGATACCAGGTTCCGTTCCCGAAAACGAACAGTTGGCTTTGGCATCTGAAGTTCCTTCGCGGACAAAGACTTCCAGAACAGTTGTTCCGGTGAATGTAGCAGTTGTGCCTGTGTCGGAAGCGGCAGAAAATATAGAGACCAAAGAAGGTGAAGATGTCATTGAGACAGTGCCTGTCGTAGATGTTCCCGAGGTAGAAGAAGTAGCGGTTACCAAAGAAGAGAAAAAGGAGCCTGTACGCCGTTCTACTTCGAAGAAGACCAGTCTGGACGAACCGCGTGTCATCAGTCGGTCACAAAAGAGAGAGGATGGATGGGCGTTCGGCCTGTCTGTGGGAAACCGCAGTGGTTCTTCCGATGGTGGTGATAAGGATCTTATTTATGATTCGGGACCTGGCGGTCTGGTACAGGGCAGTAACATCAACCTGAGTGCAACCACCAATGGTGTGATAGCCATTCCCGGTGAGCAGGAGCTGACGTTCAAGGACGGTATGCCTTACGTGCTGAAACGGAGCGATGAACCGGTCGATGCCAAGCATCGTCAGCCTGTCAGTGTAGGTTTTTCAGTCAGGAAGAATCTGGGGCATGGCCTGTCTGTGGAGTCCGGTCTGATGTATACCTATTTGTATTCCGACCTGTATTTTGGCAAAGGCAACAACAGTGTGGAGCAGAAGCTGCACTATTTGGGTATCCCGTTGCGTGTCAACTGGAATTTTGTCGATACGCGCAAGTTCTCGGTATATCTCTCTGCCGGTGGTGCTATAGAGAAATGTGTATATGGGAAGCTTGGTGACGAAAAACAGACAGTGGATCCTGTACAGCTTTCGGTTTTGGGTGCACTGGGTGCTCAATATAATCTATCCCGGCGATGGGGTCTGTATGTAGAACCGGGTATATCTTATTATTTTGACGACGGCTCTAAAGTACAGACCATCCGCAAGGAACGTCCTTGTAGTTTTACGCTACAGGCAGGTTTGAGACTCACTTATTGAGTAGAAATTTGAAGATAACTGGTTGGGTCAGTTGACTATCACGATGGGGAAATACTCCTTGAACAGTGCTTCGGCTCGTGCCAGCTGTTCGGGAGTATTTTCTTTTATCTCTTTCAGCTGGTAGTCCAGTCCCATGGCTTCGTATTTGTGTACTCCCAGTCGATGGTAAGGTAGTATTTCCACCCGTTGTATGTTTTTGTAGGTTCCGAGTATTTCGCCCAGGTGGCGGATATCTTCTTCCGCATCGCTATAGCCGGGAACAAGAACGTAGCGCAGCCAGAAAGGACGGTTGTGTTCTTCCATCCAAGCGGCTGTACGCAGTGTTTGTTCGTTGCTTCGTCCTGTGAGCAGTCGGTGGCGTTCGGGGTTGATTTGCTTGACGTCGAGCAGTACGAGGTCGGTCAGTCCGAGCAGCGTCTCCACATGTTTGTTCCAGACACCTCCGTTGCTGTCCAGGCAGATGTGGATACCCTGCGCCTTCAACGCTTGGAACAGTGGTATCAGTGCTTCAGCCTGTACGGTAGGTTCTCCACCACTGAAGGTAATTCCTCCTTTTTTCCCGTAAAATGGTTTTTGGCTGACGGCCATCTCCAGTATTTCCTCGGGACGTGTTTCTTTGCTTTCTCCCTTCGGGTCGATGGTGTCGGGGTTGGCACAGTAGAGGCAACGGAACGGGCAGCCTTGCAGAAAGACGACGAGCCGGAGTCCCGGCCCGTCGAATGTTCCCATACTTTCGTAAGAATGAACTCTAATCATAGTTTGTTACATGCGTTCGTGGAATGAGCGGCTGATTACTTCCAGCTGGTGTTCACGGCTCAGCTTGATGAAGTTCACGGCGTAACCGGATACACGGATGGTAAGTTGCGGATATTTTTCGGGATGCTCCATGGCGTCCTCCAGCATCTCGCGGTTCAGTACGTTCACGTTCAGGTGGTGGGCACCCTTGGTGAAGTAGCCGTCCATCATTGTTACCAAGTTTTCCACACGTTCTTCGGCCGTTGGTCCAAGCGACTTGGGTACGATGGAGAACGTGTTGCTGATTCCGTCCTGCGAGTCGCGGTAGCGCAATTTGGCTACAGAGCTCAGGGAGGCGATAGCTCCGTTCTTGTCACGTCCGTGCATGGGGTTGGCACCCGGAGCGAAAGCTACACCTTTGGCGCGTCCGTCGGGAGTAGCACCTGTCTTCTTGCCATACATGACGTTGGATGTAATGGTCAGCAACGAAAGGGTAGGGCGTGCGTTTTTGTAAACAGGCAATTTCTTCAATTCTTCGCTGAAGTAGTAAACCAAGTCTACGCCGAGGTGGTCCACACGGTCGTCGTTGTTGCCGAAGCAGGGGAATTCGCCTTCGATGTCGAAACCTTCAGTCAGGCCGATTTCGTTGCGACGTGCCGTCACTTTGGCATACTTGATAGCCGACAGAGAATCGAGTGCGATAGACAGTCCGGCTACACCGTAGGCCAGGTTGATGCGCGGATCTGTATCTACGAAAGCCATTTGTGCTTTCTCGTAGTAATACTTATCGTGCATGTAGTGAATGATGTTCATCGCTTCGTTGTAGACGCGGGCTATTTCGGTAAGTACCTTTTTATAGTTGGTCATAACCTCTTCGAAGTTCAGTGTGTCGCTGGTCAGTACGGGGATGCCTTTCACCATGACGGTACCCGTGTTTTCGCAACGTCCGCCGTTGATGGCCAGCAGCAAGGCTTTGGCCAGGTTGGCACGTGCTCCAAAGAACTGTATCTGCTTGCCGATAGCCTGATAGGATACACAGCAGGCAATGCCGTAGTCGTCGCAACCGCGAACCTCGCGCATCAGGTCGTCATTCTCGTATTGGATGGAGCTGGTATCTACCGAAACTTTGGCACAGAAATCCTTGAAGCCTTCGGGCAGGTCGGGGCTCCACAGTACGGTGAGGTTGGGTTCGGGCGATGGACCGAGATTATAAAGTGTCTGCAAGAAGCGGAACGAAGTCTTCGTTACCTTTGTACGTCCGTCGTTGAAACGTCCTCCGATAGCTTCGGTCACCCAAGTCGGGTCGCCTGCAAAGATATCATTGTAAGACTGCATGCGCAGGTGGCGAACCATACGCAGTTTGATGACAAACTGGTCGATAAGCTCCTGGGCGAAAGTCTCGTCGATATGTCCGTGAGCCAAGTCATATTCAATGAAGATATCCAGGAAAGACGATACGTTACCCAGCGACATGGCAGCTCCGTCCTGTTCTTTTACGGCAGCCAGGTAAGCCATATACACCCACTGTACAGCCTCTTGTGCCGAAGTGGCAGGGCGACTCAGGTCAAGTCCGTAGTATTCGCCCATTACTTTGATTTCTTTCAGCGCCTTGATTTGTTCGGTTACCTCTTCGCGCAAGCGGATGCGTGCGTCAGTCATGGGGCCAGTCAGGTTGCGCTTGTCTTCTTCCTTGGCTTCAATCAGGCGGTCAATACCATAGAGGGCCAGTCGGCGATAATCACCGATGATACGTCCGCGTGCATAGTTGTCAGGCAGTCCGGTGAGGAAGCCCAGCGAGCGGAAAGAACGTATTTCGTCAGTATAGGCGTCGAACACGCCGTCGTTATGTGTCTTGCGATAGTGTGTGAAGATATCCTTCACTTTGTCATCTACTTCCAGGCCGTTTTCGCGGCAAGCTTTGGCTACGACGTTGATGCCGCCGAAAGGTTTGATGGCGCGTTTCAGCAGTTCGTCAGTCTGTAAGCCGACAATCAGTTCATTTTCCTTGTCGATGTAGCCTGCTTGATGTGAAGTGATGGTGGATACTGTGGTATTGTCCAAGGAGCGGACACCGTTGTTGTTTCTCTCTTCCTCGAGTGCTTTCAGGCAAATTTCCCAGATGCGTTTGGTACGTTCGGTAGGTCCTTGCAGGAAAGATGCGTCTCCGGTGTAGGGGGTGATGTTTCTGCTGACAAAGTCAGTCACGTTGATTTCTTTGCTCCAGAGCCCGTCAATGAAAGTCTTGTTCAATTCCATAATATTCATTCAGTTTTTGATGGGTTATAAGAAATAATTCTTTTGAGCGTGCAAAAATACATTAAATATTTCATATATATGGCATCTTTATGCGTATTTCTATGCTGAATAACATAAAAATGGCAATATGTAGGTATTTTTTTCTGAGACTATTGTATTTCAGAAAAATATTTGTACCTTTGCCCCGCCTTTGAAAAATGGAGGTACTCCCAGATGGAGTTTTGGAGAGGTGGCAGAGTGGTCGATTGCGGCGGTCTTGAAAACCGTT
>ENA-OPDJ01000207-OPDJ01000207.1-human-gut-metagenome-genome-assembly--contig:-NODE-207-length-56107-cov-11.210394_pt1 | contig 56107 bp, 52 predicted proteins | sample MGYA00241621_ERZ501505 | MGnify/ENA primary metagenome ERZ501505 (study PRJEB25962, sample SAMEA2042624) | human gut metagenome | biome: human gut; feature: human-associated habitat; material: faeces... | reverse complement strand
GCTCCACCCCGTTTCTTTGGGCAAGACCAAAGAAATGGGGTGGAAACAGCAGCACAAGGTAAAGCCAACCGCCAGCAAAACGGCGAGTTCCTGAAACCCACCCCCGGGCAGACCTGGAACCCCGCCCCTACAGATGCGCGATGGAAAGAATAAAAAACGCCCCCTGTCGGGGGCGTTTTAACTATTTTCAGTTTTTCAACTCCGCATAATTCAGAATTCCGCGGCAGAGGAAAATCGCCAGAAGCGCGACAATCGCGTTGGCGGCGGCCAGTACCAGCAGCCATAGAGGCTGAGCAGCGCCGGTAACGCTCAGCGCTACGGCTGCCACAATGCCGGGCGCGCAGACAATTATTTCGACCAGGAAATAGAACACCAGGATGAGCGCCTTTGTATTGACCCGCCCAAAAACCCGCTCGCAGACCAGATTTCCCGCCAGCAGCAGGTACGAATAACTCAGATGCACCAGGCACAGCGCCGCTATAGACGCCACGTCCAGCTTCATCAGCAGCCCCAGCGGCACGAAAATGAGCAGAGCCATAAGCACAAAGCTGTCCACGCTCTCACGCAGGCACCAGAGCAGCTTCTTGAACGGCGGTTCCGGCACGAGATAGATATAGGGCTTCGTCATTTCGCGCGGGAGCCTGCGCATGGACGATGAGAACATCTGCATGTAAACCGAGAAAGCCAGGGCCGGGACAACCCCCTCGTCCCGCATGAAAAATCCGAAACCCAGCGAGGCCAGAATGAACACCAACTCTGCCCCGCCCAGGATGAACATGCGTGAACGCCGGTTCTCCACCCGGTGCTTATACCAGAAAACGCGTGCGCCCTCTCCCCCGCCAAGGCCCGTGCGGCCCAGCTTGAGGTTCTTCGGCCCCGTCTCGGTGACGCGGCCCTCCTTTGCAGCGGCCTGGGCATTAAAGGCCGTCTCCGTGGATTGGAGCACGTCCTCGTAGTAGTCCTGGTCCGCCTTCGCCATAGCGAGCCAGAGCGCGAGGCAAAACACGGCCCAGAGCGCGAGGCCGATGAGGCCCGTTAGCTCGCCCTCTATCACGCCCGCAACGGCCCAGCAGAGCCAGCCCGCGACGGGAAAATACATGGCGTAGCTGCTGCTCGCCGCGGCGCAGAGCTTTGAGAGGAACTCGCCCTCGCCCAGGCAGGCATAGAAGATATACGCCGCCCAGACCACGCACACGCCTATAAACACGCCCCGCGCCGTCCGGCGCTTTTTGTCGCTGCCGGAGGTCAGGCAATAAATGGTCATGGCCGTGAGCTGGCCGGTGAACAGCACAAAAGAATAGCCCAGCAAAATGGCTATCATGCCCGGCACGCTCACGCCGTAGCTGCCGTGCATCCAGCCGTACTGGAAGATGATGAAGAGCCCCGTGAGGATGGCCGTGCCCAGCTGCTGGAGCATGCCGAAAAACAACACCCGCAGCGGGCGGAACGGCCCGGCAAAAAGGAAATTCACATCCGGCATTTTGAACACGCTCATGCCCGTAGAAAAGCCGGAGTTCACGATGAGTATGAGCATCAACGCGTAGAAGCCCAGGACGATGGCGTAAAGCTCGCTCGCGGGGCGAAACTCCTCCATCTCCGCCGCGCCCTTGCCGCCGCCTACGATGACAAGCACAAGCAGCGCGATGAGAATGACGGCATAGATGAGCTTCGCCGGGGAGCGGAACACGCCCTTTATCTGGTTCTTGAATCGCGTGAATAGCAGGTAGGAGAGCGGACTCATGCACGCTCACCGCCTTCGGTTATCTCAAAGAACAGGTCCTCCAGGCTCTGGCTGGCGGTGTCCTCGGGAGTGTTGCGCTTCGTGGCGGCGAAGCGCCCGCTCATCATGATGTGCGCCACGTCCCAGTAGTCCTCGACGCTCTCTATCATGTGCGTCGAGATGAGCACGGCGCGGCCCTCGGCGCGCAGCTCGCGGAAGATGGTCTTCAGTTCCTTGATGGCGTGGGGGTCGAGTCCCACCAGCGGCTCATCGAAGATGAGCACGCGCGGACGGTGCACCAGCGCGCAGCAGATGGAGAGCTTCTGCTGCATGCCCTTCGAGAGCTCGCGCCCCAGCTTCTTGCGCTTGTCGTCCAGCTCAAGGCGCTCAAGCAGCTTATCGCCGTAGCCGTCGTCCTCGGCGCGGTAGGCTTTCCGGATAAACTCCAAATGCTCCTCGACGGTCAGCAGTTCGTAAACCGCGGGAAGCTCCGGTATGTAGCCCAGCTCGCGCTTGGCCGGCAGGCTCTTGTTTTTCTCACCGCAGATGTAGATGTCGCCGGAAAAGCGCAGCAGGCCGGCGATGCACTTTATTATCGTGGATTTGCCCGCGCCGTTCGGCCCGAGCAGCACCGCCGTCTCCCCCGCGTTCACGGAAAAGCTGATATCGGAGTTTGCGACGGTCTTGCCGTATTTCTTCGTGACGTTTTCGATGCGCAGCAGCTCATCGGCCATATGGTTGGTCCTCCTTAACTGTACTAATCGGGATTATACACTATGCTTTTCCCCGGCGCAACAAGTTTTGCATAGGCGCGGAAAGTTTCTTGTGCTATATTTTTGCTGAGGGGAGTGTGACGAAATGACGTTTTCGGAAAAGCTGATAACGCTCCGCGCGGGGCGCGGCTGGTCGCAGGAGCGTCTGGCGGAGGAGCTGGGCGTGACGAGGCAGGTGGTCGGGCGCTGGGAAAAGGGCGCGGGCCTGCCGGACGCCGTGGGGCTCACGCGGCTGGCGGCAGTCTTCGACGTCGCGCCCGAGTGGCTGCTCGACGAGGCTGCGCGACCTGCGCTAGGACGGCGATTTGACGCAGAAGCAGCTGGCGGAATATCTGGGCGTACACCAGACGACCTACTCCGACTACGAGCTTGGCCGTCTGAACATCCCCCTGCGCACTCTCTGCAGCATCGCCGACTTCTACGGCGTGAGCACCGACTACCTCCTCCGCCGCACATCGAACCCCGAGCCATATGAGCGGTGAGAGCGTAGGCAGGAGCAGTACTTTTCTTCAGCTTACCCCTTACATGTTTTAGTTGGCTGATTACAATCATGAACGTCAAATGCCGCCATAAAGGCGGCATTTGACGTTTATTTGTTTTTATGGGCCGTAACAACAGGGCTGCTAGTGCTGCCAATATCCATCGCTTACCCCTTATAGCTGTCAATCGTCAAGTGCTGGAACAGCCTTTCCCTCATAATGAGCTTACGTCCCTTACGGTTTATCAGGCAGACGGGCAGAAGAAAAGGTTCGTCCTCCAGCACCAGCACCTTAATGTGCTCCAGGTCCTGAGCAATTACATCATCCAATATAATGCGAGCTGCCAGATTGGGGTTATTTGACACAACATCAATTGTCTGACGAGGTCTGTCACATTCATAGGCGATGTTAAGATTCAAACCGCGCTCTTCGAACATGCTGCGAATATACTCCCCCGGTCGGCATCGTTCGTTAGGTACTATCAGCGGCATATTTTCCAGTTCTTTCATGGTAACTGTGTCCCTCAACGCCAGTGGATGCTTTTTGCTGACGATAAATACCTGCTTAAGCACATCGAGCGTTGTAATGTTGAAATTCGTGGGGTCACATTCACCATATACCAAGCCGAAAGCTGCTTCGTCACGGAGGACCATATTTTCACAGTCACAGGTCCAGGCCTCTCTGAGACTAATTCTGAACTCGTCCATCCCGCTCAGCAACAGATTCTGAATTTTCGTAGGCAGCCTTACCAAAAGATTTGTAGTAATGGAAACTGTTATATTCATAACACTGCTAAGGTCAGAGCAAAAGTCGTAGATGTTGCCAACATGTCGCAATATCTCTTCCGACTCTCGTTTGAACATCTTGCCGTACTCTGTCAGCACCAATCCGCTCGACTTTCTATAAAACAAATCACAGTTGAGCTCGCTCTCCAAGCGTCTCACGGCAAGACTCAAACCTTGCTGCGACATTTTCAAGTTTTCAGCTGCTCGGGACATGCTGCCTGCCGCGCATATCTCGACAAAATACTTCATCTGATTGATATCCATGGTTCCTCCCCCCAATTCCCACGGAAATGCCGATTCTCTCCTTATTGTAATGATACCATATAGATTTTTTCGTCAAGAAAGCAGATGTTGTATCCCACAACCAGAGTTACGTGTGCTAAAGCGGGACTGGTCTTGGTTTTAATCTGCCAGTTTCGTTTTAATACATACGCTTTAAAGCGCTGATAATGTGCTTATTGCCGATACTCACGACATATAATATCCTTTTTATTGTACAAAGTAAACAAAAGGAGTTTGTGCGCATGAAAGACAGTTTCTATGCCGAGTATAGCTCAAAATTAATCGAGAAAGAACAGGCCCTTAAACTTGTGCGCGAAGGAGACCGAATTATGTGTCACGGCGGCGCTTCTTCCTTCATGGCACTGCTGGATGAGAACATAGACAATCTGAGCGGAATTGAACTATATACAATGTTTCTGCTGACCAGGCCTTACAGTTTCCTCGACAACAGCAAATGCAAAAATATACGGCATTTTGCAACCTTTGTAAGCCCATATGTGCGCGAACAACTCAGACTTGGCAACGCGCCCGAAATCATCCTTACTCACTACAGCGATACTGATGACTTTGTAAGATACCGCGCGCCCGACTATTCTGTTTTGTCAGGTCACTCCGATGGATGAAGAGGGCTATTTTACCATGGGTTACAACAGTCTCGGCCACAGAGTCGCGGCTGAGATGGCTGACCGGGTCATAGTTCAGGTAAACCGGAATTTGCCGAAAATCGCAGGTGAATGCAACAGGCTGCACATAGGAGAGGTAACGGCCATCTATGAAGAGGATACTCCAGTCCATACCTCAATACCTCAGCCGCACACCGAGCTGGATACAAAGGCTGCTGGATTTGTTGCAGAGAGAATTTGCGATGGAGCAACATTGCAAATAGGCGTAGGCCGTGTACCGGATGCTATCGGCCCTCTGCTCCGCGATCACCGCAACCTTGGCGTACATACTGAGCTCTTTTCCCAATCTCTGATGGAACTCATGAAAGCAGGCGTCATAAACAATTCCAAAAAGACGCTTCTTCCCGGAAAGGCCGTATTCTCCTTTGCCGGCGGTCAGCGTGCTACCCAGGAGATATATGACTTCGTGGACCGCAATTCGGACATAGACATGCGCCCCATATCGTGGGTGAACGATCCCCGGATCATAGCCCAACACGACAACTTCGTATCCGTAAACTCTGCCCTGGCGGTAGACCTGACCGGACAGGTGTGCTCGGAGACAATCGGGCTGCGAACCTTCAGCGGTCCAGGCGGTCAGTTGGATTTTGTGCGCGGTGCCCGGTGGTCCAAAGGCGGTAAGTCGTTTATTGTGATCAATTCAACGACAGAGGGCAAGGATGGAAATCGCCTGTCCAAAATCGACGTGGCCCTCCCCTTAGGCTCCGCTGTCACAACGCCCCGAGCAGATGTGGACTGCATTGAAAGAACTGAGAATGCATGGCCGCGGTGGCCAGGGTATCGTAGTGGGCGGGGAGATACTGTCCAACGCCTTCCTGAACGAAGGCAAGTATCTCGCGGTCATGCCTTCCTACGGTGTAGAGCGCCGCGGCAGCGACGTGACGGCATATGGCCGTTTATCAGACAAGCCTGTCAGGGAGAAGAGTATGTCCTATCATCCAGACTACCTCGTCATCTTTGACCCCTCGCAGGTGTCAAAACCCTCCACCTATACGGGTTTCGTGGATGGCGGCATCATAATCTCCTGCAGTGCAGATCCCGAGGAAATCCTCGCCATGGGCGTAAAACCCTCCCGCATCGTACTTGTGGACGGTATAAGGATCGCCTTTGAGGTCACCGGAAATAACCTCACAAACATGATAATGTGCGGCGCTTTTGCCCGTTCGGGTGTGCTATCTCTTGAGGCCACGCTCAAAGCTATACGTGGAAACCTGCCGGCCGGCTTTGTGAAAACCAGCCTTCGGGGTGCGGAACGCGGTTATAACGAGGCTGTGGTCTATGACTACGATGTAAAAAACAGTGCCCAAGTACACCATCCTCAGTGGTACAGACGACCTCTGGCATGCAAAACACCTGATAAGCCCAAATACGAGGCCCCTTGGGGTAACTTTGAGGACAGCATGCTGGTCATGCCTACCGGCAGCTGGAAGGTCACCCGTCCCGTCGTTGACAAGACACTGTGCATAAAGTGCGGCATCTGCAAAACCTTCTGCCCGACACAGTGCATCGGCCTGACGGAGGACGGCTATTATGAAGCTGACCTCAGCTTCTGCAAGGGCTGCGGCGTCTGTCCGTATGAATGTCCGAAAAAAGCCATCAATATGAGGCTGGATTCCGAATTTGAGCAATAAGGAGGTGCTGAAATGCTGAAGGTACTCAGTGGAAACAAGGCTGCGGCTTACGCGGCAAAGCTGGCACGTATCGAGGTGGCGGCAGTCTATCCTATTACTCCGCAGTCGCAGATAGGTGAAGACGTCTCGAAATTCGTGGCTGACGGCGAGCTCGATTGCTCGATAATCGAGGTTGAGGGCGAGCACTCCGTTATGAGCGCGATAACCGGAGCCGCAGTAGCAGGTTCGCGTGTGTTTACAGCTACTTCGTCTCTAGGCCTGGCATATATGACCGAGCCAATGATGTTTGCCGCCGGTATGCGCGTGCCAATGGTAATGGTAGACGTCACACGTGAGACGTCCGCCCAGAGGGGAATTAGCACCAGTCGCCAGGACGCCGCATCTACAAGAGACAGCGGTTGGTTGGAGATAGACCCCAGCAATGCACAGGAGCTGCCCTACATCCAATATCGGTACCAAACGCTTCAGGCCATCGACCGGGTCAAAGAAATCTTCCCAAAAATAGAGGCGGAATTTGAGCAGATATTCGGCCGCAGCTACGGCGGGCTCGTCGAGGAGTACCGCACGGAGGACGCCGAATACGTGCTCATGACCAACGGCTCTGCGGCAGGCATGGTGAAAAACGTAGTAGACGCCGCACGCAAGGAGGGCATAAAAGCCGGCCTCGTCAGGATCAGGATGTACAGACCATATCCTAGGGAAGATATAATACGCATACTCCGCGGTAAAAAAGCCTGCGGCGTCATAGACCGCAGCATTTGCCTCGGTTGGAACTGCGGCCACCTGTTTCAGGAAGCCCGTGCGGCCATCGCACTGGAACCCGACATGCCGAAAATGCTCAGCTTCATAGACGGCATATCCAGCCTTGATATCACAAGGGAGCACATCGAACTTGCGCTGGGCATGACCATGGCTGCCGGTGAAGGTGAGCCCGTCCAGGAAACCAATTGGCTCAGTTGGGAATGACGGAAGGAGTCTTTAACATGGAATCTACAAAGAATATATCTCCAGGACTGCATATGTGCGCTGGCTGTGGACTTGAGCTGGTAATAAGGGTAATATACGATGTGTTGCAGGACAACTTCATTGAATTTGGGGGCCCCGGCTGCTGCCTTCTGACTGAGCGCTGCACCGTTCCCTGTTACGGCACGCTTTTCACCAATATGGCGCCGAGCGCCTCCGGCGTCTCCCGCTCCCTGCTGCGCCAAGGCAAGGACACGACTTGTCTGTGCATAGGCGGCGACGGCATGTTCTCCGATATTGCTTTCGGCAATCTTTCGGCTGCCGCGGAGCGCGGAGAGCACTTGATGGTCGTCTGTTACGACAACGAGGCCTATATGAACACCGGCATCCAGCGCAGCAGCCGCACACCGGAAGGCAGCTGGACAAACACCACCCCTGTAGGCCCTGCCGGACATGGTAAGCAGAAAACTCAGAAGCCCGTCTCACTTTTGACAGCAGAGCATAACGTCGCCTATACGGCCACATGCAGTCCGGCTTATATGAAGGACATGCGTGACAAGATTGCCCGCGCTCGTGAGGCTTCGAGGGAAGGTTTCGCCTTCCTGCACATCCTTGCTCCCTGCCCCACCGGCTGGAAGAGCAAGCCCGAAATGATGATTGAACACTGCCGCAAGGCTGTGCAGACCAACTATTTCCCGCTTTGGGAGGCCAGATACGGACAGTTTCACATAACTCAAAAGATCCCCTCCCCCCAGCCGGTAACCGAATTTACAAAAACACAGCGGAGGTTCTCCCACCTGGACAGCGCCGAACTCTCACGGCTCCAGGAGGCGATTGACTCCAACTTCGAGCACCTTAGCAAACTCTGCGGAGAATAACTCATCTTCCACAGTGCACCAAAAAACATAGAAAGGAAGAGCGCAATGAAGAAAAGGGATTGCAGCTGGCTGTGGTTTATCATATCGCTGGCCATTATGCTGATTTTCCGCCTTTTGCAGGTTCCCAGCGGACTCACCGCTTCCGGCATGCAGGTGCTCGGCATACTTGTCGGAGCCATTATTCTCTGGCTCACCCTCGGCACAACCTGGACCAGTGCGTTTGTGCTGTTTGCTCTGTGTGCGGTCGCCGTGCTCGAACCGGTAGTCATAGTCTGCGCCATAGTCTATTTCCTCATTGGCCGCCTTCTCTGGAAGCCGGACGTCACTCCGTTGGCTAATCTAGACTACGACAGGCTAGCCGCCTCCGTGGGGCCGATGACTAAAAAGGCAAAGTGGTCCGCCTGGGTCTATGCAATGGTCGTCATCATGTGGGTTCTCCCCGGCGTATGTAAATATGTTGCTCCCGGCGCTTACGTGTATCTGAGCAAGATAGACCAAACCTATCCGCCGATAATAGCCCTTGTACTTATGACCCTTGTAAAAGTGGACGGTGAGAAAGTCCTAGACTTCAAAGACGCTATGGCGAACGCGTCCTGGGGCGTCTTCCTGTTCATCGCTTCCGTCATGGCAATGGGCTCTGCGATGGCAAACTCTGAAATAGGCATCTCTGCTTGGCTGGCTGCCGAAATGGGACCGCTTTTCAGCAACATCAGTCCTGAGATGTTTATTGCCATAGCTGTTGTTTTCCTTGTTATATTTACAAATTTCACCAGCAACTCCGTTGTTGTTGCGTTAGGCTTTACAATTTTTATGCCTCTATGCACTACAGTTTATGCCGACTCCATTAGTGCAGCCTTCATGGGTCTCATGATAATTAACGCCTCTCAACATTCCTGGGCTACTCCTCCCGCAACTCCTGCAAGCGCCATTGCTGCAGGCAGCGGCTGGCTTGATACGGGAAATATGTTCAGATGGGGCATGGTTGTCGCGGCATTCAGCTGCGTTATACTTCTAACACTGGGGCAGCTACTTGGAAAGGTATTCTGCTGATTACTGACTGGAGGAAAAACTATGAAAATAGCAATGATAGGCTCCGGTGCAGCCGGGAGTGTGTTTGCCTGTTATCTGCGTCTTGGGGGCGCAGACATGACGCTTGTGGACCTATATAAGGAGCACATGGACAAAGTAGCTTCCGACGGTATGGATTTCACGATAGACCCCGACCAGCATTTTCACCTGGATGGCTTCAAAACCTCCTGCAGCGCAGCGGAAATCGGCATCATGGATTCAGTTATCTTCCTCACGAAGGCTACGCAGCTTGAAAATGCTATAAGGGATGCCGCTCCCTGCATTGGTCCTGACACTGTGCTTATATCTCTTATAAACGGCCTTGGCAATGATGATAAACTGCTCAAATACTGCCCTGCTACCAGGTGCATGATCGGAAGCGGCTCCATAGGCACGGTGCTCAACGCTCCGGGCAAATGTACATCCTATCCCAATTTCGGCGTAGTCATGAATTTTGGACCCATCGAATACAGTAAACGTACCGAGCAAGTCGGTAAGGCGCTCGAAAAGTATTTTCAAGATGGTGGCTGCAACGCCGTTTACCGCGACGATATACTTCCCCTGCTGTGGTGGAAAATAATCAAAAGCAGCTCACACAGCCCCGTAAGCGCCATTCTTCGATTGAGCATAGGCGACACTGACGCAGATCCCTGTGGGCGAGAATTATATGACAGGGTTATACGTGAGGGCGTGGCTGTAGCTAAGGCCAAAGGTATAAACATTATGGATGCCGATGAATTTATAGCCCACGATAAGGAACAATGCAGAGAGAATCCAGCCTATGTAAACTCAATGACCCAGGATGTCTGTTGGAAGAAGCTTCCTACGGAAATTGATATGCTCACAGGTGCGCTCTCCGAACAGGGCAGAATCTACGGGGTACCCACCCCCACTTGTGATCTGCTGACACTGATAATCAGCGCCATTCAAAATAATTATGATAAACAGATTTGAGCGTACGGCCTCCCCATGAGCAAAAACGCCGCCCGAATGGGCGGCGTTTTTGTTGTCTCGCTTAATTTGCATTTGGCAAAGCTGCTCAATGCTTCTTCATCAAAGCTCCGTGTCAAAACCCGGCGCTGAAAAACTCACGGAAGTTATTCATGTACAGCGCAGGAGCATCGCTGCTAAATGTAGGGCATAAAAGCACCAGAAACAAAAGCGGACCCGGAGCATCAGCTGTCTCCTGGTCCGCCATGGAGCGGGCGAAGGGAATCGAACCCTCGTATCCAGCTTGGAAGGCTGGTGTTCTACCATTGAACTACGCCCGCGTACTTGGCTATGTTATCACCTGTGGGGGGCGATGTCAACGGTTTTTTGTCACAGCAGCACTATCGTCACCCCGTTATTTGCTGCATCAAGGTCGTGGTCGCGGCGCAGCTCGTCGCAGAGGGCGAACGCACGGCGGGTAGGCTCGTCGAAAATCGAAAATCGCTCGCCGGGGATATAGTCCCTTATCTGCCCGCGCGCCTTCTGCCGCTCCAGATACGCGCGCACCTCCAGCCTTATTTTGCCCCCCTTCCCCGTCGAGCCGTAGCCGTGGATCAGCTTCACCGCCGAGGCCCCCAGCGTGCGGCCGTTCTCGATGGCGTAGGTCGTGCGGCGCACGGCGAGGTCGGCCGTCGGCATGTCGTATTTTATATTTACCTCTTTCAAATAACCCATGTCACGCCCTCTCGCGTATCGCGGAGCACTTGCACACCGAGGCGCACATGCCACAGCCCACACACTTCTCCGCGTCGATCACCGGACTGCGTCCGGATATAGCCGGGCATCCCAGCTTTGAGCAGGCCCCGCAGCGGCGGCAGCGGTTCACGTCCGTCTCATACGTCCGGACGGCTCCGCCCATGTTGAGCAGCGCGCACTCGCCGCGGACTATGATGACGCGGGCGCCCTCCGCACCGGGTACGGCACGCAGCGCGGCCTCAAGGCCGTTTATGTCGTTAGCGGCGAGTTCCGCGGGCTCGATGCCGCAACGGCGGCAGAGCTCCGCGGGGTCCACCCCGCCCTTCTTCTCGTCCACTATGATGAGCGTGCCGCCCGTACCGGCCAGCAGGCGCAGGCCGCCCTCGCTCAAATCACACGCCGCTGTAACAGCGGCTGTGTCACGCGCCGACTCGGGCAGCGCGGCAGTAAAGCCCGCGAGCGCCGCGGCGGCGGTGCCGCGCCCCCAGGCGGCATCCAGCGCCAGAAACGGCCGCTTTCCGCCGAGCAGCGAGCAGCCGCCGTCGCCTATCGTGCGCAGCCAGAGCTTAGCCGCTGCATAGTACACGCCGCGATACGGGCAGCCGGGACACATCTCCTCCCGCGTGCATTCCGCGGCAAAGCGCTCGGGCTGCTTGCGGTATTTGCGCGCTTCCGGCACGTCTGTCTCGGCGGTGTAAGCCGCGCCGGGGTCGAGGGCGACTATCCTGTCCTCGTGCTCCGAGGCCGCGAATGCGGCGCGCAGGCTGGGGTGCTCCTCCCCTGCTCCCGGCATGAGCACGGCGACGCCGCCTGTGACGCGGCTGTCCGGCAGCTCGTCCCCAGCGCCGAGCACGGCGAGGGCGCGCGCCCCGGAGAGCGAGGCGCCGAGGGCTGCGTACACGGCGGTTTGCGCCCCCTCGCAGGCAAACACGCGCATGCCCTCTGGCGCGGAGAACTCTGTGCCAGAGGCAAAGACCAGCCGGCACCCGGCGGCGTATGCGCTTGTGACAGCGTTTTCCCAGCTCATCACAGCACCTCCCGGTTATAGATGGGCTTTACGAATCTCCGGCCGCGCCACATTATGGCGGCCACACTGACGAGGCTTATCACCTGCATCCCAGCGATCACAGAGCGCACGGGCAAAAACTCGCCCAGCGCCCCAGCCACGAGCTGGCCTATTACGCTGCCCAGGGTGGTGAACATCAGGAACACTCCGTTGAAGCGGGCGCGGCAGGCGTCGGGCACATAGCTCTGCGTGGCGGAGATACGGATGTTGTACGAGTTTACGGCGAGGAAGCCCGAGATGAAGCACATCACCAGCATCAGGTCCCGCGGCACGAACACAAAGCCGCCCTCCAGAAAGCAGATGGAGGCATAGACCGTGAGCGCGATGGCAAACTTGTGCTGAGGCTTGTAGTGTACGCGGTAGTGCACTACCCCGCCTGCAAAGCGGCCTATGACGTTCGCAGCCATGACGAGGATGTAGGCGTACACCCCCAGCGAGGGCTCGCTGCGGAAGAAGGGCAGCCAGAGAGCGCTCGCGCCGCTGCCCACGAGCATGGAAAAGAAGAAATAGACGCTTATGACCATCAGCCCCGGCTCGCTTTTGAGATATGCGACGCCCTCGCGGAACTCGCGGAGCATGCTGCCGTGCTCGCTGCGGACGTGGGTATCCCCGCCTTTGATACTGGTCTCAAAGCAGGCCGCGACCAGGAAGGTGGCGGCGTTGAAGGCGAAGAGCGGCTCCAGGCCTACGCTTTCGTACACGAAGAAGGCAACGGGCACCATGATGACTGCAAAGGGATAGATGAGGCTGGATATCGAATATGCCTTCGAGAAGCAGCCCTCGGGTATGAGCGTCGGATAGAGGCTCTCGTAGGCGACGGAATAGGTGCTGTCTATGCAGCCGATCAGGAAGCAGAGCGCCAGAAAGGGCCCGTAGCTGAACATATCGGCCCTCAGCAGCAGGAAAATGACAAGGTAGAGCCCGGCGGAGATGAAGTCGAGCGTGTATATGGCGCGCTTTCTCGAATAGGTGTCGAGGTATGGCCCGGCGACGAGGGGCATGACCACCTTCGGCAGGTTGTAGACCACCATGTAGAGCGTATAGAGGAACACGCTGCCGGTGTAGTCGAGCACGAGCAGGCTTATGGCAAAGCCGCTGACGGCGTTTCCCAGCATGGAGACGACGGTGCCGAGGGTTATGATGGTGAAGTCGCGGGTCCAGAGGCGGGGCTTGGATGTCATGACTTATTTTTTCCCGTGATAGAGTTTCTTGGTCTGATACTTCGGCTCGCAGGTCAGGTTCATGCGCAGGTGCTGGAATACGTTCTCGTCAACGCGCGAGAGGATGACGGTGGAGTGTACCTCTCCCCCGGCGAGGGCCGCAAGCTGCTCCATGGCCCGCTCGGCATTGGGGTCCGTGACGGCGCATATGGACAGGGCGATGAGCACCTCGTCCGTGTGCAGGCGGGGGTTATGGTTGCCCATGTGCTCTACCTTCAGGTGCTGGATGGGCTCTATGATGTTCGGGGAGATGAGCAGCACGTCCTCCGGGATGCCGCCGAGGCACTTCAGAGCGTTCAGCAGGCAGGCCGAGGAGGCGCCCAGCAGGGGCGAGGTCTTGCCGGTCACCAGCTTGCCGTTTGGCAGCTCCATGGCGACGGCGGGCGCGCCCGTCTCCTCCGCGCGGGCCAGGGCGGCGGGGACGACGGCCCGGCTCTCGGGCTTGAGGCCTATCTGGTTCATCAGCAGCTCCAGCTTGAAGACCTCCTCCTGCTCGGAGAGGCCCTGGCGCAGGGAGCAGAGGCTCTGGTAATAGCGCCTTATTATCTCCTGCTCCGAGGCGCGGCGGCAGGCTGCATCGTCCACTATGCAGAAGCCGGCCATGTTGACGCCCATGTCCGTCGGGCTCTTGTAGGGGCTCTCACCGTAGATGCGCTCGAACATGGCGTTGAGGACGGGGAAGATCTCCACGTCGCGGTTATAGTTCACCGTCGTCTCGCCGTAGGCCTCCAGGTGGAAGGGGTCTATCATGTTCACGTCGTCGAGGTCGGCGGTCGCAGCCTCGTAGGCGAGATTCACAGGGTGTTTGAGGGGCAGGTTCCAGACGGGGAAAGTCTCAAACTTGGCGTATCCGGCTTTGACGCCGCGCTTGTGCTCGTGATAGAGCTGGGAGAGGCAGGTGGCCATCTTGCCGCTGCCCGGGCCGGGCGCGGTGACCACGACGAGGCGGCGTGTAGTCTCTATATAGTCGTTCTTACCGAAGCCCTCGTCCGAGACGATAATGGAGAGGTTTGAGGGGTAATCCGGTATCCAGTGCTGGAGATAGACCCTGACGTCCATGGCCTCAAGGCGCTTTTTGAACTGCTCGGCCGCCTGCTGGCCGCGGAAATGCGTGATGGACACGCTGCCGACGTAGAGGCCTATGGCCTTGAAGGCGTCTATGAGGCGCAGCAGGTCGTCGTCATACGTGATCCCGAGATCGCCGCGGCGTTTGCTGCGCTCTATATCGTCGGCGGAGATGACTATGATTATCTCGGCCTCGTCCTTCATCTCCATGAGCATGCGCACCTTGCTGTCCGGCTCGAAGCCGGGCAGGACGCGCGATGCGTGGTAATCATCGAAGAGTTTACCGCCGAATTCGAGGTAGAGCTTGCCCCCGAAGCGGGCGATGCGCTCGCGTATCTTCTCCGATTGCAGGCGCAGGTATTTGTCGTTGTCAAAGCCTATCCTGAGCATAAAAACTGCCTCCCAGTTCCCCGGTTTTTCTTTTTCACAACTATCTTTTATCATACAACAAACTTCACCCGGCTTCAATCTGTTTTTTGAGGGGATGGTGCAGGTGGGCGTCCTGGCAAGGTTGGCGGTGGACGCGGAGGGGTGGATGTGGTAGAATTTAAAAGGAGGCGATGACATGAGAGATATCGATTGCCTGCGCTGCGGGGCGCGGATGAAGTATATGTTCAGGGAAAACCTGCAGCTCGGGAAAACCGGCTGGATACTCGGCGACCTGCCCAATCTTTTCGCCGGGGCGCTCTGCGCCGATATTTTTGTCTGCCCGGACTGCGGCAAGCTCGAATTCTACATCGCGGAGGGCTATGACAGTCCCCAGGACGACGAGCTGCCGAAAAAGACCTGCCCCGACTGCGGCAAAGAGATAGATTTCGACAGCCCGAAGTGCCCCTTCTGCCGCTACGAGTTCAGATATTTGTAAACACCGCAGGTTTATTCTTTAAATGTTCACAATTGTATGCTATAGTACCTGTTTGACCCGGTATATTCTGCAAGTATCGAAAGGCTGAAAGTAACTATGGGATTTTTACAGAAGCTCTTCGGCTCCCACAGCGACCACGAGCTGAAGCGGATCTACCCCATCGCGGATAAGATAGAGGCCCTGGAGCCTCAGATGCAGGCGCTCTCCGACGAGGAGCTGCGCGCCAAGACCGACGAATTCAAGGCCCGCTACCAGGCCGGCGAGGACCTCGACAAGCTGCTGCCCGAGGCCTTTGCCGTAGTGCGCGAGGCCGCCTGGCGCGTGCTGGGCATGAAGCCCTTCCGCGTCCAGCTAATAGGCGGCATCGTGCTCCACCAGGGGCGCATCGCGGAGATGAAAACCGGCGAGGGCAAGACCCTCGTCGCCGTCCTGCCCGCCTACCTCAACGCCCTCGCGGGCGAGGGCGTCCACATCGTCACGGTGAACGACTACCTCGCCAAGCGCGACAGCGAGTGGATGGGCAAGGTCCACCGCTTCCTCGGCCTTAGCGTCGGCCTCATAGTCCACGGCCTTACCGCCGACCAGCGCCGCGCCGCCTACGCCGCCGACATCACCTACGGCACCAACAACGAGATGGGCTTCGACTACCTGCGCGACAACATGGCCATCTACAAGCAGCAGATGGTCCAGCGCGGCCACGCCTTCGCCATCGTGGACGAGGTGGACTCCATCCTCATAGACGAGGCGCGCACCCCGCTCATCATCTCCGGTCAGGGCGACGAGTCCACCGACCTCTACCGAAAGGCCGACGACCTGGTGCGCACGATGAAAAAGGTCGTCGTCGCCTCCGTGGACGAGAAGCAGGAGGAGGACGAAAACCTCGACGCCGACTACGTCGTAGACGAGAAGGCCCGCACCGCCACCCTCACCGCACGAGGCACCGCCAAGGCCGAGCGTTTCTTCAACCTCGAAAACCTCTCCGACCTCGAAAACTCCACCCTCGCCCACCACATAAACCAGGCCCTCAAGGCCCACGGCGTCATGAAGCGCGACATCGACTACGTCGTCAAGGACGGCGAGGTCATCATCGTGGACGAGTTCACCGGCCGCCTCATGCTCGGCCGCCGCTACTCCGAGGGCCTGCACCAGGCCATCGAGGCCAAGGAGCACGTGGACGTCCAGCGTGAGAACAAGACCCTCGCCACCATCACCTTCCAGAACTACTTCCGCCTCTACGGCAAGCTCTCCGGCATGACCGGCACGGCTCTCACCGAGGAGGAGGAGTTCACCGCCATCTACGAGCTGGACATCATCGAAATACCCACCAACAAGCCCGTCATCCGCAAGGACTGGCCCGACGTGGTGTACAAGAACGAGGCCGGCAAGGACAGGGCCATCATCGAGCAGATAATCGCCTGCCACGAAAAGGGCCAGCCTGTGCTGGTCGGCACTATCTCCATAGAAAAGAGCGAATACCTCTCCTCCCTGCTCAAAAAGCGTGGCATCCCGCACAATGTGCTGAACGCCAAGCAGCACGAGCGCGAGGCGGAAATAGTCGCCCAGGCCGGCAAGCTCGGCGCCGTGACCATCGCGACGAACATGGCAGGCCGCGGCACGGACATCATGCTCGGCGGCAACGCCGAATACCTCGCCAAGACCGACCTGCGCAAGGCCGGCTTTGAGGAGGACGTCATTGCCGAGGCCACCGGCTACGCCGAGACGGACGACGAGGAGATACTGAAGGCCCGCGCCATGTTCGCGGAGCGCCTGGCCGCGCACAAGCAGGTGACGGACGCCGAGGCCGAGAAAGTCCGCGCCGTCGGCGGCCTCTTCATCCTCGGCACGGAGCGGCACGAGTCCCGCCGTATAGACAACCAGCTGCGCGGCCGCGCCGGCCGCCAGGGCGACCCGGGCGAGAGCCGCTTCTACATCGCAATGACGGACGACATCATGCGCCTTTTCGGCTCCGAGCGCGTCATGGGCATGATGGAGACCCTCGGCATGGACGAGGACACGCCGCTTGACCAGAAGATGCTCTCCGGCGCCATAGAGCAGGCCCAAAAGACCGTCGAAAGCAGAAACTTCCAGACCCGAAAGAACGTCCTCGAATACGACGACGTCATGAACGTACAGCGCAACGTCATCTACGACGAGCGGCGCAAGGTGCTCGACGGGGAGGACCTCCAGAGCTCCATCCGCAAGATGATAGAGGAGTTCGTCTCCTCCACGGTGGCTGACGGCCTCGGCGCTGAGAAGAGCCCCGACCTCACCGCTGTGAACGAGGCTCTCGCGCCTTTCGGCAAGCTGTTCCTCCGCCCCGGCGACATCAGGCTCGCGCCCGAGGAGCTTTCCGGCCTCACGGCGCAGAAGCTCGCGGACATGGTGCTCGAAAAGGCCCTCGCCTTCTACGACGCCAAGGAGAAGGAGCTCGGCCTCATGCCGAACGGCCAGCCCGTCATGCGCGAGCTCGAACGCGTGGTCATGCTCCGCGTCGTGGATGAGTACTGGATGGAGCACCTCGACGCGATGACCGACCTCAGGCAGGGCATCGGCCTGCGCGGCTACGGCAACACCAAGCCCATCGACGCCTACAAGAACGAGGGCTTCGAGATGTTCGAGGCCATGATACGCGGCATACGCGAGGAGACGGTGCGCCGCCTCTTCGTAGTGCGCATCCGCAAGGAGGAGAAGCTCGAACGCAAGAGCGTCTCCAGAAACGCCGCCGCCAACGTCGGCGGGGACGCCAGCGTCAAAAAGCAGCCGGTCAAGAAGATCAAGAAGCCCGGCCGCAACGACCCCTGCCCCTGCGGCAAGCTCAGGCCCAACGGCCTGCCCATGAAATACAAGGACTGCTGCGGCCGCAACGAGTGAGCCGCGGGAAGGAGCCCGGATGTCCGCTTTCGTTCAAAACGAAAAAAATGGCCTGGTCTACATGACCGCGCCCGTCATAGGGGCGAAGCACGCCTTCTCCACCCGCTTCGGCGGCGTGTCCGAGGACGGGCTCGCCTCGCTGAACCTCGGCTTCAACCGCGGCGACGTGCGGGAGCGGGTCATTGAAAACTACCGCCTGCTGGGCGCCGCCCTCGGCATCGACGTCATGCGCGCGGCCTACACCAAGCAGGTGCACGGCACGCACGTGCGCCTTGTGACGGACGCCGACCGCTGCGGGCCCACGGACCCCGCCCCCTGTGACTCGGACGGCCTCGTCACAAATGTCGCGGGCCTGCCCATCTTCTGCTTCACGGCCGACTGCGTGCCGCTGCTGCTGCACGACCCCGCGGGCGGCACGGCGGGCGCGGTCCACTGCGGCTGGCGCAGCTCTGTGAGCGACATTCCCGGAGTGGCGGTGGGCCTGATGCGCAGCCTCGGCTCCCGGCCCGGCGACATACGCGCCGCCATCGGCCCGGCCATAGGCTATTGCTGCTTCGAGACCGACGCCGACGTGCCCGAGGCAGTCGAACGCTGGCTCGGCGGGGACACCGAGGGGCTCATACGCCGGAAGGATCTCCCCGGGAAATACTTAGTCGATCTGCGCGGGGCGCTCAGGAGGCGGCTCATACAGCTGGGCCTTTCTCCGGAGCACATTGCCGTCTCGGACGAGTGTACGATGTGCCTGCATGACAAATATTGGTCCCACCGCTACACGCGCGGCGGGCCCCGCGGCAGCCAGTGCGCCGTTATATGCCTCTAATACTACGGAGTGTGCCATGAAAAAACGCCTTTACGCTATGATATCCGCCGTCCTCGCCCTCTCGCTGCTCGCGGGCTGCGGCTCCGCGCGGGTGGACTCCGAGCCGGACCCCGTAGAGGGCGTCCTGCCCGGCGAGGAGCTCGGCGTCTCGGACGCGGCGGACGAGATCTTCTCCCTCAACTACAACTCCTCCGCCAGCCTCGACCCCTACGCCACGAACGACACCAACAACCTCCTGATAAGCCAGCTCGTCTTTGACAACATCTTTGAGCTGGACGACGAGTACAACCTCTCTTCCCGCGTGATCACGGGCTACAGCACCGAAAACGGCAGCTACTGGACCTTCACCGTGGACACCAGCATCAAGATGCACGACGGCTCGAACCTCACGGCCTCGGACGTCTCCTACTCCATCCAGCGCGCCAAAAACACCTCCCGCTACTCCGGACGCTTCACCTACACCTACGGCGTAAGCGCCACGAGCGACGACACCTTCGTCGTGAACCTCGGCAAGGCGGACAGGCTCTTTCTCTACCTGCTGAACATCCCCATAGTCAAAAACGGCTCCGCAGGCTCCGACAGGCCCATAGGCTCCGGACCCTATATGTACGTGGAGGGCGAGGACTATGTCGAGGCTTTTAGCGGATATGCCAGTTACCAGACCCTGCCTGTGGACAAGATCTATTTTAAGGAGTATTCTGGAGCGGTAGACATCATCACGGCTTTTGAGGACTCCTACCTCGACCTCATAGTGAACGACCCCTCCGGCAGCGCCAACTACGGCTACGGCGGCAACACGGAAAAACGCTACTACACGACCACAAACATGCACTATCTCGGCTTCAACATGGAGGCTGAGTTCGTCAACAACTCACAGTTCCGCTATGTGCTGCAGATGGCCGTGAACAGGGATTACGCCGCGGACACGCTCATGGGCAACGGCGCCGTCGCCTCCTGCCTGCCCGTTTCGCCGCTAAGCCCGCTTTACGACAGCACCGTCGCCAAGGAGCTGAAGTTCGACATCGAGCTGTGCGCGCGCATGCTGGACAGCCTCGACGTCAAGGACACGGACAATGACGGCTGGCGCGAATACCTGGAGTACAGCCAGCTCAAGGACATCAACATTGACCTCATAGTCTGTTCCGAGTCCGCGGGCAAGGGCGACATTGCCAAGCAGTTCGCCTCCGACCTCGCCGGCATCGGCGTCAAGGTAAGCGTCCGCGAGCTCAGCTGGACCGACTACCAGAACGCCCTCATGAATGGCGACTTCGACATGTACTACGCCGAGGTGAAGCTCGCGGCCGATTTCGATCTCACCAGCCTATTCGCTGAAAACTCCAGCCTCAACTACGGCAAAATCAAGGACGAAAACTACGCCACCTACATAAACGACTTCCTCGCCGCGGACGATGCCTCGCGCGCTCAGGCCGCCTACAACCTCTACAGCTACATCGCCATGACCACGCCCATAATCCCCATCTGCTTTGAGCGGCACGAGGTCATCACCCACCGCAACGTCATAACCGGCATGAATCCGACTTCCAGCAACGTTTTCTTCGGCATTGAAAATTGGACCATCACCTTTTCAGACCAGGACAAGGATACAGAAAACACAGACGGGGAGGCGCAGTAAATGACAGACAGAGAACTCATGGACATGGCGCGGGAGGCCGCCGGCAAGGCCTACGTGCCCTATTCGCAGTTTCCGGTTGGCGCGGCGCTTGAGTGCTCGGACGGCACGGTGTTCACCGGCTGCAACGTTGAGAACGCCGCCCTCGGCAGCACCATCTGCGCCGAGCGTACCGCGGCCTGCAAGGCCGTCAGCGAGGGACATCAGGATTTTGTCCGCATCGCCATCTGGGGCGAGGGCAAGGACTACTGCATGCCCTGCGGCGCCTGCCGGCAGTTCCTGGCCGAGTTTTCCCAGACCATGGAGGTGCTCTGCGCCAAGGCGGGGGGCCGCTATGTGAGCTACAGGCTCAACCAGCTCCTGCCTCATACCTTCAATTACTGACATGGAGCTTGAACAGCTCAGGATATTCTGCGCTGCCGCAGAAAGGGGGAGCCTCTCCCGCGCCGCGGCCGCGCTCTATATAAGCCACTCCACCGTGTCCCGGGCCGTTTCGGCGCTTGAGGCCTCGCTGGGCGCGGAGCTCTTCTCGCGCGACAGCCGGGGCGTCAGCCTCACGCCCGCCGGACAGCTGCTCTTCGACGGCGCCCAGGAACTGCTGCGCCTAGCCGGGGAGTTGGAGGGGAAAGTCAGAAATACAGGAGGAAAGATATGAGAAAGACCCGCACACCACTTAAAATCGCCTCGCTGCTGCTGGCGCTCGTCCTCGTCGCGGCCGTCATACCCGCGGCGCCCGCGGGCGCCATCGGCATGGGCAACGTCAGCGTCAACTTCTCCGACGTGCCGGAGGACAGCTGGTACCACGACTACGTCTACCTCTGCGCAAGCTGGGGCATCATCGACGGCAAGGAGGCCGGCCAGTTCTGCCCCACGGACTCGCTCAAGCGCGGCGAGTTCATGAAGCTGCTCACCCTCATCGGCGGCCTCGCTCCCTACACCTGGGACACCAGCAACCACTGGTCCCAGCCCTACTGGCAGATCCTCAACGACAACGGCGTGCTCTGGGGCCTCGACATCACCTGCACCTACTCCGCCCTCGAACAGCCCATAACCCGCTATGAAATGAGCGTCATGATAAACAACCTCTGCAACAACGTCTACTCTGAGACGCCCGTGACGCTCGAATCCCCCTCCGCCGTCATCGGCGACTACGACACCATGGCCAGCAAGTACCATGAGCCCGTCGTGCAGGCCTACGGCAAGGGAATTCTTGACGGCTATGACGACGGCATGTTCCACGGCGAGAGCACCCTCACCCGCGGTCAGGCCGCCGCGGTCGTCGTTCGCACCTGGATAACCTCCGAGCGCCTCGAAGTCAGCTCCGCCAGCGAGGTTGAGACCCCCACCGGCGGCGACACCCCCGCTGTCGAGCCCACTGACTCCTTCGCCTGGCGCAGCCGCTCCATGATCGACGCCTGGGGCACCGTCAGCGCCGAGGGCCGTCAGCTGCTCTTCGGTGACAGCAACAAGAGCTACTTCACCGGCAGCGAGGCCAACCTCTCCGACTACATAGTGACCATCCAGGTACGCACCTGGGACATCAACAGCGCTGGCGAGAAATACACCCGCACCTGGAACCTTGAGGTCAACAAGATGGTCGCGGACGAGGTCAAGGCCATATTCGAAACTATCTACAACGACCCCGAGCAGTTCCCCATCCACGCGCTCGGCGGCGCAAGGTACACCGACACGCTCCGCCACTCCTGGGGCTGCGCCATCGACATCAACCCCGTGGAGAACTTCTACTGCAACACCACCACGACGCCCTACACGGCCATCACCGGCACGACCTGCTACAAGTACAGCGACAGCCCCTACTGCATCACCCCGGACAGCAGCGTTGTGCGCGCCTTTGCCCAGTACGGCTGGGGCTGGGGCGGCGGCGATGCCGACAACAACTACAGCGGCTGGAACACCACCGCCGACTACATGCACTTCTCCATCCTCGAAAGCGGCGGCTGATACCGCGCGAATACAGGGACGGACGGCCCAGGCCGCCCGTCCCTTTTTTCTTGATGCCATCTTTATATCCGCTGTGCTATAGTATAAACGAGGTGAGGAAAAATGCAGGTCAAACGCTCGGTCTGGGCCAACGCGGGCATAACCCTGGGTCTGCTGGGGGCAGCCTGCCTCGTCAGCGGCGGGCTCAATGCCATCGCCCAAAGCACAACTGCGGCCACGCTGCTCTTCGTCCTGTGCGTACACATAGTCGCCAGGGTCACGGACGGCTATTTCTGGGGCATCGCGGCGAGCCTTGCGGCGGTGCTCTGCGCAAACTTCATCTTCACCTTCCCCTACATGGCCTTCAACTTCACCATCGCAGGCTATCCGCTCACCTTCGCCACCATGCTGGCCGTCTCCATCAGCACCAGCGCCATGACCACAGTGCTGAAAAAGCAGGACATGCTCCGCCTTGAGAGCGAGCGGGCCAGGATGCGCGCGGATCTGCTGCGCGCAGTCTCACACGATTTGCGCACGCCGCTAACCTCCATTGCAGGCTCCGCCGCCGTGCTGCTCGAAAACGAGCAGCTGCCGCCCGAGAGCCGCCGCGAGCTGCTCACCAGCGTCAAGGACGACGCCGAGTGGCTCATACGCATGGTCGAAAACCTGCTGTCCATCACCCGCGTTGGCGGGAAAAACACCTCCATCCAGAAGTCGCCCGAGCCCGCAGAGGAGGTCGTGGCGGACGCTGTTCGGAAGTTCCGCAGGCTCTACCCGGATATAAACGTCCAGGCAAAGCTGCCGGAGGACGTGCTCTTCGTGCCGATGGACGCGGTGCTCATCTGCCAGGTGTTCACGAACCTGCTGGAAAACTCCGCCCTGCACGGCGGCGGCACGCGGAACATCACCGTCTCAGCCGAGGTACGCGGCAGGTCGGCCTGCTTCTGCGTCGAGGACGACGGCGCGGGCATCAGCGAAGATGCCCTGCCCTACCTTTTTGAGGACCGTCCCTCTCTCCGCTCGGCCCCGGCGGACTCCGGCGGGCGGCACAATATGGGCATCGGGCTCTCTGCCTGCCGGGCAATTGTCAAGGCCCATGGCGGGACCATGGAAGCCCAAAACGTACCGGGCCGCGGCGCACGCTTCTGTTTCACCCTGCCGCTGGACGAATAAGCACACGAAAGGAGAACTCTGCCATGCCGGCCAAAGACAAGATTCTGATAGTCGAGGACGAAAAGGGCATACTCAGCTTCATGACCACCGTGCTCACCTCGAATGGCTATGACGTCATATCCGCAAACAGCGGCGCGAAGGCCATCACCCTCGTCACCTCGCACTGCCCCGACCTCGTCATACTCGACCTGGGTCTGCCGGACATGGACGGCATGGAGGTGCTGCGCTTCATACGCGAACGGACGCACCTGCCCATAATCGTCGTCTCCGCGCGCACGCACGAGCGGGACAAGGTCGAGGCCCTCGACCTCGGCGCGGACGACTACGTGACGAAGCCCTTCGGCACCTCGGAGCTGCTGGCGCGCATACGCACGGCCCTGCGCCACACGCGCACCGCCGCGACCTCCATCAGCCTCGCCACCAGCGGCCGCTTCAAGGCCGGCGGGCTTGAGATCGACTATGACAAGCGCCGCGTCTTCGTGGACGGCGAGAGTGTACATCTGACGCAGAACGAGTACAGGATCGTCTCCATGCTCGGACTCTACTCCGGCCGGGTGCTGACCTACGACTACATGCTCCGCGAGCTCTGGGGCCTCAGCACCAAGGAAAACCGTCAAATCCTGCGCGTGAATATGGCAAATATCCGGCGCAAACTCGAAAAAAACCCCGCCGAGCCGCAGTACATCTTCACCGAGATAGGCGTCGGCTACTGGATGCGCGAGGCGGACTGAGCAAATCTCAGGGGCGGAGCTTAAAATTGCCTGGCAGCTGTTGAATTTTGGGCTGCCAGGCAATATAATGTAAATATGTATCACGTTCTGTCCTGAAAGATGATAAACATAGGAGGAGAGGTCATGACCACCGGACACGCAATAGCTTCCCTCGCGGAATACTGCCTCAGAAAGGGGCTGATCCAGCCCTCGGAGAAGACCTGGGCGATAAACACCATTCTCGACATACTCCGGCTCGACGGCTGCGAGCATGAGGCGGAGGTGACGGGCGAAATAGACCTCGCCCAGGTGCTCGACACCCTGCTGGACGACGCGCACGAGCGCGGCGTGCTGCCGGAGGACTCCGTTGTCTATCGCGACCTTTTCGACACCCGGCTCATGGGCGCCCTCACGCCCCGGCCCGCTCAGGTAATAGAGAAATTCCGCGCCCTCTACGCCGAGAGCCCGGAAAAGGCCACGGACTGGTACTACGAGTTCAGCCAGGACACCAACTACATCCGCCGCGACCGCATCGCCAAGGACGTCCAGTGGAAAACCGCCACGGAGTACGGCGAGCTGGACATCACCATAAACCTCTCCAAGCCCGAAAAGGACCCGCGCGCCATCGCCGCCGCCCGGAACCTGCCCGCCTCCAACTACCCGCGCTGCCAGCTCTGCGCCGAAAACGAGGGCTACGCTGGCCGCGTCAACCACCCCGCGCGGCAGAACCACCGCATCGTGCCCATAACCATCAACAACTCCCCCTGGTTCCTGCAATACTCCCCCTATGTCTACTACAACGAGCACTGCATAGTCCTCAACAGCGTCCACACGCCCATGAAGATAGACGAGCCCTGCTTCCGCAAGCTCATGGACTTCGTGCGGCAGTTCCCGCACTACTTCGTCGGCTCGAACGCGGACCTGCCCATCGTCGGCGGCTCCATCCTCGCGCACGACCATTTCCAGGGCGGGCGCTACACCTTTGCCATGGAGAAGGCCCCGGTGGAGACGCCAGTCAGCATCCGCGGCTTTGAGGACGTGGAGGCCGGCATCGTGAAGTGGCCGCTTTCCGTGCTGCGCATACGCTCGGCCGAGCCCGAGCGGCTCATAAAGCTCGCGACGCACGCGCTGGAGCTCTGGCGCGGCTGGACGGACGAGAGCGCCTTCATCTTCGCGGAGACGGACGGCGAGCCTCACAACACCATCACCCCCATCGCCCGCCGCCGCGGCGAGGACTATGAGCTCGACCTCGTCCTGCGCAACAACATCACCACCGAGGAGCATCCCCTGGGCGTCTACCACCCCCATGCGGAGCTGCACCACATCAAGAAGGAAAACATCGGCCTCATCGAGGTCATGGGCCTCGCCGTCCTGCCCTCCCGGCTCAAGGCCGAGCTGGCCGCCGTGGAGGAGGCTCTGCTCTCCGGCGCGGACATGCGCGCGAATGAGCTCACCGCCTCCCACGCCGAATGGGCCGAGGGTTTTGCCAAAAACTACGCCGTCACGCCCGAAAACGTACATGAGATAGTACAGCACGAGACGGGCCTGGTGTTTTCCCGCGTTCTCGAACACGCGGGCGTCTACAAGCGCACGCCCGAGGGCCGCGCGGCTTTCCTGCGCTTTGTCGAGGCGCTTTGAGATTATTTTACAGCAAGGACCGGGGAGGCTCCGCCTCCCCGGTCAGTTTTTTACCCCTGTTCGGCGAGAATTTACAAATTACCTCATTTTTATGCTTTAAGTTTCCCCGGGGATATGCTATATTGATATTTGTATCTTTGCGCCCGGCGCAAGAGGAGTTTTTGATTTGACCGACAACGGAATTTCCCTTGAGGATAAAGTGAACGACGGCCTGGACGACATCTCGCTTGAGGCCATATTGGCGGAATACGGCGACTTCGGCCTGGGCGTGCCGCCCGAGGACGAGGTCGGCGCGCGCTCACGACGCATTGTCATGGAGGCCCTGGGCGAGACCTTCGCCGGCGTCGCAGAGAGCGCGGAGGCGGATGATACTGCCGGCCTGCCCGGTGAAGACTGGGAAGAACCGCGCGAATATCAGCCCCGCCGCCAGCGCAAGGCCCGCTCCCGCCGCCGCGAGCGCGAGGAGCTGCGTGAATACCGCCCTCGCCGCCGCGAGCCGGATTACGCGCCTGAGCCGGAGTACGCCCCCATCGAGGGCGACGAGGACGTCAAGGTCTACCGCCCCGGCATGGGCAGTATGCCGGAGGGTGACGAGGACGTCAAGGTCTACAACCTCGGGGACGTCATAGCCGAAGCGGAACGCCGCTCCGCCAACTGGAACATCCCCCGGCCAGAGGCTGAAGACGACTTCGTCTCCCAGCCTCTCTCCTACGAGTCCGAGCCGGAGCGCACGGCAGAGTCCGAGGCAGACTACGCTGAGGTCGCGGCTGAGTATCGCGGCGCGGACTATACCACCGACTACGCCGGGGACTATGCGGAAAGCTACTCGGAGGACTACGCCGAGGCCGGGTACAGGCCCGACGCCTATGAAAACATACGCACGGGAGGCTACGGCAGCCCGGATGAGGACGATGAATACGCCGCCGAGGGCGCGGAGGACATGGAGCCGCCCGAGCCGCGACACCGCTTCCGCCGCAGGAACGCCTCCGAAAAGCAGGCAGGTCCTGTGCTCGGCACACTGGCCGTCCTGGGCTACAAGCTCCGCCGCGCAATGCTGGCAGGCGAGGCCGCAGCCGTGGAGGATGAGGTCGAGCTGGGGCCGGAGATGCCCGCCGACAGGGCCGCGAAATACTACGCGGCGAACGTCTCCTCGCTCAAGCTGCGCTTCCGCCTTGCGCTTTTGCTCAGCGTCATCCTCTGCTGGATATCCTTCGGCCTGCCCACGGCGGGCGCGCTGGGACACGACCTCAAGACCACCTCGCTCGTCTGCCTCGCGCTGGAGCTGAGCGTAGTCATGCTGGGTCTGGACATTTTCACGAAGGGTATAATGAGTCTTGTGCGCAACAGGCCGGGGCTCTGGACGCTCGTCTCCTTCTCCTGCGTCGCCTCTGCGCTGGACGCCGTGGTGAGCTATGCCGTCGGCACGGCGGGCTGGGGCCTGCCCTTCTGCGGGGCGGCGGCGCTGTCCATGACCTTTGCCATCTGGGGCGCGCAGCTCACGGCCCGGGGGCTCAGGCTCTCCTGCAAGGCCCAGGAGCTGGCGGAGGACCCCTTCTGTGTCAGCGCCGAGACCGGAGTGCTCGACGAGGGCGCGGCACTCATCAAATTCAAACGCCCGACCACCGGCTGGCTGCGCCGCTGCGAGGAGCCGGACGCAGCTGAAAACGTCTTCTCCTCCCTCGCGCCCTGGCTCATCGCCGCCTCCCTGCTGCTCTCTGTTGCGGCCACGGCGGTCACGAAGAGCTGGACCAGCTTTTTCCGCATACTCGCGGCAATTTCCGCGAGCAGCGCGCCCTTTGCGGCCTTTTTGTCCTGCGCCCTGCCCTACGCGCTGCTCGCGCGGCGCGTGTTCCGCTCAGGCGCGGCTGTGGCCGGCTGGCCCGGCATACGCGACATCGGCCGGGCGCGCCGCCTGGTCGTGACGGACACGGACCTCTTCCCCAGCGACTCCGTCTCCATCGAGAGCATACGCATACTCGACGGCATGCAGCCGCAGAAGGTCATCTCCGCCGCAGGCAGCCTCGTCTGCGCCTCCGGCAGCGGCGTCGCGCCCTGCTTCCTGGAGCTCATGCGCAAAAACGGCTGCTCCATGCTCCGGGTGGAGGACTTCTGCTGCCACGAGGGCGGCGGCCTCACCTCTCTCATCGAGGGCCTTGAGGTCATCTGCGGCAGCGCGGGCTTCATGCGGCTCATGGGCATAATAGTCCCGCAGAAGCTGGCCTCGCGCAGCTCCATATTCATAGCCATGAACGGCAAGCTGACCGGCATCTTCAACCTCAGCTACGAGCCTACAGGCCCCGTGCGCGCCGCGCTGGCGAGCCTGCTGCACTCCAACCGCGACCCGCTCTTCGCCGTTCGCGACTTCCTCGTCACGCCGCTCATGCTCCGGCAGAAGTACCGCCTGCCCACGGACGGCTTCGACTTCCCGCCCTTCGCGCGGCGCTACGAGGTCTCCGGCGCGGAGCCGGGTGAGGACAGCCAGATATCCGCCCTGCTCTCCCGCGAGGGTCTCGGCTCCTTTGTCGATGTGGCGGACTGCGGCAGGAAGGCCTACATAGCCTCCGCGCTGGGCGCGGTGCTGGGCGCGGTCTGCGCCGTCGTCGGCGTCGTGCTCTTCTTCCTGCTCATCGTCACCGGCGGCGTCGGAGCCGTCACGGCGGCAAACGTCATGGCCTACCTCTTCCTCTGGCTCGCGCCCGTACTTGTCGCCTCCATCGCCTCCGCCGTCTGAGCGCGGCGCGGCCCCCCGGTGAGGTTTTTTGCCTATTGCCAAGGGCCTGCAAATATTGTATAATTGATTGCTTTTAGTTTTGCGAAAACACTATGTTTTTAGTTTATATAAGGAGAGGACCTACACATGAGCTATGCATCCAAGGACATCCGCAACATCGCGCTGCTCGGACACGGCGGCAACGGCAAGACCAGCCTCGCTGAGAGCATCCTCTTTCTGACCGGCGCTACCGACAGGCTCGGCAGCTCCGCCGCGGGCAACTCCGTCTCGGACTACGACCCGGAGGAGATCCGCCGCCAGATAAGCATCTCCGCCAGCACGATGTACACTGAGTATCAGAAGACCAAGATCAACATCATCGACACCCCGGGATACTTCGACTTCGCGGGCGAGGTCGCTCAGGCTCTGCGCGTCGCGGACATCGGCATCATCTGCGTCTCCGCCAAGGACGGCCTGAACGTCGGCGCCGAGAAGGCCTGGAAGGCCCTTTCCGACGCGGGCCTGCCCCGCGCCATATACATCTCCAAGGTGGACGAGGAGCACGCCGACTTCTACAAGGCCTTTGAGCAGCTGCGCGAGAAGTTCGGCCCCTCGCTGAGCCCCATGTCCGCGCCCATCATGTCCGGCACCAAGGTCACCGGCCTCGTCGATATCCTGGCCCGCAAGGCCTACAAGTACGAGGGCAAGAACCGCAGCGAGATACCCATGCCCGCCGACATGGCCGACCGCGTTGAGGAGATGTACAGTGAGATAGCTGAAAATGCCGCCGGCACCAGCGAGGAGCTCATGGACAAGTACCTCGAAACCATGGAGCTCTCCGCCGAGGAGATCTACGGCGCCCTCGGCACCGGCATTGCCGACTGCGAAATAACCCCCGTCTTCTGCGGCAGCGCCGCCACCGGCCTCGGCACCGTTGTTCTGCTCGACGCCGTCAAGAACTTCTTCCCCTACCCGCGCGAGGGCGGCAAGCTCGTTGACGCCGCCGGCCCGGCCAAGGCCATCGTCTACAAGACCATCTCCGACCAGTTCGGCAAGTTCTCCCTCTTCAAGGTCATCTCCGGCAAGGTCACGCCCGACATGACCCTCGTGAACGCCCGCTCCGGCGCGCAGGAGAAGCTCGGCCACATCTACTACATGCAGGGCAAGAAGACCGTCGAGGTCCAGGAGATAGGCTGCGGCGACATCGGCGCCGTCTCCAAGCTCTCCGACACCAAGACCGGCGACACCCTCTGCGACGGCAAGGCCGTTGAGGCCGCCCCCGGCATCGAGTACGCCGTCCCCTGCTACTCCATGGCCATCGCCCCCAAGACGAAGGGCCAGGAGGACAAGGTCGCCCAGGGCCTCGCGAGGCTCGGCGAGGAGGACCGCTCCTTCACCATCACAAACAACGCCGAGACCAAGCAGATGGTCATCGCCGGCGCCGGCGACATCCATCTCGACGTCCTCTGCTCCAAGCTGAAGAACAAGTTCGGCGTCGAGGTCGAGCTCTCCCCCGCCCGCGTCCCCTACCGCGAGAAGATCCGCAAGCCGCTCAAGGCCCACGGCCGCCACAAGAAGCAGTCCGGCGGTCACGGCCAGTTCGGCGACGTCTGGATAGAGTTCGAGCCCCAGGACGAGCAGGAAGATATGATCTTCGCCGAGAACGTCTTCGGCGGCAGCGTGCCGAAGAACTTCTTCCCCGCCGTTGAGAAGGGCCTGCGCGAGTGCTGCACCAAGGGCGTCCTCGCCGGCTACCCGATGGTTTTCCTGAAGGCCACCCTCTACGACGGCAGCTATCACCCGGTCGACTCCTCCGAAATGGCCTTCAAGACTGCCGCCGGTCTCGCCTACAAGGAGCTCGTCAACGCCAGCCCCGTCATCCTTGAGCCCATCGGCCTGCTGAAGGTCACCATCCCCGACGCCAACATGGGCGACATCATGTCCGACATCAGCTCCAAGCGCCGCGGCACCGTCATGGGCATGAACGCCGAGGGCGGCATGCAGACCGTCGAGGCCGAGGTACCCATGGCCGAGATGTCCAGCTACGCCATCGACCTGCGCTCCATGACCCAGGGCAGGGGCAGCTTCACCCTTGAGTTCTCCCGCTACAGCGAGGCTCCCGCCGTCGTGCAGCAGAAGATAATTGACGAGGCGAAAGCCAACGCCGACGAGTAATTTTACCAACTACGACCATACGGGCCGCCGCTCAGACGGCGGCCCATTTTTACAGGTGATTGCTATGACAGTAAAGACCAAAAAAGCCAGATTTCTCTCCGCCATCCTCTGCCTGGCGCTGGCGCTCGGCCTGCTGGCCGGCTGCGGCTCCACGGAGGCTAAACAGCCGGAGATGAGCGAGGTCGTCGCCGCCGTCGAGGCCGTCGTACCCACCGACGGCATGACGGAGCTTGACGCAAACTACCTCCAGAACGTCTTCAAGCTCGACGAGAGCCAGTACGCCGACTGCTGCGTCATGACGACGAACGTCGGCACGACCATCGATGAGTTCGGCATTTTCAAGGGCAAGGACAGCGCCCAAGCTGCGGAGCTCAAAGCCGCGGTCGAGGAGTATCTCCAGTTCCGGCTCGACTCCTGGATGCCCGAGTATCTGCCCGAGGAGTTCCCGAAGCTCCAGGCCGCACAGCTCTGGAGCCAGGGCGACTACGTCATGTACGCTATCCTCTCCGACGACGCCAAGACCGCTGCGGGCGACGCCTTTACCGCCTGCTTCGCGGCCTGATTTGAGGCGCGCATCTCCCCTTAGCGAGGTTTTTACCATGAAAAGAAACGCCAAAAATTCCATGTTCTTCGTCTGGACGCTGGCCATCTTCGCCTGCCTGCTGCTGGTGCTTTTTGCGCTCATCTTCTCCTCCTGCGGGCAGGGCGCGGGCGTTCCGGTGACTACTGACCCCCCGGCTCAGAGTGAGATGCCCGCCGACGACGGCAAGGAAAGCCCGGACAGCGGCACGAGCGCCGAGCCCGGCAGCGAGAGCGAGGCCCCCGACGAGGGTGAAGCCGCTACAGAGACGCCCGCCTCCTCCGTCCTGCTGGCCGAGACCGAGGACGCCGGCCAGGAGTACATAGACAAGCTCACCTTCCTGGGCGACAGCACGACCTACGGCCTGAAGTATTACGAAGTCCTTTCCGGCGGCAAAAACACCACCCAGGTCTGGACACCAGCCTCCGGCACGCTGACCCTCTTCAACTACGCCACGGCCACCATCGTCTTCCCCGAGGACGGGCAGGAGATAAGCATAGTCGATGCGGTGACGCGGAAGCTGCCGGAGTACCTGGTCATCACCCTGGGCGTCAACGGCGTGTCCATGATGGACGAGGACTGGTTCAAGACGGATTACACGGCGCTTGTCCAGAGCATCCAGGCCGCGAGCCCGGACACCAAGATAATCTGCAACTCCATCTACCCCGTCGAGAACGACTATGAGCAGATAGAGTCCATCAACAACACGAACATCCCCCAGGCCAACGAGTGGATAAAGGCGGTGGCTGAGGCCACGGGCTGCAAGTACGCAGACAGCGCCAGCGTGCTCAAGGCCGAGGACGGCAGCCTGCGCGAGGACTACGGCAACGGCGACGGCATACACCTGAACGCCGACGGCTTCAACGCCGTGCTGAACTACCTGCGCACGCACGCGTATCAGTGAGGGCCGACATGGACGAGCTGAAAAACGACATAATAGAGGGCCGCAACGCGGTATTGGAGGCCTTGCGCGCCGGGCGGGCCATCGACAAGCTCTACATCGCCCGCGGCGAGACCGACCGGGCGCTGGGCCACATCGCGGGCCTCGCGCGGGAGCGCGGCATCGCGGTTTCGGACTGCGACAGGCGCAAGCTGGACGCCATGAGCGTCACCAAGGCGCACCAGGGCGTCATCGCCGTCTGCGCCCTGCGCAGCTACGCGAGCCTGGACGACATCCTCGCCGTCGCGGCGGAACGGGGCGAGGAGCCCTTCGTCGTCGTCTGCGACGAGATTTCCGACCCGCACAATCTGGGCGCCATCATCCGCAGCGCGGAGTGCGCCGGGGCGCACGGCGTGGTCATCCCGAAGCACCGCAGCGCGGGTCTGACCGCCGTTGTGGGCAAGACCAGCGCGGGCGCGGCGGAGCACATGGCCGTGGCGCGCGTTGCGAGCGTCGCGGCGGCGCTGGAGGAACTGAAGGCCAGGGGCCTCTGGGTCTACGGCACGGCGGCTGAGGGAAGCTCCCCGATGTGGGAGACGGATTTTTCCGGCCCGGTCTGCCTCGTCATCGGCTCCGAGGGCGAGGGCCTGGGCCGTCTCGTGCGCGAGCGCTGCGATTTTCTCGTCAGCATCCCCCTGCGCGGGCAGGTGAGCTCCCTGAACGCCTCTGCCGCTGCTGCGGTGCTGCTCTACGAGATCCTCAGGCAGAAAAGCGCGGGAAAATAATACTGAACAGCAAAAATGCCCGCCCCGGATTGGGGCGGGCGTTTTGCTGTTTATTCCTTTATGTCCCCACGCATCTTGAGGTCGGCCACCATTTCCTTATACATCTTCTCGTCTATTTTGTACTTTGCGCGGTAGATGAAGTAGCCGACGATTATCATTATTAGCGGGATGACGAGCATGGAAACCTTCAGCGTCATCTTGCCCGCGGCGTCTATGGCTTCTGCGGCGGTGTCGCCGGTCTTGATGCCGCAGAGGACGAGCGTTATGCTGATTATGCCAGTCGAGAGCGCGCCGCCTATCTTGTTGATGAGCGGCTGGATGGAGAAGGTGATGCTGTCGTTGCGCTTGCCGAGCTTCCACTGGCCGTATTCAATGGTGTCCGCCAGGAACATCAGCATAAGCAGCTGGATGAACGCCTGACCCACGAACACGATGACGCCCGCCGCCGCGATGAGATACAGGCTTGCCTCCGCGAAGAAGAACACTACGTAGCCCGCCGTCAGCAGCGCCGTTGCAAAGGTATAGAGTGCCCGGCGGCTGTGCCTTTTCGAGAAGGCCGGGAACACCGCCAGCGCCGCAAGCTGCGAGACTCCCACCACCGCCGCCAGGATGGCGTACATGTCCTTGTTTCCAAACACGTACTGCATATAGTACATGGCAAAGCCCGTCGTCGTGCAGTAGCCCACCATGAACAGGGCCATGGACAGCGTTGTCCACATGAGCTGGTCGTTTTTGAAGAGGACGGAGAACATCTGCCTGAGGCTGGTGCCCTCCTCCTGCTTGAAGCGGCCCTTGTCCTCCTTCACGCCGAAAAGCGTGAAGCACTGGAAGCCCAGCATGGCCACCGTCACGGCCACGGCCACGATGAACCAGCCGCGCGGCGTGTTGCCCAGCGCGCTCGTCACCGGCTCCCAGGCCACCATGATGGCGAACATGCCGACGTTCGCGCAGATGCGCGCGAAGGCGCCCATATTCTCGCGGGTCTTCTGCTCCATAGAGAGCGAGGGCAGCATGGACCAGTAGGCGATGTCGTTCACGCCGTAGGTGATGTCCCAGAGTATGTATGCCAGGCCAAAGATGACGACGAACCAGTAGTTGGTCAGCCCGAAATCTGCAAACAGGATGAGGAAGAACACGCTGCTCGTCACCGCGCCTATGAGCATGGGCGGCTTGTACTTGCCCCAGGGACTACGGATGTTGTCTATGACGAGGCCGGTTATGGGGTCGTTCAGCGCGTCAAGTATCCTCAGCACCGTAAGGACCAGGCTGGCCGCCGCAAAGACGCCGACAGGCAGGCTCAGGACATTGGATAGATAATAGAGCAGCGCATTGGACTCAAAGGCGTAGAACATATCCCGGCCCACGGTGCCGAGGCCGAAGAAATATTTATTCCGCTTTTCCAGCTTTGTCACACAAACTACCCCTCTCAGGCATATATCTCGACTATGCGTCGGATTATCTCCACACACTTGTCCATGCCCTCGACCGTGATGTGCTCATACGGGCCGTGGAAGGCGTAGCCGCCGGTGCCGAGGTTCGGGCAGGGCAGGCCCTCCCAGGAGAGCTGCGCGCCGTCCGTGCCGCCGCGGATGGGAACGCGCAGGGGCGTGACTCCCGCGGCCTCCGTGGCCTTCACGGCGTTGTCCACGAGGTGGATGTAGTCCGGGCGTATCTTCTCCGCCATGTTGCGGTACTGCTCCCGGAAGGAAACGCTCACAGTCCCAGCGCCGTAGCGCTCGTTCAAAGTCTTGGCGATGTGCTCCATCATCTCGCGGCGCAGCTGCATCTTGGCCGCGTCGTGGTCGCGCAGGATGTAGCGAAGCTCCGCGCGCTCCGCTGTGCCCGCGATGGCCGTCAGGTGGAAAAAGCCCTCGTAACCCTCGGTATACCTCGGCGTCTCGCAGCTGGGCAGGGCGGCGTTATACTCCGTCGCCACCTGCGCGGCATTCACCATGACGTCCTTGGCGCTGCCCGGATGGACGTTCACGCCGGTTATATGCACCACAGCGGCCCCGGCGTTGAAGTTCTCGAACACGACCTCGCCCTCCGGTCCACCGTCAAGCGTATATGCAAAGTCCGCGCCCAGCTTCGGGATATCGAAATGCGCCGTGCCGCAGCCGACCTCCTCGTCCGGCGTGAAGCACACGGCGATGCGCCCGTGCGGGATATCGCCCTTTTGCAGCTCCTCCACGAGCGTCATTATCTCCGCGATCCCCGCTTTATCGTCAGCGCCGAGCAGTGTGTCCCCGCTCGCCGTGATGAGCGTCCGGCCCTTGAGCGACGGCAGGTGCGGGAAACTCTTCACGCTGAGCATCCTGCCCGCGCCGAGTTCCAGGTCGCCGCCGTCGTAGTTCTCGATGAGGCGGGGCTTCACGTTTTCCCCGGAAAAGTCCGGCGAGGTGTCCATGTGCGCTATAAGGCCCAGGCAGGGTGCGCCCTCGTGTCCCGGCGTCGCGGGCAGGTGGCCGTAGACATAGCAGGTTTCCGTCACCTCAGCATCCGCCACACCGAGCTCAAGCAGCTCTTCCACGAGCAGCCGCGCGAGGTCGAACTGTCTCGGCGTCGAGGGCGAGACGCCTATGCCCTCCTCGCTGGCCGTGCTCACCTTGGCGTATTTTATCAGTCTCTCGTATGCTCTCATTTTGCTTTTCCCACCCTTGTTATAAGATATATTTCAGAACCAAAATCCCCCGGCAGGCGCAGTTTTTTATCGTAGCCCGTGCCGGAAAACAGGTTTTGCAGCCTTATGCCATCCAGCAGCGCCGCGCCGGAGGCGGTATAGCGCTCCGTCTCCTGCCTCAGCCCCGCGAGGGCATCCGCCGCGCGCAGCACCGGGCCGCCGGGCCGGAGCTTTACCGGCAGAGCGTGCTTTATGAGCGCGCCGAAATCCGCGATCCGCAAAAGCGGCGGCCGGCTCTCTACCTCGTAGAGCGCCCCGGGATCGAGCCCCGCCGCAGGCAGCTTCTCAAAGGGCGGCGCCGCGTGTACCAGCCTCCGGAAATGCCCCGTCACAGCCTCTGACCCGTCCCGCGCCACGCATGAGAAAGCCTCTCGGCCGTCAAGAAGTTCAAAGCGGTACAGCCTGCCGTATTGCAGCGTCATGCGGTGCTTCTTGTAAAATGCTATCTGGCGACGCGCCTCTTTCAGCTCCACCGGCGTGAGCTCGCGCAGATCCAGCTCGTAGCCCAGGCAGCCGAAGCAGGAGACTGCAAAGCGCGTATCAAGCGGCGTGCGCCGCAGCGTCTGAGCGTGCGGAGAGGCCGAGACGTGCGCGCCCATCGTGGACAGCGGGTAGAGGTACGACAGCCCCTTCTGTATGTCCAGCCGCTCGATGGGGTCCGTGTCGTCCGAGGCCCATATCTGCGGCGAGAAGCAGAGCATGCCCAAATCGAAGCGGTTCCCGCCCGAAGAGCAGCTCTCGAACAGGATCTCGGGCCGTTTATCGAAGATGCGGTGCAGCACCTCATACAGGCCGAGGATATATCGGTGCGCAAAGGCGCCGCCCACGCCCGCCATCTGACGGTTCATGTCCCACTTGACATAGCTTATCTCTGCCGAGTCCAGCACCCCGGCGACGGACTCGACGATGTAGTCCCGCACCTCCGGCCGCGTGAGGTCGAGCAGCAGCTCGTTGCGGCCGTAGACCGGCTCGCGGCACGGCTCCGTTATGGCCCAGTCCGGGTGCGCGGCGAACAGGCGGCTCTTGGGGCTGACCGCCTCGGGCTCTACCCAGATGCCGAAGCCGAGGCCGAGCTTTTTCATGTCCCGCGCCAGGCCGGAGACGCCTTCGGGCAGCTTTTTTCTGTCCGGCTCGTAGTCCCCGAGGCCGCCGGTGTCGTCGTCCCGGCCGATGAACCAGCCGTCGTCCATGACGAAGAGCTCCGCGCCCATGGCCTTGGCCCTGCGCGCCACGGATAGCAGCCGCCGCGCGTCGAAATCGAACATGAAGCCCTCCCAGGCGTTCACGAGGACGGGCCTGCCCCGCCCGGCCCAGGGGCCGCGGACGATATGGCGGTTTACAAAGTCGTGCATGGCCCGGCTCATGCCGCCGAGGCCCTCCGCGGAAAAGCACATGACGGCCTCCGGCGTCTCAAAGCTCTCGCCCTGCTCAAGCCGCCAGTCGAACCTGTCCGGGCTTATGCCGCACATGACGCGGGCTGATCCGCGCTCGTCTGCGGAGACACAGCTCATGTGGCTGCCACTGTAGACCAGGTTGAAGCCCCAGACGCGGCCGTGTTCCTCATTGGCCTCGCGCTCGCTGAGGATGAAGCCGGGGTTCGCCCGGCTGGACGAAAAGCCCGTGCGGCTCTCGTTCACCAGCGTGCCCTCGACCGCGCGCTCGCAGCGGTGCGCCTCGCGTATCCAGCCGCCGGTGAAGGTCGTCATTTTGAGCTCCCGCTCCGCGAGGTCCAGGCTGAGGCTCATGAGCTTGCGTATGCTCAGCCCAGCACCGGTACAGACGAGCTCCGCCCGGCGTGTGATGACGTCCTCCGCCGGGTAGGTCGTGTAGTAGAGCCTCAGCTCCGCGCCCGCGGCCTCGTCCCGGAGCAGCACGGCGAGGGTCATGTCCCCGCCGTATGCCGTGGGCAGGCCGCATTTCGTCTGCGTCGCTCCGGACGTGATCGTGTGGCCGGCGTACTCGAAGTCCGCCGTCCAGCTCCCGGCGTCCGTCACCAGCTCTATGGGCGAGGGGCGGTAGTCCCCCCTGCCCGCGCCCGACCACTCCATGGGCAGCACGTCGAGGCAGTAGGCCGCCCCTCCGCCGGGATAGAGCACCGAGTCGCCGTAGGGCATCGCCCGCTTGAGCGAGAGCGCCTCCGCGTCAGCGTCCCGCACCGGCGCGCCGTAGTGCAGGTGTTCGAGCTGGCCCTGTGGCGTCACTCTGAACATATACGAGCTGTGCTCCGTCCGGAGGTGAAACAGCCCCTTATCGTACGTTATAGACCTGCTGCGCGACATATTCATCGTACATCTCCTGCGTAACTCCGCCGTTTTCTATCAGCTTTGCATAGAACTCCCCGCTTCGTTTTATCCGCCTCTCCTGTGTGGCGTAGTCCACGTGCACGAGGCCGAAACGGGCCGTGTTGCCCTCTATCCACTCGAAATTGTCGCAGAAGCACCAGTGATAATACCGCTCCACCGGCGCGCCGCAGTCCGCTGCGGCCCTGAGGTGCTCGTAGAGATAGCGGCAGCGGAAGCTGTCTTCCAGGTCACAGGTGCCGTTTTCAGTTATGTAAACCGGAGCGCCGTATTCCTTCCACATCGCAACGCACAGCTCCGCGAGGCCCTCGGGGTAGATCTCCCAGCCGAGGTCATTGCGCGGGGAGTTTGCGCGCACTCCGTCCGCAAGGCCGGAGCAGGTGGAGCGGGTGTAATAGTTTATGGCGATGTAATCGTAATATCTGCCGTGGCCGCGGCCCTGGAAGGGCGGCGCGGCCCTCCCCGTCATCATTGCGCGGGTCATGGCGGTCTGGAAGAGGTAGGCCGAGGCCCTTGCCGCCGCGGCGTGCGCAGGGTTTTTGGGGTTTTCCGGTGCGAAGACGCGCAGATGGTTGGCGAAGCTGACACGCGCATCCGGCACAAGCCGATGTATGAGCTTGTATGCCTCGATATGGCATGGCACGAGCGCGTCCATGACCATGAGCGCCGCGGGTATGGACTTCACGCCCGGCGGCCATTCGCCCGACATATAGCCGTTCACGGCGTAGACGTTGGGCTCGTTGAGGGTTATCCAGCAGTCCACATACGGCGCGAGCCGCGGGACGATATATTCCACGTATTCAAGGAAGGCGAGCCTCGCCCCGCGCGCAAGGAAACCGCCTGAGCGTTCAAACCAGAGCGGGTTCGAGAAATGCCAGAGCGTGACCATGGGCTTTATGCCGCGCTCGCTGAGGAATTTGAGCTCTTCAATGTAATGCTGCACGGCGCTCTCGTCGAAAACCCCGCGCTCGGGCTCTATCCGGCTCCACTCCAGGCCGAGCCGGCAGCATTGCAGGCCCATACCGGCCATGAGCTCCGCGTCCTCCTGCCAGCGCTCCCAGTGCATGGTGGCTACCGAGGGGTCCGAGCCATCCTTTATATTTCCACGCCGGTACCAGTCGTACCAGTTGTTGTTTTTGTCCCCGCCCTCGACCTGCGTCGCCGCGCTGGACGCGCCCAGCAGCATCCCGCCGAGCGAAAAAGTGTCTCCCATAGTGCACCTCCTGTCCAGTTTATAATAGCACATTCTTTGGCAATGCAAAAGACAAATAATAAGAACGCCGGGCACTCCCGGCGTTCTCCAGTTTCATGCGAGGCACAGTAAAAGCAGTGCTGCTATCGCCGCAATGACCAGCGCGCCCTCGCAGGTGAGGAATATGTACCTTAAGCGCACTTCCTTCGGGTCGTACTCCCGGTCAAGCGCGTCGGCTTCCAGACGCCTTGACGTTCTCAGCGTGCACAGCGCAGCGTATATCAGGCAGCAGAGCAGCAACGGCAGCAGTATCAGGAGCGGCAGCACCCTCCGCTCGTATTCCACCAGCTCTGTCAGCCCGGTCTGACAAATTCTCAGAAGCCAGAATACGTCTATCGCTATCAGTACCGTCAAAACTACGGCTGATATGAAGAGCTGCTTCGACGCGAGAGCGCCGAAGCTCTCCTTGTCCGTGTACATCTCCACCGCCGCCTGGTCCGCCGTCCGAGCGAGACAGTATTCGCCGCTGTGACCGACGTGCAGGGTGGTGTTATACAAGAGCTCCCAACCGAAGTCCGCGTACTTTAGCCGCTCGCGCTCAAAGGTCTCGTCCATGCCCGCTTCCACCGCACAGTAGCGGTAGCGTGTTTTCCTCGGCTCTCCCCGCTCGAGCACTGCAAACTGCCCATTGAACTGCACGAGCCTCAGCCCGCGGCGCTCCATCTCCTCGCACCAGCCCTCGACGCGGTCAAATTCCTGCCTGAAGTATGGGCAAAGCACCGTTTTCCGCACAGGTATCCCCCCCTCTCTCCGCATCCGCCACGCATTGCCGCAGCCGCGTGAGCTCCTCCGCGTAACGCCGTTCTCCCTCGCCGGTTATCGCGTAGGTACGCCTCCGGCCCTCCGTATCCGTCTCTGTGATAAGCCCCGCGTCGAGGAAGCTGCCTAGTATAGTGTACAGCGTTCCCGGCCCGATCCGCACCCGGCCTGACGTGTGCCGCTCTATCCACGCCGTCACCTCCACGCCGCACTTCTCCCCCTCCATCAGCGCCATCAGTATATAAAACATGGCCTCCGTAAGCGCTCCCAGCGCCTTTCTGGGCATATCGACCGCCACCTATCGTTATTCGATATCGTATATCGATATTATATGCCCTTTGTTTCCCTGCGTCAACAGCTTATTGACAGTCTGCAAGCTCAAATGTATCATTATTTTAATAATTTGCGAGTTTGAGGAGGCCTTGCAGATGAACTGGGCGGCTTTTTGTTCTTATGTGCTGCTCACGGCGATCACGCCGGGGCCGAACAACATCATGTCTATGTCCAACGCGGCGAAATACGGCTTCAAGCGCTCATTCCCCTTCAACGTGGGCGTGCTGCTGGGCTTTTTGGTGGTCATGGGCCTGTGCGCTGCGTTCTCCTCGCTGCTCTACGAGTTCATCCCCTCCGTGAAGCCCTATATGCTCTGCCTGGGCGCGGCCTACATACTCTGGCTGGCCTGGAGCATCTGGCGTGACATGCCCCATGCGGAGAAGAAGAGCATCTTCACCCGCACGAACACCGTCGTCGCGGGCGCGGTGCTCCAGCTTGTGAACGTCAAGGTCATCCTCTACGGGATAACCTCCCTGAGCTCCTTCGTCCTGCCGCACTACGACTCCATCCCAGTTCTGGCGCTCTTCTGCTTCATCCTCTCGGTGACTGGTTTTCTCTGCACGCTGCTCTGGGCGCTGTTCGGGGCAGTATTTGAGAAGTTTTTCAAGAAGTATTCCAAAATCGTCAACGCCGTCATGGCCCTGCTGCTGGTCTACTGCGCGGTGACGATGGTGCTGGATATCTGGGCCTGAGTGCCCGGATGAAAAAACAGGCCGCTGCTGCGGCCTGTTTTTTCATATTCTTTTACTCCGCCGGGTAGGCCGCGCGGTCAAAGACCAGGACGGCGCGCTCCAGCGACAGCGCCGCGGCGGCTGGGAAATCCTCAGCCCGGGTTTCGGGGTCGAGCAGGCGGCGCGAGGTCTCGCGCTTGTGCTCACCGAAGATCGTGATCCAGACCTCCCGAGCCCCCAGCAGTTCAGGCACGCCCAGGGTGATGCCGTACTCCGGCGCATGGCCGCCGTCGGAGAAATATTTCTCCGAAACGCGGACTGTCTCTGCATCGAGTTTCACACGGCGCGCGGGTATATCCAGGCCGGCATGGGGCTCGTTGAGCGCCAGGTGGCCGTTCATGCCCACGCCAAGCAGCACGAAGTCGAGGCCCCCAGCCTGACGAACAAAGCTGCTCATCCGCTCGCACTCCCGCTCCGGCTCCGAGGTCATGGCGTCGAAAAGGCAAATCTGGTCCTCGCTAACTCCCAGCGGGCCGAACAAACTCCTGCGCAGGAAATTTGCGCAGGAGCCCTCGTTCTCCGGCGGGACTCCAAGCCACTCATCCATGCCCACAAAGCGCGCCTTTGAAAAGTCCGTTTCTCCCTCCTTAGAGGCAGCCACGAGCGCCGAAAACACCGGGAGCGAGGAATGTCCGGCGGCAAGGCAGAGCATGGCGTCTGGCTTTTCGCTCACGAGCTGGCAAATCCGCCGCGCGGCGCAGGCCCCGCCTTCCTCCTGGGTATCAAAAATGAAGAATTTCACGCCTCACCTCATGAGCTCGATGGGGTACTTCACCTTTGCGCTGAACGGGAGCGCGATCTTGCGGCCCTCCTTGGCGCTGGCATAGGCGGCGTAGACCATCTCCAACACGGCGCGGCCGTCCTCGCCGGTGACGAGGGGCTTTTCTCCCGTGCGGACACAGTGGATGAAGTGCGCGAGCTCCTGGGGATAGCCCTGGTTGAAGGCCTCCTCAAAGACGGTGAAGGTCCAGCCCTGGGTGCTGCCCGCCTTCTCCATGGCGTAGTCGTAGCCCTCGGTGCTGTAGGTGAGCGCGCTGTTGCCGCGGAAGAGGTCGGCATAGGACACGCCCTTGTCGCCGTAGACCTCGATGCGGTCGTCCATGCCGCCGTGCTTGGCCCAGCTGTCCTCGGCCACGGCGGTGACGCCGTTCTCGAACTCGACTATGGTGACGGTGTTGTCCTCGCAGGTGGTTATGTCGTTGTGGAAGACCGTCTTCATGTCGGAGTAGACGCTCTTCACCTTGGCGTTGCCGGTCATCCAGCGGAACCAGGCCAGGGCGTGGCAGCCCATGTCCATCATGACGCCGCCGCCGGCGCACTCCTCCTTATAGAACCAGGCGCTGTGCGGGCCGCTGTGCTTCTCGGCCTGCTTGAGCATATAGACCTTGCCCACAGCGCCGCGCTCGACGAGGTCGCGCACGCGCTCGTACTTCGGGGCAAAGCAGAGCTCCTCGGCGTACATGAGGTTGACGCCGTGGGCCTTGCACTCGGCAATCATCTCGTCCGCCTGCTCCAGCGTCATGGCCAAGGGCTTCTCTACGATGACGTGCTTGCCGCTGCGGGCAGCCTTGAGGCAGGCCTCATAGTGGGTATAGTTGGGCATACAGACGTCCACGACCTCCGCGCCGCTCTCGGCCAGGAGCTTGTCCACGTCGTCATACACCCCAGGGATACCGAACTCCGCCGCGACGGCCTCAGCCTTCTCGCGGCTGCGGGCGTAGATGGCCACTACCTCGGCCTCGTGTACGAAGCGCTTGTAGCTCTCAAGATGGATGTGGGCGATGAAACCCGCGCCGAGTATGGCGACCTTTGTCTTTTCCATGCTGTATCCTCCTTAATAATTTGGCTTATTAACTAACCCCCGATGCCTGCATCGAGGCCCAGGCTCTCGCCCAGCGCCTTCCAGGGCAGGAGGTCTTCCTTCGTGAGCATGGCCGCGTCGAGCGCATACTCGCGCCCGAGTTTGGCGTATTTGCCGCGGCCCAGGGTGTGATACGGCAGCAGGTCAACCCGACGTACGCCGTGCGAGAGGGCGAAGCGGAAGATGCCCTCCATCTCCGCCTCCGTATGGTTGAAGCCGGGTATGACCGGCACGCGGGCGATGACCTCCGTGCGTGCCGCGGCAAATGACAGGTTCGCGCCCACCTCCGCGATGTCAGCGCCCGTGACGGCACGGAGCTTTTCCTCCTCCGCGTGCTTCACGTCGAAGAGGAAAAGCCGCGTATGCGGAGCCACGAGTGCGAAATTCTCCGCCGGCGCCGCGCCGCAGGTCTCTATAGCTGTATGTACGCCCTGCGCCGCAAGAGAGGCGAGCAGCGGCGCGAGCGCCGGGGCCTGCAAAACGGCCTCGCCGCCGGAGAAGGTCACTCCCCCGCCGCTGTCCTCGTAGTAGTCCCTGTCCCGCAGGACGACGCGCTCTATTTCCTCCGCCGTCATCAGCTCGCCGCAGAGGCTGAGCGCCCCAGCCGGGCAGATCGCGGCGCACGTGCCGCAGGCGCGGCAGCGCGCCCTGTCCACACGCGGCATCTCCCCCGGCGTCCAGCTCACGGCGCCGTTTGGACAGGCGCGGGCGCACGCGCCACAGGCGGCACATTTTTTCTCATCCCTCAGAAGCTGCCTCGCCGCGCTCTGGGACTCCGGATTGGAGCACCATGGACAGTGCAGGCCGCAGCCCTTCAGAAAAACCACCGTGCGTATGCCCGGCCCGTCGTGCACGGCGAAGCGCTCGATCTCAAAGACCCTTAATTCCATGGCGTTCACTCGTCGTACATGACGCGGCTCATGAGCTCATCCTGCACGTCGGGTTCCAGGTGCACGAACACTGCGCTGAAGCCGCTTACGCGGACGATGAGGTCTTCGTAGTCCTCAGGCTTGGCGCGCGCTTTCTCCAGCACACCCTTGTCTATGACCGTGACCATGACGTGGCAGCCGCCGCGCTTGAAATAGGTCTTGAACATGGCCTTTATCTTGTCGCGGTTCTCGCGGAAGAAGTTCGTGGAGAACTTGATGTTCTGCACGGAGCCGCCGTGCAGGCCCGCGTCAAAGCGCGCGAGGGAATTGAGCACCGCCGTCGGCCCGTTGCGGCTGGCGCCGCCCTGGGGGTTGTTGGCGGGATTCATATACTGGCCCGCGTAGCGGCCATCCGGCGAGGCCCCCGTGCGGCGGCCCCACTCCGTGTTCAGCTGGTTGTTGCTGATGACGATTAGGTAATACTGCATCCCCGCCGCGATGCCGCGGTCGCGGATACCGTTTGCGACGTACTCGAAAAACTCGTTGGCGAAGTCGTCTATCTCAGGGATGTCGTTGCCGTATTTGTCATGCTCCCAGAGGCGGCGGCGCATGAGCTCATAGCCCTCGAAGTTGGCGCGCGTGGCGTCCACTATCTGCTGGAGCGTATACTCGTGCGTGTCGTAGACAAAGTGCTTGATGGCCGAGAGCGAGTCGGATACGTTGATGTTGCCGTAGGTCTCGTTCGTACCGCCGAGGTAGCGCACGCCGCCGTCAAGGACCGCCTTGCCGCGCTCTATGCAGTCATCCATGAGCAGGCTCGTGAACAGGAAGGAGACCTCCCTGTCCATGACCTCGTAGGAGTAGGTCTGCGCCTTTACCGAGAGGTCGAAGTAGTACTCCAGCAGGGCCTTGTACTGCGCGTAGAGCTCGTCGAAGGTCTTGAGCTCGCTGACGGGCTTCATCGGCACGGGGCCGCTCTTTTTGATGCCGTCCATGGGGTCCACGCCCTCGTTTAGGGCTATGGTCAGGAGCTTGAGCAGGTTTATGCAGGTGTTGGGCGTACCCGTGCTCTGCCCGGCGATGACAAACTCGCCGCAGCCGAAGGGGACGTACTGCTCCGCCGTCTCCATATCCACGCGCATGGCGCGCGCGACGGCGGGGACGTTCACGTCGTCATTATACAGCGTGGGATAGGTCGCGCCCGCGCCCAGGCTCTCCATGGCCATGTCGAAGATGTCCTCCGGCATGTCCTTGGTTATCCGCAGCGTGAACTGCGGCTCGACATAGCGTACGTCCTTCGACACGCGCAGGGCCAGGCGCAGGAAGACGTCCGCCTCTTTCGGGTGCTTTCTGCCGTAGCCGCCGACGATTATGCGGCCGTTCACGGTGGTGCGGCGGTTTTCTATCATGGTCCAGAGGCTCTTTATATACTCATACGCCTCATCCTCGCTGAGGACGCCCGTCTCCAGGTCGCGCGCGAGGTAGGGGCCGAGGTAATCGTCCAGGCGGCCGTAGTTGATGACGCCCGCCAGCAGGGCGTAGAGCCAGAAAAGCTGCATAGCGTCGTGGAAATTCTCGGGCGGGCGGTCCTTCACGGCCTCCAGGCCCTCGGCCATGCGCAGCAGCTGACGCCTCCGCTCGGGCGAGGCGGTCTCCGCCAGGCGCAGGGCCTCCTGACGCTCGTGCTCGGCGCAGTTTACAAAGATATCGAGGCAGCGAAGGCCCGCGCGGTGGAAGCTGTTTTCCGGGTTTTCAGCCAGCTTCGCCTCCAGCTTGCGCCGCAGGCCGCCAATGCCGTTTTCAAGCAGCAGGGGGTAGTTGAGCATCATACCGCTGAGCCGCGCCGTCGCTATGAGCGGCGTCTCGCAGTCTATGAAGCGGCCGATGACGTCGTCGATGAGCGCCTCGTTGCAATACTTCGTCTTGAGGTCGTTCTCGCGCCAGTAATCGCAGAGCGCGTCTATGCGGGCGCGGTCCGCATCACTTGAGAAGGACTCCCTCAGCTTTTTCAGCTTGTTGAACACGCAGTAATGCCCCACTCCGCCGACGGAGGTGACGCAGCCGAAGCCTATGGGCAGCACGTCTATGCGGCCCGCGACCCGATCCTGCGGCTCTATGCTGCGGAACATTTCAGGATACAGCACCTCCAGGCAGGCCACCTCCCGCTCCTCGCGGGAAGCCCCTGCCATGGCACGGTGCGTGCGCGTATATTCCTCCATTATCTCAAGCTGCCGTTCCGGCGATTTCTCGCACGGCAGCTTTATGCTGACTTCAACGTTCTGTACCCCGTCGATGTCGAATTTTGCCATAAGAGTGCTCCTTCCGCCGCGCGCGGGCTCAGTGCTTGCTGCGCTCCGCGTCTCTCCAATTGCTGCGGTACCCGCTCATGAGGTCGGTGAAGCGTTTCGCCGTCAGGTGCGGGCGGGTTATCGCGCTGCCCACGACCACAGCATGCGCGCCGAGATAGAGGCACTTGATGGCGTCCTCCGGCGTGTAGATGTGGCCCTCCATTATCATATATGCCTCGTCTCCGAAATCGCGGCACATGCGCGCAAATTCGCGCAGATCCGGGCTCTCTATGCTCGCAGTCTCCGCGGTGTAGCCGTAGAGCGTGGGGCCTACGATGTCCGCGCCGAGCTTAACCGCGTGCTCAGCCTCCTCGTAATTGGAGACGTCCGCGAAAATGATGGCCTCCGGTATCTCGCGTTTCACTATGGGCAACAGGTCCCAGGCCACGGTGCCCTCGTGGGTCACCTGCTTTGTGCAATCAAGCGCGATTATCTCCGCGCCCGCCTCCCAGACCTGGCGCGCGGCCTCCAGCGTCGGGGTGATGAAAACATCAGTGTCGTCATGCCATATTTTATACAGGCCAATGAGCGGCAGGTCCACTGCCGCCTTGATGGCCCTTATCTGCTCCGGGGAGTTGGCCCTTATGCCGGCCGCGCCCGCCCACTTGGCGGCCTGGGCCATCTTCACGACGATGTCGTCAGTATATATGGGGTCGTCCTTCTGGACCTGGCAGGAGACTATCAGGCCGTTGCGAAAACCCTCCAAAATCTTTCTTTTTCTTTCATCCGTCGTCTTCATATCAAGCCCTCCACATGCGGAGCCCGACATATTTCCGTTTTTATGCGCAAAAACAGCAGCTCCGCTCTACTTTTACAAGTACATTATAGCGAAGCTGCTGTTCATTTTCAAGCATTATTTTTCAATTTCGAACAAATTTAAATAATTCACACCAAAACAAATTGCTCCGGAAGGTTCTCCGGCAGGCTGTCCGCCCTGTTGCAGATGATGGTGTCAAAGGAGCTGAATGGGGCGATGGCGTAGAAGCCTATGCGCGTAAGCTTGGTGGCGTCCAGCAGCAGGTGCCGCTTGGTAGCGTTCTTCATCGCCAGAGCCTTGATGGTCATGCACTCCGTCTCCATCGTGTAGGCCATCTGCTTGTCCATGGAGGCGCCGAAGCAGCCTATGAAGGCATGGTCAAAGTGGAGCTTCTCAATTATCTCGTGAGCGATGGAGCCCGAGAGCAGGTCGTAATGCGGGCTGTACTTGCCGCCGACCAGGAAGACCTCGGCCTCCGCACGCTTGGACATCTCAAGTATCATGGTGTTGTTCGTGACTATGCGCACGCGGCGCCGGAGCAGCTGCTCGGCCAGTGGCAGCAGGCTGGTGCCGTCGTCCAGATAGACGCACTCTCCGTCCGCTACGAGGCCCGCGGCGTAATTCCCTACGAGCTGCTTTTCGTGGACGTTCACGTTGGCCTTCAGGCGCGTCGATATCTGCACGTTCTCCAGCAGGGAGTCCGTGCCGCCGTTTGTGGTGGCCCCGCCCTGGACGCGGCGGAGCTTGCCCTGTTTTTCGAGCTTTTCAAAGTCTCGCCTCACCGTTGTTTCTGAGGTGCCCATCTGCGCGGCTATATCCTTGAGGTTTACAACGCCGAGCTCATTGATCCTGCGCATGATGAAAAGCGCGCGTTCCGATGCTATCATTTTATTCTCCCTTCCAAGACCCGGGATGCCAGACGGAACCCTCAGTGTATGGTGAAGTCTATCCCACATTGGCGGCGTATCTCGTCCATCACGCCCGCAGCAATGCGCGTACACTCTGTCCATTCTCCCGCATCTCCGCCCCGGGTCAGCAAAACAAAGCGTTCCAGCTCATATCTCATATCATACTCCCCGCAAGGGTCCGATGCAAGCTCTAAAATCTTGCCTTTTCGCACGGAAACCATGTTTAGCGGGGCTGCCGTGGGCCAAAAGCGCAGGGAGCCGCTCTCTCCGCTTATCTCCGAAATACAGTCTGACTGGTCAACTTTGGAATACTCCAGCTCCGCGTGGAAGCCGTCGTACTCGCAGATCGCCGTGCCAATGGCGTCTATGGAGCCGGGCAGAAACACGGCCTTCGCCGTCACGGCCCGGGAAGCGCCGAAGAGCAGCACCATGAGGTTCACGCAGTAGGCGCCGATGTCCATCAGCGCGCCGTTGCCGAGGCGCGGGTCAAAGGCGTTTTCGATTATGCCGTTTTTAAACTTGTCATAGCGGGAGGAATACTGACAGTAGCTGAACCTGGCGCGGCGCACTGGGCCTATTCTCGCTATCTCCTCCCTCAGCAGGGGGATGGTTGGCAGGAAGGCCGAGCGCATGGCCTGGAGCAGCACCAAGCCCCGCTCCTGCGCCGCGGAGAGCATGGTCTCAAGCTCCACGGCACAGCGGGCGATGGGCTTTTCACACAGGACATGCTTGCCCCCGCGCAGCATCAGCAGGGTCTGCTCGCAGTGCAGGGCGTTGGGGCTGGCGATGTAAACAGCGTCCACGCTCTCCGACGCGGCCAGCGCCTCCAGGCTGTCGGTCCAGTGCGGCGCGCCCCACTTTTCCGCGAAGGCGCGCGCCTTTTCGGCACTGCGGGAGTACACCGTGTCGAGCGTGAACTCAGGGCAGAACTTGGAGGCCGCGAGCATTTCCTCGGTGCTTATGACCCTCTGCTCCCGGTCGAAGGCATACACCGTGACCTTCTCGCCGTCAAAGACGGCAACGGCGCTTTCAAAATACACCCTCCAGGTCGCCGTGAAGGGGATATCCGCGTTATACCAGGCCGCCTCCGCCGAAACAGTGGCTCCGCCGGGGAAAACATAGGAAAAACGGTAGTGCTCCCTGTAATCCAGCCCCTCGCGCCCGGTGGAAGTGCAGCTCACGCTCTCGGGCTCCCCCCAGAGGCTGAGGATGAGGTCAAGGTCGTGTATATGCAGGTCGAATGGTATGTGCCCGCTCTGCTCGCGGCGGAAGAGCCAGCCGCTCTTGGACCATCTCGGGCAGGCTGAAAGGCGCAGAAACTGCGCGTCGAGCATCCTGCCGTATTCCCCGCTCTGCACGAGCTCCCTGAGCACCGCCGCCGAGGCCGATGAGGCCTATCCTTATTTCCGGGCTGCTCACAGGAACTGCCTCATGTAGCGGTAGCTCTGCTCAATGCCGCTCTTCACGTCCTCGATGCAGCCCTCATAGGCCCTGTCCTCGACCTCGATGCAGGCCGGGCCGGTGTAGCGGATGTCGTTGAGCGCGGAGCAGAAGGCCGCGAAGTCCACGCCGCCCAGGCCGGGCAGCTTCGGGGAGTGCCAGAGCGCCGGGTGCGAGAAGCGGCCGTATTCGTCCACCTTGTCCTGATAGATCTGTATATCCTTGAAGTGGACGTGGAAGATGCGGTCGGCAAACTCGTACACGGGCTTTATGTAGGAGGCGCCCAGCAGATACGGATGGCTGGGGTCGAAGTTGAGGCCCAGGTTCTTGCTCGGGATGAGCTCGAACATCTTCTTCCAGATGTACGGAGTGGAGGCGAGGTTGTTGCCGCCGGGCCACTCGTCCTTCGTGTAGTACATGGGGCAGTTCTCGATGCCGATCCTGACGCCCATCTCCTCAGCGTGACGCACTATCGGGGTCCAGACCTTGACGTATTTCTCAAGGTTCTCCTCCACAGATTTCGTCTTGTCCTTGCCGATGAAGGTGGTGACCATGTTGACGCCCATCTTGGCCGAGACGTCTATGAGCGCCATGATGTGGTCCACGGCGACCTTCGCGGCCTCTTCGTCGCCGTCCAGCGGATTCGGGTAATAGGCGAGGGAGCTTATCTCCACGCCCTTGGAGGCGGCATAGTCGACGTAGTACTTCATCTTCTCTTCGGTGAGGCCGTTGAGGTCGATGTGCGTGACGCCGGCGTAACGGCGCAGGGCCTTGCCCTTCGGCCAGCAGCAGACCTCTACGCAGGAAAAGCCTGTCTGCGCGGCGTAATCTATGACTTCCTCGAAGGTCTGGTCGGGCAGGATGGCGGAAACGAGGCCGAGCTTCATCATTTTGTATGTCCTCCTTGAAGTATTTTGGTTTTTTCAGTTTTATCCCCGCGGACTGAACGCCCGCGGGGTATTATTTACAGATTTTCCAACTTTTTTCTCAGAAAACGCACAGCGGCGCGGATGTCCGCGGCGGCGTCCCTGCCCACCTCGCGCTCTATGGTGAGGTAGCCGTCGAAGCCGACCTCCGCCAGGGCGTGCAGATACTCGTCCCAGCGCACCTCGCCCTCGCCCAGCGGGGTCTCGGTGAAGTAGGTGCTGACGGTGTTCAGCGCCTCTATGCCGCCCTCGGCGAAGATGCCGTAGACTTCCTCCGGCCCGGCGTAGAAGTTGCAGCGCCCATCCTTGGCGTGGGTGTGGACTATGCGGCTGCCGGCCGCATACACACCCGCGACCTCGTCCGCCTTCGTGACCATGACAAGGTTCGCAGGGTCATAGTTGACGCCTATGCCGGGGCCACATTCGTCAATGAAGCTCACCAGCCGCTCTACCGGCTCCGGCCCGGTCTCCACGGCAAGCGTCACCTGCTTTGAGACGGCGTACTCCCCCGCCTCGCGGCAGGCGGAGAGCATATTCGCCCAGCGCCAGGAGGCCCTGTCCTCAGGCACGCGGCCAATGTGCGTCGTGACGACGCCGCAATCCAGCGCCGCCGCAAGGTCCACGGCGCGCTTTATGTATTCCACCTTGCGCGGGTTGTCCGCGGCTATCTCAAAGCCGTGGCCGCCGAGCTCCGCGCACAGGGCTGTGACCTCCTGGGAGCACTCCGAAAGCACGGAGCACAGCTCACGGAAGAGCCGCCTGCCCACGCGTGAGGGGTCCAGCTCGTTCCAGGCGTAAAGCTGCACGCCGGAAGCGCCGCAGCGCGCGGATTCCCTTATGCCCTCGATGGGGCCGACGCCGAACCAGTCGGCCAGGGTGCCTATCCTGAACACTGTCTCTCCCCCGCTCACTCGCCGACCTTGAGCCAGCGGCGCTCGCGCGCGCTCTTAACGATGGCGTCGCAGAGGACCATCTCGCGCTCGCCGTCGGCAAAGGTGGCGTAGTCCCAGGGCCCCTCGTCCCCCGCCATGCGGGCGTATATCTGCTTGAAGTTCTGCTTGAAGGTGTCCGGGAAGCCCTCGACGTGGCCGCCGGGGTAGCTGATGACGCTCTGAGTGCCGGCGTCCAGGATGGAGGGGTCCTTCACCTGCTCGCCGTTGAGCGTGTCGCGGCGGCCTATCCACAGGGCGTTGGAGTTCTCGCTGTCCCAGTGCATGGCGCACTTGCTGCCCGCGACGGAGACTATCATCTGGTTCTTCCGACCCGCATAGACCTGGCTGATGTTGCAGCAGGCGTGCGCACCGTTCTCCATATGGAAGAGCACGGTGGCATAGTCCTCGGTGCTGATGGGCACCTCGGCGTAGTCCTCAGGGCGCAGGGCCATGCCGGAGTAGGTCTCGATGGCTTTCAGCGGCTTTTTGCGGGTCTTGTGGAAGATCTCGAAGTCCGCCAGGACCTCGGTGACGCGCAGGCCGGTGATGAATTCAACAAGGTCTATCCAATGGGAGCCGATGTCCGCAAAGGCGCGGGACTCTCCGCTGGCCTCGGGCTCCAGCCTCCAGCTGTAATCGGTGTCGTAATAGAGCCAGTCCTGGAGATAGCCGCCGTGGACGGTGTAGATGCCGCCCGCCTCGCCGCTTCTGACCATCTGCCTCATGCGATAGGCCATGGGATAGAAGCGGCAGTTGAAGTTCATGGCGTTTATAAGGCCCTTCTCCTCCGCAAAGGCGCGCAGCTTCGCCGCCTCCTCCACGGTGGTGGTCATGGGCTTTTCACAGACGACGTTGACGCCGTGCTCCAGGGCGTACATGGCCATCTCATAGTGCGTGTTGTTCGGAGTGCAGATATGCACGCAGTCGAGGTTTTCCTTGTCTATCATCTCGCGGTAGTCGCTGTAGCCCTTCGGCACGCAGAGCTTGTCCGCCTTCTCCTGCGGCCTCGAATGTACGGCCACGGCTACGACGTCCACATTGCCCAGACGGCGCAGCTGCTCGATGTGTACGGCGCCTATGAAACCGACACCGATAACGCCAACGCGGAACCTCTTCATTATGCAAAACACTCCTTTTTTCACAGTGGAGACACAGCCCCGATTTGTTGAATGATATCATTTTCCGCCATTCTTTTCAATTATGACGGAGTTTTTCTACACTTTGAACACACTTAGCGTTTTCTGCTTGTGTATTTCGCCATATACGAACATTTACGAGCATAATAATGCACCGCCTTGCAAAACAGGGCGGTGCAGCTTTGTCGAATATCGGGCTGAAATGGGCTCTCCGGTGCCTTATTTGAGGCCCAGGACCACCGGCGTGGACTTGTAGCCGACGCCCATGCGGTCTATGCCCATGTCGATGAGCTTGAGGAAGTGCTCCCGGGTGCGGATGCAGCCGGAGCCCTTTATCTTGACCTCGTCGCCCACGGCCTCCATTATCTCGCCTATGAGCTCCGGCGTCGCGCCCACGCAGGGGCCGCCGGTATAAAAGCCGGTGGAGGTCTTGACGAAGTCGGTGCCTGCCTCGGCTAGGACTTTGGCGGCCTTCTTGACCTCGTCCACGGTCAGAGCGTCGGTCTCCATGATGGTTTTGACGGCGACGCCGTACTTGTGGCAAACGTCCACAACGGCCTTTATGTCCGCGCGCACCTCGTCCCACATGCCGCTGCGTATCCAGCCGTAATTTGCGACGACGTCCAGCTCGAAAATGTCGCCGCGCTTGCAGTATTCCTCGGCCTGGAGCACCTTGGAGGCGGTGGTCGAAAGGCCGAAGGGGAAGTCGCAGACGACGCAGATCTTGGTATCTGTCCCGCGGGTCAGATCGGCGGCGATGTCGAGAGAGGCGGGGTTCACGCAGACCGTGGCGCAGCCGTAGTCCACGCCCTCCTGAATGTAGCGGCGTATGTCCTCCTGGGTGAACTCGGGCTTGAGCACGGACTGGTCTATATAGGCGGCCAGCTCCTTGACGCTCATCTCACTAGCTTTTTTTGCAGGTTTCACATCTATTGCTCCTTCCAAAACATTATGGCGGCGTTGGTTTTTGGCATTTTCGTGCATCTGCACAAAAATATAGCACAACCTCGTGCAAAGTCAAGCATTTACGGGCGTTTGACGTAGGTAAGTATGGCCTTCCCCTCTCCCCGGACGGTACAGCTGCCGCTGTCCGCAGAGATGAACACGCTCTCTCCCTTTCCGGCGTGCAGGCCGCCCAGCTCCAGCTCGCCTTCGATCACAAGCAGGTGCAGGAAGGAATCCCCTCCCGCGTACAGCTCTGCCTGCCCGGAACAGGCAAACAGGTCGGCGGTGAAATAGCGGCAGTCGCCCAGGTGGCCGCCGAAGCCGAAGCTCACCGGCGCTGGCGAGAGCGCGGCAACGTCCAGCGCCTTGTCTATGTGCAGCTCGCGCGGCTTCCCGTCCGCGCCCAGGCGGCCGTAGTCGTAGAGCCGGTAGGTCACGCTGCTCGACTGCTGTATCTCCGCCAGCAGGATGCCCGCGCCTATGGCATGCACTGTCCCGGCGGGTATGAAGACCACGTCCCCGGCCTTCACCGGCACGCGGCGCAGCAGCTCGCAGAGCGTATTTCCCTCTATGGCGGTGTGCAGCTGCGCGGGCGTGACCTCGCGGCGGAAACCGCAGTACAGCCCCGCGCCCGGCTCGGCATCTATTATGTACCACATCTCCGTCTTGCCCAGCTGCCCCTCGTGCTTCAGGGCATAGGCATCGTCCGGGTGTACCTGGACGGAGAGATCCCGCGCCGCGTCTATGAGCTTCACCAGTACCGGGAAGCGCCCCAGCGACTCCACCGCCCTGCCGGCAAACTCGGGCCGCTCGGCCAGTATTTCGGGCAGGCTTCTGCCTGCATATGGCCCGTCCGCAGCGATGCTCGGTCCGTCAGGATGGCAGGAGAGCTCCCAACTCTCCGCCAGGTTCCCGGCCCCGTCCCCCTTGCCGTATTCCTCGATGAGCCGCCTGCCGCCCCAGATATAGGACTTGCAGGCCGGCCTCAGCTTGCATATCATGCTACCGCTCCCTTTCGCGCGCACATGCTCGTTTATGCTCGTATTTGCTCATAAAGTATACAGCTCGTGCAGCGGTTTGTAAATAGCTGCGCAAAATTGCTTTTCATTTTCGAGCATGCGCGCAAAAAGCGGCCCGGCCTGTTCGGCCGGACCGCCTTGGAAGCAAATATGTTGGGGGTGGATCAGTGCTTTCTCAGGAGCACGCTGCCGTGCATATCGCACAGGGGCGTGGGGAAAACACCGCGCTCTGCGCAGAATTCGCGTACTGCCCTGCCCGCTCCCGCGTACTGGAATCCATTGACGTCGTGGACAAGCAGCGCGCCGCCCGGCGAGAGGCGCTCCCAAAAGAGCGGCAGGGCGGCTGCAGTGGGTGCATAGAGGTCTGCATCCACCGAGACGAGGGAAAAGCTGAGTTCCACGCACGGCTCAAAGGTCGCAGGGAAGCGCCCTGCGTGTATGACGGCGCGCTCCGGATGCGGCAGGCGGCGCAGGACCGCTTCCACATCCGTATCCGCAAAGTCCCCGGTCCTAGCGCGCGAAAGGCCCAGGCGGCGTTCCTCCTCCACGTCCTCTGCGTGGAAACCCTCGAAGGTGTCGAAGAGGTGCAGCCTCCGCTCGGGCAGGGCGGCGTTTATCAGCGCGGCAAATTCGCCCCGGAACACGCCGAGCTCCGCCGCGTCGCCGGGGATGCCGAGCTCCAGTATCTGCTCGGCAAGCAGGCGCATTGTCGCCGCACGCGCGTCAAAGGGCGCGAGTTCCCCAGCCCTCAGCAGCGGCCCGGCGTAGCCGAGGGCGCGCAGCTGGGCTTCCATCTGCGATGCCCGCTCCGCGTCCAGGACGCAGAGGCAAACGCAGTCCGGCCCGAGCGCCAGCGCCTCCTCAGGCGAGACTATGGGCAGCCCCGCTAGGCTGCCGCCCCGCTTCTCCGGGGCGTTGTCCGCGAAGCAGACCGCCGCGTGATCCCCGCCCAGCAGCCGCGCGGCCATGGCTCCAGCCTGTCCGGCTCCGAAAAGCACGGTTTTCTTCATTGTCATCGCCTCCCTTGCCACATTTTAGCCCAGGCGCGGCAAAAATGCAAACGCCGCGCACGGGTGCTTTTCAAGAGGCGCGCCTGAGAGTATAATGTGGGAGAGAAAGGCTGAAAGGAGAATTTCAGTATGAGCAAGATAAGCGTTTTCATGGCCGACGGCATGGAAGAGGTCGAGTGCCTCTCCATCGTTGACATGGCCCGCAGGGCGGGCATAGAGGTTGAGACGGTGTCGATAATGGGCCGCGCGGAGGTGACGAGCTCTCACGGCGTGCGCATTATCGCGGACACGACCTTCGAGGCTGCGGACTTTGAGTCGAGCGACGTGCTCTTTCTGCCCGGAGGCATCCCCGGCGCAAACAACCTTGCCGCGCACGAGGGGCTCTGCGCGCTTGTGAAGCGCTTTGCCGCCGAGGGCAGGCGCGTAGCAGCCATCTGCGCCGCGCCGGGCATACTGGGCGGGCTGGGGCTGCTGGACGGGCGGCTCGCCACCTGCCACCCGGGCTGGGAGGACAAGCTCGGCGGCGCTGAGTACACCCGCCAGGGCGTCGTCACGGACGGAAACATCACCACGGGACGCGGCGTCGGCTTTGCAATAGACTTCGGACTGGAGCTGGTGCGGCTGCTGGTGAGCCCGGAGGAGGCCCAGACCGTCAAGGAGCGCATCCAGCACCCGGACTGCTGAAACCGCACATCCCCGCCGCCGGAATGGGCGGCGGGGATGTTATTTATATAATGTATCCGGAAAAAACAAAAGGCACACGAAACCGTGTGCCTTTTGTTGGTGGAGATAAGCGGGATCGAACCGCTGACCTCTTGAATGCC
>ENA-OPDJ01000194-OPDJ01000194.1-human-gut-metagenome-genome-assembly--contig:-NODE-194-length-60106-cov-11.080265_pt1 | contig 60106 bp, 57 predicted proteins | sample MGYA00241621_ERZ501505 | MGnify/ENA primary metagenome ERZ501505 (study PRJEB25962, sample SAMEA2042624) | human gut metagenome | biome: human gut; feature: human-associated habitat; material: faeces... | reverse complement strand
AAGCTCTTTACTGCAATTGAGATTGCCATTGAGATTGCTTGCGGATTTTAGGTTATTATAAAAACTACTTCTACTCATATTGAAAGCAGCACATAAAGTGTCTACATTTAGTTCTTTGCTCAGATTTTTTTTAATGGTTTCGGTTACTTTTATAATAAATTCCTGATCTAAGTCCAATGGTGGGTGAGGCACATTTTCCTCTTCCGTGGTGAACTGGAATTGACTGTAACGTTTGCGTATAAGCTCCCTGATAGCAAGTACGTTGGTTATGTTGGCTTTTAAGACGCCGACATCAAACGGTTTGATGATGTATCTGTCTGCTTTGCTCTGTAATCCTTTGATAATACTTTCTTTATCATTCAATGCAGTTAACAGAATGACAGGAATATGACTTGTTTCTACATCATTTTTCACAATACGGCACATTTGTTCTCCATTCAGTTCCGGCATCATAATGTCTGAAAGAATGAGGTCGGGCTGTTTGGTTTTGATAGAATTAATCACTTCTTGTCCGTTGCTGACTCCTGTTACTTGATATTCATCGGATAATATCTGTAATAAGAAAGTACGTAACTCCACATTGTCTTCGGCTACCAGAATATAAGGAGCTTCTTTATCTGCCTGTTTAAGTTGCGGAATAGGGGGAATGGTGACCTCCTCTTTGTTTTCTTCTCTCACGATAGGAAGCGGATCGATGACATCAGCTTTGGGGAAGAGTTTGTTATTATATTTTCTGCTTTTTATAGGGAATGATAGTTTAAAGGTAGTACCCATATTCTCTATGCTGCTCATACTAATTTTTCCACAGTGGTTCTTGATGAGCTTGTAAGTAAGCATCATGCCGATACCGCTGCCGGTAATTTGTAAATTAGTGGCATTTTTCCCTCTGAACAGTTCCTTGAACATTTTTTTCTGGTCATTGGATGAAATTCCGATTCCGGTATCTGTGATGAACAGAAACCAATGGCTTTTACTTTTGGAAGTCTGAATTTTGATACTTCCTCCTTGTTGAGTGTATTTCAGTGCATTAGTCATCAGGTTTCTGATGATGGAATCCATCTTGTTTCTATCCAACCATACTTCTTGAGAAGTAAAATTGGATTCAAAATGAATTTCAATTTGTTTTTTCTCTGCGTATAGCTTGAATTGCTCAATGTAAGACTTAATATATGAATTTAATTCGTATCTGGATACATAAACGTTGGGCGTATAAAGTTCCTCTTTTTCGAAATTAATCAGATTACTTGCCAAATCAGATAAATTGTCTGTATTCTGAATAGCAAGGTTGATATTAATTTTCCCTTGTTCTGTCAGTTGTTCATTCTTCAGAATTTCTCCCAACGGAGCCTTTATCAAGGTCAGCGGCGTACGTATGTCATGGGCGGTGTTGATAAAGAATTGGATTTTCTCTTTAGAATTGTTCCTGTCTTTCCTTAACCATAAGAAACGTAAAATACTTACTGTAATTAATATTATGATAATAAGATAAATGATTCCGGCCCAAAAAGTTGCCCAAAAAGGGGGAGTTATGGTTATTTTTATAGCTCTTTCTTCCAATACATGCTCGTCATCCATCAGAATGGCTCTCACCCTCAGTTTATAATGCCCGGGATTGATGTTGGTATAACGTATCAGATTATCTGCTGTGGGACTTGTCCATTCATCGTAAAATCCTTCTAATTTCCAAGTGTATAGAATATTAGACGGATTGTCGTAATTAATGGAAGATACATTTAACGAGAATATATTTTGATTATAATCCAAAGTGATGTGTTCTGTATCGTCTATATCTTGGGTTAAAGGGGAATTCTTTTCACCGGGGAAAACCTTTTGATATAAGATGCTGAAATCACTGAATATCATTTTAGACTTGAAACGATTGGGCAGGCTTACGGTGTCTGCTATTTCAATGGCTCCGTTTCCTGTTCCGAATATAAAATATCCTGATCGGGTGTGTATGCCCGATGAGGGATTGAAGTTCACAGCCATCAATCCTTGTTCTTTTGTCCAATTGGAGAATATTCTTTCTTTTACTTTGAAACGAGTTAATTCATTTTCGGTACTGATAACCAGATCCGTTTCCGAAGCCGGCAAAATGCAATAGATATTATTGGAAATCAACGCTGAGTTTTTTATATGATAACGTACGACTTTGTCAGTGTTATTATTATATACCCACATGCCCGAACCATGAGTACCGATATAGGTAATATGGGCAACAGTATCTTGATAAATCGTATTGATACATCCAATTTCAGAATCCAGATTGACCGGTTTCAGTGTTTGGTTTCGTTTATTGAATTGGTATAGCCCATTGATGGTACCTATCCACAGGTTGTATTGGTCTTTGTTCTTAATACAGGTAACCGGAAAATCCATACCGTAGCACTGAATTTCTTTTGTTTGTATATTATAACTTTTCAGGTTATAATAGCCACCTGCCCAAATGATTCCATCATTGTCCTTGTAGATGCAACGTATGTATTTATCAGGGCGGATATTGGTCCATCCTAGAGTGGATTGATGAGAAAAATATTTAGGCACCATGTCTTTCTTGTTGATTTGATACATTCCCGACATATATCCTCCTACCAATATGGTGCCGGGGGCTGTTTCGCACATGGAAATAAAGACATGGTTCTGATTTTGTGTGTCGTTCTGATAAGTGGAAAGAAGGCACTTCCACTGTTTATTCTGAGAATTGTAAAAACAGATGCCATTACTTGTAGCATACCAAATATCACCTTCCGAATCCTCTAAAATAGAGTTCACTTGATTGTCTATTAGTGAATTTGGATTGTCATAAGAATGTTGTATCCATTTATAGCCCGGATATTTATTCGAGAATAAGGTAATTCCGACAGGATAAATGGCCATCCATAATTTGTCATCTTTATCAATGAATATATCATTCACAATATTCCCATTCATTTTGTTTGAATGATTGTGATCGGCAATCAGAAAAGGGGATAATTCGCGAGTGAATAAATTGAGTTTGTAAACACCTGCTCCATTAGTGGCTATCAGGACTTCGTCTATTTTCTTGGGGTTGGCTATGATTGTATTGACTGTAATGTCCAACAACTTTGTGGGAACATCCATTAGTTGTTGAGTATTGATGTTATATAGATATATACCGTCTCTCAGTGTTCCTATAATAAGAGTCTGAGTGCTTTTGTGAAAATACAGATAAGTAACAATTTGGAATTGGTCCAATTGGGGATGTTTTTGTATCTGTAGTTGATGCTTATCAATTAGTTCAACGCAAAATATATTATGATTTGTTCCTAAAAAGTATTGGTTATTTCCGGCTTCTGTAATGCAGGTAATCTCTTCCTGAATAGAACTGGTCAGGCGAATCAGTTTTTCCTGGTCGATATCAAAAATGTATTGTTTGTCTTTGGTACAAAGCCAAATATTGTTTTTGTTGTCCAAATAAGTGCTGATGAGTGGAAGCCCACTGTTGCTTTTGTCTTTGCTGGCAAAATTATAGGCCAGCTCGTATTTGTCTTGTAGTGAATTGTACTTAAAAATATATCCGTTTTTTCCTATTTCCCAAATTACGCCGGCTGTATCTATTTCCAAAGTATTCAGGTTGGGAAAAGATTTCATATTAGGTTGACCGTCTGCTGATAAGCTGTAATGAACATATTGCTTGCCATTGTACCTGTCGATTCCTTCATGGGTGAGGAACCACATATATCCTTTATTGTCTTTTTGTATGGACAGGACTCTACGACTGCTCAAGCCATCGTTAGTATCTAGATACTGGTAAAGTTGGGCAGAGACAGAAGTTATAAAAATAATTGTAAAGTATATAAGTAAAAGAGTCCTTTTCATAATGGTATTTAGACGCGAAAACCTTACAAAGCTCGCAAATTTTCTTGTCATTTCAAAATCTATTATATGTAAAAAAAGCGGCAATCAGTATGATATACCGCTTTTTTAGTAAATATAACAAATCGTTTTATCATTTGTTCATTTCAACCCATTTTCTTGCGTTGACAAATGCTTCAATCCATGGTGTTACTTGGTCTTTGTTTATTCTGTCAGAAGGATAGTAAGCATTTTGCCACGGGAAACAAGAGCGTTCTAAGTGAGGCATCATTGCCAAGTGGCGTCCGTCTGAACTTGCTAATCCGGCTACGCTGTAGTCTGAACCGTTCGGATTACCGGGATATTCATCGTATGAGTATTTCAATACTACATTATACTTATCTTCTTCGTATGGTAATGAGAATTTGCCTTCTCCGTGTGCCACCCAAATACCTAATTTGCTGCCGCTTAATGAGCCGAGCATAACACTTCTGTTCATCGGAACTGTTACACCGACAAACTTAGATTCAAACTTGTGTGAGTCGTTATGCAGCATTTTGGCTTTCTTGTTATGCTCAGGATTAATCAGTCCCAATTCAATCATCAATTGGCAACCGTTACATACTCCCAGTGACAGGGTGTCTTTGCGTGCGTAGAAATTATCCAGTGCTGCTTTGGCTTTCGGATTGAATAAGAATGCACCTGCCCATCCTTTGGCAGAACCCAGAACATCGGAATTGGAGAATCCTCCACAGAATACAATCATATTAATGTCTTCTAATGTTTCGCGTCCGCTTATCAGGTCGGTCATAGTGACATCTTTCACATCGAAGCCGGCCAGGTAAAGCATATATGCCATTTCGCGTTCACCATTGGTGCCTTTTTCACGAATGATGGCAGCCTTAATGCCGGTCGGTGTACGACGTTCGGGAGTGATTCCATATTGTGAGAACTTCCCGGTGAATGATTTATCGAATACAAACTCCAGTGGTTGCTCTTTGTAATTTTCAAAACGTTTCTTGGCGCAACCGTTCATGCTTTGTTTGCGGTCAAGCAAATAAGAAGTAGAATACCAAACATCACGCAGATAGTCAATACCGAATTGGTAAGTGGCATCTTCTTTGGTTACTAGAATATGGCGTTCGTCTGTGGGGGTACCCAATTTCACGTAGCCGATTCCGGCATCTTCCAATATCTTCTTGACTTCGGCTTTGTCTTTATCTTTCACCTGAATGACGATACCCGGATTTTCGGCAAACAGAATTTTGATGATATCGTTTTCCTTTATTTTATTAAGGTTGATTTCCATACCACCTTCCATGTTTGAGAAGCACATTTCGAGCAGTGTAGTAATGAGACCACCGGCTGAGATATCATGACCTGCCATAATCAGGCCCTTGTTGATAAGTTCTTGTATGGCAAGGAAAGCATCGCGGAAATATTCGGGATTTTGAACTGTCGGGACATCATCTCCTATTTTATTTAATGACTGTGCGAAAGCAGAACCACCTAAACGCAACTTGTCAAAACTGAAGTCGATATGATAAATGGTACTCTTGGCATCATTTACCAATACAGGAGAAACGACTTTCTTTACATCGGATACTTCTCCGCCGGCTGAAACGATAACTGTTCCCGGGCTGATGATCTTTTCTCCGTTTGGATATTTTTGAGTCATAGACAGGGAATCCTTACCGGTCGGCACATTGATTTGCAGTGCGCAGCAGAAGTCAGACAGCGCCTTGACAGCCGTATAAAGACGGGCATCTTCACCTTCCTGTGCACGGCATGGCCACATCCAGTTGGCAGACAGGGAGATGCTGTCCATTCCTTCTGCCATTGGAGCCCAAACAAGATTGGTCAACGCTTCGGCTACCGACAATACAGAACCTGCAGCCGGATTAGCCAAGGCAGCTTGCGGAGCATGTCCCAAAGAAGTGGCAATACCTTTTTCGCCTCGATAGTCAAGGGCAACGACACCACAGTCGCTCAACGGTAGCTGGATTTCGCCCTGACATTGCTGGCGGGCAATCTTACCTGTTACGGAACGGTCTACTTTGTTGGTTAACCAATCCTTGCAGGCAACAGCTTCCAGTTGAAGTACGCGGCGGATATATTCGTTTAATTTTGAAGTTTCGTAAGTTACGTTTTCATAATGGCGTTCTACAGTCTTGTCCACCATATAAGTTTTCGGAGAAGAACCGAACATTTGATCTACTGCCAAATCAAATGGGCGGACACCATCAGCTTGTTCAAAAGCAAAACGGGCATCACCGGTAGTTTCACCTACAGTATACATTGGGGCACGTTCGCGGTCGGCTATCTTTTGTACGTGTTCAATAGCCGATTCATCAATCAGCAACCCCATACGTTCTTGAGACTCATTGGCAATAATCTCTTTGGCAGACAGTGTTTTGTCACCGATAGGCAGTTTGTCCATGTGGATTAATCCGCCGTTTTCTTCTACTAGCTCAGACAAACAGTTTACGTGACCTGCCGAACCGTGGTCGTGGATAGAAACAATCGGATTGTTTTCTTCTTCACACAAGGCACGAACTACATTATAAGCACGTTTCTGCATTTCTGCATTGGCACGTTGAACTGCATTGAGTTCGATTCCCGATGAGTATCGACCTGTTTCAACAGAGGAAACAGAACCGCCACCCAAACCGATTCGATAGTTGTCACCACCCATAACAACAATTTTGTTTCCTGTTTCGGGGTGACCTTTCAGGCAGTCGCGTTGAGTACCGTAACCCACGCCACCGGCCAGCATGATAACTTTGTCGTATGCATACTTTTCACCGTTCTCCTGATGCTCGAAGGTCAATACAGAACCACAAATCAGCGGCTGACCGAATTTGTTACCAAAATCGGAAGCACCGTTGGAAGCTTTAATTAAAATTTGCTCGGGAGTCTGGTATAACCATTGGCGTACCGGCAAGATATCTTCCCATTCACGTCCTTCTTCAGTGCGCGGATAAGAAGTCATATAGACAGCTGTACCTGCAATGGGCCATGAACCTTTACCACCACCCATGCGGTCGCGGATTTCACCTCCGGTACCGGTTGATGCACCGTTGAACGGCTCTACGGTAGTGGGGAAGTTATGTGTTTCAGCTTTTAGCGAGATGACTGTTTTGATATCTTTGATAATGAAATAGTCGGAAGTGGAGTGGTCGGCCGGAGAGAATTGTTCCACAACCGGGCCTTCTGCAAAAGCCACATTATCTTTATAAGCAGAAATAATTTTATTGGGATTTTCGGCTGTCGTTTTTTTAATCATCTGAAATAAAGATGATTCCATCTCTTCACCATCAATGATGAATGTTCCGCCGAAGATTTTATGGCGGCAGTGTTCCGAATTAATCTGTGCAAAGCCGAATACTTCAGAGTCAGTTAATTTACGTCCCAGGTCTTTTTCGACTTTCAGCAGGTAGTCCATTTCTTCACGAGAAAGTGCAAGACCTTCTTTTTCATTATATTCTTCCAGATTCTCAATGTAAACAATCGGTTGAGGTTTAATGTTAACAGTGAAAATCTCCTGGTTCAATCCTTTATACATGCGTTGTAGCATGGGGTCGTATTCGGCATTTTCATCTTTCACAGGGAAATATTCTTCAATGCGTTGTATACCTGTCAACCCCATGTTCTGAGTAATTTCTACAGCATTTGTACTCCAAGGGGTTATCATTTCCCGACGCGGTCCGATGAAGCAGCCTTTCAGGTTTTCTTCGTTTTCTACAGTGGCTTCTCCATAAAGCCAACTCAGTTTTTGAATATCTTCAGAAGCCAGTTCATGATTGACTTCTGTTGCTATTACACTTTTAGTGGGTGTTCTGAAAAATAGAATCATAGCACTTTTATAGTTGTTTTGTTAATTGAAAACTAGGTTGTAATATCAAGAGTCTATTAATAAGGTGCAAAGTTACATAAAAGAGCCGGGCTATGAAAGAAATTTGTGTGTAAATATAGGTACTTTCGCAAAAAAATACCATCTTTGCAGCATGAATTGGATAGAACAAGTAACCATACTCGATTTGCTGGTGAAAGGACTTATAGTTGGCGTAGTGGTTTCTGCGCCCTTAGGTCCTGTTGGGGTACTTTGTATTCAGCGCACACTGAACAAAGGACGATGGTATGGATTTGTTACCGGGTTGGGAGCGGCTTTGAGCGATATAGGCTATGCTCTGATAACAGGATATGGAATGAGTTTCATGGATGAATTTCTGGCAAAGAACCAGGTGCTTTTACAGATTGTTGGTAGCGTCATGTTATTAATGTTCGGTATTTACACTTTCCGTAGCAATCCTGTCCATTCTATCCGACCTGTATCTTCTACACCAGGCAGTTATCTACATAATTTTGTCACAGCTTTCTTTGTGACATTCTCTAATCCTTTGATTATTTTCCTATTTATCGGTTTGTTCGCCCGTTTTTCTTTTGTGATGCCGGGTAGTCCGTTGGGGCTTCAGTTGGTCGGTTATCTGGCCATTGTACTGGGAGCACTTTTATGGTGGTTCGGTATTACGTATTTTGTCAATAAAGTACGTACTCGTTTCAATTTACGTGGCATTTGGATTTTGAACCGTGTTATCGGTGTTATAGTGATGTTGATGTCTGTAGTCGGCTTCATTTATACTATATTAGGAAAAACGATGTACTGACAGGAAAACATATCTTGTGTGAAGCACGTTGAACCTTATAATTTTCAATTTGTAACTTAAAAAATAAAGAAATGTTTATTTCCAAACAGTTAAAAGAGAATAATATAGCCGAATACCTTATATATATGTGGCAAGTGGAAGATATGATACGTGCCAACGGCTGTGATATGGAGAAGATAAAGAAAAACATTGTTGACTCTTACCCTCTGACGGAAGAACAGAAAGTAGAATTGACACAATGGTATATAGACCTGATTGAAATGATGCGTCGTGAAAATGTAATGGAGAAAGGTCATCTGCAGATTAACAAGAATATTATCACTTGGTTGACCGACTTGCATCTGCAGTTGCTTCGTTCTTCCAAGTTTCCTTATTATAGTGCAGCGTATTATAAAGCTCTGCCTTATATAGTAGAACTTCGTGCCAAAGGTGCTAATAAAGAAGAACCTGAACTGGAAACCTGCTTTGAGGCACTTTATGGGATATTGTTATTGAAGTTGCAAAAGAAAGAAATCAGCGAAGAAACAAAGAAGGCACAGCAGGCTATTTCCGGTTTGCTTGCTATGTTGTCCAATTATTATATAGAGGACAAAAAAGGAGAATTGGAATTCTAGCGAGTCATTTCTTCTTGAGGATAAGGTTGCTCCTAAAGGTATATTGCACTGTTTTTTTGCTCTGTTATTCCGAGTGCAATGAAGGAACTATAGACATAAAGTGGATATTTCAGATTTTTCACGGTATTCATAGATGACAAAATACTAGGGCTTTTGGGGAGCAGCCTTTTGTAATGAAGAGAAAATAAATAAAATGAAAATGAAAAATATATTGGTGACCGGTGCTAATGGCCAATTAGGAAACGAAATGCGTGTGCTTTCGCTTGAGAATAAGGAATATAACTATTTTTTTACGGATGTAGCCGAGTTGGATATCTGTGATGAAAAAGCTGTAATGGCTTTCGTCAAGGAAAATGAAATCGATGTCATTGTGAATTGTGCTGCTTATACAGCTGTGGATAAAGCGGAAGACAATCAGGAATTATGTGCCAAACTAAATAGTGAGGCAGTCGGTTATCTGGCAAAGGCTGCAGAGGAGAATCAGGCGGAATTTATTCAGATTTCTACAGATTACGTATTTGACGGAACCAATTATGTACCATATAGAGAAACCGAACCGACTTGTCCTAATTCTGTATATGGTGTTACTAAATTGGCCGGTGAAAAAAAGGCTTTGGAATATTGCAGTAAGGCAATGATTATCCGTACGGCATGGCTGTATTCTGTATTTGGCAATAATTTTGTGAAAACCATGATTCGTTTAGGGAAGGAAAGGGAATCATTGGGAGTTATTTTCGACCAGATAGGTACGCCGACTTATGCCCGCGATTTGGCGTCTGCTGTTTTTGCAGCTATCCGTAAAGGTATTATTCCCGGTATCTATCATTTCAGTAATGAAGGAGTCTGCTCCTGGTATGATTTTACCAAGTCCATTCACCGTATAGCCGGTATTGGCAATTGCAAGGTAAGTCCTTTGCATACAGATGAATATCCTGCAAAAGCTCCTCGGCCTCACTATTCTGTATTGGATAAGACAAAGATAAAACATACGTATGGCATCGAGATTCCTCATTGGGAAGAGAGTCTGGAACAGTGTATCAAGGAATTAAATGTATAATGATATATGAACAACGAAATAGAAAGAAGACGAACGTTTGCGATTATCGCACACCCGGACGCCGGTAAAACATCATTGACAGAGAAGTTGTTGCTTTTCGGTGGACAGATTCAAGTGGCAGGAGCCGTGAAGAGCAATAAAATAAAGAAAACTGCAACATCCGACTGGATGGATATTGAAAAGCAGCGTGGTATCTCTGTTACCACTTCTGTGATGGAGTTTGATTATCATGATTATAAAATCAATATTCTCGATACTCCGGGACACCAGGACTTTGCCGAAGATACTTATCGTACTCTGACGGCTGTGGATAGTGTAATTATTGTGGTGGATGGTGCAAAAGGTGTGGAAACACAGACACGTAAACTGATGGAAGTCTGCCGTATGCGTAACACTCCTGTTATTATATTTGTCAATAAGATGGACCGTGAAGCTAAAGATCCGTTCGATTTGTTGGATGAGCTGGAAGAAGAACTTGCCATTAGTGTCCGTCCTTTGACATGGCCTATTGAAAGTGGTCCCCGCTTCAAAGGCGTATATAATATTTATGAACAAAAACTTAACCTCTTTCAACCTTCCAAGCAAGTAGTGACTGAAAAGGTGGAAGTAGATATTCATACCGAAGAGCTTGACAATCGGATTGGAGCACCTTTGGCAGAAAAACTGCGTAATGAGCTTGAACTTATTGATGGTGTTTATCCCGAATTTGATGTAGAGAGTTATTTGAAAGGAGAGCTGGCTCCGGTATTCTTCGGTTCGGCATTGAATAACTTCGGTGTGCAGGAGCTGCTCGATTGTTTTGTGGAGATTGCTCCAAGTCCGCGTCCTACCAAGACAGAAGAACGTGAGGTGGAACCGGATGAATCTAAGTTCACCGGATTTGTATTCAAAATCACTGCCAATATTGACCCAAATCATCGCTCTTGTATCGCTTTCTGTAAAGTGTGCTCGGGAAAGTTTTCTCGCAATACACCTTATTATCATGTACGGCATGATAAGACGATGCGTTTTTCTTCGCCTACGCAGTTCATGGCACAGCGTAAGACTACTGTTGATGAGGCATGGGCAGGCGATATCATCGGTTTGCCGGACAATGGTACCTTTAAAATTGGTGATACATTGACCGAAGGCGAGAAATTACATTTCCGGGGTATTCCCAGTTTTTCTCCTGAAATGTTTAAATATATCGAGAATGCCGACCCGATGAAGCAGAAACAGTTGGCAAAAGGTATCGACCAATTGATGGATGAGGGTGTAGCTCAGTTGTTTGTCAATCAGTTTAATGGACGTAAGATTATCGGTACAGTAGGACAGTTGCAGTTTGAGGTTATCCAATATCGTTTGGAAAACGAATACAATGCAAAATGCCGTTGGGAGCCCATCAGCCTTTATAAGGCGTGTTGGATAGAAAGTGATGATGTCGAAGAATTGGAGGCTTTCAAAAAACGTAAGTATCAGTATATGGCAAAAGACCGTGATGGACGGGATGTTTTCCTTGCCGACAGTAATTATGTTCTCCAGATGGCTCAAATGGATTTTAAGCATATTAAGTTCCACTTTACCAGTGAATTCTAAAAAGAAGAAATATATTCTATCTTCCATGAGGCGGGAAAATCCCTTCATGGAAGATTTTTTATTCGGAAGGTCGGTTTATCTTTGCAATCATATTTAAAATTCATCAGGTTTGCTGGCTATTTCTTTTGTAATATCTATAATGTCATTGTATCAGGGGAACTCCCAATATGATGCGTTCCCAAGTCTAATCGGGATATGTCGGTCTGTGTCGGCCAAAAAAAAGTTATTATTATTGTTTTCATAAACTGTTACTACTGTTTTGGAAAAAACTCTTTTGTTTTTTGTATCTTGAAAGTTCACTTTAGTTAAAGTTTATTTCATCTGCTGCCAATCTTTGGCGAGTCATTTTTATTTTCATATCTTGGATATATATTATTGTTTAGTTGTAATCAAAGAGACATTTTACATGATTATGAAGATAAAATATTTGCTTTTGTTTTCTTTATTGATGTTTGAGTACTCATTGGCTGCCGTTCCCAATGACTGGCAGAAACGTTTCCTTTCTCCTTCTGTGGCAGACCGTCCGTGGGCAGTTTGGAGTTGGGATAATAAAGATGTCACTTTTCAGGAAGTGAGAGATAAGTTGGACACGATGCACAAAGTTGGTTTTGGAGGGTGTTGTATTTTGGCTGTCAATGCTTATCGGGAACCCGGATATTGGCGGGTGTTTAATTTTACAATGAAGGAAGCCGACCGTCTTGGCATGGATTTGGGAATGCAGATGAGTGACCATGGTTCTTTACCTGATGATATACGGATTACTCCTTCAGAAGCTATGCAGAGGTTGGTGTGGAGTGATACAATTGTAGATGGGGGGACTTTACGTAATCTAGCCTTGCCTCAGCCTGATACTTATAAAGGATATTATGAAGATATATCGGCTTATGCATTTCCTGCCAGTCTTGATAATGCCGGTCTCTTATCGGTTTCCGGGGATTCCTCTTCACAAACAGCATACTTCATTAGCCCGGAGCAATCCATGCAATTACCTGTGTATCAGGGGCGCCTTACTGCGCGGTTACCTGAAGGGAAATGGCGTATATTGCGTGTGGGGCATACAGCAGTTGCACCTGCCGATACTGTTGCCGGACAGGAACAAGGACTGAGGTGTGATAAGCTGAGCTCCGAAACTGTATACAAATTATGGACGGACTGGTTTACCTATGTATATAGAAAGGCAGATGCGGAATCGATTCGGCGTATGTTGAAGTATGTTTATGTTAATCATTGGACTGCGGATAATCAAAACTGGACGAAGAACTTTCCCGCCGAGTTTGAAAAACGGCGTGGTTATGACTTGATTCCCTATCTTCCCATATTGGCGGGGATACCGATGGAGAGTGCCGACCGGGTGGAAAGTATAGCTCGGGATGTACAATTGACTGTCAGTGAATTATTGACAGATGTATTCAGTACTGTTGCCTCGGATTGTTTTCGTCAGTATGATTGTCGGATAATAGGAGAGGGTGTACCTCAGAACAATGGGTTGGTTAAGATTGACGGGACTTGGAAAGAAAGTCCGGCTATGTTGAAACCTTTGCTTGACCGCAACTTTGTTACCGATAATGGCAGTATTTTCTTTTGTATAGATAATGGTGTGAGTGAAGCGGCTGCGGACACTTCGTTAAATGCAGAAGCAGAAGAACAAAGTCTCTCTGATACACTTGTAAATGAGAGAATGAATGAAGCTTGGATGGATAGTCTTCGTATCGTGTCCGATTCTAATCGGAATTGGTGGGAAGAAAGCAAGTCGTTTCTTACTTATGCTTCTCGGTGCCGAACTTTGTTGCAGTATGGGCGTCAGGTGAATGATTCTCTGTTATTTGTGGATAAAACTATTCTCTCAGATATATTTTGGACACATCGCAACGGTGAAGACATGGATATTTATTTTTTTGCTAGTCAGGCAGACAGTATGCGTATGGTTACAGTATCTTTTCCCGTTACTCACCGTATGCCTGAATTATGGAATGCCGTTACAGGAACCATATTTCGTTCTGCTAATTGGAAAGAAGTGGAAGGTCGTACGGAAGTGACTCTGTCTTTACCTGCTTACGGTTCTGTCTTTGTGGTGTTTCCGAAAGAAGACTCCGGGGCTGAGATTGTGGAGCCGACTTTGGTAACGCCGGTTGTACTGAAAATAAACGAATGGACAGTCAATTTCTCGGAAATATATAAAAGCATTACTCGTCCTGTTCTTTTTAATAGAAGTCGGGAGGAGAATAAGCAGATAAAGAATTATTTTGGCCGTTCTTTCTATAAAGGACTTTTCATGTGGAAGACATCTCAAGAAGGACGTATTGTAGTTAGGTTGGGAAAAGTGGATGAAATGGCAACAGTCCGTATCAACAGTATCAATTGCGGTACGGTGTGGACTGCTCCTTATGAAGTGGATGTCACTGATGCACTCCGTAGTGGAAGTAATGTGATAGAAGTGGAAGTACTTCCGTCAGATTGGGAAGGCCCGATAGAATTTGTGCGGAAGGAATAAAACTACGGCTTTTAGTTTACTTTAACTATGAATATTAGTTTTAAAACTAAAACTTTTAGTTTATTTGCGGTAAACAAAAGAAGCTTATGAAAACGTTGACTGTAAAAGAAGAGGAAATCATGGGGTATTTCTGGGAGAAAGGCCCTCTGTTTGTAAAGCAATTGCTTGAATTTTATGATGAACCGCGTCCTCATTTCAATACACTTTCTACGATAGTACGCGGATTGGAGGAAAAAGGTTTTCTGCATCATGAAGTGTTTGGAAACACTTATCAATATTATGCAGTGGTGAGTCGGGATGATTTTAAAAAGAAGACATTGAAAGGAGTAATCAGTAAGTACTTTAATAATTCATATTTGGGAGCTGTATCATCACTTGTAAAAGAGGAAGATATTTCGGTAGAGGAACTGAAACAGTTGATTCGTGAGGTTGAGAATGCCAATAAATAAATCAACAGACAGTAACTATGGGAGCATTTTTCGTTTATATACTTAAATCATCGGTCTGCCTGGCGGTATTTTATTTATTTTATCGCCTGTTGCTCAGCAAGGAAACGTTTCATCGTTTCAACAGATTTGCATTGCTTGGCATTTTACTTTTGTCTTGCATTGTGCCGTTCATGGAGGTAACGGTAAAGGAGCCGACTGAGGTGCACCAACAATTCCTTACCTTCGAAGAGCTTTTGTTGACGGTGGGGGTGAGCCCGGTAGAAGAAGCCGGAAATATAATGTTGGTGTCTGATTTTACATGGAGGGAAATGCTGTTGTTAGTTTATTTATCGGGCATTGTTTTCTTTTTAATCCGCACTGTATGGTCTTTATTCCGTATGTTGCATTTGATTAGGGATAGCCGGATAGTCAGTCGGGAAAACGGTATTACTATAATCGCTCATCGAAAGAACATAGCTCCTTTTAGTTGGATGAAATTTGTGCTGATTTCCGAGACGGATTTATTGGAAAATGGTACAGAGATTCTGGTTCATGAAGTAGCACATATCCGTAAACGTCATTCCATTGATTTATTGGTGGCGGATATATGTATCTTTTTTCAATGGTTTAATCCGGCTTCATGGCTGTTGAAACAGGAATTACAGAACATTCATGAATATGAAACGGATGAATGTGTTATCAATCAAGGCATCGATGCAAAAAAATATCAGTTATTATTAATTAAAAAAGCTGTCGGCACAAGGCTCTACTCTATGGCCAACAGCTTTAATCACAGTTCACTTAAAAAACGTATCACTATGATGTTAAAAGAAAAGTCCAATCCGTGGGCGCGGGTGAAGTACCTCTATGTACTCCCGCTGGCGGCACTGGCCGTGTCGGCCTTTGCCCGTCCCGAAGTGTCGGCCGTGGCCGACGAGCTTTCAAGCGCCAAAGTTAATGATTTGGTGGCAAGTATGAAAACAAATCAGCTGGAAACTGCCTCTTTTGCAGTGAAAGACACCCTGACGCCAGTATTTGAAGTAGTAGAGCGGATGCCCCAGTTTCCTGGTGGTGTGGCTGCTCAGGTAGAGTATTTTAAAAAGAACCTACGTTATCCCGCCGAGGCCAAGAAGGCAGGCACGCAGGGGCGTGTGGTGGTGCAGTTCTTTGTTAACAAAGATGGTAGTATCAGTAATGTGAAGGTGTTGCGCGGCGTTGATCCGGCACTCGATGCCGAGGCCGTCCGTCTGGTCAACTCGATGCCTAAGTGGAAGCCGGGCATGCAGAAGGGAAAGGCGGTGACGGTGAAATATACCGTTCCTGTACTATTCAAGCTGGATGCGGTCGATGAGAAAGTTGCCCAAAAGAACCTGACCCTTATTATGAAGGGTACAAGCACTGCCGACTATGTGGACATGCTGATACTGGTGGACGGACGGGAAGTAACCCCTGAAATCCTCGGGGCTCTCAATCCCGAGCGCATCCAATCCTTCATCATTCTGAAAGAACCGGCTGATGTGGCTAAATATACGACAGACAAGAGCAAGAAAGCCGTGATGCAGGTCACGCTGAAGAAGGAAGATCCGAAAGCTTTGGCAGGCGCCGTGTCCACCATCCGCGTGTCGGACAACGCCTCGAAGGCGCAGGTGGTAATTGACGGTGTAATGGTGGATGAGGCCAAGCTTAAGTCCTTGTCGCCCGACCAGATTGAGTCTATTAACATCTTGAAGCCCGAGGAAGCTAATATCTTCTATGGCGAGGCAGGCAAGAACGGCGTCATTGTTGTCCGTACCAAGTCCGCAGCCAGTGCGAAGGACGGCGAACTGAAGGTCAGCGGGCAGGTGGTGGACCCGCAGGGCGAGCCCGTTATCGGCGCCTATATCACAATTGAAGGTACGACCAACGGTACTGTGACCGACGTGGATGGCAAATTTACGCTCACGGCTCCTAACGACGCTATGCTCAAGGTGGGCTATGTCGGCATGAAGGAGGCCCGTCTCAAGGCCTCGCCTATTCTGGTAGTGAGGCTGGAGAAAGAATGAGTATGGCTGTGATGAAATATATGGCATGGCTGCTCGTTTGGCTTGTTTGCTGTGGAACGGCGTGGGGAGCTTCCCCTTCCGATGGGAAATTCGTCATCCGTTGGAACTTGAAGAACATGCCCGACAGTGTGAAGGGAGTGCTTTATGATTTCAATCCCCACATGAGCGCCGCCAAAGCCATTGCCGAGTTCTCCTTGCAGGACGGCCTGACGGTCTATGAAGATACGATTTCCCGCCCCCGTCATCTGAGGTTTTTCGGTTGGGGAAAAGGCTTTCCCAACTGGGTACTCGACTTGTGGGTGGAGCCTGGTGGTTGGATTGACTTTCAGGGCGAGGACAAATGGTTGAACCGGTGGACGGTAACGACTAACGTCGGTCTGCAGAAAGACATGTTGGGTTATGAGGCCTGCGTTGCCGCTGAGGTGGAAGAAATCCTCCGTCTGGACGAAGAAACCGAGCGAGGGGACAGCTTATCTTTGAAACGCTTGCGTGAACTGAACAATCGTATTGTCAGCAAGGGACTTTCCTATCTGAAGACGATACCCGTAACGGAAGCATGGTTGGATAAGTTTCTGGAAATCGCCTGGTATGCCACAGGCCAACAAGACTTCCTGGCCTCCTGTCGTCCCGACTTCCAGCAGCTCTATGCCCGTCTTCCCCTCGATTGGCAGAATACGGAGAGGGGGAAACTGATGGAGTCGTATGCTTTTCCCGCTCCTACGGTGGATGAAGGTGACGAGATGGTGGACGGGCTTCTTTATGACGCTGAAGGCGGGAAGCATCACTTGTCCGAGCTGAAAGGCCGCTACATTCTGCTTGATTTTTGGAGCGTGGCTTGCGGTCCTTGTCGCATGGCAGAGCCGGAGCTGAAGGAGATAGCCGAAATCTATGCGGATAAGTTGGCGTTGGTAGGTATTTGTACCGACGATAAAGAGCGGTGGACTACTTTTCTGTCCGAACACGAGATGCCCGGCCACCAATGGAACGAACTGAAAGCTGGCGGGCGGACGCTTGCGTCGCGTTACAAAATGAGCGGCATCCCTTATTTTGTACTGATAGCTCCCGACGGGAAGATACTGGAGATATGGAAAGGTTATCGGAAAGGAGTCTTGAAAAAGAAGTTGGAGAAACAGGTATTTGCCTTGTCAAAGTGACACTTTGATTTCCCAAGCCCACGAGAATCGCGTATTTCGGACGCGAGGCAGGTTTGGTGGAAAAGGACGGAACGGAAACCACCTTTCTCTCTTATTGACAGGAAGATAGCGAAAACTTTACATTTGAAATAGCGTGGAAAACCGTCATTTGAAGCCGCCGAAACGAGGTTTTTGTCCTCTTTCGGCGGTTTTTTCATGGGAAACAGGCGTTGTTCGGCCTCAAAACATACCCACTTTTGCTTGAAAAACGGCTTTCTTTCGTCATAAAACCTGCTTTCTGTTTGCAGGAAACCTATGTTTTACCGACAGAAAGTGGACGTTTTGTTACCAAAAAGTCTGCTTTTTCTGTTTTCGCTTCCTGCTTTTCCCTCTTTTTCTTCTTTTCTTGGCTTTTCTGGAAAAAAGGCTTGTCAGTAAAATGAAGGATTTGCTTTCTTTTTGTTATCCCTGTCCGTAAGGGCATGGTTTTTCCGTTTAAAATAGTATCTTTGTACTTTGTGAACGTAAACGAGACTTTGAAATGAAAAACATCCTGCTTTTGACTGCTCTATTGGCTGCCTGGCTGACGCCTGCGCTGGCCTGCACTTCGGCCGTCGTGTCCGGAAAGGCGACGCCCGATGGCCGTCCCCTGTTATGGAAACATCGCGACACTGATTTTCTGAAAAACCACGTGGAATATGTCCGCGGCGAGAAGTACGACTTCATTGCCGTGGTCAATAGCGCAGACTTCCACCTGAAGCACGAAGCGTGGATAGGGACCAATTCGGCAGGTTTTGCGCTGATGAATACGCAGAGTTATAACCTCGTGGACGTGAAGGACGGCGAGGAGCGGGGCGAGGCCAACGGCCGCGTCATCTATCGGGCACTTGAGGTTTGTGCCACGGTAGACGACTTTCGCCACTTCCTCGACACCCTCGCTAAGCCCAGTCGGATAGAGGCTAACTTTGGGGCAATAGATGCCCAAGGAGGTGCCATGGTGTTTGAGGTGGATTACTATACCTATAAGATATACGACGCCAACGACCCTGCTACGGCGCCTGACGGTTATGTGGCTCGCACCAACTTTTCCCAGTCGGGACAGTACGGGCCCGGAGCAGGCGTAGTGCGCTACAAGGAGGCCGTGCGGGTGTTAGATCCTTTGGCACGTGCGCAAGCTGTCAGTCCCCAGCATATTTTTAACGATCTGTCCCGTTCTTTTCACAACTGCCTGCTAGGCATTGACCTTCGCCAGTCTCCTCTCACAGGATCGGAAGCTTCGGGCTGGTTTGTGGAGCAAGACTTCATTTCGCGAAGCAGTACCTCCTGTTCTGTTGTAGTACAAGGTGTGAAGCCGGGCGAGGCTGCTGAACTGACGACGATGTGGACGGTGTTGGGTTATCCGCCTACGGGCGTGGCCGTTCCGTTGTGGGTAGACGAGGAATTACCATCGATGGTAACAATGGACAAGACGTTGGGTACCTCACCTTTGTCTGATGCTTCTTTGCATTTAAAGGATCAGGTGTTTTCTCTGAAGTGGGGTATGGGTAGCGATCGTTATATGCACTGGGCTTTGCTATATAATGCTGAGGGTAGTGGCTACATGCAGCGCCTGGCTCCCCTTGAAGAAGAGAATTTCCGCCTGGCGGAGCCTGTATTGGAAGGTTGGCGCCGCAAGGGTCGGGTGGACAGGCAGGAGATGCAGGCGCTTTATCGCAAGTTGGACAGGGAAGAGATGTGGAAGTGTTACAAGTAATGAAAAGATATATAGAGAGAAAAGCATGAAGAACAAACGAACGATGCTGGCGGCGTTGCTGGGCCTTTGTGTGGCCCTGCCCCAGCAGGCACAGAATAAGTCCATCTATCACAAAGGGTGGATTGATTTCAACAAGAACGGCGTGAAGGATGTCTACGAGGACCCTACGCAGCCAGTGGACAAGCGGGTGGACGACTTGCTTCGCCAGATGAACGTCAATGAGAAAACCTGCCAGCTGGCCACCCTCTACGGTTACGGGCGTGTACTGAAGGACTCTCTTCCTACAGAACGATGGAAGTCGGAGGTGTGGAAGGATGGTATCGCCAACATCGACGAGATGCTCAACGGCGTAGGCGGCAAGTCGCACCGAGTGGAACAGATGCTCTATCCTTTCAGCAACCATGCCGAAGCCATCAACCGTGTGCAGCGTTGGTTTGTGGAAGAAACGAGGCTGGGTATTCCCGTGGACTTCAGTAACGAAGGCATCCACGGCCTGAACCACACCAAGGCTACACCTCTGCCTGCACCGATAGCCATCGGCAGTACGTGGAACCGTGATTTAGTGTATCAAGCAGGTACCATCGCCGGGCAGGAAGCTCGGGCCTTAGGCTATACCAATGTCTATGCCCCCATCCTCGACGTGGTGCGCGATCCCCGCTGGGGCCGTACGTTGGAGTGCTACGGCGAAGATCCTTATCTGATTGCTTCGCTGGGTGCGGAGATGGTAAAGGGCATCCAGTCGCAGGGCGTAGCTTCGACGCTGAAACATTATGCCGTCTATAGTGTGCCCAAGGGCGGACGCGATGGTAATTGCCGTACTGATCCGCATGTAGCGCCACGTGAATTGCACCAACTTTATCTCTATCCTTTCAAGAAAGTTATTCAGGAGGCTCATCCGATGGGCGTTATGAGCAGCTACAACGATTGGGATGGCGTGCCTGTGACGGCCAGTTACTATTTTCTCACCGAACTGCTGCGCGAGGAGTATGGCTTTGACGGTTATGTGGTGAGTGATAGCGAGGCGGTGGAGTATGTGCAGACAAAGCACCATGTGGCTGATACCTATGATGAGGCCGTGCGCCAGGTGCTCGAAGCAGGTTTGAACGTGCGTACCCATTTCACGAAACCGGTCGACTTCATCCTGCCCATTCGTCGTCTGCTGGAGCAGAAGAAGATATCAATGGCTACCATCGACAAACGTGTGGTCGAAGTGCTGCGTGTGAAATTTCGCCTGGGATTGTTCGACCATCCGTATGTGGAGGACACGAAAGCTTCGGACAAGGTGGGAGGTGTGGACCGCAACATGGACTTTGTCAAGCAGATACAGCAACAGTCGCTTATTTTGCTGAAGAACGAAGGTAACCTCCTTCCGCTGGACCGTCAAAAGATTCGTAAGGTGCTCGTTACTGGTCCGTTAGCCGATGAGAGTAACTTCATGGAGAGTCGTTACGGCCCCAATCGCCTGGAAAAGGTAACCGTGCTCGACGGCCTCCGTGCCTATCTGAAAGGCAGGGCCGAAGTGGTTTATGCCAAGGGATGCGATATCGTAGACAAAGGGTGGCCCGCTACCGAAATTCTGCCCTCTCCGCTGACTGATGAAGAGAAGGCAGATATGGTTGAGGCTGTACAGAAGGCTGGAGATTGTGACGTCATTATCGCTGTATTGGGCGAGGATGAATACCGTACAGGCGAAAGCCGTTCACGTACCTCGCTCGACTTACCTGGCCGTCAGCAACAGTTGCTAGAAGCCCTCTATGCTACAGGCAAGCCTGTCGTGCTGGTACTCATCAACGGCCAGCCACTCACCATCAATTGGGCTGACAAGCATATCCCCGCTATTTTGGAAACTTGGTTCCCTAACTGTCAGGGCGGAACGGTGATTGCCGAGACCCTTTTTGGCGAGCACAATCCGGGCGGTAAGCTCACAGTGACCTTCCCAAAGAGTGTGGGACAGATTGAACTGAACTTCCCCTTTAAGCCAGGGTCTCATGGTGCACAGCCTTCTTCGGGGCCCAATGGCGCAGGTTCAACACGTGTCTTAGGCGAGCTTTATCCTTTTGGTTACGGTTTGAGCTATACCACTTTCGATTATTCCGACCTTGAGGTGACGCCGCTCGAACAGTCTACTCAGGGTGACTATACCGTTCGTTTGAAGGTGACCAATACTGGCAAGCGGGCAGGCGACGAAGTGGTGCAACTTTACGTGCGTGACAAGGTGAGTAGTGTCATTACCTACGACTCGCAGCTCCGTGGTTTCGAACGCGTTTCTTTGCAGCCGGGTGAAACGAAGGAAGTCATTTTTCACCTCACTCCCGAAGACCTTCAGCTGTTGGACCGCAACATGCGCTGGACGGTAGAGCCGGGTGAATTTGAGTTTATGGTCGGTGCATCGAGCCAAGACATCCGTTTGAGACAGACGGTGCAGGCGTTGCCATAATAAAAGATGTACAGGTAATTTTAGATTTGAGAACGGAGGTACGTCAGTATCTCCGTTTCTTGTTCGGGGTGGAACCAATGGATGTCGGTGTCGCGCTTGAACCAGGTCATTTGCTTGCGGGAGTAGATGCGGGAATTTTGTTTGATTTTCTCCACGGCAAAGTCCAGTGTCCACTCACCGTCCAGGTATTTGAAGAGTTCCTTGTAGCCCACGGTGTTCAATGAGTTGTAGTCTTTGTGCGGATAGACGCGGCGGACTTCTTTCAGCAGGCCGTCGGCCATCATCTGATCCACGCGGCGGTTGATGCGGTCGTAGAGTTCCTCGCGGTCGCGGGTCAGTCCCACCTTGACGATACGGAAGGGGCGGGGCTTGATCTGCTGGGTGCGGAAGGATGTGTAGGTTTTCCCCGTCATGTAGCAGATTTCGAGGGCATGGATGACACGCTTGGGGTTTTTCAGGTCAACTATCTGGTAGTATTCGGGATCAAGCAGGCGGAGTTCGGCGCAGAGGCGGTCGAGGCCTTCCTCTTCGTAGCGGTGGAGCATCAGTGCGCGCGTCTCATTGTCTATGGTAGGGATGTCGTCGATGCCTTTGCAGACGGCATCCACATACATCATGGAACCGCCGGTCAGTACGACGACTTCTTTTTCCTTGAACAGCTGTTCAAGAAGTTTCATGACTTCCGCTTCGTATTGGGCGGCGCTGTAGTAATCGGTCAAGCCTAGCGTGCCCACCATGTAGTGCTTCACTCGCCGGAGCTGTTCTTCGGTCGGGGCGGCGGTACCTATCTTCAGGTCGGCATACAGTTGACGCGAGTCGGCCGACACAATACATGTGTCGAACGCTTCTGCCAGTCGCAGGCTCAGTTCCGTCTTGCCTACGCCGGTGGGGCCTATGAGTACGAGGAGAGTCAAGGGGGAATGAAGAATTAAAAATGAAGAATGAAGAATTTGGGGCAATGGGATGAATTCTTCATTCATCCGCAAAGAGGAAATTCTTCATTCTTCATTGCATTTAGTATCTGTCTTCGTCGTAAGGATTGCCGCCGCTACCCTCGTCGAAACCGCCGAAGCCGTCTTTGTCGAAGTCGTCCATATCGAAGTCTTCGTCGCCGTAGAAGTTTTCGTCGAGGTCGAGAGCCGCATTGTTCTTGGCTTCGAATTCAGCGAAGTCTACCGTCTGTTTGGGAGCATCGCCTTCTTTCTTGGTACATTTGGCACCCTTCATGTGCTTGCCGGTGATGATTTCACTAAGCTCGATGAAGAAACAGCGTTCAGTCATGTAATCGAACACGTAGAGCAACTTTTGTTTTTCGTCTTCTACCAATTCGTCGATGCGGGTTTCTTTCATCACCCAGCTGTCTATTTCGGAGTTGTCGTCCATTTCTTCCAAGGTTACTTCTTTCTCCTTTTCCCAATCTTCATCACAGATGAAGAAGGATGTCATCTGGTCATCTGTATATCCAACAGATTGGAGAATAGCCTTGTGGAAGTCATAGAAAGTGGCTTCCGGATCGATTTGTATTTCTCTGACAAAATCGTCCGATTCGTCAGAGATAAGGGTAAATCTATAAATCATAGTTTGAGTTTGTTGGTTACTAGAGTTTGTTAGTTTATTATTTTCCTCCAGGAATAATACCACGTTCTGAACTTCGTATGAAGTCGACGATGTAACGTATTTCGGGTGTCATTTCCATCTCCGCTTCTATTTTGTTCAGGGCATCGGTCGTGTTGAGGCCGCTTTGGTAAATGAGGCGGTAGGCATTGTGGATGGCCTCGATGGTCTCGTTGGAGAAACCGCGACGGCGCAGTCCTACAATATTGAGGCCTGCATAGCAGATCGGTTCACGTCCGGCGATGATGTAGGGCGGGATATCTTTGCTGAAGCGGCATCCTCCCTGAATCATACCATAGCCGCCTACGCGACAGAACTGGTGCATCAGGACGTTGGCGCTAATGATGGAGTTGTCGTCAATAACGATTTCTCCAGCCATTTTCGTGGAGTTTCCAATGATACAACCGCTACCGATTAGAGCATCGTGGGCTACGTGGACCCCTTCCATCAACAAGTTATTGCTACCTACAATGGTACGTCCTTTGGCTGCTGTGCCACGGTTGATGGTCACATTTTCGCGGATGGTATTATTGTCACCTATCTCGGCAGTTGTTTCTTCGCCCCTGAACTTCAGGTCTTGCGGAATAGCACCGATGACAGCGCCGGGAAAAATGGTGTTACCGTTTCCGATGCGGCTACCATACAGGATACTGGCGTGGGCCATTATCTTGTTGTTGTCACCGATGACTACATTCTTGTCAATGAAGACAAAAGGAGCGATTTCCACGTTCTCGCCGATCTTCGCTTCGGGATGGATGTATGCTAAGGGACTGATCATAATATAAATGAAGAATTAAGAATGAAGAATGAAGAATTCAGGCTGCACAATGAGGCGTGTTCCAAAGAAATTCTTCATTCTTCATTCTTCATTATTAATTTTATTTGTTCTTTACTATCTGTGCCATGAACTCAGCTTCGCAGACTACCTTCTCACCTACGAATACGTATCCTTTCATGGTGGATACACCGCGGCGGATAGGAGCCAACAGTTCTACACGGAATATCAGTGTGTCGCCTGGCACTACCTTCTGGCGGAACTTCACGCCGTCTATCTTTAAGAAGTAGGTAGAATAGCGTTCAGGTTCGTCGACGGAGTTCAGCACCAGCAGGCCGCCTGTCTGTGCCATGGCTTCGATCTGGAGTACACCTGGCATGACTGGTTCTTGCGGAAAGTGGCCGACAAAGAATGGTTCGTTGGCTGTGACGTTCTTCACGCCTACGATGTAGTTGGCACCAATCTCGATGACTTTGTCTACCAGCTGCATGGGATAGCGGTGGGGGAGGAGTTCGCGGATGCGGTTCACGTCCATGATAGGCGGACGGTTGCAGTCATATGTCGGAGCCTGTATCTCGTGCAGGCGGATTTCCTTGCGCATCTGACGGGCAAACTTGTTGTTGATAGTGTGGCCCGGACGGGTAGCGATGATGCGTCCCTTGATGGGTTTACCGATCAGTGCCATGTCGCCGATGACGTCGAGCAGTTTGTGGCGGGCACATTCGTTGGGCCATACCAGTGGTTTGTGGTTGATGTAGCCCAGCTGCTTGGCATCCATGTGGGGTACGCCCATCACGTCGGCCAGCTTGTCGAAGTTTTCCTGCGACATTTCGCGTTCGTAGATGACGATGGCGTTGTCCAAGTCACCTCCCTTGATGAGACCTGCCTGAAGCAGAGGCTCAATCTCGCGTACAAAGACGAAGGTGCGGCTGGCTGCCACTTCATCCTTGAACTTGCCCATGTCTTCCAGCGTGGCAAACTGGTTGGGAAGGATGATTGAATCATAGGAAACCAGTACGTTCAGGCTGAAGCTCTCGTCGGGCAACAGGATGATGGACGAACCGGTCTTTTCGTCGCGGAACTCCGTCTTCGACTTGATGATATAGAAGTCTTTTACGGCGTTCTGCTCTTCGAATCCTACGCGTTCTATTTCTTTTACATAATATTGGGCGCTTCCGTCCAGAATAGGGAATTCAGGTCCGTTCACTTGTATCAGGCAGTTGTCTATACCCAAAGCATAGAGGGCTGCCATGCCATGTTCTACGGTGCTGACCTTTACATTGTTTTTGGCCAGTACAGTGCCACGTGTCGTCTCGACCACGTTTTCGGCCACTGCGTCGATGACGGGCTGTCCTTCGAGGTCGGTCCGCTGGATTTTATATCCGTGGTTTTCAGGAGCCGGGTTGAAGGTTACGGTCAGGTTGAGGCCTGTGTGGAGGCCTTTTCCACTGAGCGAAAAGCTGTCTTTCAGAGTCTTTTGTTTCAACATGGATTATTTCTTTAATTGTTGTTTCAGTTCATTCAATTCTTTGCGGAGCGCATTTAGCTCGAAATACATGTCGGGCAGCTTGCGGAAGATAGCCTGCGACTTGAAGTAGGGCTTTTCTTCCATAGGCGGTGTGCCTATCAGTCGCTGGTTGCTTTCAGTGCTGCTGGGCACGCCCGACTGGGCACCAAACGTTACCTTGTCGCCGATATGGATGTGACCGGCGATGCCTACTTGTCCGCCAAACATACACCATTCGCCTATCTTGGTCGAACCGGCGACGCCTACCTGTGCGGCCATCACCGTGTGTGAACCTATCTCGTCGTTGTGGGCTATCTGGACGAGGTTGTCCAGCTTCACACCGCTGTGTACGATAGTGGCTCCCATGGTGGCGCGGTCTACGCAAGTATTGGCACCTATCTCAACGTTGTCTTCGAGAATAGTGATGCCGATTTGTGGAATTTTTTCGTATCCTTCGGGTGTCGGGGCAAATCCGAAGCCATCGGCGCCGATGACGCATCCGGCATGCAGGATACAGTTGTTGCCTACACGGCAGTCGTGATAGACGGTTGCGCCCGGATAGAGGATACAATGACTACCTACGCGGGCTCCGACACAGACAGTGGCATGCGGATGCAGGGCAGTGCCGTCGCCGATTACTACTCCATCGCCTACGTAGGCAAAGGGAGCAATGTAGACGTTTTCTCCCACCTTGGCTGTGGGGGCTACGTAGGCCAACGGGTCGATACCCTTCAGTTGCGGTTTGCTCTGTTCGTAGAGCGTAAGTAGCTTGGCAAGGCTCTCATAAGCGTTATCCACCTTGATAAGGGTGGCTTTTATTTCATGCTCGGGTTCGAAGTCCTTGTTCACCAAGATGATGCTGGCCTTCGACTCGTAGATATAGGGAGTGTACTTCGGATTGGACAGAAAAGAGATGGCGCCCGGGATTCCTTCTTCAATTTTGGCGAAGGTATGCACGGTCGCATTTTCGTCTCCCACGATTTCTCCCTGTATATAGGCAGCTATTTGTTTGGCTGAAAATTCCATGTCTGTTTCTTGCTAAATGGTTTTCAAAACACAAATAACGGACTTTTTTTTTATATTTCCTTGTCCTCGGGTGAATATTTTATACTTATCTATGCAGGCGCAGGTAGCAAAGGTAGTATTTTTTTACCTTCTTCGAGAGCAGTTGGATATTGAGCATGTCCGATGCCTCGGCGATGTTTTTCGTGGTGCCGTCCTTGTAGAGGATGTCGATGCTGTCGTCGGCGGGGTTGTACATGTTCTTTTCGATGCGGGGGACGGAGACGAACCAGGCGGCTTCGGCGGGCGTCACGTCCAGCGCGGCGGCTATCTGTGCCGTCAGTTCCTGCTTGCGCTCCTCGGTGGCAGGTTCGGTGGAGATTTCCACCTTGAACAGGCGGCGGTCCACCATGCCCGTGCTCAGTGTGGAGAGCACCTTGTCGGGGTGTCCGCACCACACCTTGAGCGAGGTCCAGATGTCGTTGTCGTCCAGGCGGATGAAGTTCTCCAGGCAGGCCGGGTCGTCGTAGAAGCGCGTGCGGTCCACGTCGTTGTAGAGGAAGAAGCGCAGGGCGGGCGAGGCGAAGAGCTCTTCGCCCTTGGCAGCCAGCTCCTTGGCTCGGAGCAGGGCGGCGATGAGCATCCGCTCGTAGGCCACGGAGGCCTTGTGCAGATACACCTGCCAGTACATCAGGCGGCGGGCCATGAGGAAGTTTTCGATGGAGTAGATGCCTTTCTCCTCGACGACGAGGTGGTCGTCCTTGACGTCGAGCATCTTGATGATGCGTGCCGAGCCGATGTTTCCCTCGGTGACGCCCGTGTAGAAACTGTCGCGTCGCAGGTAGTCCAGGCGGTCCATGTCGAGCTGGCCGCTGACCAGCTGGTGGAGGAAGCGCTTGGGATACTCGTCCTTGAATATCTGGATGGCCAGCGTGAGCTGCCCGTTCATCTCGCGGTTGATGCGCTCCATCAGCAGCAGGGAGATGTCTTCGTGCGAGACGCCGCGCACGATGGTATCTTCCAGCACGTGCGAGAAGGGCCCGTGGCCGATGTCGTGCATCAGGATGGCGGCCTCCACGGCTTCGGCCTCGCTGTCGAAGATGAAGTTGCCCTTGGCCGTCAGGTGCTGGATGGCCTCGGTCATCAGGTAGAAGGCGCCGAGCGAGTGCTGGAAGCGCGTATGTTGCGCGCCGGGATAGACCACGGACGACAGGCCCAGCTGGCGGATGCGCGTGAGGCGTTGCAGCAGCGGATGGCGCACAAGGTCGTAGAGCAACCCTTTCGGTATATTGATGAACCCGAAGACGGGGTCGTTGATGATTTTGCGTTCGTAGCTCATGGTTTCTGTGGTTTTTCTTCGCAAAGGTACGGGCTTTGTCGGAAGAAACCAAATGCGCCGGCCGGGAATGCTGCCGTTACCTATTTCAATGTGAACAGCAACAGGCTTTCTCCCGTTTTCTTGCTGTCCGGGTCGGACTGCAGTTCTTCCGATGCGCAACTTCCCACCAGGCAGTTGCCGACCTGCCATTGGGGGAAGAAGGGCAGGGCCGATTCTGAGGCAACGATGCCGCTGACTACCTTGTCGGGATAGACAAAGCTGTAGTAGCGTTTGCCCTGATACAGAAAGCTGTGCACCTGCGCTTGGGGCGTTTGGAAGAAATGGGCGGGGAGGGCGTAGCGGTCTTCGTAGGGGTTGGCGTTCCCTTCGAAATAGTTGTCGGGGAGGTTCGACGATCCGAAGTCCGCGGTGACTAAAGTGTCCGGCTGTTCCGTTTGTCCGTTCCAAAGGTATGTGGTGCGCGAGAAGAAGGGAGTGATGTACACGTTGCCTTCGGCGTCCTTATTGAATACTTTGGCCTGTGAGCCTATTTTCATGGAAACCGTATTCCGCAGGTAGTGGTTTTGTACGTCTCCTTCCGAATTGATATAGACAATCTGCCCCAATGTCTCCGTCGGTGCAGGGTTGTAGCACAGGAAACCGTCGGATACTTTCACGAAATCCATGCAGGGGAACGTCAACTTGATTTTCTGCTTTGCATTCAGTTCCTTGTCATAGGTCAGGATAGCCATCCCGGGCAAGTCCAGCAGATAGAGGCAAGTCTTGTCTGCCGAGAGGGCTACGGGTTGTATGTATTCCAAAGGTCCGGCGCCTTGCTGCCGGATAGTTTTCACCTGATAACCGTCGCTTTGGCGGAATTGGGACAGGCAGGCGGTTGTCCCGTCGAGCACGTAGAGGAACGAATCGATGGCGCAGACATCCTTGACGGCTCCGATATATCCCGCCGTGTCGTTGTGCAAGTTGATGATGCGTGTTTCCGCGGCGATGTCTTCCAGCTCGAGAACGGTTTCGTTGAATTGTTCAACAATGATAGGGGAGGATGTCTGCTGTTCAGAAGTTTTCTGACGACATGCGGCAAACAATAGCAATAAGGTAAATAGATAAATGCTTTTTTTCATTTAAAGTCATCAGATTTATAACGCTCAATTATAACATTTATTACTGTTTCAGATATCCATTTTCAAATTTGGAAACAAACACTTTCCCGTCAACTGTTTTTGCTTGAAAACGGCAACTCCCTTTGATGCCCATGTCGCTGAAAGATACAGTATACCAACCATCACCTTTTGTCGATATAGATGTTACCTCTGATTTATCTTCCGGGCCATCCTGCTCCCCGGTACGGAAAAGCCAAACTGCATAGCCGTTACCATCATATTCAAACTCATTGCGCAATATAGTAAGAATCTTTGGGGAGAAATGTTCTGTAACATCTTCAAAATCGCCAAACCCGTCGTTCCCGAATACGTATTTGTCGTATAGCTCTTGTAAGAAAGCATTCACCTGGTTCTGTTCGTTAATGCTTACGAGTGCTGTGGACTTCTCCATAGACTCTTTGGAGGGTGTCTTTTGTGACGGGCCGCCACACGATACAAGGATTACATAAGCAAAAAGAGTAAAAAGGCTAAAAATACATCTTTTCATACGTAAATGGTTTTGTTAATTAAGCGAATAGTTGTTGTTTCTCAATGGCTTTCTGTTATTTTTTACAAATATAGCGATGGTTTAAATTAAAATCGGAACTTTTATGTGTAAAAAAGTTTAATGGATATCTATGCGTAAGTTTCTTAGATGACATACCATCAGGATATAATCTGCTTTAAAGCCTTTAAAGCATTGCTTTAGTCTGTTTAAAGTGATGCTTTAAGCGTATTAAAGTACTGCTTTAATGCTGATAAAGCATCGCTTTAAAATCGTTCAAGTAAAATAAAGAAGGAAGTGTTTGATTACCAGACTACTCCTTCTTCATATCCGTCGTATTGGGGAGCCGTCTCCACTCCGGCCGAACGGAAGGCGCTTCTGATGGCTTTCTGCTCGGCGGGAGTAATGAGCCGTTCGCCTTTGCGGCTCAGGTAGAAGTAACTTTCGCAGGAGAAGCAGGTCATCACTTTGCGGCGAACGATACGGGCTTGCTTGAGGGGAAGGTCTTCGAACATATTCGTCATGCCTCGTGCGAAGCGCACGGGCGTGCTGTCGCGGTAGTAATCGCATCCCTTCTGTGCATGGGCGACGCAGGCAGGGTGCACAATGCGGATGGGGCCAGGCTTGTCCGAAGCCTCTGTTACCGTCAGCTGACGATAGGCGATGGCACGCAAGCATTGCGGAGCGCGGGGACAGGCCCCGTCGGCGGCAGGACAGTAGATATAGTCTTTGGGCATGTTGTCCGTCTTTCCTGAGGCGGTGGCAACGTTGTTTTCGTGATTCATGGTCGGATGTTCTTATTTGTTTACGCCCAAAGGTAGGAGATTTCAAGGAGATAAACAAGGGGGAGGCGGGGAGAGTGGGGAAGAAATCTGTACATCTATCCGTAATTCCCGTTATTTCTTCCGTAATCTGTATACAAGGCGGAGGCTTCTGTCGCTGTATCTTTGCATCAGAGACTTTAATGCTTTTTCGTCATGAAGATGTATCTGTTGATTCCTGTCCTTCTGTTGCTGCCTTGGATGGCGGTGGCTTGCACGTCAGACCCTGAATTGGATATCGAACCCACCGTACCCGAACAGCCTGCCCAGCCGGAGGAAGGAGAATCGGAAAATGAAAATCAAGAGAATATGGAAACAAGTACAATCAAACTGAAAGTAGGCGGAAAGACATTCACCGCCACGCTGGTAGACAACTCTTCGACCCGTGCGCTGAAGGCGCTGCTGGCCGAGGGAGACCTCACCATCGAGATGGAAGACTATGCACGGATGGAGAAGGTGGGCCCGATAGGCACTACCCTGCCGCGCAACGATGAACAGATTTCGACCGTGCCGGGCGACCTGATTCTGTATCAGGGCCGTTATTTCGTCATCTACTACGGGCGCAACAGCTATTCGCTCACCCGTCTCGGCAAGATTGACAACGTGTCGGAAAGTGAACTGAAAGCCGCTTTGGGCGACGGAGACGTCACCGTGACCCTCGCTTTGAGTGGCGAATGATGTAGAATGTATAATAAGGTGTAAGACATGAACAGAAAGAAAACTCTCCCCTGCCTGTTGGCGGCTTTCCTGCTGGCAGGTCTCACCGCCGCTGGTGCGGCAAACGTTACGGACAAGTGTAACCCTTCAAAACAACATGATATGGAAAAATTGGAATTGATCAGCGAGTGGGACAAGGTGTTCCCACAGAGCGACAAAGTGAATCATAGTAAAGTGACCTTCCACAACCGTTACGGCATTACGCTTGTGGCCGACCTCTACGTGCCGAAGCAGGCGACGGGCAAGCTGGCAGCCATTGCCGTGAGCGGACCGTTCGGAGCTGTCAAGGAGCAGTCGTCCGGCCTCTATGCGCAGACGCTGGCCGAGCGTGGCTTCCTGACCATTGCCTTCGACCCTTCGTTTACGGGCGAGAGCGGCGGCCAGCCTCGCTATGTGGCTTCGCCCGACATCAATACGGAAGACTTCTGTGCGGCCGTGGACTATCTGTCTACCCGCGACGACGTGGATCCTGAGCGTATCGGTATCCTCGGTATCTGCGGTTGGGGAGGCATGGCCTTGAATGCCGCCGCCATCGACACGCGCATCAAGGCGACGGTCACTTCGACCATGTACGACATGAGCCGCGTGAATGCCAACGGTTACTTCGACTCGATGGACGCCGACCAGCGTTACGAACTTCGCCGCCAGCTCAACGCCCAGCGTACGGCCGACTACCGCAACGGCTCCTACGAACGTGCCGGCGGTGTGGTGGATCCGCTGCCTGCCGACGCACCCCAGTTCGTGAAAGACTACTATGCCTACTACAAGACGCCGCGCGGCTATCACAAGCGTTCGCTCAACTCGAACGACGGATGGAACAAGACTTCTTCGCTGTCGTTCATCAACATGCCCATCCTGACCTATAGCAACGAAATACGCAGCGCCGTCCTGATGATTCACGGAGAGAAAGCTCATTCGTGCTACTTCAGTCGGGATGCCTTCCAGAAGCTGACGGGCGACAACAAGGAACTGCTCATCATCCCCGGCGCCAACCACACCGACCTGTACGACAACCTGCAGGTAATACCTTTCGACAAGATTGAGAGCTTCTTCAGAGAGTATCTGAAGTAAGATGGTAAAGCATATATTTATTCAACGAAACAGGGGTGCCGTTCATACATAAGATTGAACGACACCCCTGTTATATAATGGAGCTTTTCGCAGAATCAAAGAATAGCCTTCAGTTGCTCAGCCATCTGCGCCTGTACTTCCTGTGCGGCCTTGCGGCTGGCGGCAGCGAAGTTTTCTGTCTTGTCCACGTAGATGATGCCACGGCTGGAGTTGACGATAAGGCCGCACTCTTTCGTCATACCATACTTGCAGACTTCTTCCAACGAGCCGCCTTGTGCGCCTACGCCCGGCACGAGCAGGAAGTGGTTGGGCACAACCTTGCGGATGTCCTCGAACATGCGTCCCTGTGTAGCACCTACCACGTACATCATGTTCTCGTCGTTGGCCCACTGCTGGCTCTTGCGGAGCACTTTCTCGAAGAGGCGTTCACCGTCCACGTCCATCGTCAGCTGGAAGTCGTGCGAGCCCTTGTTGCTGGTCAGTGCCAACAGGATGACCCACTTGCCTTCGTACGTCAGGAACGGCGTCACGCTGTCCTCGCCCATGTAGGGAGCTACGGTCACGGAGTCGATGTCCAGCTCCTCGAAGAAGGTGCGGGCATACATGGCCGATGTGTTGCCGATGTCGCCGCGCTTGGCGTCGGCGATGATGAACTGGTCAGGATAGTTCTGCTTGATGTAGTTCACTGTTTTCTCGAAGGCAATCCATCCCTTTACGCCCATGCTCTCGTAGAAAGCCAGGTTGGGCTTGTAGGCGATGCAGAGGTCCTGCGTAGCGTCGATGATGGCCTTGTTGAAGGCAAAGATGGGATCTTCTTCCTTCAGCAGGTGTTCGGGAATCTTCTTGATGTCCGTGTCGAGCCCCACGCAGAGGAACGACTGCTTCTTCTTGATGTTTTCAAAAAGTTGTTGCTTGTTCATATCTTCTGTTTTTAACTGTATTACAATTCGCTTTCTTTTAACCGTTCTGCATTCTCGGCCACGATGAGGTGGTCGATGCAGTCCTGTATGTCGCCGTCCATGAAGGCGGCCAGGTTGTAAATAGTGTAGTTGATGCGGTGGTCGGTGATGCGTCCTTGCGGATAATTGTAGGTACGTATCTTGGCCGAGCGGTCGCCGGTAGATACCATTGTCTTGCGCTTGGAGGCGATGTCGTCGATGTACTTCTGATGCTCCTTGTCGTAGATGAAGGTGCGCAGACGCGAGAGGGCACGCTCCTTGTTCTTGGGCTGGTCGCGCGTCTCGGTACACTCAATGAGGATTTCCTCTACGACACCTGTGTTGGGGTTCTTCCAGTTGTAGCGTAGACGCACGCCGGACTCTACCTTGTTCACGTTCTGACCGCCCGCACCGCCACTTCGGAAGGTGTCCCACTTGATTTCGCCTTCGTTGATCACCACGTCGAACTCCTCGGCCTCGGGCAGTACGGCTACCGAGGCGGCCGAGGTATGCACGCGGCCCTGTGTCTCCGTGGCAGGCACTCGCTGTACACGGTGTACGCCCGACTCATACTTCAGTGTGCCATACACGTTCTCGCCCGTAACGGAGCAGATAATTTCCTTGAAGCCGCCGGCGGCTCCTTCGTTGGCGCTGGACACTTCGAGCTTCCAGCCCTTGATGTCGCAGTACTTGGAGTACATGCGGAAGAGGTCGCCTGCAAAGATGGCCGCTTCGTCGCCGCCCGTACCGCCACGTATTTCGAGGATGGCGTTGCGGCTGTCCTGCGGGTCGGCCGGAACGAGCAGCAGCTTGATGTGCTCTTCCAGTTCGGGCAGGCGCGTCTGGCAGGCATCAAGTTCCTCGCGGGCCATGTCGCGCATCTCGGCATCGCTTTCGTTGGCGATGATGTCCTTGGCTTCGTCGATGCCGTTCAATACCTGTATGTATTCCTTGCGGGCGTCCATCAGATCGCCCAGTTCCTTGTATTCTTTCGTCAGCTTGACATACCGCTTCTGGTCGGCAATGACTGCCGGGTCGGTAATCAGTGTCGACACTTCCTCGAAGCGGGCTACGAGGCCGTCGAGCTTTTCCAGTATGGTGTTGTTTTCTGCCATTTATTTCGTTTTATTCTATTATTACCACAACCTCCCCTCAATCAGCCACGCCAGCAGTGCCGCAAACACGACTACGCCTGCGATGCTCAATATCCATTTCCTGGAATTCATCCGATACTTCTCCTTATCGACTTCGGGGGCAAGACGGGGACCTGCATAGATTCCAGCGGCTGCACCGATGATGGTGTAGTTCAGGAATCGGAGAACAGGCGCATCCCACTGGTCGCTGAGGACGTAAAGTCCGAAGAAGAAGGTAAGGATGACAATGGCCACGAGAATGACTTTGAGCAAGTGTTTCATATCTTTGTCTATTTATTGTTTTACCACAATCTTCCCTCAAACAGCCACGCCAGCAATGCAGCCAGCAGGAAAAAGCCGGTAACAAGCCAATTCCATGTCCGGCGCGAGAAGCGGTTCTTTACCCGCTGCTCTTCGTTGCTGAAATACTGGCTACCTATGTAGGATCCGATGAGAGCCGGTAACAGGTAGCAGACGCACTTCAGGAATGGAATATCCCACTTGTAAGCCACAAAAAGGATAGCTCCACAGACGGCTACCATGCCAATACCTATCAGGCAACCTTGGTGTTCTCGTTCCATAATTCTTATCTTGAAGAGTTGTTCTTGTTACATACATTTCTCAAGCAGCCAGAACACTGTGGTGACTATGCCTATCAACAGTACCAACCGCCACCACCGCAACCGGCGGCCCTTCTCCTCTCTGTCTTCGAGACTGGACAGGTAACCTATCACCATGGGCGGACCTATGACAGCCAGGCTGTGCAGATAATCTGAACCGATGCGTGTAGCTACAACGCTCAGTGCGGCACCTGCTACAATCCACAGTATGACATACAGAATGAGCTTTCCAAGAGTTTTCTTCATGACCTTGGAGTGTTATTTATCTCTTTTACCGTGTCTTTATTTCTTCTTGCGGCGGGTATTGCTCCGGTAATATTGCCCCCAAGCCAATATACACACCACAATCAGACCAATGACTACATAGCCCATAGCGCTCAATATCTTTTATTAATACCTGAACTCACCGAACTCCGAGCGGATAATCAACTCCTTCTTGTCGCTTTCCTCGATACGGCCGATGACCTGTGCGTCGATGTTGAACGATTTCGAGATGGCGATGACTTCCTCGGCATGCTCGGGCGAGAGGTAAACTTCCAGACGGTGGCCCATGTTGAATACCTTGTACATCTCGGCCCAGTCGGTGTCGCTCTGCTCCTTGATGGTACGGAACAGGGGAGGTACGGGGAAGAGGTTGTCCTTGATGATGCGGCAGTTGTCGCCCACGAAGTGCAGCACCTTGGTCTGTGCGCCGCCCGAGCAGTGTACCATACCGTGAATCTGGGGGCGCAGGGCGTCGAGCAGTTTCTTGACAACCGGTGCATAGGTACGGGTGGGCGAGAGGACGAGCTTGCCTGCATCCAGCGGACTGCCTTCTACCTTGTCGGTCAGCTTCAGCTTGCCGCTGTACACCAGTTCGTCGGGCACGGCCTTGTCGTAGCTCTCCGGATATTTCTCTGCCAGGTACTTGGCAAAGACATCGTGGCGGGCCGAGGTCAGGCCGTTGCTGCCCATGCCACCGTTGTATTCCTTCTCGTAAGTAGCCTGTCCGTAGCTGGCAAGGCCCACGATGACGTCGCCCGGACGGATGTTGGCATTGTTGATGACGTCGCTGCGCTTCATGCGGCAGGTCACGGTAGAGTCCACGATGATGGTGCGCACCAGGTCGCCCACGTCGGCCGTTTCGCCGCCCGTGGCATAGACGCCCACGCCCATTTCACGCAGCTCGGCCAGCAGTTCGTCCGTGCCGTTGATGATGGCGGAGATGACTTCGCCCGGCACCAGCAGCTTGTTGCGTCCGATGGTGGAGGAGACGAGGATGTTGTCCACGGCTCCCACGCAGAGCAGGTCGTCGATGTTCATGATGAGTGCGTCCTGCGCGATGCCTTTCCACACCGAGAGGTCGCCCGTCTCCTTCCAGTACAGGTAGGCGAGCGAGGACTTGGTGCCTGCGCCGTCGGCGTGCATGATGTTGCAATACTCCGGGTCGCCGCCCAGTATGTCGGGGATAATCTTGCAGAAGGCCTGCGGGAAAATACCCTTGTCGATGTTCTTGATGGCGTTGTGAACATCCTCTTTCGATGCGCTTACGCCGCGCATCATGTATCGTTGATTACTCATGAGATAATGTATTTTTGTTCAATTGAATATGCAAAAGTAACAATTATTCGGCAGATAGCCTACTATGCGGCAGGCATTTTCCAGATATTCTGCTTGTTGTTTTTTCCCATATAGAAATTAAGGGTGTTGCTTTTAGTAGAAAGGATTGTTTTCTCATAAAGAAAACGGCCGTTTCTTTATGGGAAAACAGCCGTTTCTAAATGATAAAACACAGACTTGTGTCATAGGGAATTTTAGAATTGCACTTGTGGAGCCTGCTCAGCACCTTCAGCTGCCTCGAAGTAGGCGCGCTTGTCGAAGCCGAACATACCGGCAAGGATGTTCTTGGGAAAGCGTCGGATGGTGGTGTTGTAGGTCTTGGCCGCGTCGTTGAAGTTCTTACGGGCTACATTGATGCGGTTCTCTGTGCCTTCGAGCTGGGCTTGTAACTCCAGAAAGTTCTGGTTGGCCTTCAGGTCGGGGTAGTTTTCGGTGATGGCAAGCAGTTTGCCCAGGGCGGTGGCCAGCTGGCCCTGTGCCTTCTGATATTCGGCCAGCTTCTCGGGCGTCAGGTCCGTGGGGTCCACTTTGATTTGGGTGGCCTGGCTACGGGCGGCGATGACGCCTTCCAACGTTTCCTTTTCGTGAGCGGCATACCCCTTGACGGTGTTCACCAGGTTGGGGATGAGGTCGGCACGGCGTTGGTACTGCGTCTCCACGTTGGCCCATTGGTTGCTGACGTTCTCGTCCATGCCGACGAGGCTGTTGTAGCCGCTGATGGCCCAAATGGCGATAACGGCCACTACAGCTACAATGATGATAATCGTTACTTTTTTCATGTTGTTCAGTAATTTGATAATCGTTACTTTTTTCATGTTGTTCAGTAATTTGATAGATTAATAAAATAATAGCAAATTCTTGGGAAGGTCAGAATCGGGAACCGGCACCTCCGCCTCCTCCCATTCCTCCGCCGAAGCTACCTCCACTGAATCCTCCGCCACCTCCGCTTCCGAAGATGAAAGGACCTCCGCCGCTTCCTCTCCGTCCGCGATAATTGTCATCGTAAGATTGCTGGCGGCGTATCACCTGATGGCCACAATTACGGCAGGTGTAGGTTACGTCTTCCGTTCTGACACCGTTGCGAAGTGCAATGAGGCGGCTGGAGCTGCGCTGCAATTTGTGCTGGCCGCATTTGGGACATTTGGAAGCTGCGTGCATGGCTATGACTGCGAGGAAAACACCTACCGCTACGATACCGAAAAGTACCAGAAAGACGCTACCTGCACCATCGTCATCTCCGTCGGCTGGCAGGTCGTTCTCCATCGAACCGTCCAGGCGTGCGCAGGTAGCACGGATGCCGGCCACCATGCCTTCACTCCATCGGTTTTCCTTCAAATAAGGTATCATATGGCGTGTCTGGATGCGTTTGCAAATGGCATCGGGCAGGGGGCCTTCCAACCCATAACCAGTATAGAACTGGATGCATCGTTGGTCGGTAACGAGCAGGATTACGAGTCCGTTGTCCTTACCTTTCTGTCCTACTCCCCATGAATTAAGCAGCTGATGGCAGAAGTCGAAGCAGTCTGCCTCGCCAATGGTGGGTACTACGGCCACTACAGTCTGAATACCGGTCTGTTGTTCCAGAGCATAAAGCATGCGGTCAATGCTGTCGCGAGCTGCCACATTGAGTATGTTCTCGGGGTCACATACATAGCGAGTTTTGTCTACTAGGTGTACTTTCGGTAGATTCTCTGGAGTATAAACAACTTGTGCCCATGTCGTCAAACAAAGAAGTTGACAGAATAAGATAGAAAGTATAATTTTCTTCATGAAGATATGTATTCGTTCTTTTAGTGAATATATGTCCCAACAAAATCGCGGACTTTGCGGGTATAAGCCTCAGTATTTTCTTTATAAGCTACGGCATGTTCGGCTCCAGGCACAATCCAAAGTTCTTTTGGAGCTGGTTTGGCTTCGTACAGTGGATGTACCATCCATGTGGGTACGAAAGTATCGGCATCGCCATGAATGAAGAGCATGGGGAGAGTGCATTTCTTTACTTGCTCCAATGGAGATGCTTCTTGGAAACTCCAGCCGTATTCTATGTGGCATAATGTACTGGCTACATAGAGTAGTGGAAAGGCAGGTAGACCAAACTGATTTTTTAGTTCGCCTTTAAATTCATCCCAAGCACTGGTATAGCCACAGTCTTCTACAAAACATTTGATAAAAGGTTGTTGGTATATTCCCTGTTGTACTTCGCCTGATACACACATTGTTGTGGCTGCTCCCATTGAAATGCCATGTACTACCATCTCTGTGTTTCCTCCAAAAAGATGATTGGCTTCTTCTGTCCAACGGAGTACGTCGAGTCGGTCTTTCCAACCCATTTGTACTTCAGTACCTCCACTTAGTCCGTGCCCATAGAGATCAGGTAGTAAAATGTTGTATCCCAATTGACGGTTGTACAGATAACCTATCATCATCATTCGGATGGAATTGTCTGTATATCCGTGTACAATGACTGCCGTATGATTGGTTGAATCGGCTGCTGGTACATAAAGGGCATGTAAAGGAGTGCCTTCATCATTTTCAATATAGAGGTCGTGTAAAGCTTCAGCTGCTTGTAGGCTGTCGATCCAATGTCCCACTTCGGGATAAGTTTGCCGCATATATTCAAGCGAACTTTCAATGTTACGACTGCGGCTAACCAGCTCTTCAGGTTTCAGGGCATATCCTAGCATGTAGTATCCGGCACATAATAGTAGGGCTGCTATGGCTATGACAGCTATCAGGCTGTATTTGATGGCTTTTCTCATTCTTTATTCAGCTATTTATTCCATATTTCCCATGATACAAAAGCTTGGAGTAACAGCATTTCCAATCCGTTTTTTACGGTGGCCCCTTGCTCTATACCTTTTTTCATAAAGAGAGTTTCGCTAGGATTGTATAATAGGTCGTAAAGCAAATGTTTCGATGTTAGTTGGTCGTATGGAATGTCAGGACAAAAATCTACTTTGGGATACATGCCTAGCGGAGTCGTATTCACGATGACGGTATGTTCCTGCATAATTTCAGGCGTCAGTTCTCCGTAGGTTAATATATCATTCCTTTTTTTAGTACGTGATACGAAAGTAGATTGGATACCCAAATTGGCTAATCCATGAAAAACTGCTTTGGAAGCTCCTCCTGTTCCTAAAATAAGGGCTTTAGTATGATGAGGCAATAATAAGGGCTCAATGGAACGCGTAAAACCAATGATGTCAGAATTGTAACCTACTAGTTTTACTTTTCCTTTAGCTTGAGGGATTATTTTAATGACGTTTACGGCACCTATTTTAGCAGTATCCTTGTCTAGTTCATCTAGGTAAGGGATGACTTGTTCTTTATAGGGAATGGTGACGTTGAGGCCGCGGAGATTGGGATTTTCTTCGATGACTTCCATGAAGTCTTCGATACGTGGTATTTCGAAGTTTACATATTCAGCATCAATATTCTCAGACTGAAATTTTTCGTTGAAGTATCCGATGGAGAATGAATGCTTCAGCGGATAACCGATTAAACCGTATTTGTCCATAATTAAAAGGTAGATTTATTTGGTTGCTACATAAAGGGTACAGATACCGAATGTTAATCGCCGGAAACGTACCTGGCTGAAACCGGCGTTGCGTATAGCCTGCTGCATCACTTCGCCTTGCGGAAAAGCGCGAATGCTTTCGGGTAGATAAGTGTAGGCACTGTTGTCCTTGGATATCAGTTTGCCAATAAGCGGCATTACTACTTTAGAGTAAAGAGTAAATAGTTGCTTCATGGGAAAGCGGTCGGGTGTAGATAACTCAAGGATAACCAAATGTCCGTTAGGGCGAAGTACACGACACATTTCTCCAAGTGCAATATCCAGATGCTCAAAATTGCGGACACCGAAAGCTACTGTTACTGCATCGAACGTGGCATCTGCAAAAGACAACGCTGTGCAATCTTCGCGGGCGAAAGATACCTTATCCGCGAGACCTGCCTGCTGTACCTTTTCACGGCCTACTTCCATCATGCCTTCCGAAATGTCAGCACCAATAAGAGACTGTGGTTGTAGCTCACGGCAGGCCAGGATGGCAAAATCGCCCGTACCGGTAGCTATGTCCAGTATTTGTTGGGGGTGATAGGGACGGAGTGTATGGATCGCTTTTCTACGCCAACTACGGTCGATACCCATTGAGAGGGTGTGGTTCAGTTGGTCATACGTTGGAGCGATATGATTGAACATGCGTTCCACCTGTACAGCTTTTGTACCTTCTTCACCGTATGGCTTAATATGTTCCTGAGGATAATCCATAAAAATAGGTATATTCTTGTGCAAAGTTAAGAAAATAAGTAGTTCAGTGTGTAACTTGTGGCATATTTTCCAGTATATTCGTTATCTTCTTTATTTGAAGAAGCTATAAGAATATTTGGATATAGAAGCTTACTTATACCCGTTTGGGTATAAATCTGTGTAGCTTTTGGTTAATTATACCCATACAGGTATAATCAGTGAAGAATTTTATTATATTTGTACCCGAAAGGGTATAGATATGACTTATACAGTAATTGCAGATTTTGTAAAGGAAATGCGTCGTCAGTTTGGTTTGACGCAAGTGGACCTGGCAGATAAGTCGGGTGTAGGGTTACGTTTTGTTCGCGATTTGGAGCAGGGTAAACAGACCTTGCGGATGGATAAAGTGAATCAAGTGCTCAGTTTGTTTGGCCGTCAGGTAGGGCCTGTGGAGGTTGATGTAAAAACAAGGGAGGATAGGTTATGAAACGTGCTAAGGTATATCTGTACGACCGGTTAGCTGGCAGGTTGATAGAAGATGAAAACGGTTTTACTTTCACGTATGACGCTAGTTATTTGGCTTTGTCTGATGCAGCAGCTATTAGCCTTACACTACCATTGACGGAGAAGCCTTATCATGATACGGTGCTTTTTCCATTCTTTGATGGACTAATACCCGAAGGCTGGTTGCTGGACATTGCCGAGCGGAGTTGGAAGATTAATCAACGTGACCGCATGTCGCTTCTGCTAGCCTGTTGTAAAGATTGTATTGGAGCTGTCAGTGTGATACCGGATAATGAAACTGAGGAGGAAAAGTCATGAGTCGATGCCTGTATTGTTATAAAGAATTAAGTGAGGGAATGAAAGATTTTCATCCGGCTTGTGCTCGCAAGTTTTTTGGTGTCCGTATGGCTCCTGAGTTGCCTTACGTGCGCAGTCAACTGGGTGATTTAGCTCGTGAAGTAGTACGCAGCCAAACTACCCTTACTGGGGTGCAAGCTAAACTTTCTCTTGATATTAACAGAGGTGGGCGTAATGAACCTGATCGCTTTACCATAGTAGGATTGTGGGGACGTTTTATTTTGAAGCCGCAGACGCAGTCTTATCGTGCTTTGCCTGAATTGGAAGATGTTACCATGCACTTGGCCGAAGCTGCCAAAATCAATGTAGTACCTCATAGTTTGATACGTTTCAGCGATGGTGAATTGTGTTACATTACCCGCCGTATCGACCGTCTGCCCGATGGTCATAAGGTGGCTATGGAAGACATGTGCCAACTGTCCGAACGGCTTACAGAGTATAAATATAAGGGCTCTTATGAGCAGATAGCCAAGCTTATTCGTCGTTATTCTTTTACGCCACAGCTCGATGTTATTAATTTCTGGGAAGTAGTGGTCTTTTGTTGGATAACAGGTAATGCCGACATGCACCTTAAAAACTTTTCGCTTTACAATTTGATGAATGGATATACGCTTACTCCGGCTTATGACATGTTGTCTACTACGCTGGTGATGCCCGAAGATACTGAAGAATTGGCTCTTACCCTTAATGGAAAGAAGAATCGTCTGCGTAAGACGGATTTCTACAAGGCTATAACAGCTTCGGGAGTAGAAGAAAAAGTGATTGAAAATCTGGCCCGTCGATTCAGCCGAGCTCTACCTAAGTGGTTTGAACTGATAGACCACTCTTTCTTGCCTGACGATATGAAGAGACAATATAAGAAGCTTATCTTGCGTCGTGTGGTGATGTTGCGTTGACAGTCTTGCTGATTGGGTAAAACAGACGCAGATTACATGGAATAGGGATAGTGACATTCGTGCTATTCCGCGTAATCCGCGTTAAGTATATGTCAGGAGCAAGTGTGCTCTTGTATTACTTGTTTAGGTATTCCGTTACGTTCTTTTCGATACGGGCAGCAATGTCTTCAGCAGCTTCGCGAACGAATTTCTCGCCGGTGATGTGTTCGTACAGTTCGATGTAGCGTTCGCTGATAGAGGTCACGATTTCGTCGGTCATCTCGGGAACCTGTTGGCCTTCCTTGCCCTGGAAGCCGTTGTCCATCAGCCATTCGCGTACGAATTCTTTGGAGAGCTGCTTCTGGGGTTCGCCTTTCTCGAAACGCTCTTCATAGCCTTCGCTGTAGAAGTAGCGGCTGGAGTCGGGTGTATGGATTTCGTCCATCAGATAGATCTGGCCGTTGTGCTTGCCGAATTCATATTTCGTATCTACCAGGATGAGGCCACGCTCGGCAGCAATCTCTGTACCGCGCTTGAAGAGGGCCAGTGTATATTTCTCCAGCAGGGCATATTCTTCGGGAGTAGCCAGACCCTTGGCCAGGATTTCTTCCTTGGAGATGTCGGCGTCGTGTTCACCGATTTCGGCTTTGGTCGTCGGAGTGATGATGGGTTCGGGGAACTTCTGGTTCTCCTTCATTCCTTCGGGCAGACGTACGCCGCAGATTTCACGAACACCACTCTTGTAAGCACGCCAGGCCGAGCCGCAGAGGTAACCGCGAACAATCATTTCTACAGGGAAACCTTCACACATCACGCCGACGGTCACCATCGGGTCGGGTGTAGCCAGCTTCCAGTTGGGGCAGATGTCGGTCGTGGCATCAAGGAACTTGGCGGCAATCTGGTTCAGCATCTGGCCCTTGAAGGGGATACCTTTCGGCAGGATGACGTCGAAGGCCGAGATACGGTCGGTTGCTACCATGACGAGCTTTTCGCTGTTGATGTTGTACACGTCACGTACTTTTCCGTGATAGACACTCTTCTGTCCCGGAAAGTTGAAATCAGTTTTAGTTAACGCTTGTTTCATAACTGTTATGTATTTTGATTAGTGTTAGTCGTTTGGCTTTTCTTCTCTTCTTTCTGGCGTTCGCGTTCAGCTTTCTGTTCTTTCTCAAACTTTTCGTATGCCTCCACAATCTGTGTTACCAGTTTGTGACGGACGATGTCTTTCTTGTTCAGCTCAATGAAGCTGATGCCTTTTACACCCTTCAGTATCTTCAGGGCTTGTACGAGGCCGGAGGTTTGAGAGGAAGGAAGGTCAATCTGCGTCATGTCGCCCGTTACAATCATTTTGGTATTCATGCCCATGCGGGTGAGGAACATCTTGATTTGGGCAGTCGTAGTGTTCTGAGCTTCGTCGAGGATGACGACGGCATCGTTCAGTGTACGTCCGCGCATGAAGGCTAACGGAGCTATCTGGATAATGTTCAGCTCCATATATTCCTTCAGCTTGGCGGCGGGTATCATGTCCTGCAAGGCGTCGTAGAGCGGTTGCAGGTACGGGTCTATTTTGTCTTTCATGTCGCCGGGCAGGAAGCCGAGCTTTTCGCCTGCTTCCACGGCGGGGCGGCTGAGGATGATTTTCTTGATTTCCTTGTTCTTCAGGGCACGCACGGCCAGAGCAATGGCTGTGTAAGTTTTGCCCGATCCGGCCGGGCCGATGGCAAACACCATGTCGTTCTTGTGGAAAGCATCCACCAGCTTCTGTTGGTTCTCACTTCGGGGAATGATGGGCTTGCCCGTCACGCTGAACACGATGACGTTGCCGCTCTTTTCCGCTTGCGGGGCATTGCCTTTGATGATGTCGATAATGGCTTCTTCCTTCAGCGAGTTGTATTCGGCGCAATGCTTCTCCAGCTTGATGATGTTTTCTTCGAAGGCACACATTTCTTCTTCATCGCCTAGCACCTTGATGACGTTGCCGCGCGCCACAATGCGCAATTTGGGGTAAAGAGCCTTGATCAGCTGCATGTTGGCGTTGTTTACACCGTAAAAGATGACCGGGTCGATATCTTCGAGGACAATCAGTTTTTCTATCATTGATATGTTTTAATTGTTCATTGAAATGCCTTGCAAAGGTAATGAAACGTTTGGAAAACCGTGTCACTTCGTACCGTTATTTTTCAACACCGGCTTGACGACGATACCGTTTGCATTCTTGGTGCAGCGGATGCACTCGTGCCGCAGGCTTTCTTCCTTCATGTTGAAGAGGATGTTGGGGTTGAAGTGTTGGCCGTTGATGCGTGTTTCGAAGTGCAGGTGCTCGGTAGTGGCTCGTCCTGTGCGTCCTGTCAGAGCGATGGCTTGCCCGGCCTTTACCGTGTCGCCGCTTTGCACCAGGTTTTTGGAGTTGTGGCTGTAGACGGTCTCCAGGCCGGAGGGATGGCGTACCACAATGACATTGCCGTAGGCACTGTAGGGTTTCGACATGCGTACCACACCGGCGAAGGCACTGCGGATGGTGTCGTTGGCCCGCGTCTTGATGTCGATACCTGTATGCCGCCCGCCGCCCCGTCCATAGGGCGAGATAACTTTGCCGCCGGGCAGGGGGAAGCAATAGTCCTTTTGCCCCAGGCTGTCGAGGTGCAGCAGGATGGTTTTACTCTTGTCGAACAGTCCCGGTGTAGCCACTCGGATGTGGTTCACCTCCATGTTGGAGAAGGTGCCTGTCTTCTGCTGGCCCTGTATCTGTAGAGGGAGCAGAAGACTGATGAGGAGGAATAACACTGTTTTCATTCGAAGTAATGAATGTTTCCTCCGTCGGATGAGGCATATTTCCTTAAAAGTTCCTGTGTCATTTCGGCAGCCTGTTGCAGATGGGTGGTGTCGCCGTCGTAGCCGTTGATGATGGCCAGAATGTGGCGGGTACCGACGTCCATCTTGGTACGCTCGTTGTCGCTGGTAGGGGTACCGATACCACCCACGGCGTCGCGGAAGACGGGCAGGCCTTCGATGTTGAGCACACCGCGGCCGATGCCCTCGAACGGTTCTTCGGCCCGGCCAATACCCAGGCAGAGGTCGGTGCCCTGTATCTTGTCGGCATCGAAGCCGCCGATACTGTAGCCCGTACGCAGGGAGACGAGGTTGATGAGGTCCACCAGCGTATCAATCTGATACAGCTCCAATCCGCGGAGCAGACGTCGGCACAGAGCTTCGGCAGAAGGACGGTAACGGCTGGGGTCCTTACCACAGCGTTTGTAGGCTTCGCGGGTGGCGGCAATGGCGGGCTGGTGCTTGATGCCTTCGGTGGTGTCGGCGGCACGCAGTTCTTCGGTGAAGGCGTTTATTTCCTGCCAAAGACCTTCGTTATGAGGCGTATTGGTCACTTCGGCATAGACGGCTGCTCCGCGATATTCGGGGCAACGCGATTTCAGTTCTTCGGATACGGTTAGGTTGTACATGGTACTTAAGTTTTTAGTTTGTAATTAGCTACGAGTGACGAGTGGGCTGGCAAGTACTTGTCACTTGTAGCTCGTAACTCTTCACTCATAGCTCTTCATCATGATTCCCGACAGCATCCTGCCCGACTTGATTCCCAACCTGCGGGCAGAGAAGAAGTCTTCGTGGCGGGTGTAGGTACAGATGCCGGCGGTCTCTATCTGCGTGTCGGGCAGGCCGAAGCCCAGCAGTTGCAGCTGGTTGGCGGCCCACAGGTCTATGTGATGCTTGTGGGTATCGTTGTGCCATTCGGCGATGTAGGGCATGGGGAAGTTGGCGGTGCGGAAGGCTTCGTACACCTCTTCGCCCACTTCGAAGGCGGCGAGCGAGATGCCGGGGCCGATAACAGCTTGCACGTCTTTGCCCTCTGTGCCGTAGAGCGTTTGCATCCGCTCCAACGTGTGCCGAACGATGCGATTCACCGTTCCCCGCCAGCCGGCATGGACGGCGGCGATGGCTTGGTGCCGGTGGTCATATAATAGGATGGGGATACAGTCAGCCGTCGAGATGCAGAGACAGACGCTTGGTTCGCGGGTGATGAGGGCGTCGATGCCTTGCAGGCTTTCGTGGCGTGTCTGCGGGTCGGCCTGCAGATAGTCGGTGTCGATGACGAGGGATGCTGTGCCGTGTGTCTGCCAGGGGATGACGAGCTCCTGCGGGCGTTGCGGCAAGGCTTCCAGAAGTAGTCCCTGGTTTCGGAGGACGTTCTCGGCCGAGTCGCCTGTGTAGGGCGTGCAGTTCAGCGAGGCGTATGTGCCCGTGCTGACGCCGCCGTGGCGGGTGGTGCTGAAAGCAAAAATGTCGGAGCATGCATCGTTTAATGCATACTCCAACATTCGTTTGTCGGGGCTGAGGCGGCTCATTGCTTGTCGTCCTCCCAGTCCTCTTCTTCGTATTCGAAGTCTTCGAGGTCTTCGATGTCGTCCTCGTCCACATACTCGATGCTGAGGTCCTCGTCTTCGCCTTCGTCGGCCAGCTCCTCCTTCAGGTGGCTCATGTCCTTGGGGCGGTGGGCGATGCTTTCTATCTTGCCCTCAATCTTGTTGCTCTCCTTGTTCAGTTCCTCCCACAGGATATCCTTCAGCACGTTGATGCCGAGGCCCGAGATGGCGGAGATGAACACGTGGGGCACGTCCTGGGGCAGGGTCGGCTCTATCTCGTCCATCAGCTCCTGGTCCAGCATGTCGCACTTGGTGATGGCCAGTACGCGCTGCTTGTCCAGCATTTCGGGGTTGAAGTTCTTCAACTCGTTCAGCAGGATGTTGTATTCCTTGGTGATGTCGTCGCTGTCGGCGGGTACCATGAAGAGCAGCAGCGAGTTGCGTTCGATGTGGCGCAGGAAGCGCAGACCCAGTCCGCGGCCTTCACTGGCTCCTTCGATGATGCCGGGGATGTCGGCCATGACGAACGACTTGCCTTCACGGTAGGACACGATGCCCAGGTTGGGCTCCATCGTGGTGAAGGGGTAGTTGGCTATCTTCGGCTTGGCTGATGATACGGCCGAGAGCAGAGTTGACTTGCCGGCGTTGGGGAAGCCCACCAGTCCGACGTCGGCCAGCAGCTTCAGCTCCATGATGACGGTCATCTCCTGCATCGGTTCGCCGGGTTGTGCGAAGCGCGGAGCCTGACGGGTAGCCGTCTTGAAGTGCCAGTTGCCCAGTCCGCCGCGTCCTCCCTTCAGCAGGATCACTTCCTGTCCGTGTTCGGTGACGTCGCAGATGTACTCGCCCGTCTCGGCGTTGTAGACCACCGTGCCGCAGGGCACCTCGATGACCTTGTCCTCGCCGTCCTTGCCGAAGCTGCGGTTCTTGGAGCCGCTTTCGCCGTGACCGGCCATGATGTGGCGGTCGTAGCGCAGGTGGAGCAGGGTCCAGTAGTTGCGGTTGCCGCGCAGGATGACGTGCCCCCCGCGTCCGCCGTCGCCACCGTCAGGCCCTCCGTTGGGCACGTATTTGGCGCGGCGCATGTGTGTGGAACCTCGGCCGCCCTTGCCCGAGCGGCAGTATATCTTTACATAGTCTACAAAGTTCGATTCTGCCATAATGCTATAATATTATAGATGCGTTGGCAAAGATACGAATAATTTCGCATACATTAGGATATAGGAAGCTATTCGCCTTTCATTTCTTGGCACACCTTGTCTATATATTGCACAAATGCATCGGAAAAGACATAAGTGTCGGCTTTGGCGGCTGCTTCGTTGTAGCGGCGGACGAAGGCCGGTATGTCGCAAAAACAGTCGATGGCAGTCTGAAGCCCCAATTGGTCACGGATGAGAAATACCATGTAGTCGCCGGTGGTATGTCCTCCAAAGTGGGCGCAGCCGGCGGCCTCTTCAAATTGCTCGGCTGTAATTTTTCCGGCTGCATAGTCGCACGTCAGGTTGTCAAGTTGTTTCAGTACTTCGGGGGTTGCGGCATAGTCGTCGTTGTACATCTTGACAATCTCCGGCCCGTATAGTCCCAGTTTGGTGACGGGCATTTCAGGTTTGCTGATGAGGTCGGCCGTGCCTTCCATTTGGTTGTATACGAGAGCCGTCAGTGCCGGGTCGTCCGAGTCCTTCGGATAGCGCAAGTCCCAGAGCGCATCCATGTAGTGATGGTGCAGTTCGTGGGCAGCTGTGTTGATGAACCCTTCCTTGCCGTCCTCATACACCTGGTTGATGTCGAAGAATACGGCTCCGCCCATGGCGCGCGACTCCGGGTCGAAAGCCAGATAGAACATCGGCAGGTCGGCCAGGGGCAAATCTTTCGCATCAGCCGGCAGGAACTCTTTCACCCGGCTGTATGCCTGTTTCATGAGTTGTTCAAAATCAGAATGGTGCAAGAAATGTTCCAGCGAATCCATCCGCTGGCGGATCTGATAGAAGTTTACGATAAAGTAATTTTCAAAAGGCGCGTCCGTTGCCATCGGTTGCAGGGCGATGCTGTCGGCCATGGCCCGGCAGGCAGGGTCGAAGACTGTGGTGAATGCCTTGCGGATATTCTGCTGCCATTCTTTCCAATCGGTGCGGATACTGAAGAACGACTGATAGCCTTTGGTCGCAAACAATGCTTCCCAATCGGCTTCGGAAGGTTGCTTCCCCTGTTCGGCAGCCCGTGCCAGTTCGATGAATCGGACGGCCGATTCGATGGAGTATCTTGGAGAGGTCTGTGCTTGGATGTCCCAAATGAAGGATGCTAGAAGGCAGAATGTGATGATACAATGTTTCATGTGTAAATGAGTAATTAAGTAAGACATAAGTTCAGTAAAAAAAGTTCTATTGCTGAAACTACGACAAAGGTAAATAAAATTCTTCCGTGATGCAAGTCTGTAGATTTATGATGTAGAGATGTTGTCGGCTACAGATAGGCAGACTTGCCGGAGTTGCAGCACGCCCGAGATGGTGGGAGAGGAAAAGCCCGGTGCAGGAAAACAAAAAATGCACCGCAGTGGGTGCATTTTTTGTTTCTTTGGAGTGAGAAGCGCTTACTTCACTGCATCAATCGCCTTGCAGATGTCGGCAGTGATGGTCTCCAGCTCGCCCAGTCCGTTGATGTGGGCGTAGAGGCCTTCCTGCTTGTACCAGTCGATGAGCGGAGCGGTCTGGCTGTGATAAACGGTGAGGCGCTTCTTGATGGTCTCTTCGTTGTCGTCGGCACGGCCCGACTGCTGTCCGCGCAGGATGAGGCGCTTCATCAGTTCGTCTTCGGGCACATCGAGGTCGAGCATCACGCTCACCTGCTGTCCGCGTTCGGCCAGCATCTTCTTCAGGGCTTCGGCCTGTGCGATGGTGCGGGGGAAACCGTCGAAGATGACGCCTTTCGAATCCTTGAAGCTGTCCAGCGTGGAAGCCAGGATGTCAATAATCAGGTTGTCGGGAAGGAGCTGGCCCTGGTCGATGTAACCTTTGGCTGTCTTGCCCAGCTCGGTTCCGTTCTTTATTTCGGCACGCAGCACGTCACCTGTGGAGATGTGGTTGATGCCATACTTTGCTACAATTCTCTCGCTTTGTGTGCCCTTGCCAGAGCCGGGGGCACCGAAAATTACAATGTTCAGCATATTTTAATTAAGAATGAAGAATTAAGAATGAAGAATTGAGAATGGAGAATGAAGAACGGTTGTCATTCTTCATTCCTCATTCCTCATTCTTCATTCACAACTGTATAAATGTCCTTATAGTTCCGCCCGAAGCCGTCGTAATCCAGTCCGTAACCCACGATGAAATCGTTGGGGATGTGCATGGCGGCATATTCGATGTTGAGGTCCACCTTCAGCTTCTCGGGCTTGACGAGCAGGGTGGCGATGTGTATCTCTTTCGGTCCGCGGGTACCGAGCGTTTCAAGCAGGCGTTGCATGGTGAGGCCTGTGTCTACAATGTCTTCCACGATGACGATGGTGCGTCCGCTCAGGTCTTCGTTGATGCCGATGACTTCCTTGACGGCGCCTGTCGATGACACGCCCTGGTAGGAGGCCAGCTTAACGAACGATATCTCGCAGGGGATGATGATGCGTTTCATCAGGTCGGCGGTGAACATGAACGAACCGTTCAGCACGCTCAGGAAGAGCGGGTTCTTGCCTGCCAGATCACGGTTGATTTCGTTGGCTACGCGGCTCACTTCTTTCAGTATATCCTCCTCTTTGATGGAGACGGTGAATTTCTTGTCTTTGATCTGTATGCTATCCATGGGACTTGTGAATATTAAGTTGGTGCAAAGGTAGCGAATTTATTCCACTCCGTGCATCATCTTCTGCAATTTCTTCGACAGCAGGAAGAGGATGAGCGACGCGGCGGCCGACATGACGACGAACACCAGAAAGAAGTCGAACATCGTCTCGATGCGGTAACCCATCAGCGTCTTCACCTTTCCCGCCTCGGGATAGAGGCCCGAGAGCGTACCGGCAAACTTGTTGGCCGTGGCTGTAGACAGGTACCAGATGCCCATCATCAGGGAGGCGAAACGGACGGGTGTCAGCTTGTTCACCATCGACAGGCCGATGGGCGAAAGGGCAATCTCGCCCATTGTGTGGATGAAGTACAGTCCGGTCAGCCAGATGAGGCTTACCTTGACGCCGGGCTGCACGTCCTTCACGCCGAAGCAGATGACCAGATAGCCGAGCGACAGGAGCAGCAGGCCGATGGCCTGCTTGGTGGGCGACGTCGGCTCCATGCCCCGACGCGCCAGTGCTCCCCATACGCCCGGCATGACGGCTGCCAGAATGACGACGAAGAAGGGATTGAACGACTGAATCCACGAAGCAGGCATTTCCCAACCGAAGATGACGCGGTCAGTCTGCTCCGAGGCAAACAGCGTGAGCGAAGCGCCTGCCTGCTCGTAGGCTGCCCAGAAGAAGATGACGAAGAAGGCGATGATGTAGATGACCAGGATGCGGTCGCGCTCAATCTTGGTGAGTGAGCCGTCCATCAGGATGCTGGCCGGAAAGACGATGCAGGCCGTAAAGATGCCGATGCTGATCCAGTCGTTGCCGAAGCACCCGTAGAAGAACAGGGCCAGCACGACGGCCATCGTACTGCATATCCACAGGTTGCGGCGTTTGCGCGCGGTTTCCTCGGGCGTCCGGGCCTTTATGGAGATGCTTTCCGTCTCTTTGCGCGCATCGGGCACGATGCCCAGTTGCTGGCCGTCGGGGCCGATGAGGTAACGGTTCTTCTGCGTCTCGAACAGCACGACGGTCAGCACCGTGACGATGGCGGCAATCAGGAAGCCCCATTTGAAGTCCTGCGGATTGCCCGTCTCGCCGAAGTAGCCGCAGACAAGCGGAGCGAGGAACGACCCCACGTTGACGCCCATATAGAAGATGGTATAGGCCGAGTCGAGCCGACGGTCGCCGGGTTCGTATAGCTGCCCGACGAGCGACGATACCGTGGGCTTGAAGAATCCGTTGCCCAATATAAGGAAGGTGAGTCCGCCGTACATCAGTCCCCTTGACAATTCCTGAGCATCGAGCATGGAAGCGCTGAAGAACATTAGAAACTGCCCGACGGCCATCAGTACGGCGCCCCAAAAGACGGAACGACGGATACCCCAATACTTGTCGGCCACGTAGCCGCCGATAAGCGGAGTCAGATAGACGAGGCCCGTGTAGCTGCCGTAGATGGAAGCTGCCGTCTCGGTGTCGAGCAACAGGGCTTGGGTGAGAAACAGGATGAAGATGGCGCGCATGCCGTAATAGCTGAAGCGCTCGGCCGTACTGGTGGCGAAAATCAGATAGAGGCCTTTGGGATGTTTGTTGGTTGTATTCATGTGTGGTCTTTGTTTTTGCGGCGCGAAGTTACGAATTATCGGGCGAATACGTCCTTTTTTGCCTTCTACATTTTTCAGAAAGATGGCATGAAACGCGTTTGCATTTGCGAAATAGAATCGGAATGCCTACTTTTGTAGAAAACTGTAAGCAAGCATTATGAAAATATTTCCGACTTCGGGCATCCGCCAGCTGGATGCCTATACCATCGAGCACGAGCCCATTGCCTCCATCGACCTGATGGAGCGGGCCGCACGGGCGCTGGCCGACGCCATCATGGATCAGTGGCCCGACACCGAAACTCCCTTTACCGTATTCGCCGGACCGGGCAACAACGGGGGCGACGCCCTGGCCGTGGCACGACTGATGGCCGGACAGGGCTATCGGCCGGAGGTTTTCCTCTTCAACCCGCAGGGAAAGCTTTCCGAAGACTGTGCCGAGAACCGCGAACGCCTTCTGGCGACGGAGGGCGTCACTTTCCATGAAATTTCCACCCAGTTTGCCCCTCCCACACTGACGGCAGACCACGTGGTGGTGGACGGCCTCTTCGGCAGCGGGCTGAACAAACCGTTGGGCGGAGGGTTTGCCGCCGTGGTGAAGTATATCAACGCCTCGCCCGCCCATGTGGTGGCCATTGACGTGCCGTCGGGTCTGATGGGTGAGGACAATACCTATAATATAGCAGCCCACATCGTCCGCGCCGACCTGACCCTGAGCCTGCAACTGCCCAAGCTGGCTTTCCTCTTTGCCGAAAACGAAGCCTATGTCGGTGAATGGCGCCTGCTGGACATCGGCCTGAGCGAGGAAGCTATCGACGAGACGGAAACCGATTTCGAACTGGCCGACGACGAGGTGGCCTCCCTGCTCCGTCCGCGCGGACGCTTCGCCCACAAGGGCAACTTCGGCCGTGCGCTGCTCATTGCCGGCTCGCAGGGCATGGCGGGGGCTTCCATCCTCGCCGCCCGCGGCTGCCTGCGCTCGGGCGCGGGGCTGCTGACGGTGCACGTGCCGTTCTGCAACAACTTCATGGTGCAGACGTCGGTGCCCGAAGCCATGACGGAGCTGGACTACAGCGAGACGCGCTTCTCCGAGCCGACCGATACGGACGACTATCAGGCCGTGGGTATCGGTCCCGGCCTGGGACGCGACCCGCAGACGGTGGACGCCGTGCTGGAGCAGATACGCACGTGCCAGACGCCGATGGTCGTCGACGCCGATGCGCTGAACGCTTTGGGCGAGCACCGCGCGGGCCTGAACGACCTGCCCGAGGGGAGCATCCTGACGCCCCATCCCAAGGAGCTGGAGCGGTTGGTGGGCAAGTGCCACAATTCGTACGAGCGGCTGATGAAGGCGCGCGAGCTGGCGCAGAACACGGGGGCGCACATCGTGCTGAAGGGTGCCTACACGGCGGTCGTTTCGCCCACGGGCCGCTGCTGGTTCAACACCACGGGCAATCCGGGCATGGCGACGGGCGGCAGCGGCGACGTGCTGACGGGCGTGCTCCTGGCACTGCTGGCGCAGGGCTACGATGCCGGGACGGCGGCCCGCCTGGGTGTCTACGTCCACGGCCTGGCGGGCGACATCGCCGCGCGCAAGCAGGGCCGCACGGGCATGACGGCGGGCGATATCGCCACTTGCTTGCCCCTGGCGTGGAAGCTGCTGGAAGAAAAGGATGAATGATTTTCGGAGCCGTCGGAATGTCCGCCGGGCTCTCCGCGTGTTTGGAGAGCCTGTCGGAATGTCCGAAAGCTTCTCCGCGTGTTTGGAGAGCCTGTCGGAATGTCCGAAAGCTTCTCCGCGCGTTTGGAGAGCCTGTCGGAATGTCCGAAAGCTTCTCCGCGCGTTTGGAGAGCCCGTCGGAATGTCCGAAAGCTTCTCCATGCGTTTGGATGGTCCGTCGGAATGTCCGCTGGGCTCTCTGCACATCGGGACGGCCCGTCGATGAAAATTCCGGTTATTTTCGGGTGGTGATGTGGAAGCAGGCCTGCTTGATTTCGTATTTCACGTAGCAGCGGTCGGCCCGGCGCAGGTCGCGCAGCACCTCGGCGAGCACCAGCTTCAGCGTGTCGGCGCCGACGTCCTGCATGGGGCGTCCGTCTTCGTCTTCCACCTTCTGGAAGCGCTTCCAGCTGATGTCGAACGTCGTTCCGTAGGCGTGGGTGGAGTTGCTCGAGGCGTTGGTGTTGCGGCGGCGCAGGCGCTTCACGTCCTTCTCCGTGCGCAGGACGGAGGTGACGATGATGCGGTTCGGGTTGAGGCCCTTGGACGTGAGCGAGTCGAGGAAATTCTGCCCGATGGTGTCCAGCAGGGCTGCGGCGCCGGGAATGAGGTAGGGGATGGAGTGGGTGAGCGAGTCGACGGCATAGCGTTCGTTGGACTCAATGAAGGTCAGGCGGTCGGTCATTTCTTCCGCCTCTTCGCGCGAGGCGATGGGGCTGATGCCGATGGCCTGGGCCACGTTCAGCTGTTTCTGGTTCAGGTCGCCGAAGGTGCGGCCGAAGTTGGCCACGCCGTGGATGTTGCGCGGTTCGTTCATCTTCATCGACATGTCTTTCTTCTTGCATCCTGCAAAGGCGGAGGCGAGGCCTGCCGTCAGCAGCAGGCAGGGTAGGAGGCGCGAGGCCCGTTGGATCAGTTTCATTTTCATTGCTCGTATTAAGTCGTTTTACTTTGTGGTTTTCCGTAAACCGCGTGCAAAGATACAGCAAACCTCGGAAGTACAAAAAGCAAAAGATAGTTTTCGTTTTTCTACTTCCGAGGCCTTTCCCCTTTATCCTTTAAAGATTTTTCCCGGCTTCGTAGGCCTGCGCCAGGGCCGGATGTCCTGCTATCTCTTCCGGATGCCATACGCCTCCGGCGAAGATGTTGCCTTTCACTTGCGGTCCTTCCAGACAGTCGAGAAAGCCCTGGAAACTGTCGGCAATGCGACGGGCGATGGCGTCGTCGTCTTCGGCGGCGGCCGAGATGAAGTAGAATTCCTTGCCGGTCATCTCGGTATAGCGTCCGCAGCAGCGGTCTATCAGGGTTTTCATCTGGGCACTGATGGCATAGAAGTAGACAGGCGTACCCAGAACAATGACGTCGGCTGCTACCATCTTCTCGATGATTTCTGCCGCATCGTCTTTCTGCGGGCAGGGCTTTTGGAGGAAGCTGCAGGTGCTGCATCCTGTGCAATAGTGGATGGTTTTGTCACGCAGGAATATTTTTTCGACGGTGTGTCCACTTTCTACGGCTCCGCGCATGAATTCATTGCACAGCGTGTCCGAATTGCCGTTGCGGCGCGGACTGGAAGATAAAATCAATACTTTCTTTGTCATAATTTACGTTGTTAAAGGTTGCAGGCAAAGATACGCAGATTTTGCTTTCCGCATTGTATATAAATTGCGGATTGTATAATACAAAATACGTGGATTATCCGTACCTTTGCCTCCCAAAAGATTATTGGATGCAACGATATTTCATTGATTTGGCTTACGACGGCACGGCCTACCACGGCTGGCAGGTGCAGCCCAATGGGGTGAGCGTACAGGAGTGCCTCGAGAGGGCGTTGTCTACGTTGCTGCGCCGCGAGGTCGGCGTAGTGGGGGCCGGGCGTACGGATGCGGGGGTACATGCCTCGCTCATGGTGGCCCATTTTGATGCCGACGGTCCGCTGGACGAAGTTTTCATGACCGACAAGCTGAACCGCCTGCTGCCGCCGGATATCTCGGTGTACCGCCTGCGGGCAGTGAAGCCCGAAGCACATGCACGCTTTGATGCCACCTCGCGTATGTACAAGTATTACGTTACGACGGCCAAGTATCCTTTTGACCGGCAATATCGTTGCCGACTTTTCCAACGCCCCGACTTCGACCGGATGAACGAGGCGGCCCGTACGTTGTTCGACTATACCGACTTCACCAGTTTCAGCAAGCTGCATACGGACGTGAAGACCAACAACTGTCGCATCATGGAGGCTGCCTGGACGCAGGTGGACGACGTGACGTGGGTCTTTACCATCCGTGCCGACCGCTTCTTGCGCAACATGGTTCGGGCGGTGGTAGGAACTTTGCTCGAGGTGGGCCGCGGCAAGATGGATGTCGACGGCTTCCGTCGCGTTATCGAGCAGAAAGACCGCTGCCGTGCGGGCACGTCGGTGCCGGGCAATGCCCTCTTTCTGGTGGACGTCACCTATCCTGACTCTCTGTTTATATAGTTCATAACCGATATTTTATATTTGTTTGATCCATGTGGTTACTTCTTGCTTTTCTCTCGGCTGCGTTGCTGGGATTTTATGATGCTTTCAAGAAAGAGTCGCTGCGCGACAATGCCGTGCTGCCGGTTCTGTTTCTGAATACCGTTTTCTCCAGTCTGGTGTTCCTTCCTTTCATCCTGTTGTCCTTTTGGGCGCCCGACGTGCTCAGTGGGACGATGTTCGACATGCCCGTAGCGGGCTGGGAGGCGCACAAGTACATCCTGCTGAAGTCGTTCATCGTTCTTTCGTCGTGGATATTCGGCTACTTCGGCATGAAGCACCTGCCGCTCACCATCGTTGGCCCCATCAATGCCACGCGTCCCGTCATGGTGCTTATTGGCGCCCTGCTGGTGTTTGGCGAGCGGCTGAACCTCTACCAGTGGATTGGCGTGCTGTTGGCCGTGCTTTCGTTCTTTATGCTGAGCCGTTCGGGTAAGAAGGAGGGCATCGATTTCAAACACAACAAGTGGATTCTGTTCATCGTCTTGGCGGCGGTGACGGGCGCCATCAGCGGCCTGTACGACAAGTACCTGATGACGCGGCTCCATCCCATGCTGGTGCAATCGTGGTACAACGTCTACCAGGTGTTCATCATGTGCCCCATCATCCTGCTCCTGTGGTATCCGCAGCGCAAGACGAGCACGCCCTTCCGCTGGGAGTGGACCATTGTGGGCATCTCGTTGTTTCTCTGCGCAGCCGATTTCGTCTATTTCTACGCCCTCAGCTACGAGGATTCCATGATTTCCATTGTCTCGATGGTGCGTCGTGGCAGTGTGGTAGTCTCCTTCCTCTTCGGCGCCCTCTTCTTCCACGAAAAGAATCTGAAGAGCAAGGCGGTCGACCTCATCCTGGTGCTCATCGGTATGTTCTTCCTCTATTTGGGCAGTCATTGACAGATGGATATATAAGGAGAATTTAACGTCGGACGGTCTTGTATCTTTCCGCGTTAATTCTCATATTTGCATCCGCAATTAAAATTCAATTGATCGTATGGCAGAAGATTTGTATATCAGCGGCGGCACGAAGGAGGAGCGCTATGCAGCCCTGCTCCCTCAGCTGGAAGGCCTCCTGGCGGGCGAAACCGACGAGGTGGCCAATCTGGCGAACGTGGCGGCGGCCTTGAAGGAGACGTTCGGCTTCTTTTGGGTGGGTTTCTATCGCGTGTCGGGCGACGAACTGGTGCTGGGGCCTTTCCAGGGGCCTGTGGCCTGTACGCGCATCCGCAAGGGACGTGGCGTCTGTGGCACGGCGTGGCAAGAAGCCCGCACGCTGGTGGTGCCTGATGTCGACGCCTTCCCCGGTCACATCGCCTGTAGTTCCCTTTCGCGCTCGGAAATTGTGGTGCCGTTGACCGACGGCGCGGGCGCGGTGTGGGGCGTGCTCGACGTGGATAGCAGTGAACTCAATACGTTCGACGAGGTGGATGCCCACTGCCTGGAGGAAGTGTGCCGCCTGCTCCGTCGCAATGCAGACAAAAAAGAATAGAAGAATGAAGAAACTATATACCTTTATATCTGTAGCCCTTTTGGGCATGGCTCCCTTGTTCGGCCAGACGGCCAAAGATTGCTTCAAGGCGATGCCCGACAGCCTAACGCCTTTGTTGACGGAGGTCAACAAAGCCGACTGTATTGATTTCCTCGAAAGCAAGATGAAAGCGGAAGTGACCAATCGCTTGGGGCAGAAGTCCGAAATGACCGAACTTGCTCCCGACTATATCCGTATGCAGATGACAAGCCGCAGCTTTTGGCAAATGAAGATGCTGGATGTGAACGATTCGACGCGTGTTGTGTGCACGATTTCCACCGTCAACGGTCCTGTGCCCGACAGCGATGTCTGCTTCTATACCACGGAGTGGCAGGAACTTTCCGCCTCCTCTTTCCTTCAGATGCCTGTATTGGAAGACTTTCTTTCTGTTCCCGACTCTCTGAATGATAACGGTGTACGGCAAGCCATGAGTCAGGCAGATATGACATTGGTTATGGCCAACCTTTCTTCCAAAAACGACACGCTGACGTTCACTTTTACTACGCCCCGCTATATGGACAGCGAGGCGAATGAAGTGTTGAAACCTTTCATTCGCCCTGTGCTGAAATATGTGTGGAGGAAAGGACGCTTTGTACCCGTCACTTCCCTTTGATGCGGTCGAATCCTTCGCCGTACACGCCGATGACAGCGCTTTGCGATACGAACGCATTCGGGTCAATCTCTTTGATCAGATGGAAGATGATACCCGATTCGCGCTTTTTGGCCAGGATGAATAACATCTTGATTTCCTTTCCTGTATAGAAACCTGATGCGTTGATTACCGTTACGCCGCGGTGGGGATAGACATTGATGCGCTTGCCTATTTCTTCGTATTTGTCGCTGATGATGAAGAACTGTACCGACTGACGGGCGCTGTTTACCACCTGGTCAAGAACAAAGCTGCAGATGTAGAGCGTTACGTATCCATATACAACTTTTTCCCAATCTTTTAGTACGAAATAGCTTGACGAAATGATAATCAAGTCACATATCAGCATCACCTTTCCTAAGGTGATGTCTCTGTATTTATTGATGATAGCCGCAATAATATCTGTACCGCCCGTGCTTCCGTTTGACGAAAAGGCTATGCCGATGCCGCTCCCACAGAAGGAGGCGCCAATAACACAGGCCATGAATGGTTGGTCGTGAAGCAGTGTGATGCCTTGCGTCACCCGTTGGATCAGCGATAGGAAGAAGGTTAGGGTGAATACAGCAAAGATGGTCTTTATGCTGAATTTCCATCCCAAGATACGGATGGCTAATAGCAGTAAGATGAAATTGATAGAAAAGTAGACATACTGCACAGGAAGTCCAGTTGCAAAATAGACAATAGAAGCAATACCAGGTACGCCACCAGTCGTAATGTCGTTGGGCAACAAGAAAACGGTCCATCCGATGCCGTATAAAATCATTCCTAAGGCTATCATAACGTAGTCCTTGGCTTCGTGAATAGCCGCTTGTTTGGATGGAAATTTGAGTTTTGCGTTCATTTTCTTCTTCAAATTTAGTATAAGGTCCTTGAAAACGGGCGCAAAATTAATTCTTCTTTTGTTCAGAAACAAGAAAAGACTACATTTTTCATTCAGTCCTTATGAGGATCGTAATCTATTGACATCATGACTTTTTAATTCTTCTTATAGAAAGAATTTCTTCCTCAGTTATCGGTATCTTTTTCTCCAGTTGGCCGGAACTTTTTCTCCAGTTAGGGAAAAAGCATTGCTTTCTCCTCCTTAAATCATCGTTTTCCTCTCCCTAACGCGCTGTTTTCTTGTTTTGTTCGCATAGAACTTACCTGTAACTGTAATTGTAACGCGCGCGCTCATGCGCATGAAATA
>ENA-OPDJ01000175-OPDJ01000175.1-human-gut-metagenome-genome-assembly--contig:-NODE-175-length-62493-cov-16.314488_pt1 | contig 62493 bp, 46 predicted proteins | sample MGYA00241621_ERZ501505 | MGnify/ENA primary metagenome ERZ501505 (study PRJEB25962, sample SAMEA2042624) | human gut metagenome | biome: human gut; feature: human-associated habitat; material: faeces... | reverse complement strand
AACATAGCAGCCATTTGTATTAGACTGCAAAGTTGCAAAATCAAGTCCGTTTCATCTCAAGAAAACACGTAATTGACTATATTTCAATAATTTCAAAGAACTATTTATCAACTTTTACGGGACAGTAGTGTATATGTTTATTAGGTTATACCTAATATGTATTTCTATTACGTTAATTTATCACTATATCAAATTGGTCAAATGGTTTATTTCTCCATGCAAATTGGCTTGTTGTGGGTGATAATGCAAATAGTGGGGAAAATGTACGTACTGAAATCGTTTTTCCGTCTGGTTTAAATTCAAGGATACGTAGCCAGCAATCTCCTCCATTCCCGTGCCATTGACCGTCAGCAGTTTGTGCATTGAACATCATTTGAATGATTGATTTTCCATTTTGATTGTTATCCATGCGTAGACTAACTTGTTCGTCATAGTCTGTAATATGGCATTCATGTCCACATATAACCAATCTGATGTTAGTTGAAGGATAAACAAGTTTCTGCCAGACTGCTTCTGGATAATTCGCCGGGCGCATAGGATAATAATCTTCACTGATGAACCGTTCGCCTTTGTAATCTAAAAATGAGTGTGTCAATAAAATGACTTTATGTTTTTCATATTGCGGGCTATTTACGATTTTTTTTGCCCATGCAATAGCTTCGTCTCGTGGTGAAAACTCCAATGAAATGATCAATAATTTTCCCCACGTATCTGTTGTGAGCTCATACGCAGCATTTTCTAATGTAGGAATTCCCTTGTAATTGTTTCCTATGGCTACAAGTGTTTTTTTCCAACAACTGTTTCTTTCAGCGGGAAAATATTCGTGAAAGTATGTACGACGGACTTCTGATGATTTGTAACCATAATCGTGATTACCGGTACAAAGGATATAAGGAATCTTATTGTCTAACCGGCAGAAAGCGTTTGAAACGGCTTGCCATTGTTCTTGGCTGGTTTGATCGCCATTTACATAATCCGGCACTGCGATATCATTTTGTTCCACTAAATCGCCGGTACATAGTACGCCTTGAATATTTAGCGTATCCAGGTTATTGGCGATCCAGGCAGTTTGCAATTCAAACAAAGGTTGGTTTGCGGCAAACTTGATATAACTTTGTGGGTCTGGTATTACAATCATGGAAAAAGATTTTTTATCCTCCAATTTGGCATTGACCGGGTATATCTGTGAAAAAGCTGTGTATGCATGTATAATAATGGTACATGTTAGCAGAAATCTTCTGTATTTTATGATAGAATGCTTAAATGACATAAGATATTATTTGTAAATCCAACGGTTTAAATGATTATTCTCGGTTTGAATTACGATTTTATAAAATTTGGAAGGCGGAATTTGTTGATGTTTTATATTGTATTGTTCTTGTTTAGCTGGTACAGTTGCTATTTTAATCCAATTATCTTTCCCGCCATTTTTGTATTGATTGTCGGTAGCTATGTAAATATTTACTTGTGCTTTGGCATTTAAACATTTCCAAGACAAAATAATATCGTTATCATGTGGTAATGTTTTCATTTGTGAAATGTCTATAGGGCCAATAAATGGAATTCCGTCTTGTTCCCATAAAACGTCTCGAGGTACTTCAAAGTCCATAAAACGGCAAATGGAGGGTGTTATATCAGTAATAGAAAGTACTCCCTTGCGGAAATGCTCGTTTACTTGCTGATTGGTAGCAATCCAAGTGGTCCTCTCTCGTTCAGATTGTCCTCCATGGCCATATCCACTTTCAGTTCTTCCATGGTCTGTAGTAACTACTACCATCCATTCTTCATCGAAGTATTTTTCTCTGTATTGGACTGCCTGCCAAATTCTTTCGATTTGTAAGTCTGCTTTTTGTGTGTATTCATCGAAGAATGAACCATTTCCTTCTATATGTCCGGCATCATCCGTATACCACAGATACACCCAGCTTAAATCTGGGGCATCGTTTCGTATTCCTTGGGCAGCTTGTTTACTGACATGTTCGTCAATATCGAAAATGTGTAGTTCTTTGTCTTTTTGAGGAAAGCGTAATGTATCTAAATCAAAACCATCACATACATAATCAATTTTTAAATGTCCAGTTTCTTTCTTTCCTTCTCCCAACAGTTTAAAAGTTGTCAGGACTGCAGAATGATCAGATGCCCAAATGTCATCAATCTCAGGCGCAGTCTGTATTATCTTTGAATGAATTGCCTTAATATTTTTCGCCTTGTAATAAATGAAATCAATACGGCTGAAATCTAGTTGCCCATATATACCGGCAAAAGTTCCTTCTGGCCGTTTTAGTTCGTCGGGGTGTGTTTCTCGAAAGCTATCTTTATATCCTCTCTCTAGTAGAAATCTGGATGTTGGGAATGCTACAGGACCATAGCCTCCATGTAAATGTGCTGTTCTTGAGGTCCAATCTAAATGGCTACAAGAATTAAAGTCACCGCCTAAGATTACAGGTATGTCTTGTTCTTTTAAAATGGGAGCTAAATCTTCATCGAGCATGCGTCGGGTATCAGCCATAGGACGGATGGAATCTTCTGCAATCCATACTTTGGGGTTATGACTATTGTCTGGGAAACTGCCAGTATAGTCTGGGTTATATGAGTAACGTACCCAACAGTCGTCTACCAATAAAGAACGATTTTTAGTGAGGTGTACTATAGCTGGATTAGAACAAAAAGTATTACCAGTCTTTTGCTTTTCTAGAGGGTATCGACTGAATAATGCTAAATTGTCTTGAGATGACGGGGTTTGTAAGTGATATTGTAGGGATTTTGCAATCTCTTCTTGAAAACCGTATCCTTCTTGCATAGTTACAATGTCAGCTTTTGTAACTTTGATTAATTCGATAATACGTCTATGACCTTGGATAGGAACATGACGGCCACCGTGCCAGATATTCCATTGTAATATTCTAAATACGTCGGGATTATTTGATGAATTTTTTGTAATATGCTGGAATATATATGGCTCTTTTTTTGTAGGAATAATGTTCTTACCAGATAATAAAATAGAAGGTATTGTAACGCGTATTCGGTTATTTAATCGGGCATTATTTTTGATGTCTGCTGTTACCAATATATAATTAGCACCATCCTTTAGTTTTATCTGTTTCTCCGTGGATAGGTTTATATCAATTTGTTTTTTGGGGGTAGATGTATACAATAAATCTCGTTGTGAACTTCGAGCAGTCTGTCCGGCATAATATACATGGATGGAGGATAAATCAGACAGTCGGTCCGTGTCTGATAGGTCTAATGAAATTTTTTCTAATAGAAGAGGTTCTTCCTTCCCTTGTACTATAATACGTAGTTTCATCAATTGATGTCCTAAGCTTCCACGATCTGCATCCCATTCATTTTCAATGCTAATTGCATTGAAAAGTTGTTGCTTGAAGATATTGTTTGCAAATTTATCATTGTTGTTTGGAATCGTGTATGCCAGTTCTTCTTTTCCTGCATAATCTATCCTCCCATTTCTCAAGTGATAAGAATGGTAACCACTTCCTGTCCAATTTAAGGCTGTATCGTCTATTCCTGCATCAAAGTTATAATACGCCACTAAATTATTGAAAGCAGTATGCGACGGAGTTAAAGGTTTATTCATCCATTGTTGCAATGTGTTTTCTGATAAAGCAGCACTCCATATGCGTACTTCGTCTATTTCACCACCGAAAACTTCGTCTTTCGATTCACAAACTCCGATAGCCCCTGGAATAATGGTGACAACTGTATCCTTTTGGGCTTCTAATTTCCCGTCTAGATATAAGGATGTATACATTCCGTCGCAAGTTAGAGCTACATGATGCCATTGACCATCTAACCATGTCGTTACTCCGATTGCAGCTCGTGTGCTGTATAATTTCCCATGTTTGACCACTAATGGGAAATTGTCGGCTTGTCGGTAAGTGCTATATTCACCCCCTCCAAAAATGACTTCTGTCTCCTTCCATGAGGTATCATCGCCTTTGATCCAGGCTTCCAATGTCCATGGTGCATTTAGAAAACCGATACCAGTTCGTACATTATTGTCTTTACCGTCTAAATGAAGTGCTAAATTTTGGCTGTTTATAGTGAGAATTCCCAATAAGGAAATACACAAAGCTAAATATATTTTGTTTTTCATATTGTTTTGCAGTAGTGAGTGGTAAAAGATTTCATTGGAAAATAAAGGATGTGTCTAAATGTAGAATGTTGATTCTTCAAAATTGACACATCCTCGTAAAATTAGTGGGTGATGGGAATAGTCTTTATTTTAGAAGCCACATTATATTGTTGACATCATCTACACCATTCCACTGACGTTGTAAGGCTATTTTCAGCTGTTCCTTATTGTAATTGTTTTCAGAATCGGGATATAACCAACGCATGGGAATTTTATCATTTTGCGTATTCAAGTTCGTATCCGGATTGATGGGAAAGGCTGGATAACCTGTACGACGAAAATCATAATAGGCGTCATAAGACATGTGGAAATATCCTGCTAGATAAGTCTGCATCCATATTTGATGTAGGCGGTCAGTTATCGTTCCAGCTTCATTATAAGCTGTTTTCTCACCATGTAGATACATATCTATATCTGCATCTGTAATTTCAACTCCATTGTTATATTGTGAGGGAACGGTTGTTCGTACAAAATCAAAAGAGGCTCTGACTCCTTCATCATAATATTGTTTTGCTGATCCCTGAATCCATCCTCTTTCCGCTGCTTCAGCTAATAGGAAATTCATGTCTGCATAGCCTAAGCGGATGCTAGGTACCCCTGTGTAAGATAGACGGTATACGTCGTTGGGGCGGGAATGCATCCGAGCTGAAATCTTAGCCATTTCTATGTCATACTTTCCTGCAACATCTACACTTCTGTAGGCATCCCAATCACTAGGTTGGAGTAAAGTTTCTCCTTCTGGCAGATATGTTGGATCAGTCAGAGCCTGTGCAGGGGCTAAGTAATAAAAGAGACGTTTGTCTTTATATTCTTTCATTGGGTCGACAATCATGTTTGTCGCTGCGAATGTTTCTATACTTCGAGTGTATTCTTTGTGATAAGGATTTCTATTTGTCTCTAAATCCGAATATACAACTTGCAGATTGTCGTCATTACCAGAAAATAGGACACCTCCGTTTACTATTTGTGCAAATTGTTCTTTTATATTTAATTCAGGAGTATCGTCTGCTCGTTTCTGTAGCGACATTAAAACCTTTAAACGCAGAACATTAGTGGCTTTTCTCCATTTTAAAGGATCTCCATTGTAGAAGGGATCTCCATCAAATGCTTTGGTTGCTTTGCTAAAATGTTCTTCTGCCAAAGCTAAATCTGATAAGATGCCTTTGAAGACGTCTTTTTGTTCATCATACTTAGGATAAACATATTCTTCTATATTAAGTGCTTCTGAGTAAGGTATGTCTCCTGTATCCATTGTTGCACGCCAAAAATACCATCCTTTCATAAAGTAATATAATCCAGTATAACCATCTTTGTCTGCTTCGGTTGAGAGTTCTACCATTTTTTGTGCACTGGTTAATTTAAGTACACCTGAAAAATCTGCCTTACCAAAACGATTATATTGTTCATCATCCATCTGTTCTCCCCAAAACATCCGTTTGACTAAAAATTCATTTTTCCAATAATAGGAAGATTTAACCATATCCAATATAATGTCGGTAGCCAACATCGATGATTGTACTTTAGTTGTTGAATCAGGATTCGTATTTAAATCGTCAAATGAGGAAGTACATCCAGCTATCCATAGTGTTCCTGATAAAATGCAGGTAGAAACTATGTTGTTTAATGAAATTTTCATATGTCTGAGTTATTAGAAGTTTGCTTTGATATTAAAACCAATGTAACGTTGGGAAGGAGAGTTTAAGTTTTCATAACCAGAGCTGTCTCCTCCTTTGTCTGGATCTGCATATTTATATTCTTTAGCCCATAAGAACAGATTTTGGCCGGTCACACTGACTGAAGCAGATTTTAGTTTCATGTAGCTACACCATGATTGTGGTAAATCGTACGTAATGGATAGATTGCGTAATTTGAAAAATGTTTCATCTAGTACGTTCTGGGCACTAGGACGATTGTTAGAATCATGATATTTGCTGATATAGGTTTCATAAGATACGACGATATCGTTGGGGGCAAATACACGGGTATCTTCAATGACGTTGCCGTCTGGATCGTAAGTTACACTTCCTTCGATAACCTTGACTCCTTGGCCAATATATGTTTTGTTGCCGTTAACGACTTCTTCGTATCTCCATTTAGTATCAGTATCTTTACCGGCTCCAGTGTTCATTAGCATTTGGTGAGTCCGAGAGTATGAAATACCTCCTACACGTCCGTCAATTGTACAAGATAATGTTATGTTTTTATATTTAAACGTATTGGTAATACCCCAAACTAAATCAGGTGTTAATTTTCCTACTTTTGTTGTAAAATCTTGACGTATGGGGAGGCCTGCTCCGTTGTGTACAATGTTGCCTTCAGGGTCTCTCTCCCAATCATAGATGGCAAACCAGTCCCATGTGGCACCTTTTTTTACCCAAGGTTTCTTGGTTGAGTATTCAGGATCGATACTTTGGTAGGTGTATTGATCGTGTGCCCAGTTTGTTAAGATATCCCAGGTGAAATTTCTTGTTTTTATGGGGGTGCCTCCAACGCTAATTTCAAAACCTGAACGTAAACGAGTTTCTTTGAAATTGGTTTGTATAGCACTATAACCAGTCATAGGACTAACTCCACCGCTGATGATAAAGTCTGATTCAGCCTTTCTGTAATAAGCAAAATCTGCATATAACCTGTTCTTGAAAAAGTTGGTTGCAAATCCTGTTTCCCATACTTCGGCTTTTTTAGGACGAACTTGTCCTCCTATCAGGGTGCTGGGGTACGAAGCTGAGGTCATACCACTCCATACGTTGGTCTCAACAGAATATACATTATTATTTGCATAGATTGCAGCATCAGATTTGGTTACAGTCCAAGATCCACGAACTTTTAAGAAATCCCACCATGAGGGTAGATTGATGATTTCTGAAAGTACAATGCTGCCTGATACAGATGGATAGAAGTAAGAGCGCTCGTCAGAACGGAGAGTGGAAGACCAATCATTACGCCCTGTTACATCTATGAAATAGGTGCTATCCCATGATAAAGAAAGTTTTCCATACAGACTATTTACACGTTTTTGCTGTAGAGAACTACGACTATCAACCGGATCAACCGATGCTTTCAAGGAATAATATCCAGGTATTGATAGGCCACCGGCTGTAGTACTTCTCATTTGGTCATATCTATAGTAATAAATGTTACCTCCCAATAAACCATCAATTGTGAATTTACCCCATGATTTATTAGCTAATAACATGGCATCAGTATTTAAACTGAGTTCCGTGGTACGACTTAGGCCATAAAATCCATTTTTATCCCACGCATGGTTGGCACTTTTTGCATTTCTCCATTCATTGCGCTGTGTAGACATGTCTAATCCTCCACGTATCATGGCTTTTAGCCAAGGAGTTATTTCATAACTACCTGTGACGGCTGCATTCATTAAATCTGTATCATAAGCATCAACTACTTCTTGCGATTTAAACCATGGGTTGTCATACCAACTATTGTCGTACCAGTTTTGTTGAACGTCTTCTTTGCCTTCTACCCAATAATTCCTAAAATCTCTAATGTCATACTCTGAGCTACCCCAGATTACTAAATCATAAATATAGCTTCCACTATAACCGGAACCATTGTTGTTTGATGCTTTATGTTTGTTGTAGGTTGCTGATGCTTCAAGTTTAAATTTTTTCCAAGACATTTCGCCACCTACTGTGAAATTGGCTTTATTCAAATCTTGATTTGGATATTGTCCTCGATTATAGATTTGTGTCATTGATGCACGGAAGGAACCATATTTCCCTTTTTGTGAAACGCTCACATTGTTGTTGGTTACAAAACTGAATTGAAGGAAATTCTTATAATTATCTTTCCCTTTTGAAACAAGTTCTTGTTCTTCCCATTCATAAGTATAAGGATTGTATAAAATGGCGGTACGTCCAATATCTAATTTATCGCCCCATACATAGTCATTTCCATATTTCCCACTTTGTCCTCGGCTGTAAGAAGATTGCGTTTCAGGGAAAGTTAAGTAGCCAGAGAAGAACATAGTATTACTATTTATACTTATGTTCAATCCTTCAGCATCGGTTCCTTTTTTAGTCGTAATCATGATAGCACCAGAGGAACCTCTGGCACCATATAGTGCCGAAGCTGTTGCTCCTTTTAAAACATCAATGGATTCGATATCATCTGGAGCAATATCGTCTAAGCCGATATTATCGTATGGAATACCATCAACGATGACAATCGGAGTTTCACCTCGCAGTAATATTTTGGCATTTTCATTGAATTCCGTACTGTTCTGAATATTCAAACCTGCAATTTTTCCAGTTAATGAAGAGGCTATGTCGACCCCTTTGGTAGTAGTCAATTTGTCTCCATTTACTTTCTGTACTGCATATCCCAAGGCTTTTTCTTCGCGTTTGATACCTAATGCGGTAACTACGACTTCGTCTAGCATCTCATTATCTTCTTTCAATGTGATAGTTAGTGTTTTGCCAGGGATAGCTTTAATAGTTTCTGTTTTATACCCAACAAATGAGACTTCTATAGATGCGTTAGCTTTTACTCCAATAGAGAATAGTCCGTTGATATCAGTAATAGCTCCATTGTTCGTTCCTGTTTCTTTTACAGTGGCTCCAATAATCGGCTCACCTTTTATATCAATAACTTTTCCTTTTACGGTATTGTTTTGCTGTTGTGTACGTTGGATTGATGTTTCTATTTCTGTTGATAGAATAATCTTTTTGTCAAGTACGGTATAATGCACTTCTGTACCTTCAAATACTTCATTCAGGATAGTGAATATATCACTATTGTGTGCAGTTATGGATACACGGCGGTCTAAATCGACATGTGAGTTGTTGTAGAAGAAATCAAAATCTGATGCATTCTCTATTTGTTGGAGAATGTTGGCTACGGTTTCTTCTTCTACATTCAAGGATAGCCGGGCGTTTTGTGCGTAGCTTTCTACGGCTTGCAACATGCTAATGGAGCAGAAGAGATAAAAAATAAACAGTTTCATAACTAAAGGAATTTTTTTCGTGAAGGTCCATAACGACCTTCCGATTTCCATGTTTTGGAAATTTCGGTTGTTTTTCATAACTTTGTAGGGCATTTAGTGAAAAAATAAAGTTCGTGTCTCATGGACTTTTCCATACGGAAAAATGTTGGCGCATTTTTCCGTATGTTTTTTGTTGTTACGGGGCTCTGTCTTTCATGGTCATGGTCTTTTTGTTAATGTATTAGTTTTTTAGTCACAAATGGAAATCTATATTAATAAATCTCTATCCTCATCTTCTCTTGGTGTACATCCGGATCATTTAAATATCGCCAGCGGATACGGGAAGAAATCTCAAAATATTTCAGGATTTTCTCCAGTCGTTGGGTTGTGAAGGTTCCTGTAAAACGGTTGGCGTTCAGTTTCGTGTTTTTCACTATAAAATCTACATTGAAGCGCTTTCCTAGCATGTGGAGAGCTTCGGGCAGAGGTGTGTTTTCGAAAATGATTTTTCCTTCGGTCCAAGACAGCTCGGAAAGGCCGGAAGTGAGGTGGCGCGACAGACGTTGGTTGGTTGTGTCGTATATCAGCTTCTGACCGGGATCTAAAATGGCTCGTTTAGTGATGGTACCTTCTTTATAAAGGAAACCTACTTTGCCTTCGGTCAGCGTGGTTGTAATGTTGGGATCGTCGGGATAGGCTTCTATATTGAAGTGGGTGCCATATACTTCGACGGCTGATTGGCTGGGAGTGTGAACTACAAAGCGATGTTGGGTATTGGGGGCTACTTCAAAATAGGCTTCACCAACCAAATGAACCGAACGCGTATCACCTGTGAAACTGGATGGGTAAGTCAATGTAGAACCTGAGTTTAGACATACGTAAGTGCCATCGGGTAAGTGCAGACGGGTAGTCATGCCGGGATTCGTACGTATTTCCAATGTCTCGGCTACAGGAGAGACGGATTGCATACGGCTTTGTTGCCAAATCAAAAGCCCAATCAAAGGAAGGATGAGGATAGCGGCAGCACGCTGTCCCCATTCCCACCAACTGATTGATTTCTTTTGTGCAATCTTTCTACCTTTTACCTTCTTCAATGCCTTTTCTGTATCAATCTCTTTGCTGACTTGATGTACATCTACGGCCAGCAGTAGGGAATAGATACGGCGAGCCATACGACGGTTCTCTTCGGACGAGGCAATCCAGGCTTTGACTTCATCGTACGCCGTTCTTTCGAGTTTGCCTTCGTAATACTCGATCAATCGTTGCTCTATGTTGGTCTGTTGTTCGTTCATAGATGACTCGTTTGTAAAAGAGACAGGCGGGAACGGAGAGTTCCTAAACTCCTTTTCTGATTTTATTATTCATTAACATTTGACGAGCTTTGGATTTTCTTGCTTTTCCTTATTGAAGCGAAAAATATGCTTCTGAAATAACAGTCTTTTTCATTAGAAAAACTATTTTTGTACATTGAATTGAATGAGAGCAAAGCTATGACATGGAAATGCTGCATGTAGATAACCTTTTGTTGAGCAGGCTTCGAAATGGAGAGGCAAAAGCTTTTGATGCGCTTTTTCGGAAATATTATCCGTTGTTGTGCGCATATGGGAAGCGGTTTGTCAGTACCGAAAATGCGGAAGAAATTGCTCAGGATGCTTTGTTGTGGCTTTGGGAGCATCGGGAAGAGGAAATCGTCCAGACTTCTTTAGCGAAATATTTGTTGAAAGTGGTTTATCGTAAAGCGTTGAATCGGATCGAGCAGGAACAAGTAAAACTGCAAGCGGACACACGTTTTTATCAGGATATAATAGAAAATGTCCTGGAAGAAAGTGATTTGTGTACGATAAACAGCTTGAGCAGGAAATTGAATGAAGCCATATCTCATTTGCCGGAAACGTATCGAGAGGCGTTCGTTATGCACCGTTTTAAGGATATGACCTATAAAGAAATTGCAGAACGGTTGGATGTATCGGTTAAAACGGTGGATTATCGAATCCAACAGGCTTTGAAGCAGCTTGCTGTAGAATTGAAAGATTATTTGCCTCTGCTAATCTTCCTTTTACGCTAAATGCGATTTTATAGTTTGGGAGGATATCACTATATTTGTACAACGAAACTCACACATGATTACGAGCACTATGAAACTACGATTGTCGATTGTTTTCTTTCTTTTATATATCATTGTTCTGACTGCTTTTTCACAGTCGGACGAACGTTTCTTCAGTAAATACAATTATCATTATATAACAGAGAGTGAGGGAGTTCCTCATAGTTTTATAGATGATATTCTCTGTGATTCAGAAGGATTTATATGGATGGCTACTCATAATGGTATCGGTAGATATGACGGTTATCAGGTCATGAGCATTAATACACAGACACAGCCGTTAAAGTTGAAAAATGATTTTTTGCATGTACTTTGTGAGGATAATTTTCGTCGGTTGTGGATCGGATCTGAGGGAGGACTTGAAGCCATTGATTTGAACACCTATGCCGTTATTGATTTTTATTTTTTATCGAATGATACATTGCAACCATTGGCAGATGGATATATCCATTCCCTTTATAAGGACAAAGCTGGGAATTTGTGGGTCTCTTGTAGTAATAGTTTGTGGTGTATAGAGTGGGATGAAACAGGAGGTATCAGTAATTACTATTGTTTGAAAGAATCTTGCTCTTCCCCCGTTAAAGCCGTGATGGATGTTGGAGATCGTATTTGTGCAGGATTGGATAATCAGGTATATGTACTTGAAAAGAAACCTGGACATCTGTTGGAGAAAAAGCCTTTATCGAATGATTTGGTACCTTTTAGCGAAGACTGGAGAATTTCTTGTATGCTTGAGGAGAGTGGTTTCTTGTGGATTGGAACAAATAGGGGGTTATTTAAATATAATGAGTCGACCCATCAAATGCAGCGATATCGTTATTCAACTCATCGTCCGGGTATGTTGAGTCAGGCATATATAACGGATATCAAAATGACGGAGCAGGGGCATATTGTTGTATCCACATTGAATGGAATAAATGTTTATCATCGTGAAACGGATACTTTCTCTTTTATTCGGCAGAACCGGACTCAAGGAAATGGAACTATTAATTGTAATGCGATAGATTGCATTTATACGTCGGGTGAGACGATTTGGCTGGGTACAGAAACGGGAGGGATTAATCTGCTTTCTCCAAAACGTCTTCAGACGGAATTATGGTGTCCGGATCAGGACGCGTCTGCCGTTGGAGAAAATTTCCCGGTTAATGCTATACGTGAAGATCGAGACGGAAATTTATGGATTTGTATGTTGGAGAAAGGTCTGGCTCGTTGGAACCCGGAAACTGGAACATGCGAGCGTTATGTGTTTGCACCGAACGATCCAAGCTCACTCACTAATAATACAATAAATGGCCTTTTGATTGATTCGGATCATCATTTGTGGGCATACACATGGGGAGTCGGGATCAATGAGTTGGATTTGAATGTGGCAGGAAATCGACGTTTCCGACGTTATACTCGTGAGGAATTTGCGACTTTGAAGGGGGATTTTATCAGTAGTGCATGTGAAGATGTTATCAATGAAGGGATATGGTTTGGCTCTACACGTGGTGTGTTGTTTTATGATAAACATTCGAAAACGTTTGAACGGGTCCTTTTTGATGGTATCGACAATGAGTTTGAGATGATACCGACACTTTGTGTCGATAAAAAGAAACGTTTATGGATAGGGACGACTCGTGGGTTGTTGATGTTGGATTTATTTGTGTATGCCAAGTCGCATAAAAACGTTAGATATACCTACTTCAAATATAAATTGGACGAGCCGAAATCAATGAGGTTGGAGAAAATCAATAGTATTTTAGAGGATAAGGATGGAACCTTGTGGCTAGGCGGTAATGGAAGTGGGTTGTATAAGGTTTCGGAGGATGAAAGAGGGCATTTCGAGTTTACGAATTATACGGTTCGGAATGGATTGCCGGACAATACTATTATTGGTATGACGCAGGACGGGCAAGGTAATCTGTGGATTATGACTCACGAGGGAATTTGTAAGTTGGACAGAATGACGATGTCGTTTACGAATTATACAGCAGGTGACGGTTTGCCGTTTACACAATATTCTTGGAATGGTATTCATTATTCGTCCAAATATGACCGGATCTATGTTGCGACTAATATGGGGGTATTGATTATCAGACCTGAAGAACTCGCCTCATTTTATGCAGATCGTGTCGTTAAATTGACTTCTTTAACGGTGGCGGGTAATCTGATTTATCCTTCGAGTGGTGACTATCTGGATCGTAGTATTACACAAACTTCATTGATTACCTTGCATGAGAGAGAAAGTCGTTTTTCAATAGGGGTGACAACAGGGGATTATGCATGTAGCAATCGTATTCGTTTTTCGTATCGGATGAAGGGGTATGAAAGGGAGTGGAGTGAAACAAGACCGGGAGATTGTGTCATCAGATATACAGCTGTGCCTCCTGGTGATTATGTTTTGCAGGTTTGTGCCACCAATGAGATGGGGCAGTGGTCTGAGCATGTGACTGAGGTCGAAGTACATATTATTCCTTATTTTTATAAAACGGTCTGGTTTTATTTAATCCTGTTACTGGCATTGGGGGCATTGATTGGGGCATTTTATCACAGAAAGATGAAACGTTATCGTCAGCAACGGGCTGAATTGGAACAGAAGGTGGAAGAACGTACCCAGGAATTGGCTGTGCAAAATAAACAACTGGAAGTGATGGCTGAACAGGTAAAAGAGGCTACGGAAGAGAAAATAACCTTTTTTACGAACATTACTCATGAGTTCAGAACGCCTGTGACATTGATTCATGGCCCCATTGAACATGCTTTAAAAGTCGTTGAAGATGAGGAGGTGAAAGCTCAATTGCAGATAGCAGAACGCAATTCAGGTTATTTGCTTTCATTGGTGAATGAGCTGATGGACTTTCGGAAGTTGGATATGAACAAAGTGATTTTAGATCGGAAGGCTTGTAATTTTGTTGACTTCGTTTCAGAATTGTTGTTACCGTTTAAGGTGTTTGCGCGGGAGCGTGGCATTGAGATTTGTCTATATACTCATATCGATCATCCTTGTGTAATGATAGATGTGGCTTATATGCGTAAGGCTTTGGTCAATTTGGTAGCGAATGCCATTAAGTTCACACCGGATAATGGACGTATTGATGTGTTTGTTGCTGCCATTCCGAAAGGTGGAGAAAAGGGGCCACAACTTTATATTAATGTCTGTGATACAGGATATGGGATAGTTGAAGCGGATCTGGATAAAATCTTTGATCGTTTCTTTCAGTCTAAGACTGGCGATAAACATCCGATTTTCGGGCAAAGTGGTACAGGCATAGGACTCTTTTTATGTAAGCGTATCATTGAACTACATGGCGGCGTCATTTTTGCTCGTAATAATCAGGGACGTGGAGCGTCTTTTCGGATATTGCTTCCTTTGTTACAGGCTGAGCATGAGATTTCTTCTACTAATGTTGATACTGTTATTGGGTCACAAACAACACAGGAAGACTTAGTTGGGGAAGATACTCATAAAGAAACGATTCTTGTTGTAGAAGACAATCAGGATATGCGTGCCTATGTTTGTTCTTTGTTGTCGAAGGATTATCGTTTTCTTGAGGCGGAGAATGGGGAAGAAGCACTTCGGATTGTACAAAAGCATTCGGTCGATTTGATTGTAAGCGATCTGATGATGCCTGTTATGGATGGCATGGAACTTTCACGGCGTATAAAGGATAATTTGCTTACATCGCATATCCCATTTTTGATGCTTACGGCTATTTCTTCAGATGTACAAGAGAAGAAAAGTTTTGAGATTGGAGTTGACGAATATATTTGTAAGCCTTTTGATGAAGAGGTCTTTTTGTTGCGCATTCGAAACATTCTTAATCTTAGGAATAGTTACAAGAAAAAATTCTCAGCCAGTGGTAATGTAAGCGAATTGCATATAAAGGAAGAATCCAGAGATCAGCAGTTTGTTAATAAAGCTATTGAGTTAATGGGAAAGAATTATGCGGATTCAGAGTATAATTTGGAATGTTTTGTACGTGATATGGGATACAGCAAAACTTTGGTAAATAGTAAAATGCATGCACTGGTGGGACAGCCTATCGGACAATTTATGAAGAATTATCGATTGAATGTAGCTCGGCGAATGATTCAAGAAGGAAAAGGCGATATTAATGTTTCCGAAGTTGCTTATGCTGTAGGATTTAATGATCCTAAGTATTTCACTAAATGTTTTAAAGAGTTTTTCGGTTATTTGCCCAGTAGCGGATTTAAGAAGGACTAAGGAGGCCATTTGTCTTTTCAGGTTGCAGACTGGACTATATTCTTCCTAAACTTTTCTATTTTCCACTTATAGCTAGATGAAAGTCTCTATATTTGTTGCATAAATAGAAATAGTATCATGAAGAACAAAATCAGTTTACTTATCCTGTTAATATCCGTGTGGAGTGTTCAATTGTTTGCAAATCCTATTGATGGGTTGCTTGAAAGGATAGATAAGGGAGCGTCGCACAAGTTTGTCATTGAATTGAAGAAAAGTGACAAAGATTTTTTTGAATTAGACCAGAAGGGTAAGAAGGTTGTGGTACGTGGTAATACTTATGTTAATATTGCTACGGGACTCAACTGGTATCTGAAATATTATGCTGGCATTCATCTTACCTGGAACGGTATGCAGGCTAAGTTGCCTGATGTGCTGCCACCTGTTGAAGAAAAACTGCGCAAGGAGACGGATTTGAGTTTGCGTTACGATTTCAATTATTGTACCTATTCTTATTCCATGGCTTTCTGGGATTGGGAACGCTGGGAGAAAGAAATCGACTGGATGGCTCTGCATGGTATCAACTTGCCTTTAGCGGCTGTCGGTATGGAGTGCGTGTGGCGTAACATGCTTCTGAAGTTGGGTTATAGCAGCGATGAGGTGAATCGCTTCATTGCCGGTCCGGCTTTTTTGGCTTGGTGGGCCATGAATAATTTGGAAGGTTGGGGAGGCCCCAATCCCGATAGTTGGTACACCCAACAGGAGGCCTTACAGAAGAAAATTCTGAAACGGATGAAGGAATACGGCATCAAACCTGTTTTCCCAGGTTATAGTGGTATGGTACCTCACGATGCCGACGAAAAGATGGGGCTTAATATTGAGAAACCGGAATTGTGGAACGGATTCGTTCGCCCGGCCTTCCTACAACCTACCGATCCTCGTTATAGCGAAATAGCTTCTCTTTATTATAGTGAGCAGCAGAAACTTTTTGGCAAGGCTGACTATTATTCCATGGACCCCTTCCACGAGTTGGAGAACGCAGATGAGGTGGATTTTGATGCGGCTGGAAAGGCTGTGATGGCAGAAATGAAGAAGGTGAATCCGAAGGCTGTCTGGGTGGTACAGGGATGGACGGAAAATCCCCGTCCTGAAATGATCAAGAATCTGAAAAATGGTGATCTGCTCATCCTTGACCTCTTCAGCGAATGCCGCCCTATGTGGGGTATTCCTTCCATCTGGAAACGTGATAAAGGTTACGAACAGCATGATTGGCTGTTCTGTATGCTTGAAAATTTTGGTGGCAATGTAGGCCTGCACGGGCGTATGGATCAGTTGCTTAATAACTTCTATCTGACTAAGAATAATCCGTTGGCAGCCCATCTGAAGGGCATTGGCTTGACGATGGAAGGTTCGGAAAATAATCCTGTGATGTTTGAACTGATGTGTGAGTTGCCTTGGCGACCCCAGAAGTTTACCAAAGAAGAATGGCTGAAGGATTATGTCTATGCTCGTTATGGTGCACGTGATGCCAAGATTGAGCAGGCTTGGATGATTTTGGCTAATTCGATCTATAACTGTCCTTTCGGTAACAATCAACAGGGACCTCATGAGTCCATCTTCTGCGGGCGTCCCACGCTGAACAACTTTCAGGCCAGCAGTTGGTCGAAGATGCAAAATTATTATGATCCCACCGTGACGGCCGAAGCAGCTGCCCTGATGGTGGAAGTGGCCGACAAGTATCGTGGCAATAATAATTTTGAATACGATTTGGTTGACATGGTACGTCAGGCCATATCTGATGAGGCCCGTATTGTTTATAATCGTACGGTGGCCGACTTCAAGAGTTTCGATAAGCGACGTTTTGCCTGCGACTCCAAACGTTTTCTCGACTTGCTGATGATGCAGGACAGCCTGCTGGGTACGCGCAGTGAATTCCGTGTTGGTCGCTGGATCCAGCAGGCCCGCAAATTGGGTACTACACCCGAAGAGAAAGACCTTTATGAATGGAATGCTCGTGTGCAGATTACGACTTGGGGCAATCGTACTTGTGCTGACGACGGTGGCTTGCGTGATTATGCACATAAGGAGTGGAACGGTATCTTGCGCGATTTCTACTATATGCGCTGGGCAGCCTATTGGAGGACTTTGCAGGATCAGCTGGACGGTAAGCCTGAAGTGAAACTGGACTATTACGCTATGGAAGAGCCTTGGACGTTGGCCAAGAATCCCTATACTGCCGAGCCTGAAGGCGATTGCATTGAGTTGGCCAAGAAGGCCATCAGACTGGTACAGAACGATTAATGTGTAAAGAAAAATGCCATGACAGAGGTTTTGCCGAAGAAAAGATTATTGTCGCTCGATGTGCTGAGAGGGATTACTGTGGCAGGAATGATTGTGGTGAACAATGCGGGAGGGCGTTTGTCCTATGACTCGTTACGCCATTCGGCATGGAATGGCATGACCCCTTGCGACCTGGTGTTTCCTTTCTTCCTGTTCATTATGGGAATATCGACTTATATAGCTCTCCGTAAATTCCATTTTGAACCGTCGAAGACTGTCGTGTGGAAAATACTGAAACGCACTTTACTCATCCTGTTGATTGGTATTGCTATCCATTGGTTCGACCATATTTGTGAGGGTGATTTTCTGCCATTTGCCCATTTGAGGTTGACAGGAGTATTACAGCGTATTGCCCTTTGCTATTGTGCTGCTTCTTTTTTGGCTTTGTATGTTCCTCATAAATGGATGGGGTGGATAGCGGGAATACTGTTGGTAGGATATGGTATCTTTTTGCTGGCAGCCAATGGGTATGTACCCGATGAGACCAACCTGCTTTCTGTGATTGACCGTGCCGTGTTGGGCGTCGGCCATCTGTATCAGAAGAGCCCTATTGACCCTGAAGGGCTGTTCAGTACTCTGCCCTCCATAGCCCATACCTTGATAGGCTTTTGTTGTGGGCGTTTAATCATGGAGACCGATACACTAGAAAAGAAAATTGTCAGACTTTTTGTAGTGGGTTTCTTGATGATGTCTGTCGGTTTCCTGTTGACCGAGGCTTTTCCGCTTAACAAGCGTATCTGGTCGCCTACATTTGCCTTGACTACTTGCGGCTTGGCGGCTATGTTCCAGGCTATGTTGATGTACTTTATTGACTATAAAGATAAACGGCGTTGGTGTCGTTTTTTTGAATTGTTCGGTGTTAACCCATTGTTTTTGTATGTGCTGAGTGAAGTCCTTGCTATTGTGATTGGCGTTACAGGTGTCAAGCCGCCAGTTTATGATATGATACATTCGTTGGTGGCCAATCCTTATTTGGCTTCTGTTGTCTATTCGTTGTTGTTCATGCTGCTGATGGCAGCAGCGGGTTATCCGTTGTATAAGAAGAAAATATATATAAAGTTATGAGAATGTCTGTGATTGCAGCAATAGGGTTGTTCGTGTTCTGTCTGTGCTTCCATGCAGGTTGTACTGATGTTCCTGTTGGAACATCGTATCTGTCATACGTGGATACACGAGTGGGAACAGCTGCCAGTACAACAAGAACAGCTGGTATGTTCGGCAAGAATACCGAAGAATACGGACAGACTTTACCTGCTGTTCTCGAGCCTAACGGCATGAATTTTTGGATACCTCAGACCCGCGATTCCGAAAAGAAGTGTATCGCTCCCTATTATTATCGTGACAGTCTTTTTCAGGGGTTTCGCAATTCTCATTGGATTGTGGGTGGTTGTACGCAGGACTATGGTTCTATGACGTTGATGCCGTTATATGGCACTTTGCGTTGTCAGGCTGAGGCTCGTGCTACACGTTTTTCCCATGCTGATGAAGTGGCTACGCCTGCCTATTATGCTGTTACTTTGCCTGATGAAGATATTCGAGCTGAATTGACGGCCCGTTCGCGTACGGCCATTTTTCGTTTTACCTATCAGAAGGCAGGTAAAGCCTATCTGGTGGTCACCCCTAACAGTGATGAAGGTCTAGGTTCCGTGCATATCGATACGGTGAACGGCCGTATTTATGGTTGTAACCCCGTGCATCGCATTTATCAAGGTTGGGGAGAACCGGCTGGATTCAGTGGTCATTTTGTGGTCGAACTTCAGAAAAAGATAAGTGGTTATGGAACCTTTGCGACAGATTCATTGTTTGATGCTTCTTTGGAATTGAATGGGCGTCAGGGGGTGGGAGCTTATTTGGCTTTCGAGGTGAAAGCAGGAGAAGAGGTGTTGGTGAAGGCTGCTTCGTCTTTTGTGGACGAGAACGGTGCGGAACAGAATTTGCAGGCAGAAATACCCCATTGGAACTTTGAACAGGTGCACCGTGAATTGACGGATATTTGGGAGCGGCGTTTTAATCTCGTTCAGGTGGAGACTGATAACGAAGAAGCATTAGCCAAGTTCTACGGAGCTTTTTATCGGGCTAGCTTCCTGCCACGTACGTTTAACGATGTGGACGGTCGCTATCCAGCTTTCGCAACCGGAACTCCAATAATGCAGGCAAAAAAGGGACAGACTTATTACGATGACTACAGCCTGTGGGATACGTATCGGGCCTTGCATCCACTGGTCAATCTGATTACTCCTCAAAAGGGAGGTGAGATGATGCAATCGTTGGTCTGCAAGTATGAACAAGGTGGCTGGATGCCCATTTTCCCCTGTTGGAACAGTTATACATCAGCCATGATTGGTGACCATGTGGCGTCGGTAGTAGCCGACGCATGGAGCAAGGGGATACGGAACTTTGATATCAATAAAGCATACGAGGGACTACGGAAGAATGCATTTGAATGTCCTGCCTTTTTGGAAGAATATCGTAATGGGATGGGACGGCGTGCGCTCGACTCTTATTTAAAGTTTGGCTATATTCCTTTGGAAGACAGTGTGCCTGATGCGTTCCATACCTGCGAGCAGGTATCGCGCACCTTGGAGTATGCTTATGATGATTTTGCGTTGGCACAAATTGCTGCTGCTTTAGGGAAGGAGGATGACTATAATGCTTTGGTGGAGCGTGCCCGTAATTATCGTCACGTCATTGATCCCCGTACCGGTTATGTCCAAGGACGCCGGGCTGACGGTACTTTCCTGGATGAGAACAATGCATTCCGTTTTACACGCTTTATTACCGAAGGTGCTCCTTGTCATTATACGTGGTATGTGCCTCAAGACCCATACGGCCTAATGGAAAAAATGGGAGGCAAGGATTGTTATGTTGCCAAGCTTGATTCAATGTTTTCTGAGGGCCGTTACTGGCATGGCAATGAACCTTGCCATCAGGTAGCTTTCATGTTTAACTATGCTGGGCAACCATGGAAAACGCAACGGGTTGTCCGCCATATTATGGATACGGAATATCATAATACCCCTGGTGGATTGGCCGGAAACGATGATGCAGGACAAATGTCGGCTTGGTATATGTTTGCAGCTATGGGTTTCTATCCTGTTTGTCCGGGTACGCCCTATTATATGTTGGCGAGTCCTTCTTTTCCGTCCATTACGCTCTGTCCGGAAGGAGGCCGGCCGTTTACTATTCAGGCTAGAGGGACTTCGGAGCAGAATATCTATATCCAGCGTGCTACATTGAACGGACAGCCTTATCTCAAAAACTACCTGGATCATGCCGACATTGTGAAAGGTGGTACGTTGGAACTGGAGATTGGGCCTGAACCCAATCGGGAGTGGGGTAGTTTGCCGGAGGATTGTCCACCAGAAGTAATAAGAAGGTAATTGAAGATTGATCATTAATCATTATTATAGATATGAGAATTAAATACATCTTTTTCGTTTTCTGTTGTTTGTTGCTAGCTGCCTGCGGTGGACAAAAGCAGACAGGTAACGTATTCAATATTATGGACTTTGGTGCAGCTGGCGATGGGAAGACTGATGATGCGATTGCTATTCAGGCTGCTATTGACGCTTGTGTACAGGCTGGCGGCGGACAGGTGCTAGTGCCTGCCGGGCATACTTTCTTGTGTAGCCCCTTCAAACTGGCATCGTTTGTGGAACTGCACTTGGAAGCCAATTCACGCTTGTTGGCCAACCCCGATGAGTCTGTCTATACAGAAAGTGCTTTTCGCGAGAACCGTGGAGAAGGTATGATGTGGATTAGTGGAAAGAATCTGGAGCAGGTTTCTATTACTGGGATGGGAACCATCGACGGTAATGGTGTAGCTTTTATGGGTAAGGAATTGGAAGATTCGTATGAACTGAAGCCGGTGACAGACTTCGATCCACGTCCTCATGTGTTGACGCTGGAAGCCATCGACCGACTGGTTATCCGTGATATTACTCTTTGCAACAGTCCCTATTGGACTGTGCATCTTATCGGATGTAAGGATGCAGTGATAGAGGGTATTAGTATCCGTAATAACCTGAAGATACGTAACGGTGACGGTATTGATGTGGATCACTCGCGCCATGTCCGCATAGCCAACTGCTACATCGAGTCGGGCGACGATTGTATCTGCCTGAAAAACCGTCGTGAGTTTGAGGAATACGGCTCTTGTGAAGATGTAGTGGTGACCAACTGTACGATGGTTTCCCGCTCTTGTGCCATCAAGATCGGTTCTGAGAATATGGATGTTATCAATAATGTTTTATTTAATAATTGCATCATTCGTGATAGTAACCGTGGCATTGGCATTCAGAATCGTGATGAAGGTACTGTAACGAATGTTGTGTTTGACAATATGATTGTAGATTGTCGTCTATGGTCAGATGTGTGGTGGGGAAAGGCTGAGCCAATTTATGTCACTTCTTATCCTCGTGCCGTGGGCAACCATAAGGATGCCGGCTGGCGTTTTCCAAAAGGAGCTACTGAAGGACGGTGTGGTGAAGTGAGCCGCATCTGGTTTTCCAATGTGAAATGCATCAGTGAAAATGGTGTGTTTGTCGGTGGTGATGTGCCCGGTAAGGTGAATCATATTTATTTTGACGATATTGATATTCAATTGTTAAAACGAACGGATTATCCGGGAGGTGTATACGACAAACGACCTTGTGTGGGTGAAGGTTTTGTGAACGACAAGGTTTATGGCTTCTATATTGATACGGCCAGTGATATTTATATCAATAATCCTCGCCTGAAGTGGGGAGACACCCGTCCTGTGGCGGCTTCCGGGGAGCTGCTGAAGCAGAAGGCTTCGACAAACGTCGTTGTGGCCCGATAAAATATACTTTAATTTCTGATATGTTATGAACAGAATAGTTGTCTTACTATATGTATGCGTGTGTGCAGTGGGGATGGCCACTGCACAACTAAAGCCCACCAACGAAGAACTGGGGAGTATTTATTTTGCCTATCCGACACCGGCTGTTGTTCAGACTCCGCCTCCTGCTGGTTTTGAGGCATTTTACATCTCGCACTACGGGCGACATGGTTCCCGTTGGCGTACCGATGATGTGCATTACAAGCGTGTGGTCGATGTGTTCGATTCACTGGCTACCGTGCATGCACTTACGACGTTGGGCGAGGATGTACGTGGCCGTTTGCATCGCGTGTGGGAAGATGCTCGTGGGCGTAGCGGCAATATTACGCCGTTAGGCGAACGTCAGCATCACGATATTGCCTACCGTATGTTTACATCATTTCCGTCGGTATTTGCCGACAGTGCAGTGGTCGATGCCCGCTCGTCCACGTCGTTGCGTTGCGCCATGAGCATGAGCTATTTCACCGAGGCTTTGAAGGAGCAGAATCCCCGCTTGCGTGTCAGTCGCAGGGCTTATCAGTGCTACATGGGCTACATCGCCCATACATCGCCCGAGGCCGAGGCTTTCTGTTCCGATACGGCGGCGTGGCGTGCCGACTTCCGCCGTTTCGAGTGGGAGCAGATACAACCGGAACGTTTCGTGAAGGCTCTGGTCACTTCGCCCGTCCGCATGTCCTATGAGCAGGAACGGAAGCTGATGGAAGATATTTATTGGATTGCCATCGACATGCAGAACTGCGACCATTTGAAGGGTGTCGCTTTCTTTGACCTTTTTACCTACGACGAGCTAATGGCCCTTTGGAAAGTGGTAAACGCCCGTATGTACGTGTGCAATGCCGCCGCTCCGCTCAATGGAGGGCTGATGCCTCGCCAAGCTATTGCCTTGTTACGTAACATTGTGGAGAGTGCCGACAAGGCCATTGCCACCGGGCAGCCTTGCGCCGACCTTCGCTTTGGGCATGATACTCACCTTATTCGTTTACTTGCTCTGATGGGTGTAGAAGGATGCAACGGGCGTGAAGCAGATATTGAGAAATTCCACTTGGTTTGGCAGGACTATCGTGTCTCGCCGATGGCAGCTAACCTGCAACTCGTATTCTTCCGTAATGCTGCAGGGCGGGTGCTGGTGAAACTACTCCATAACGAGCGCGAAGCGCATTTGCCCTTGAAGGCTGTTGAGGGACCTTATTATGATTGGGCGGATTTACGTCGCTATTTTTTGGAGTTGATGGATTGAAAGAGGAGTTTCTTGAGGTTCATTGGCTGAATCCCCGTCAGCTTACTACCTGAGTGTTCATCAGCTTATCACCTGATGGCTCATCAGGTTACTATCTGAGAGCGCATCAGGTTACAGCTTGTATAGACGGCATATCCAAACATCTGTATCATTTCACGATGTCTTCCACCAGCCAGTTTATTTCCAGTGGATTGTTTTGCATGCTCCATACAAGGGGGAGGGCAGGGTTGTCCAGAATCCACATCTCACCGCCCTCCAGTGTATCGCGCACGTGCAGGAGGGCAAAGTCTGCAACACGCTCGTCGCTGTCCAGCAATATGTATTCCGTATGGTTGTAATCGAAGCGCTGCTGTGCCTTGAGGCTGCGGTAGGCTTGCTGCGAAAGAATGTAGGCGGTCTCATGCTCGGGCAGAGTGACGTGCCTGTCGTCTTCTGGCATCAGGAAACTAAGGACGGTGCCTTTTTCCACGGCCTGTGGCGTCAGGGCGTACGAGCCTTTCTGCCACTTCAGGTTGCGCAGGATGCGCCAGTTCAGGACGAGGGCATCATTCTTGGGCGTAAAGGTCATCTCATATTTGCGTGTCTGTCCGTGCAGTTTGAAGACAAAGAGCAAGGTGTCGGGCAGGGCATTCTGTGCGGCTCCTCCGATGGCAAAGCCCAGCAGGAGCAAAATCATTACTATTTTCTGTTTCATATCTCTTGTCTGATTTTAGTTTTCGGGTTTAAACATTTCCTTTCCCCATTCCGAGGGCTTCTTTCCCATTTTCAGTACCAGCGTGCCGCCCTTCGTCAGGTCCTTATGGCGTAGGGTGGAGTATGGGTAGTCCTGTCCGTTCAGTGTCACGCTTTGGATGTAGCGGTTCTTCTCCGATAGGCCTTCGGCTACGATGCGAAAATCGTGTCCGTCCTCTAGATGTAAGGTGGTGGTGTGCAGTAGTGGGGTGTTGATTAGGTAATAATCCTGTCCTGCATTTGGGTATAGTCCCATCATGTGGAAGGCTAGCCACGAGGACATGGCGCCCGAGTCGTCGTTGCCCGGCAGGCCTACGGGGCCGTCGTTGTAGCTTTCGGCCAGGATCGTGTGGATGCGGTCGCTGCTCTTCCATGGTTTGCTCAGCCAGTGGTAGAGGCAGGGAGTCAGGAACGAAGGTTCATTGTTCACGTTATAGTAGTTGCGTATGAAGAACGTGTCCAGCCGTTGTTCGAAAGCCTGCGGTCCGCCGCATTTCTCAATCAGCCCCGGTACGTCGTGCGGAATGCTCAGCGAGTATTCCCAGGAAGAGGCTTCGTAGAAGAACATGCTCCACCAAGGGGTGTACCAAGGACCTTCGAAGGTCATGGGGGTATAGACGTATTTCGGCTGCATCACACGACTGTGGCCATAGGGCAGACTGTCCAGCCACTGGCCTTGCGCGTCACGTGGCATGATGAAGCCCTGTGCCCCACTATGACGGTAGTCGTCGCGCCACAGATTCTTCCAATTGCCGCTCTGTTTCAGATAGTGTTGGTAAAGTTCTTCTTTACCCAGCCCTTTTGCTACGAGGGCGATAGCATAGTCGCAGTAGCTGTATTCCACGGTTCGGTTGCCTGCGCGGTCGATACCCCAGGGTACGTAACCCAGTTCTAGATATTCGCGTAGGCCGCCACGTCCTTCGGCTTCGTGGTTACTGCCCGGATCTACGGTGGCATCCTTCAGCATAGCTTGTAGTGCCAATTCATAGTCAATACCTTTCAGCCCCTTTACAAAAGCGTCGGCGATGACAATCTCGGCATTTGAGCCTCCTTGTGTTCGTCCGTTGCAGTTGCCGCTGCGAGCGTCGGGCATATAACCGTCTCGTTTGTATATGTTTATCAGTGAGCGTACGATGTCTGCTTCACGTTTGGGGGCTATAAGTGTGATAAGTGGCGATGAAGTACGGTAGGTGTCCCAGATAGCATAGAAGTCATCGTAATAGGGTTCCGGATCACTCCATAGCGGGTTTTCGCCTGTGCGGTCTACGGGCATCAGCATGGTGTGGTACAGGCCGGTGTAGAACATTCGTTTGTGGGCTTCGGGGGCTTTTTCGTCAATTTCAATTTTAGAGAAGAGAGCTTCCCATTTTCCCAACAATTCGTTGTGTACTTTCTCGAACGACCAGTGTGTAATTTCGTTGTGTGCGTTGGCTTTGGCTCGTAGACAGCTCAGGAAAGAGATGCCCACCTTGAGTTGCAGTGTGTTGCTGCCTTCGCGGAATCGGAGCAGGGCGCCGGTCTTCTGGTGAGAGTCATATTGGGAACGATCGGCAGTGATGCTGTCACCTTTCCATGTGGCTGTTTCGCTGAAGGGCTGGTCTGTTTCGGCATAGAAATAGACGGTATATGCCCGGCCGTTGTTCCAGCCTCCACGGATGCGTGTGTAGCCGCATACTTCGTGGTCGGAGAGAATTTGTATTTCCGAACCAACGAACTGTTGTGCCTCTCGTGCATCAGGTACAGGGCTTTCTCCCAGAAAGAAACCGGCATCAATAGCCAGTGACTTGTCTGTTTGCGGATAAGTGAAACGGTAGAACGAAGCCCGTTCAGCTGTGGTTATCTCTGTACGGATACCGCTTTGCTTAAAGCGGGTATCATAGTATCCTAATCTGATATTTTCGTATTCGCGGTAGTCTATGTGCTGTGTACGGTCCAGTGCGCCGCAGAAGGGAGCGACCAAAATATTGCCGTACTTAGGGCCACCTCCTGTTCCACTGACGTGTACTTGAGCAAAACCATCCACTCGTACTGGCATGGGTAGCCATCCGCTGTTGGGTGAAGGAGTGCAGTCGGGCGATGGTTTTACCATGCCGAAGGGACATGATGGCCCGATGAATACGCGTCCCAGTCCTTCGGAGCCGATGCGTGGATCCACGTAATCGGTCAGTGGCTTTTTCTGATCAGCTTGGATATCACGAGCCAAGACAATACTGGTATTTGTTAGCAGAAATGCAAATAACATACTGCCCCAAAAACGTTGAATATTCATAGTTGTCTATTTCTAATTTGTTACATTCTGATGTATTTGAAACGAGGTGAATTCCCTTATGCAGTATTATGCTTTTTTCCCCAGTTAGAGAAAAATAATTTTCCAGTTAGAGTGTATCATTCTTCCAACTAGAGAATCTTCAGGCATTATTCTGTTCTAGGAATATTCCGTTTCTCGACTCATTCATCTGATTTTACACAAAAGCCTTGCATTGACATCCGCAGAATGGCATTACTGCGGATGCAATACAAGGCCCCATTTTTAAAACTCTAAATAAAACAATCGCTTGTTTTTACCTTAAAAATGTATTCACTTCTACCTTTATGTGTCAGAGTGATTAGTATCCTGCGTTCTGATCCCAGTTCGTATTGGAGTTAAGCACGTTACGAGATAATGGTAATAAGCGGTACTGGGGATTGGTAGCATCGGGGTTGAAGTCCTCTTTGAATCCCCAATCGCGTTCAAAGTCACCGAAACGGATCAAGTCATTGCGACGCCAGTGTTCATCCAAAAACTCGCGGCCACGTTCATCCAGGATGTCTTGCAGTGAAGGATTGCTACTGATAGTAGGAGCATTCACATACGAACGAATCTGATTAAACAGGCTCATCGGTGTATCGCCATTGGTTGCTGTACCGCCTCGGGTAATGGCTTCGCATTTCATCAAGATGATATCTGCAAAGCGGAAGATAGGTACATCATTGTCCTGATTACGACTGTACAGATTGTAATCGTTGATGTCAGGGAAGAACTTAATAGAACGGTAACCTTGTGTCCAACCACTCAATACTGCACCGCAGTTTAAGTCTGCATTGGATTCTTTCAGTGTAATCGATTTGGTGAAAGTCACGTCTTCACCATTATAGGTATTACGAACATCTGTCGGTTCACCTGTACTGTTATCATATTGGTACACGTCAAATGTTTCCATTCCAATGTTCTCACCCGTGTTACCCGCAATCACATCGTTGCGACGGTCACCCGGTAGGCAGAACAGCTCTACAAACTCCGGAGTCAACGTCATGTTACCACCACAAGAATTGGTCATTTCAATGCTGTAAAAACCGTTATTGTTCTGGCCACGACGCCATGTACGAAAACGGGCATAGGTCATGCCTCCTGCAGTCACGGCATCATACGGCATGACATAGATAAAGTCCTTGATATGCGAACCGTTGGTATACATGAACTTCTCTTTGTAGTCATCGCTCAAATCGAAAAGACCGGAAGCAATGATACGGTCGCAAGCGGCGATACAGTCATTTAGTTTTTCGTTAGCGGCCGTAGAAGACCAACTGGAACTGGTGACATCTTGTGTGTACACATTCCAGTTGATGTACAGTTTAGCTAGCAGGGCATCTACCATCCAACAAGTGGGTGTGCCATAAGTTGATTCGGAAACTTCGCTAGGGCAATCATCGCGTACAGCCAATAATTCGGATTCGACCCAACTGGCTACTTCGGCACGTGGTGAACGATCAATCGGGTCAGTACTATTTTCTCCAAACAAAGTATAATCGACGATAGGCGTGTCTCCCCAGTTATCCATCAACAGGAACGTATAAAAAGCGCGCGCCGCACGTACCGGGGCTGAAATCGCTAATTTCTCAGCTTCTTCCATGTCCATTGTTACCAAGTCTTGCAACAAAAAGTTACAGTTGGTGATGCCAGACAGAATATCGTTATAAGAATCCAATTGAGAAGCACTGTTGTCAGGATCTGCCATGTGTAGGGATATGTTCGCCATATCTCGGTTATTCAAGTAGTCTGTATCAAAGCTGACGGCTGTATATTCATCCGAGTTGCAGGAGACTAGCTCGTCATATCGACGTCCAAGCACGTTACGGAAGGCATAATAGCAATTGCTGATACGTGCGCTCAAAGCAACATCAGAACTTGGATACTCAGTATATTGGGATTTGATATCCACATCCAAATCGGTACAGCCGATAGTGGTAAGTGCCAACAAGGCAACAGTCAATATGTTTTTTGTTTTCATATTCATAATCTCTTGATGTTAAGGGTTAGAAATTCACGTTTACGCCTACCATGAACGTACGGGTACGAGGATAGGTAGTATTACGCCAATCCATACCGGGAGTTAGCCCGCCCAAGTAAACTTCCGGATCCAAGCCTTTGTAGCCCGTGATGGTGAAAACGTTGTTGCACGTAGCGTACAGGCGTAGGTTGTTGATGTAGTTGCCAATCTTGCCGAAGTTGTAACCCAGAGTCAAAGTAGCCAGACGCAGATAAGATCCATTTTCTATATAGCGGTCAGAAGGACGTTGCGCATTACTGTCAGTAGCCTTTTGTTCGGTGGCAATTTCGCTCAAGGCATTCTTACCATCAGAAATCAGACCGGGAGCACTGTAATAGTTACGTGTGGCATTATATATTTTGTTCCCAGCTACACCTTGGAAGAAGGCGGTTAGTGACCAGTTTTTCCAAGTCAGGTCGTTGTTCCATCCTAAAGTGATTTTAGGCTGTGCAGAACCTGCTTTACGGCGGTCTTCATCACCTGGGTCGTCGGTTGTTCCGATTAAATTCCCTTCTGTGTCATAATCGTTGTAAATAGAAACTCCATTCTCGTTATAACCGACCCACTCCAAAGTATAGAATTGTCCTATCGGTGCACCTTCCATGATACGTTGAACTTCCGTGCCTGAAAATCCTTTCACGTCCGGATCAGCTCGGTCAATATAGGGAACACTATAACTGGCATTCGTCAATTTTTCCACCACGTTCTTGTTGTGGGAAAGATTTAAAGAAGTGCTCCATGTAAAGTTTCGGGTTTGTACCGGAATGGCGTTAATGGTGATTTCAAAACCTTTATTACTGATATCTCCCACATTGGCTGTCATGTACTGATAGGGATAACGGGTCTGAGAAACAGTATAGTCGTAAATCAAATCACTGGTTTTTTTGCTATAGTACTCGATAGTACCGGTCAAGCGGTTGTTGAAGAAACCAAAGTCCAAACCGATGTTGAACATAGAGGTGCTTTCCCATTTCAAGTCCGGGTTTGCGTTACGGATAGTACCGAGCAAACGATATTGGTTCCCGTCCGAATAAGTAAACCAGGTGGTAGTATTGTTCGGGTTACCATACAACAGTTGAGCTGTAAATGCATCGAAACCCAATGAGTTACCACTGACACCGTAACCGATACGGAGCTTCAAGTCATCGAATACGTTCTGGTCTTTCATAAAGTCTTCTTCCGTGATGCGCCATGCGGCCGATACAGAGGGGAAGGTTGCCCAACGGTTGTTTTCGCCAAAAGCGGAAGAACCGTCACGACGTACCGTAGCTTGCAACAGGTATTTACTCTTGTAGCTGTAATTAAGACGGCCATAGAATGAAATCATGCGCAACGTAGAGAGGTTATGGCTGATGATGTCGGTAATGTCCATGCTGTTGGCCATACCCATATTATAATAGCCTAAATCATCGTTGTAGAAATTATAAACTCTCAATCCGAAACCATCGTTATTATCGGCTTGTTCCCAGGAATAACCGAGCATAACACCCACTGTGTGTGCATCGGCAAAGGTATGATTCCAATTGATGTAGGTCTCCATCTGTTTGCGGATGTTTTCCAAAGTACTACGGTCAGCCTGGCCATGCTTAGCATTCAGACTCGGCAATTGTGTTTTGCTGCTGTTATAGTTGCTGTAAATGTATTGCTGGTTCTGGTAAGACAGGTTCAAGTTCCAGTCCAATCCATCAATAATATGCAATGTAGCCTGTGCGGTACCCTGCAATAATTTCTCTTTGGTGTCGTATCGGTCTTCGTTTATCATTGACAAAGGGTTGTAATATTGTGTAATACCCGTATTGTCTTGAAACCACGAGCCGTCTTTATTGACTGCCGGTACCAAGGGATTGTAGTAATACATGGCATCCAAAACACTACGTCCTTGGTTATCTGTTGGACCGGTAGAGCTGTTGCGAACACTGGCATTCAGGCTGAAAGCTAAATCCAAACGATCGTTCAATGCTTTAGTCTGTACGAATGAACGGGCGTTGAGACGATCCATATCTGTGCCGCGTACTACACCTTGACGATCCATGAAGCTGATAGAAGCGCTATATTGCGTCTTTTCATTGCCGCCGTTGATAGATACATTGTGATTGTGGCTGAAGCCGGTACGGAGTACCAAATCCTGCCAGTTTGTGTTAATAGGATTTTCCAAGTTATAAGCGTGGGCAAGAAGGTTCTCTGTCATATTATTTGCCTCGGCGTAAGCTATCAATTCATAAGAATTCATCATGTCTAATGTCTTCAAAGTTTTGTCCCATGCCACGTAGCCGCTGTAGCTTACGTTAGTGCGGCCGTCCTTGTTGCCTTTCTTGGTAGTAACGATGATTACACCGTTGGCGGCCTTCGAACCGTAAATGGCTGTTGCAGAGGCATCACGAAGTACATCGATGCTCTCGATGTCATCCGGAGCGACGAGTGACAGGCTGGCACCGGGTACACCGTCGATTACATAGTAAGGTTCCATGGCTTCTCCTGGACGCAGTGAGGAAGCACCACGTAAAGAAATAGATGCGGAACCGTTCGGATCGCTGGTATTGGCCACAGTTAACCCCGGAACTTTACCTTGCAGCATCTGGGCGGGGCTGGTGATGACACCCACGTTCATGTCTTCCGCTTTCACACTAGTAATAGAACTGGTCACATCCTTGCGTTGCATACTGCCGTAACCTACTACTACCACTTCTTCCAACGCTTGCGCGTCTTCGCTCATCACCACATCAATGACGTTACGGTCCACTTTGATATCTTGAGTTGTGAAACCAATGTAGGAGAATTGCAGGGTTTTGCCCTTCTCTACATTGATGGAGTACTTACCGTCCACGTCGGTAATGTTGCCGTTGGTGGTACCTACTTCCAGCACGTTGACGCCCGGAAGCGGCATACCGGTCTTGTCTGTTACTGTACCGGTCACTCGGTTTTGCGCAAATGCTAAGGTACTGCTTAGCAGGAACATCACAAAGATTACGCTTTGTCGTAATGTCCACTTCTTTTTTAATTGTACATTCAGCATAAAATTAGATTTTTAATTTGGTGAATTTTATTTATTATCTGTACACATCTGTTCACGTATATTTATGTTAATTTGCTGCGCAAAGGTACTTGCGGCATATTACATTCATGTGACAGCATCGTTACATGTGACTTACAATTTACTGATAATCAATTTGTTGCATGATAATGGTTTCTTCTCTTTGCAACAATTCGCAAGGGAAATCGTTTGCAAAGAGACTGGCAGATGAGGATATCCGTCGGCAGGGCCGGATATGCTCTTGCGGGTGCAGTGGTTCATACTTGTTTTCATAGACTTTTCAGGTTTTTCACAGACAAAACTACGCTCTTTGAGAATTGGATGGGGGGAATTTTGAACAAAACAGGTGGAATATAGTAAATATCTTTTTCTCCCAAGAGAACGTGAAAATATTAATTGTCTGAAATACACTTATTTGGCTTGAAACCAATTTGAGAAGGTAGAAAAAACATGTTTCATGGCTGTGAAGCTTTATCTTTCACCGTAATTTCCTTATTCGAGGCAGATTATGTGTAATGTGAAAGCGTGAAGTCATTTAGAAGCTATTTTGCGTTTTATTATGTTAGGTGACGGAAGAGTTCATAACGCCTGCCGAATAAATTGATGTTTGGTGATTGTAAACATGAACTTGGTGAACGTAAACATGGACTTGGTGGTCGTAAAGAGGCACTTAACGTCGTTTGTATTATAAATGTCCTTCGTCGTTAAAGCTGAAATAATGTCCATCGGTTATGATGAGGTGGTCGATGAGTCGGATGTTCATAGTTTGTGCGGCACGTTGTACGACTTGTGTCAAGCGAAGGTCGTCATTGCTGGGACGTACGTTCCCTGAGGGATGATTGTGTATCAGTGCTATTTGTGTAGCTCGTTGGATGAGTGCTTCGCGTAAAATGGCACGGACATCGGCTGTGGTTTGGTCGATACCTCCGCGACTGATACGGACTTTGTCGATAACTTTGCCTGCTTGGTTGAGTAACAATACCCAGAACTCTTCGGTAGGCAGGTCGCAAAGCAGGGGATGAAACAGGTTGTAGATGTCGGTCGAGGCCTTGATGGCGAGGCGTTCTCCCCGTGCTTGCAGGTTGCGGCGTTTGCCCAGTTCGAGGGCGGCCATGACGGTGATGCTTTTGGCGGGGCCCATGCCTTTGAAGCGGGCGAAGTCGCGCACCTCCCATTTGGCCAGCTGGTTCAGGTTGTTGTCGCAGGTCGCGAGGATGCGTTGCATCAGGGCCACGGCACTTTCGTCTGTACTGCCGGAGCCTATCAGGATGCCCAGTAGCTCAGCGTCGGTCAGAGCTTCGGCTCCTTTTTGCATCATCTTTTCGCGAGGACGGTCGGATTCAGCCAGTTGTTTGATGGTGAGTTTGTTCATGGTAATTGCTTTCATTTATAAAAGTTCTTTTTGAAAGCTTCAAATTCTCCTTTTTGGTAAATACAACGGTTCCACCATGCACGCCAAAATCCTGTACCGTAGCCAATGAGCTGAATGTAGGCGGCAGCAATGGAGTATAAACCTATACGAATGTTTCCGTTTTGGATAGTGGAGTCGATGCAAACGAGAAGTGCATAGGCCAAAAGGGGCAGCAAAGCATAGGGGCAGAATATCGCACAGATGAGCAATAGAACGGTACCTAATGTAAAAAGAGCCGGAAGCAGATGTACTAGCTTCAGTGATTCAGGATATTTTTTGTAGAGATTGATGCGGGCGATACCTGAATTATGTACCTGTTTGAAGAACTTTTTCAAGTCGGTACGGCGTTTGTGGTATACCCATGCTTCTGGAAAGAGACGGCAGCGATAGCCTGCTTTGAAGATACGGATACTGAAATCAATATCTTCGCCAAAACGCATCTTTGAGAAACCTCTCAAAGTCTGATAGACACTGCGTCGCACGCCCATGTTGAAACTGCGGGGATAGAACTTGTCCATTTTCTTCTTGCCTCCTCGGATGCCGCCAGTGGTGAAGAATGAAGTCATCGAATAATTGATGGCTTTTTGAATGTCTGTAAAAGAGGCGTGGGCGCGGTCGGGGCCTCCAAAAGCATCGGCGGGAGAAGATTGCAATTCTTTTTCAACAGCCTCGAAGTAGCCCGGCGGCAGGATACAGTCAGAATCCAATATGATGAGATATTCGCCATGGCTTCGTTCAGCGCCGTAATTACGGGTTTGTCCAGGACCGGAGTTCGGTTTGTTGTAGTAGTGGATGTCCAATCGGTCACTATATTTCTCCACGACTTCTTGGCAGGGAATGGACGATCCGTCTTCTACCACTACCACTTCAAAGTCTTTACAAGTTTGTAGGGTGAGGCTTTCTAGCAGTTCGTTCACTTCGTCAGGACGATTATAAACGGGGATGATAACCGAATATTTCATATTGAATAATGATGTTTCTTTGGCAAAGATAACTTTTTCCTTTGGATAAGTATGGGCGCTTGCAAATAAATCTTTATTTTTGTGTGTTTCGTTTTAGATACACTGATTAAATGGCTGAATTATCACATGGAAAACTGGAAAGCGATGGCAGAACGTCCTTATGTTTGGGGATCATTTGTGTGGAATATGTTTGATTTCGGAATTACTCATCGTGCGGAAGGTAATCGTCCGGGTGTAAACGATAAGGGATTGGTAACTCGTGATCGTAAAATTCGTAAGGATGCCTTCTATTTATAGAAAGCTAATATAGGGTGACTTGGAATGTACGTTGAATACATTGATATATTTGTAGATATGAAAAAGAAACTTTCTGTTATCGTTTGTTTGTGTGGATTTGTCTTGCCTTTGCTGGCGCAGTTTTCATTGCTTCCGACGCCGGCTCACATGCAGGGAGGGAAAGGCATCTTTATTGTTGGGCAGAATGTCAGAGTTTGTGGTAATGGAGGCTATGCAGACAATTTGTCACAGGCTTTGGCAGATACGTTGAATCGTCTTTTGGATGTTTCTGCACCCTCTTCTGGTATGATTGTGTTGGAGCAGGATGAGAAGGCGGGGATGCCAGATGAGGCTTATACATTGGTTGTCACTCCTGAGCAAGTGACGCTCCGTTCGTCTTCTGAGTCTGGGCTATATTATGCTAAAGAGGCTTTTGTTCAGCTGGTACGTATGGGAAAGGGACGTGTTCATACTTGTCGGATCGAAGATGCTCCCCGTTATGGATGGCGTGGGTTCATGTTGGATGAAAGTCGTCACTTTTTTGGCAAGGAGAAGGTCAAGCAGTATTTGGACATCATGGCGTCGCTTCGTATGAACGTATTCCATTGGCATCTGACTGATGAACCTGGATGGCGCATCGAAATCAAACGTTATCCTAAACTAACTACTGAAGGGGCTGTTGGCAACTGGCATGATCCCAAAGCTCCTGCTGCTTATTATACGCAGGAGGATATTCGAGAAATTGTAGCCTATGCGGCCGAACGTCACATTATGATTATTCCTGAATTTGATATGCCAGGGCATGCAACGGCGGTATGTCGTTCTTATCCAGAAATATCGGGTGGTGGTGAAGGAAAGTGGAAGCATTTTACTTTCCATCCGTGTAAGGAAGAAACCTTTGAGTTTATCAGTAACGTATTGGATGAGTTGATTGCTTTGTTCCCTTCACCTTATATACATATTGGAGGAGATGAAGTGCATTTCGGCAATCAAAGCTGGTATACAGATCCGGAAATCCAGCAGTTTATTAAAGATAAGGAGTTGGCTAATGAAGTGGAGCTGGAGCATTATTTCATTCGTCGGGTAGCCGATATGGTCGCTTCCAAAGGGAAAACTATGATTGGGTGGGATGAGATTGTAGATGCAGGAGTTTCGCCTGAAAAGTCGTTGGTTATGTGGTGGCGACATGACCGAAAATATCAGCTGCTCAAGGCTTTGGAGAATGGCTATCGGGTGATTTTGACTCCGCGTCGGCCATTGTATGCTGATTTTGTTCAGTATGGTACTCATAAAGTGGGGCGTATGTGGGGTGGCTATAATCCGATAGAGGATATTTGTCGCTTCCCTGAATCGCTTATGAACCTGTTTCAGGGGTATGAGGAGCAAATATTAGGCCTTCAGTTTAATCTTTGGTCGGAGCGTGTCGCTGATGCCAAGAGGTTGGATTTTATGACTTTTCCTCGTCTGATAGCTGTGGCAGAGTCTGCTTGGACGCCAATTCATGCAAAAGATTGTAGCCTCTTTATGCAAAAACTGCCATATTATCTTCAGTTGCTGGATGCAAAGGGCATTTATTATTTTAATCCTTTTAATCCGGATGCTACGCCTGAACCAGATTCGCCAGACAAGGATGATCCCTTGAAAAATGGCTAAATGGAAGCTGAATAGAATTGGGGAAATAAAAAATTCCCGCATCTTTTGTTGAAAGAATGCGGGAACAATATATAAGGTTCGTTTATCCTTATGCCTTTACACGTCCTACGTAAGAACCGTCACGTGTATCGATTTCAATCATTTCGCCTTCGTTGATGAACAGAGGAACGCGGACGGTTGCACCTGATTCAACAGTAGCGGGTTTCAGTGTATTGGTAGCAGTATCGCCCTTCAGACCCGGTTCAGTGTAAGTGACTTTCATCTGAACTTTGATAGGCATGTCAGCATAAAGTACAGTTTCTGTTGAAGCGTCGGATACTACATCTACAACTTGGCCTTCGAGCAGGAAGTCTACGCCGTTGATGAGGTCGTGGGCGATAGGAATTTGGTCGAAAGTTTCCTGGTTCATGAACATGTAGTCGTCACCTTCCTGATAGAGGTATTGGTAAGGGCGGCGTTCAACGCGTACGTCTTCCAGCTTTTCACCGATATTGAAGCGGCGCTCCAGTACGTAGCCGTTTACAACGTCTTTCAGCTTGGTGCGCATGAAGGTGTTGCCTTTTCCGGGTTTTACATGCAGGAAGTCGATGCAGAAATACAGCTTGCCGTCCATGCGGATGCAAGTTCCGATTTTAATGTCTTGGGCATTAATCATAATTATCTTCTTGTTTTTATGTTATTAATGTATTCTTTCTCATGCGAAATGCGGTGCAAAATTAATGGAAATCGGTAAAAAACACAAAACTTTTGAGAGAAAATGAGTTATCTCTTGGTTTATTTGAAAAAACTCCCTATTTTTGCAGCCCGAATTCGTGAGAATAATAACGTAAAACAAGATACAGCAATGAAAAGAACATTCCAACCCTCTAACAGAAAGAGAAAAAACAAACATGGTTTCCGTGAGAGAATGGCTACAGCCAATGGCCGCAGAGTATTGGCAGCACGTCGCGCTAAAGGTCGCAAAAAACTGACTGTTTCCGACGAATACAACGGAGTAAAAGCCTAATCTCTTTTCTCTTGTAGAAAATAAGAGAGCCGCAAAAGACAGGAAGTCTGGTCTTTTGCGGCTTTTCTTTTGAAAAGTGTTTTTTATCTTGAAAGAGCGGGAGCGCGTTGGAAAACTTTGTTTTCATTTGTCTCTCCATTTGCCTTTCACTATCTTTCAATAAGATAGGATGCGGTTCGGCAATACAAAAATAAGTAAGCTTCTTTTTGCATTGCACTCACCTTTCATTATCTTTGCCAAAAAATAGAGGACAATACAGTCTTTCATATAAATGTATGTTTTATGACGATTAAAGAATTCTTTTCCTTTCGGAAAAACGGCCTTTTCTGGGGGAACATCATAGCAATGGTTGTGGTGCTGGCAGGAGTGATATTCGGAGTACTGGCAGCATTGGATGCATACACTCGTCACGGTGAGGCAGTAGTGGTGCCTGATGTGAAAGGACTTAGCCTGGCGGAAGCACAAACTATGTTTACCGACAGGGGATTGAATTGCGTAGTAGCTGATTCAAGCTATGTAAAAAACTTACCAGCTGGATGTATACTCGATTATAGTCCGACCGCGGGACAACGTGTAAAGGAAGGTCGCATGGTATATTTGACTATTAATGCACTGGATATCCCGTTGCAGGAGGTGCCCGATGTGGCTGACAACAGTTCTGTGCGTCAGGCCGAAGCTCGTTTATTGGCTGCCGGTTTCCGCCTTACCAACAATGACTCTATCCCTGGTGAAAAAGATTGGGTATATGCGGTGAAGTACAGAGGAAACTCTTTAGAAATAGGTGCTAAGGTACCGATGGGCGCTATTTTGACATTGGTTATCGGTAATGGGGAAGAAGCACCAACCGATTCTTTGCAAGTCGATTCGTTGGACGTGCCACAAGTACAGGGAGAAGTGTTGGAAGAAGAAGACTGGTTTTGACACGGACTATGAGAGAAGAAGATATAGACATTGACATAGACGATCTGGAGAACGAATGCCCTGACGACGTGGAGCCGGTGGGCGACGAGGCCCAGCTCTACGAACATTTCCGCGTGGTGGTGGACAAGGGGCAGGAGATGATGCGCGTGGACAAGTATCTCTTCGACCGCATCACCAACTCTTCACGCAACCGCATCCAGAAGGCGGCCGATGCGGGCTTTGTCATGGCCAATGGCAAGCCCGTGAAGAGCAGCTACAAGGTGAAGCCGTTCGACGTCATTACCGTGATGATGGACCGTCCCCGCTACGACAACGAAGTGGTGCCCGAAGACATCCCGCTGAACGTGGTCTATGAGGACGACTATGTGATGGTGGTCAACAAGCCTGCCGGACTGGTGGTACATCCGGGCCACGGCAACTGGCACGGCACGCTGGTGAACGCCATCGCCTGGCATCTGAAGGACACCAAGGGTTACGATGCCAACGACCCGCACTTGGGCTTGGTGCACCGCATTGACAAGGATACCTCCGGCCTGCTGGTCATTGCCAAGACGGCCGATGCCAAGACCAACCTGGGCTGGCAGTTCTTCCACAAGACTACCAAACGCCGCTACCAGGCCTTGGTATGGGGCAACGTGGAGCAGGATGAGGGTACGGTTGTGGGTAACATCGGCCGCAACCCCAAGGACCGCCTCCAAATGGCTGTCCTGCCCGAGGGGGAAGGCAAGCATGCCGTGACTCACTATCGCGTATTGGAGCGCTTCGGCTACGTTACGCTCGTCGAGTGCATCCTCGAGACGGGGCGTACGCACCAGATACGTGTGCACATGAAGCACATCGGCCACGTGCTCTTCAACGACGAACGCTACGGTGGTCACGAAATCCTGAAAGGTACTCATTTTGCAAAATACAAACAATTTGTAAACAACTGCTTTGACATCTGCCCGCGCCAGGCGCTCCACGCCATGACGCTGGGCTTTGTCCATCCCGTCACCGGCGAGGAAATGTACTTCACTTCCGAACTGCCCGACGACATGACGAACCTCATTGGCAAATGGAGAAGCTACATCAGTAACAGAGAATTAGAATGAAACGCACGATTGCTATTGTGGCCGGAGGAGATACCTCCGAGTATGAAGTTTCCCTGCGCAGCGCACAAGGAATCTACTCCTTCATCGACAAGGAGAAGTACACATTATATATAGTGGGCATGCACGGCCTTGACTGGCACGTGCGGCTCGACGACGGACGCACGCTGCCCGTAGACCGCAACGACTTCAGCTTCCAGCTGGACGGGCAGAAAGTGAAATTCGATTTCGCCTACATCACCATCCATGGTACGCCAGGCGAGGACGGACGCTTGCAGGGCTACTTCGACATGCTCCGCATCCCGTACTCCTGCTGTGGCGTGCTGGCGGCGGCGCTTACGTATGACAAGTTTGCCTGCAATCAGTATCTGCATGCCTATGGCGTGCGCATTGCTGAGTCGCTCCTTTTGCGTCAGGGACAGACCATTACCGATGACGAAGTGGTGGAGAAGATCGGCCTGCCTTGTTTCATCAAGCCCAGCCTGGGAGGCTCCAGCTTTGGTGTGACCAAGGTGAAGACACGTGAACAGATACAGCCCGCCATTGCCAAGGCTTTCGACGAAGCGCAGGAAGTGGTGGTGGAAGCCTTTATGGACGGCACCGAGTTGACTTGCGGCTGCTACAAGACGCGCGACAAGTCGGTGGTCTTCCCCATTACAGAGGTGGTGAGCCACAACGAATACTTCGACTACAAGGCCAAGTACAACGGCGAGTCCGACGAAATCACGCCAGCCCGTATCTCCGACGAGCTGGCCGACCGGGTGAAGAAACTCACTTCGGCCATCTACGACATCTTGGGTGCACAGGGTATTATCCGCGTGGACTACATCGTGACCGAAGGCGACAAGATCAATCTGCTCGAGGTAAACACCACGCCGGGCATGACGGCCACCAGCTTCATCCCCCAGCAGGTACGTGCCGCCGGCTTGGACATCAAGGACGTGATGACAGACATTATAGAAAACAAGTTTTAACCTTCCATTACTATGTACGACGAATTTGACGAAATCCGCCCTTATCACGACGGGGAACTTCCCGAAGTGTACGAGGAGCTGATAGCCGATCCAGCTTTCAGGCAAGTGGCTTCCGCGGCCTTTCCCAGTGTGCCTTTTGAAATGCTTGCTGCCAAAATGCGCAGTTGCAAGACCAAGTTGGAGTTCCAAAAAACTTTTGGATATGCCATAATGAAAGACATTATGCAGAAGGCCTCAGATGGTGTGACGTTGGATAATGACTCTTTGGCTGACAAAACGAAATCGTACACTTACATTTCCAATCATCGAGATATTATTCTCGATTCGGGCTTTTTGTCTGTTATGTTGGTTGATCAGGGAGGTGACACAGTAGAAATAGCCATTGGTGATAATCTGCTCATTTATCCGTGGATAAAAAGACTGGTACGTATCAACAAGTCGTTCATCGTACAACGTGGCTTGCCCATGCGGCAGATGCTGGAGTCATCGGCTCGCATGTCACGCTACATGCACTACACCATTTCGCAGAAGAAGCAGTCTATCTGGATAGCCCAGCGTGAGGGACGCGCCAAAGACTCAGACGACCGCACGCAGGATAGTGTACTCAAGATGCTGGTTATCGGCGGCGAGGGCGATGTGTTGGATCGCCTGATGGAGATGAATATCGCGCCTCTTTCTATTTCTTACGAGTTTGATCCTTGCGATTTTCTCAAGGCATGGGAGTTTCAGCTGAAGCGCGATCATCCTGATTACAAGAAGTCGACGGCCGATGACCTGAAGAATATGCAGACAGGCTTGTTCGGCTATAAGGGACGGGTACACTTCCACATTGCTTCTTGTATCAACGATCTCTTGGCTGGCCTGGATCGCAAGATGCCTCGTCAGGAGCTTTTCTCTACTGTATCGGCGATGATAGACAGAGAAATTCATCGCGGTTACCGTTTGTATCCGTGTAACTATGTGGCTGCTGACCTTTTGGCAGGTACCGATGTCTATGCCGGGCATTATACGACCGATGACAAGCAGAAGTTTGAATGCTATCTGGCCAGTCAATTGTCACGTATTACGTTGGAAAATAAGGATGAAGCCTTTTTGCGTACCAAGATGCTCGAGATGTATGCCAATCCGCTGAAGAATTATCTGAAAGCAATGGAGGTATGAAGAAGAGAGTAATGGTGGGTTATTGGTATGGATGTCTGTTAGGAATGTTATGTCTGTTGCTGACAGCTTGCGGGGAGGATAGCTATCATTATCCGTCTGTCAAACTAGAATTCCTTACTGCCTATTCGGGGGGCGACGGAGCGTTGGAGCGGGTGTTGACGGATGATGGTGAGGAATATGCGGTGCTGGTTGATGACTCCCATTTGCATATCCGTCCCGACTCTTTGGTGCGTATTGTCAGCAATTATGAATGGGTACACGAGGAAGGAGGTGAGGGAGTGCACCTGTATGCCGTGTCGGCAGCCGTTGCTCCGATACCTTTGCCTGCCGATAAATTTCCCGAAGGTGTGAAGACTGACCCAGTGGATGTGCTGAGTGTGTGGATGGGACGTAATTATCTGAACCTGATGCTTACGGTCAAGGCACAGCATGGGAAACATAAGTTTCATTATGTGGAAGATCGGGTGGATGTTGATGTCGAAGCACGCCGTTCGTCAGTAGAATTGACGTTGTATCATGATGATGGAGGCGACACTCAGGCTTATAGCCAGCGTGCCTATTGTTCGATACCCTTATTGCAGTATGCCGATGAAGGAGTTGATACGGTAGAGGTGAGCTTGCATGTGCATACTTATTCGGGTGAAGTGAAGACATATACCTTTGAGTACCGGCCTTTGATAGCCGAATAACTTTTAATTGAATTTGGTTATGAAAACGTTGTTTGCATCATTTTGTTTGTTATTTTCTTTTTTCTCTTCTTGTCAGCAGAAAGGTGGCAATTTTGAAACGTTGTCTGTGGAAGACTTTGTTAATGTAATCAATGATCCGGAAGTTCAACGTTTAGATGTACGTACAGTAGCGGAATATTCAGAAGGTCATATTCCTGGTAGTATGAACGTTAATGTACTCGATGAATCTTTTGCTGCTGTTGCAGATTCCGTATTGCAACTTTCGAGACCGGTTGCTCTCTATTGTCGTAGCGGAAAACGAAGTAAAAAAGCAGCTCACATATTGTCTGAAAAGGGTTTTAAGGTTTATGAACTGGAGACTGGTTTTAACGGTTGGGTGGAAGCCGGACAACAGGTGGAAAAGTAATTTTGAAAATAAATCAGTTGAAAGTCGGCTTTTGGCAGGATTTGTGATTAGTCGCTTGTTCATTTCATCTTTTTTTTGTATCTTGACGCAGAATTTTTCTGCTATTAGGTTTATTATTAATTCTGTAAGATTATTGAACATGCGAATTTTTTCTGATTTCAGGTTAGGAAGCTTGGCTTTAGTAGGATTATTGTTAGCTTCTTGTGCAGGTAAGGCACCCGTGGTTGCCGATTATGAGGTGGTTCCCATTCCTTTGGAAATTAAAACAGTTCAAGAAGCCTCCTTTGTTATGAAGGATGGCACAACAATCTATTATACGGTTGGCAACGAGAAAATGCGCCGGAATGCCGAGTTTTTGGCATCATACGTAGAAAGTCAGACGGGGATTAGATTGAACGTAAAGGAAGGTGGTGAAGGACAGAAAGGGATCCTTTTGCAATTGGGCTTGAAAAAAGAGAATCCGGAAGCTTATTCCTTGGAAGTGAAACAGGGGCAAGTTGTGATTACAGCACCAACTGAGGCTGGTGTATTCTATGGTATTCAGACATTGCGTAAATCAATAGGTATAGCTGAGGGCGGGAGTATAGAATTACCTGCGGTAAGTATTACTGATGAACCTCGCTTTGGTTATCGAGGTATGATGTTGGATGTGAGCCGTCATTTCTTTTCTGTGGACGATGTGAAATGCTATATTGACATGCTGGCACTTCATAATATCAATCGTTTGCATTGGCATTTGTCTGATGACCAGGGTTGGCGAATAGAAATCAAGAAATATCCGAAACTGACCGAGATCGCTTCGCAACGTAAAGAAACGGTTATCGGGCGCAATAGTGGTAAGTATGACGGACAGCCTTATGGTGGATTCTATACCCAGCAGCAGGCAAAGGAAATAATCGCTTATGCTGCTGAACGTTATATTACGGTGATACCTGAAATAGATCTGCCTGGGCACATGCAGGCTGCTTTGACTGCTTATCCTGAGCTGGGATGTACGGGTGGTCCGTACGAAGTATGGACGCAGTGGGGTGTTTCAGATAATGTGCTGTGTGCGGGCAATGATAAGACAATCGAATTTGTCAAGGACGTGTTGGCTGAAATCGTGGAAATATTCCCATCAGAATATATTCATGTGGGAGGCGACGAGTGTCCCAAAACGGTGTGGGCAAAGTGCCCAAAGTGTCAGGCACGTATCAAGGCTTTGGGTTTAAAGAGCGATAGTAAACACACTAAAGAAGAACGTTTGCAGAGTTTTGTTATTCATGAAGCCGAAGCGTTCCTTGCAACGAAAGGCCGGAAGATGATTGGTTGGGATGAAACCTTGGAAGGTGGACTTGCTCCGGGAGCTACTGTTATGTCATGGCGTGGTGAAGGCGGAGGTATCGAAGCAGCCAAACAAGGGCATGATGTAGTTATGACTCCGAATACATATCTCTATTTCGATTATTATCAGTCGAAAGATACAGATACCGAACCATTGGCTATTGGAGGATATTTGCCTATGGAACGGGTGTATAGTTACGAACCTATGCCTAAGGCTTTGTCGCCCGAAGAACAGAAATATATTATTGGTGTACAGGCCAATTTGTGGACAGAGTATATCCCTGACCTGAAACAAATACAGTATATGGTTTTGCCTCGTATGGCAGCTTTGTGTGAAGTACAATGGAGTCAGCCCGATAAGAAAGATTATGAATCATTCCTGAAGCGGGTGAGCCGTCTGGTGGATATCTATCAAAAGAATGGATGGAATTATGCAACGCATATATTTGATGTACGGCTTGACTTGAGGCCAAATACAGAAACTGGTACGCTTGATGTTGTAGCTCAAACCATTGATGGTGCTCCTATTTACTATACGTTGGATGGTAGTGAACCAACTTCTTCATCACAGGAATATACAGGAGTGCTTAAAATAGATAAGCCCTGCACGCTTCGTACTGTTGCGATTCGTTCTTCTGGAAAATCGAAAGTAACAACCGATGAAATCACTTTCAGTAAGTCGTCTATGAAGCCAATAACCATGTTGCAACCCATCAACAAACAATATGAATTTACTGGAGCTACGGTATTGGTTGATGGAATGACGGGTAACATGAATTACAAAACCGGGCGTTGGATTGCTTTCTATAAGAATGACATGGAGGCTGTCATTGACTTGAAAGAACCGATGGAAATTTCGTCGATGACATTACATACTTGTGTAGAAAAGGGCGATTGGATCTTTGATACCCGCGGTATTACGGTATCTGTTTCGGATGACAACCAGACGTATAAGGAAGTGGCTTCGGAATCCTATCCTGCGATGAAGTCTGATGATCCCAATCAGATTTATACTCATAAGCTGGAATTTGCATCTGTAAAGACGCGTTATGTCAAAGTAAAAGCTCTGTCTGAACACGAAATTCCGTCATGGCATGGTGGCAAGGGTAATCCAGGTTTTTTGTTTGTAGATGAGATAGTTTTAGAGTAAGCATATATCCTCCTATATATAAAAGAAGGGGCGGCCTTGACGGGCTGTCCCTTCTTTTATATTTGTATGGTTTTGAGTTTTATCTAATATTAGATATAATCTTCGCCCATCTTGATTTGTGCATCATTCACGTATTTACGGATGGCATGCTCTTCGTCCTTTTTGCAGATGAGCAGGACGTTGTCCGATTCTGCAATCAAGTAACCTTCCAATCCCTCCACTACCGCTAATTTGTTTTCGGGCAGGGCAATGATATTGTCTTGGCTGTTGTAGAGTAGGGAGTTACATTTCAGAGTTACATTCCGATGTTCGTCTTTGGGGGAGAGATCATAAAGAGAGCCCCATGTTCCGAGATCCGACCAACCAAAGTCGCCTAATGATACGTAGACATTATCGGCTTTCTCCATGATGCCGAAATCAATGGATACGTTGGGGCAGGCTGGGAAATTCTCATCAATGAATTTTTTCTCCTCCGGCGTGCCGTAGACGTCTTTACCAGGTTCCAGTTTGGAAGCCAGTTCGGGCAGCAAGTCTTCCCCTGCTTTGATGATGGAATTCACGTTCCACATGAACAAGCCGGAGTTCCAATAGAATTCTCCGCTTTCCACAAATACTTTGGCCAGTTCCAGTTCGGGCTTTTCGGTGAATGTCTTCACTTTATAGAAGTTTTCCCCGGCTGCTTCGGCTATCTGGATGTATCCGTAGCCTGTTTCTGGTCGGTTGGGTTTAATTCCGAGAGTCAGGAGTTTGTTTTCTCCGGCTACGAAGTCCAGACCTTTCTCGATGGCGGTCAGGAATTCACTTTCCTTCAAGATCAGGTGGTCCGATGGTGCCACGACGATGTTGGCATTGGGATTGATGGCCCGTATGTGGTAGGAAGCCCATGCGATGCAGGGTGCTGTATTCCTGCGTGCAGGTTCCAAAAGAATTTGCTCGGCTTTCAGTTCGGGAAGTTGTTGCTGGACAAGGTCGGCATAGAGGGCGTTGGTAACAACGAAGATGTTCTCCGTCGGTATAATTTTTTTGAAGCGGTCGAAAGTTTGCTGCAGCAGCGAACGTCCGGTGCCGAAGAAATCGAGGAACTGTTTGGGCAGTGTTTTGCGGCTGAACGGCCAAAAGCGACTGCCAATTCCTCCTCCCATGATAACGCAGAAATTGTCTTTGTTTATTGCCATGATTGTTCTCATTAATTTTTTTGCTAAAGTACATTATATTTTTAAGAATAGGTAATGTTTGTCGGAGGTTTTCTGTTTTTTTCTTCTTTTTTTCGATAAAGTATTGCGAGTTCAAAAAAAAGCTGTATCTTTGCACCGCAATTGAGAAATCAATGTGATGCCCAGATGGCGGAATCGGTAGACGCGCTGGTCTCAAACACCAGTGGATTCACTTCCATCCCGGTTCGACCCCGGGTCTGGGTACTTCAAATCCCTGATAATCGGTTGATTATCAGGGATTTTTCTTTTTATCGGGCGTACTAAAAGTGTACTTCTTGACGAAAAGAAGAAGAAAGGGTACTTTCGTTGTTTTAGCACCACTATTAACAAAGATGCTGCATATTTCTTCCTTTCTCCTGCTTTTGTTTGCTTTGAAAACGGTATCCATCACTTATCTTTGTAACCCAAACCGATTTTAATGCACAACGTATATGAAAGATTTCAGAGAAACCAACTTCAAAAAGATACAGCAGTTACTTGATAAATGTGTTGCCCATGAATACGGGATGAAAACTAATGCGCTTGCCTTAAAGCGTGAATACCTGACGGAAGCGCAAATGAATGACTACATCCGGCAAGAAATTTTCAACGTGACCGAGAACCTTGTATCCCTATGCCAAAAGAACCGTGCCCTGCACAATATACGTTTTGACATACTGATGCCGGACTTCCTTTGGGAAAGCGGTTTCTTCGAGAATCTCTCTTTTGACGAGCGGAAAAAATATATTTCGTTCCAATGTTCTTCTTTTGATATGGACAAATACCTGCAATCTTCTACTTGCTATGATGAGCAGCTTCCGTTCTTTTCTTCCATTGTGCGCCTTGTCATGCAGACCCAATATCTGGAATACCTCCAACAATCGGAGGACGCCAGTCATGCCTCTGTTCCTTTGGATGAGAAATCAGAAGAACAGCCAAAAGAAGAAGAGAAGGCACAGCCTGAGCCGACCAAGATAGTCGGGAAATCCAATCCATTCAAATCAGTCCTTACAACGCAACAAATCAAACTGTTGGTCGAATGTATCAACGAAGCGCACATATTCACCACGACAATCACCCCGAAAATCCTTTCGGACTTCTTCGCCTGCAAACTGAACGGGGTATTGAAGTCCAACAACAACCGCTTGCTGGCTTATCTGATGATGCAGCTTAGCTGCTACAACTATATCGCTTATGAGTGGCAGTCCGTCATAGCCAACAACAAGCTGGTACTTGCCAAGATAAAAGACAAATACCTCACACGCAGCGACTTGTCGAGCGCGACAGACAACGTGAAGTGCATCTACCCGAAAGGATACGAAATCATAGACAAATACATCAAGCAACTGCAAAAAGGTTGAGCATAGTCTGAGCGGTCAAACAAAGCTCAATTAGACTTCATTTCCAAGCCTTTAACTTTGCCCCCGTTAACAAAACGATGCGGCATGTCGGCATAGGTCAAAACAAAAATATTTCACGTGAGTTACCCGTAACTTATGTGTTGATGTTTTGGAGGATGCCGATTTTTGCTCCATCAAAAATAAAACGAGGGTGCGCACCTTCATATTGTTTCACCAAAAAGTTTCAAGCAATATGGAAAAAACTTTGGAAATGCGAGTGGAAGAACTCGAAAGAATGTTGTTCCTAACCAAGAACGTGCTTAGCTTTGATGAAGCGAGCACATTCCTCAACCTGTCCAAAAGTTACCTTTACAAGCTGACTTCGGGCAATCTGATTCCCCATTACAAGCCGCAGGGGAAGATGCTTTATTTTGAGAAGTCCGAACTGGAAGCATGGCTCCGCCAGAATCCGGTAAAGACCAAAACGCAGATAGAGCAGGAAGCGCAGAAGTATGTTCTCAACCGTCCCTTAAAGAAATAAAGCCCATGGAAAACAAGAAAAGCACGGAGGCTAAAGGGGACACCATCATGAAGAAGGAAGAATTTGCTGCCCTTTGGAAAAGCATCCGCCTGAAAGTGACGGACACTTACGATGTGCCGCCTGAAATCCTTTGGGTAAACGGTTCCACCATCGGGACGCTGGGCAACTTCAGCGCATCCACAGGCAAGGCGAAAAGCAAGAAGACGTTCAACATCTCCGCCATCGTTGCAGCGGCACTGACCAATGACGAGGTGCTGCACTATTCGGCGTGCCTGCCTCCGGACAAACGGAAAATCCTTTATGTGGACACCGAACAGAGCAGATACCATTGCCATAAGGTGATGGAACGCATCCTGCGGCTTGCCGGGCTGCCGACCGACCAGGACAGGGACGACTTTGTTTTCATCGTGCTTCGGGAGCAGACTCCTGACATGCGGAAGCGGATTATCGAGTATATGCTGGAGAACATGCCCGAAATAGGGCTGCTCATCATTGACGGCATCCGTGACCTGATGTATGACATCAACAGTCCGAGCGAATCGACAGACCTGATAAACCTGCTCATGCGCTGGTCAAGCGGGTATAACCTGCACATCCATACCGTGCTGCACCTGAATAAAGGGGATGACAACACGAGGGGGCACATCGGCACGGAACTGAACAACAAGGCGGAAACCGTCCTGCAAATTACCAAAAGCACGCAGGACGGGAACATCAGTGAGGTGAAGGCAACGCACATACGCGACCGGGACTTCGAGCCTTTCGCTTTCCGCATCAACGACAGCGCATTGCCCGAAGTCGTAGACGGCTATGTATTTCAGCAGCCCAAGCAGGAAAAAAGTTTCCCGCTTACGGAACTGACCGAACAACAGCACCGTACTGCATTGGAAAACGGTTTCGGGAAACGGACCGTGCAGGGCTATCCCAACGTCATACAGGCGTTGAAGCAGGGCTATGCAAGCATCGGCTACGAGCGTGGGCGCAATGTCCTTGTGGCACTGAACACGTTCCTCGTGAACAAGCGTATGATTGTAAAGGAAGGAAAGGGATACCGTTACAATCCCGATTTCCACTACTAAAAACAGGTTTGGTTTAGTACGGGCATATATATAAGGGGAACAGACTTCCCGTTTCCCGTCACTCCCGGCAATCAAGTCCGGTACAGTACGGGCGTATGTATGAAGGTCTAAACCGGATTGGCACACTTCCCAATTATTCATCACCCACTAAAAAGTTTGCATTATGAACATTGAAGAAGCAAAGAAAATACACATCGCCGATTACCTGAACAGTCTGGGATATTCACCCGTCAAGCAGCAGGGAGCGAACCTATGGTACAAATCGCCACTAAGGGAGGAACATGAAGCGTCCTTTAAAGTAAACACAGAACGGGAACAATGGTATGACTTCGGGGCTGGCAAAGGCGGCAACATCATCGCACTGGCACAGGAACTTTACTGCTCCGACCATCTGTCGTACCTCTTAAACCGGATAGCAGAACAGGCACCGCATATCCGTCCGGTCAGTTTTTCTTTTCAGCAGCAAAGGTCGGCACCGACTTTCCAACATTTGGAAGTTCGTGACCTCACCCATCCGGCATTGCTCCGTTACTTGCAGGGGCGTGGCATTGACCTCACACTGGCAAAAAGAGAATGCAGGGAACTGCGTTTTACCCACGACGGCAAGCCCTACTTTGCCATCGGTTTCCCGAATGTGGCTGGCGGCTACGAGGTGCGCAACTCCTTTTTCAAAGGCTGCATCGCCCCGAAAGACATCACCCATATCCGGCAAGAAGGCGAACCGAGGGAGAAGTGCCTGGTGTTCGAGGGCTTCATGGACTATCTTTCATTCCTCACGTTAAGGACAAAGAACTGCCCCACCATGCCCAATCTTGACAGGCAGGATTACGTCATACTCAACTCCACCGCCAACGTGCAGAAAGCCATTGACGCATTGGGGCAGTATGAACGCATCCACTGCCTGCTCGACAATGACGGGGCAGGCATCCGGGCAACGCAAGCCATCGCAGCGGAATACTCCTACCGGGTGCGTGATTTCTCGCACAATTACCGGGGATATTCCGACCTGAACGATTACCTGTGCGGCAGGAAGCAGGAACAGAAAAACGGACAGAATCCGGTGCTAAGACAGAAGAAAGGCAGGGGTATCTAACCCAGCGTAGATAGACACTGTGACCAACGGGCAGATGGTTCTTAGGGGAAGCAAGGTTATGTTTCGGTAGACCGAAACCACCTTGCTTTGCTATCCGCAAAGGGAACCGCTCCCGTCGGTCGCAATTTTCAAGACAACTTCTAAAAACAAAAATGTATGACAGATATAAGGAACAGATCAGGCGGTCGTCCGGCAAAGAACCGGATAGACAGGCAAAGACGGGTGGTCAGTACGAAGCTGACCGAGTTGCAGTATTACGCCATCAAGAAGCGGGCAGGTGAAGCCGGGCTGCGTGTCAGCGAGTATGTGCGGCAGGCAGTCGTGTCGGCAGAGATAACGCCCCGGCTGAACAGGCAGGATGCGGACACCCTCCGCAAACTGGCAGGCGAAGCGAACAACATCAACCAGCTGGCGCACCGGGCAAATGCCGGGGGCTTTGCGAAAGTGGCGGTCGAACTGGTGAAACTTAAGAACAGGATAGTGGAAATCATAAGCCATTTGTCGGATGATTGGAAAAATAAGGAAAGGAAGCGGGTTTAAGGGCTGTGTGGACTACGTGCTGGGCAAGCAGCAGGCGGTCTTGCTCCATGCGGACGGAGTACTGGCGGAAAGCAGGCAGGACATCATCCGCTGCTTCTGCGCACAAGCCTCCATGAATCCCCGTCTGGGCAAGCCAGTCGGACATATCGCGCTGAGCTATTCAGTAAACGATGCGCCCAAGCTGACGGACGAGAAGATGATACAACTTGCGCAAGAGTATATGCGTGAGATGAAAATCACCGATACGCAGTACATCATCGTGCGCCACCAAGACAGGGAGCATCCGCATGTGCATATCGTATTCAATCGGATAGACAACAATGGCAAGACCATTTCGGACAGGAATGACATATACCGTAACGAACAGGTATGCAAGAAGCTGAAAGCCAAGCACGGGCTATACTTCGCCAAAGGCAAGGAGCAGGTTAAGCGGCACCGTCTGAAAGAGCCGGACAAGTCGAAATACGAGATTTACACGGCTGTGAGGAATGAAATCGGCAAATCCCGGAACTGGCGGCAGTTACAGGAGCGGCTGGCAGAAAAGGGCATCGGCATCCGCTTCAAGTATAAAGGGCGTACAGACGAGGTGCAGGGCATATCTTTCATCAAAGGCGGATACACATTCAAGGGTTCGGAGATAGACCGCAGTTTCAGCTTCTCCAAGCTGGATAAGCATTTCGGGAACGCAGGAATGGATGCCACAGAAAATAACCGGCAGCAGATAGTTTCCGCACCTATTTTGGAGCCTGAGCAAACACCGCAAAGGAACGACAGCCCTTCAGTGGGCGGTTTGTTCAGCCTGTTCGATGTTTCTTCGTCTGCTTCATCGGACGAAGGAATCGACTGGAATCTAAGAAAAAAGAAGAAGAAAAAGAAAAGACAACTTAAACTGTAAACGGATATGGAAGAAAATTTGATTTTGGAAGGGCTTCTCTCCATGGTCACGGAACTGAAAGAGAAGCAGGAAGCGCAGGTAACGCCAGCCGGACGCGAGGAAACCCTTTCCCGGCTGGAGGCTATAGAACGGGCGTTGTCGGAGTTGCGCAGAACCCCGGCTATCCCCGAAAAAGAGTTACAGGCAATATCGGACAAGCTTTCCGAAATACGAAAGTCAGGACAGGAGCAGAGACAGTCTTTCGGGGAGGTCAAGAGGTATGTAGTCGCTACTTTCGGCTGCCTCAAAGATATGCTGGAAATGCTGCAACGCTGTCATGAAGAGCGCACATCCGGAGGGGAGGAAACTAAACCCGTGCCGCTTTATCAGCAGATTTACAACAAAGCTGCTTCATTAGTACGTCCGAGATCGTTCCTCTTTTCAGCAGGTCTGATTGTCTGTGCCACGTCCCTGTTTCTGAATGTCCGTCTGACTGAACGGATGGGGCAGTTGCAGGACAACGACATGAAATATCGCTACCTGCTGATGCAGGGACAAGCGGACGGCAGCACCCTTGAAAGGCTGGAGAACAAGTTCAAGTGGCAGCGTGACGAGCGTTTCATCCGTATCCTGACGGATTCAGTATTGGACTTTGAGGAACGTTGCCGCAAGCAGGCGGAAGCTTTGGAACGGGCAAGGCTGCTCAATGAACAGGCAGAGCAATTGAAAAGGGAGGCTGACCGTTTGGGGAATCCTTAGTGCTAACCAATAACAAAAGCCGGAGTAAAAGGGGGTAATCTTTACTTCGGCTTTTTTCATTAATTTTCATCCACCTTACTTTAATCTACGATTTCGAAACGCACCAGCATGGAATAGTTCTTCTTGATGGTGCGAAAACTGTCGAATGAGGCCGCATCGGATGACAGGACATTGCTTTGCGCAAACGGGAAAGCATTGCTGCTGCCTTTTTCCACAATGCGTATCACGTCACCCAATTTCTTACCCAATGCCTCTACCAAATAGGTCGCTTTCTTTTGGGCGGCCTTCAATGCTTCAATCTTCCCCTTTTGGTGATAAGCAAGCATGTCTTTGTTTTCCAGCTCGCCGATGCGCATGGTGTGGATCCCTTTCGTATCAATGCGCTTGACTATTTCGTTTATCTGATTGAAGTCGGTCAGTGTGATGTCAAACTTCTTAGAAACGAGAAAGTCTTGCCCCTGCTGCCGCCAATAGTCGCCGATTTCTTGTGTGCGGATAGCGTTCTGCGGAATGCCTGCTTGGGCGAGAGCTTCCCTCAGTCCTTGTTCTATTTGTGATAAAGGCACTTTGGTACGGTATTCTTCGGGCTTCGACTTCCCGTCAAATTCTTCTTCGAAGTATTCGCGGATTTCAATCAGATAATGGATTTTGTCGGGCACGATTTCTATTTCCGATGTACCCGTCACTTCGATGTAACGCTCGTTGGTTTGCGCTTGCAGAGAAAGGATAGCCAGCAAGCAAATTGTTAACAATAAGACTTTCTGTTTCATATACTATCATTTTACTTCAAATTCTGTATCCATATAAATTTCCAATTGCAGGCCTATTTTATATTTTCCCGGCAATAATTTTCCTGCCATGAATTGTTTTTTATAGTTCTTGTCTGTTATTTTGTTTACATCCCATGAAACTGGAATGGTGAATAACATCGCTTCTCCGCCTTTCAAGCAGGCACAACTTCGCATATAGTCTGCTTCTCCAGTCCAACCGGAACGTGCAAAAGGATGTGCCATATACAATTTATCTGTACTGATACTCGGTAAAAAGATTGGCTGTACATCCAGATTTGTATGGTTCTCAAACAGAATGCGAATGGAATCACTGGTTGATGGTAATACCTTGAAAACAAAGGCTTCGTCCATTTCTGTATCTTTAATGGAAAGTATATTTTCATCAGTAAGATTACAATATGTATAGATATTGGCGAATACGTAGAAATTCACTTGATATTTTCCTGGTTTTAATGGATATTTGAATGCTGACATGTGAATTGATTTAGAAATTATGTCATTCTTTACCAAATCATATCCTACACCCGAGAATACAAGATTGTCAATAAACGGGAAATCTACCCATTTACCATTTTTCCATTGCTTCAACCAGTAATGTTCTGGTTCTGCTGTAGGGCCATCCATATTAATAACATCAAAGACAATCTCTTTTGTTTCTGGTGAATAGACAGATTGCTGCGTTCTGATTTTATATGCATCCGCATAAGTAATGGAAACATTAGGGAGTCGTTGCATACGGACACGGTTTTCATAATTCTCTATTTCAGATTGTGAAAGCGGAGAATCAATATCCAGTGTGCTATCTACCTCCAAAACTGTTTGCTCTTTGGATGCTTTTATATCGCTTACTTGAATCATTGTAACCGTATCGCCTCCACCGATGATAGCTGATTCCTTATCCGGCGTTGCTTCCGGCTGTGATTGTTGCCGCTTGTTGGTGCAACTCAGGCAGACGGCACTTGATAGCATTGTGAATAAGATGATTGTTTTCATTGTATAAATTCTCCTTTCCTGTTAATATATTGCCATTCATTGCTTACCCATTCGTAATGTTCACCGTTGAATATTGCTTTTTGTTCTCCTGTGAATGTAACCTTTGCTTTGCTCTCTTCAAAAGGAAACGCGAACTTGAATTGAGGCTTAATAACCACATTGCCCGATGAATCGGCAAACCCTATCAGTCCGTTCTCATCCATTATGCGGAAAAGTCCTTCACGGATATAGTCGGGGCCGTTATCGTATTTGTACACATAGAACAATTCTTTGCCCTGATTGTCTATACAAACGATTCGTGCATTTTGTCTGTTCTCATACACAAAACCTATGTGCCGTATGGTATCCGTTTGGCAGAACTTGTATTTGCCGTAGGGTATAATGGTATCGCCTTGTTCATTCAAATAGCATATAGGAACGCCGACTTCAAGGTGACTTTCAGCTGTATGCGCTATCAAGTTCCCGTTCCTTTTAAAAAAGATAGGTATAGTCCATACGGATTCCCGATATTCCCCCTTCCCATAATAATTGATGGTGGGTGTCCAGCGAGGCATCTTTCTGATGATTTCCAATACTTGGTTGTCCCAATCCTGTATGCCGCAACTTCGTAAGACTTTGGCTTCATACACTTCTCCATACGAGTTAATCCGCATCGTATAGATGCCTCTTGCTTGCTGTTTGTCACCCAATAACGTGGGGTCATACTTTAAATGTCGGGTGATGTAGTTTTGCGCAGACCACGGCTCTCCGTCTTGAAAAGAAGAGACTGCCTCCCATTCTACAAAACAGTGTTTCTGCTCTTCTTCCGCGATGCTGTCCGCTTTCACCCTGTTCCGGTAATGTTGTGGCAGGAAAGGCACATAAACCGCATAGTAACATTTCATCCGCTTGCCGTCCTTGTCCCTGCATGGCAGGCAATGCGGCAACTCTTTTGTCAGCCGGATAACCTCTTTGTCGAACTCTTTATGTCTAGAAGTCAGTATATAAGTGTTATGTGGAAGCCCTAAAGTGTCGATAGAAAACATGACTACGGAATATCCTGCTTGGTTCTTCTTCAACAGCTCTTCGGGATATACCATTTGGGAAGTGTAATATTTCTCTAAGTCATAATCCCATTTTGCCCATCGTGGCGGCTCAATAGTTGACAAGTCTTTGACTGGACTCCCCGACATATCCAGAACGCCTATATTCCAACTGATTTCCGCACGCCAAATACTGTCCAAGCGGTTCTCATTCTCCCATTGTCCTTGCAGGCTGTTGTCTGTCACGCATCTGACCGGACCAACGCCAATGGTCAGCGTGTCGGGCAGATACTGAAAAATCAATGTGCTGTCGGTCAGTTCTTGGATAATATAGTTTTTCCTCGATTCAAAGACTTTGATTGTATCTCCGCATAAAGAATAAGAATAAAAAGTTTCCGTTCTCTTACCATCATACAAAAAGACGCTTCTCCACCCTGCATCGCGAAATTCCATTTCCATAGCATATTGCTTGTCTTGTGGCAATTGCATTTTCCACACCTTATTTTCCAGCAATGCAGGCATATCCGCACCGTCGTTATTCTGGGCAGAAAGCCCCTCCATAACAACCCATGCAAACAATATGAACAGCAATTTTTTCATAACCTATTGTCTTAATGCCACTTCAAAGATAGCGAAAAGGAATAACCTAATCAATTATTAGACTATTCCTTTTCCATTAGGTTTAAGCAAATTAACTCTTATGATGAAAATAGGCACCTTAAAAATATCTACAAGTTTAGTTTGTTCCTTTGTCTATATACCCAAACCAACCTAAACCTGTTTTTTGTTGGCAGTAATAAATGTGCTGACGAAAAGAGAAGAAATATCCATCCTTTTCTCTTTTCGCCAGTAGTGCTTTTATTGCTAATAGTTTGCAGTCGAAATAAACTTCTTGATTTCTTCCTCACTTGGCAGTTCTATCATGTACTTCTGCACAAAGATGTTCGGGTCTAATCCGGCGGTAGCATACTTTACCAACGTGTCGCCCTTCTCGGTGCAGAGCAGGATGCCGACAGGCGGATTGTCGTCAGGCTGCATCACTTCCGCCTTGAAGTAGTTAAGGTACATATTCAGTTGCGAAGCATACTCGTGACGGAACTTGTCTATCTTCAATTCCACAATGACGTGGCATTTCAAGATGCGGTGATAGAAAACGAGGTCAGCAAAGAAATAATCCCCGTCTATCAGGATGCGCTTTTGCCGAGCTTCAAAGCAGAAGCCATGTCCCATTTCTAACAGAAAGTGTTGCAGGTTGTCCAAAATGGATTGCTCCAAGTCGCTCTCCGTTACCAAGGCACGGTCGTTCATCCCAAGAAATTCCAGCGTGACGGGCGTGTTGATAATGTCTTTAGGTTGCAACGGCGTGGCTTGCTGCTGCACCAAGGCAGACAAGGCTTCCTTGTTTTTCGACAATCCGCTACGCTCGTAATAGAGGGAGTTGATTTGACGTTCCAGTTCTTTATACGACCAACATCCACGAATGGTTTCCATTTCATAAAAGGCTCTTTTTACCGGGTTGTCAATCGTGGATATAAGCATCAGATTAGAATATGTGAGCCTGTTAAAGAGTTTATCAGCTGGAATCATCCATCTTTTTGCATCATCCAATTCGGCGGACGGCATCCGCCGAATGTTTGTCGCAGATTCGGCGGATGGCAACCGCCGAATTGGTTCTATGAATTCGGCACTCAGCGTATGCCGAATTTGGCTTTGCGAAACAATGTATTGTGCGATAGGCTCTTTCAGTTGTGGATAAACGAGATACAATCGTCTAAACTCACGAAACCTACGCTCGTTCAGCCCTTTGACGTTCAGCCGCTGTTCCAGCTTCTTTAACAGTTGTTCGCCGTATGCGGCACGGTCTTCACCATTCTGCTCAAACTCCACGATATAGCAACCCATGAGCCAGTTGCGGGCAGTCAGGGCAAGATTTACAGCATGTGCGGCTTGTGCCTGCAACGTGTTTTGTATCGTGCCGATATGTTTTACTAACTCCGTGTGGTGATAAATGTACTAATGAAAGTTAAACAGTAAAAAGACAATGAATACACTTACTTTAGGTGAATAAAATTGCTTTTTTACTTTCAGAATATCGAATCATTTCACCTGATGTATGACCAAATAGTTGAACATAAGAGTAAAATGAGCCTATTATCGGCAGATATGAGATTAACATATCTTAGTCATTTTATCACCATACGGAGTTTACTAATGCTTCAAAATTCATAAGTACAAAGATAAACCTTTTATTCTTAAAACTTTAATTCCGGCAGGCTGTTTATTGCATCCTCTTTCAATTTGTCCACCGCACGGGTGTATTTCTCCGTATGTTTCAGTCCGCTATGCCCTAAAAGGCTGGCAACCGTCTTGATGTTTGCCCCATTATTGAGGATATTCACGGCGAACGAATGTCTTGCGCAATGCCAGCTGATGTGCTTGTCTATCCCAGCTCTTTTTACCCAACGCTTGACGGATTTACAACAACTTTCATAAGAGGGAAGATTAAAAATAAGGACATCCTTATTACCGTTTGTTGGTGGCTCTCCCACAAGCGAAAGAAGCCCGTCATTAAGCGGGATGACCACACCACTATTGGCGGAATGTCCTTTAGTTTTGGTCTGTTCAAACTTCAACAGCCTATTGGAATAGTCTATGTTCCGGTAAGTAAGGTCTTTCACGTCACAGAAGCGCAAGCCGCAATACAAGCAAAAGATAAACGCACGCCTTACGTTGGGGTTCTCGTTGTCATAATGACACGCCATCAACCGTTGGATTTCTTCCGGCGAAAGCACGTCCTTACGCAAAATCTGACCGTCCACCTTGCAAGTAACGCCTTTGCACGGGTCTTTCAACATCACGTCATGGTCAATCGCATAATGGATTACCTTCTTGAAACGCTGGAAGATGCTTTTGGCTCCTTCGCCCACACTTCGCGATTGCAAATAAGCCACAAACTGCTCCATCATGTCCTTTGTAATAAGTTCGGGCTTGATGCTGAACTCATACATCGGATAATGTTCCTTCAAAAAATCCTTGAATCGGCTTAGGGCGATTTGCACCATCCGAATGTCCTTCTTAGTGTAGTCATTGATATAGGCTTGAAAATAATCCAAGAAATTCATATTTCGGTCTTTTTTCAGGCGATACCCTAACATACTTTCCTTGAATTCCTGTTCACGTTCCGCACGTATCCTTACGGCAAGCTCCAACGTTTCCTTGTTCTGCTGACGTTCCGCAGGGGTACGGGGCTTATCTATCAGATACAGGCTGAGATTCTCTTTTCGCCTGTGATGCTTGATAGAGAATTTCGGCTTTCCCTGCATCTTGCCACTGTCATAATACACCTGATTACCGTTTTCATCCAATACAGGCTTTTCCTCCCTACCCAAATAATACTCCAGATACAGGCTGATTCTGCCATCCGAAAGTTTATTTTGCTCCAACTTGGGGTTTTCTTTCGTTTTATTTTCTAACTTTGCCATTGTTTAGAGGTTTTATCCCGATTTAGGTACCATAACCGGGTGATTACACTAAATGATTGATTTTCTTTTGTTTTCCGATGTTGCAAAGGTACAAAAGAAAATGGAATTTCAAAGTGTACTAAAAGTGTACTGAATAACAGAAAATAGGCTAAATATGGCAAAGATGGAGAAAATAGGAAATATGCAAATAATTGATAATAAGGAAGATAAATTCTTTTATTTTCCTATGATCTCTATGCCTTGTACCGGGTCTGGGTACAGAATGAAAGGCTAAGTATTGAATTATCAATTACTTAGCCTTTTTGCTTGTCTGATTTTTCCCCACATTTTCCCCACAGGCGCAAAAAATATAGTAGTAAGTCATTATTTTCTTTGGCTACGCAATACAAATACACTACCTTTGAAAAGAAATAAATCCAATTAAATAAACGTCAATGGAACAAGGTGTTTGGCAAGAGATTGAACAGTTATACCAGAAGTTTCAGCAACTTGGTATTAGTGAAGCGGTGGACTATGAAAAGTACTACCTCTATTCTCTTATTACCCATTCTACAGCAATTGAGGGTTCTACACTCACCGAAGCGGAGGCACAAATGCTTTTCGATGAGGGATTGACTGCTAAAGGGAAACCTTTGGTATATCATTTGATGAATGAGGACTTAAAGAAAGCTTATGAGTTTGCCAAAGAGGAAGCCAAATGTAAGAAGCCAATTAATTCAGCGTTTTTGCAAAAGTTGAATTCGACATTGATGCGTACGACAGGCAGTATTTATAATGTTATGGGGGGCTCTTTTGATTCTTCAAAAGGTGAATTTCGCTTGTGTGGCGTGACGGCTGGTATTGGTGGACGTTCTTATATGAGTTATCAGAAAGTCCCTGCCAAAATAGATGAATTTTGCACCTTATTACAGGAAAAGCAAAAGACAGTGGGAACATTTCGGGAACAATACGAACTAAGTTTCAATGCTCATCTTAACTTGGTGACTATTCATCCGTGGGTTGATGGTAATGGAAGAACAGCCCGCCTGCTGATGAATTACATTCAGTTTTGCTATAATCTTTTTCCAACTAAGATATTTAAGGAAGATAGAGAAGAATATATTTCAGCTTTACGGTTATCACAGGAAGATGAAGTTAATCAGCCTTTCTTAGACTTTATGGCTGGTCAATTAAAGAAATCCCTCTCTTTGGAGATTGAACGGTTCAATACTTCGCAGAAAAAGATTTTTAGTTTTATGTTTTAGCTGCTACCTAATAATGAAAGATAAGATTGTAGATATAGAAGGCAAGAAATTTTTAATGAATTTTTCCGATAATAGTTTTCTAGAGGTTGCAGATTATAATGAGCCTAAAATAAACACTTTAACCCCATTTAGCTATATAGACACTGGGGAGACAAGTGAGCGTTATTTTGGTGATATTAATTATTCTAAAGAGAATAAGAAATGGGGTTGTATAAATGGAAGAAATGAGGTAGTCATACCTTGCATTTATGACAATATTGACATTGGGGACAACATATTTACAGGTGTAAAGGGATTGAAACGTTTTGACTTTGATGCTGAAGGAGTTCCGATTTATAAATATAGAATCAATGGGATTGAAAAAACTACTCGATTTATAGGTTGGCAATATGTAGAACGTTTTGATGATAAACCAATATCTATTGGTGCTAAAAATGGGAAAATTGGAATTGTGAAAATAGATGGAAGTCCTTTTCTTCCACCAGAATACGATTCTATTTGTATAGATTGGTCTAAGAAATGTATTACAACTGAAAAAGCAGGCGTGACAACTCAAATCTTATATTTTGAGCAAAAAAAATGCTGGTCTCCAATACCATCTGAATTTTCCTTTTATAAAGAGCAGTTAGATCTTTATATTCTGAAGAGAAATGGTCTATTTGCTGGAATGGATAAAGCCGGAAATTTTGTTATAGCACCATCGTTTAGCTCATTAGAAATTTTCCGTAATGTGATTATTGGAACGTATAATGGGAAAAAAGGTGCTTTGAGTCGTACAGAGACTATTACTAGTTCATTTTATGCACCAATACTACCTTTTGTTTATGATGATATAAAAACAAGAACAGCTTGCGGCACATTATCACATCTGATAATTGTGAAAAATGGTTTACAAGGAATATTTTGTATAGAAGATAAAGAAATAATCCTTGAGCCAAGGATAAATGAAGAATATTATCTTTATACCGATACGATAGGAGAAAATGCAATTGGATTCAGTACTAAACAGGGGGAGTATGGCTTTATGGACTTTAACGGGTATATTTTATTTACTATTAATCGCTTTCTTGTTTTTGAAGGTAAAAAAATAGACGGATGTAAGATTCCTGTATTTTTTCATTTTGGTGGATTTAAGAATGGAGTTGTAATTGTCGGCAGGGGTGATTATACTGAAAAATATGATAAAAGCGGTCATTTATTAGAAACTAAATGGACTAGATGTTCTTATGGTGATAATGACATAGATTATGCGGCTGAGACATGGGATGCAATGACTGATGGAATGTATGGTGATATGCCTGATGGATTTGATGATGATTATAGTTTTTTAGGACATTAAGATGATTTCAAAAGGTTATAACGAAATAAGGTATATGATAGAATATCGGTATGGTATTTTATCGCAGTTAATTTCTGAAATTGATAATTATTACCAAAAAACGTTTGCCCAGTTTCAAAAAGAAGCATTGGATTTGGCTAAACAAAATTCTAGTGGGGATTTTGAAGTTTATTATACAATCTTACAAGGTTTTGATAGCGAAGATGAGAGGATATCATCTTTATGTAAAGAAGTTAGGAAAATCCTCTTCTGCTCTATCTTTTCGTATTATGAAGGATGTATAAATGCAATTATAAAATATTATAAAATAGAAACGGAAGCTCAGCAGGTTCAAAAATTATACGATGCTATTAGTAGAACATATGAGAAAAGGTATTTGGTAAATGACCTTGATATTGAAGCAAATCTTTTAGATTATGTAAATAATTTCTGCCGTTTATTGAGGAATTATTTTATGCATGGAGATTTATCCGACAATATAATTAAGAAGAAACTTGACTGCTATGTAAGGAATAACGACGGAGTAAAATTATTAGATAATTATTTCATAGAAATAGAATCCAAGGATTTCCTGTTTAAATCGTTAGATTGCATGAAAACGATTCTAATAAAAATTGAAAGTGCTTTTTGTTTTAGAGTTGAAAATGATCGTTTGCAATTGGAAAGAGGAAAATCGTTGGTAGCTGAAGCTATAAAATTATATCCATCAGAATGTCCTGGAGCTGAAAGCGAATATCCATCATACTGTTCGATTTATGTCCATAGATTGTTATTAAAGGCTGAGCAATTATATATACCACTTGCAAAGCGTGGTAACGCGGAAGCTCAAATGCTTTTAGCAGATTTATATTTATCTGCTTTTGAAATACCAAATACAAAGAAAGGTATGTTTTGGTTGAAAAAAGCTGTTATGCAAAATTATAAACCTGCTATAAAAATGATGAAAGATTTTAGATGAATTATTGCCAACTTATTGAAGTTTATGTATCATCTGTGACATTGGAAAATTTATACTTCCAATGTCGCAGATAATATTTTCAGTATCTTGTGGTATAATGTATTTACATTTTTAATCCTCTACTTTTCTTTTCTTCCTGCTGCGACAGTCTTGTTCCATATCTAAGCCTGTGCCATTGCTCCCTGAACCACTCGGCAATCGGCTTCCTGTTTATTGTCAGATTCAGCCTGCTTTCATCGTCAGGGTCATTCTCCACCCTTAAAATATCATCCTTTACATTAGTGTCCCGTTAAAATGGGACGAGTTAAACAATTAATCAAATAGCCCCG